>JACCDQ011816204.1_pt1 | contig 13310 bp, 6 predicted proteins | sample 7446031 | NCBI WGS metagenome assembly JACCDQ01 (sample SAMN15323442, study PRJNA562643) | freshwater metagenome | isolation source: river surface water | place: USA:Blue River Watershed | collected 2017-08-17 | reverse complement strand
TAATACGATGTTAAGCTCACCCATTTTTGGTTTTCAAGACTTAATTCCTGACAGTAAAAGCAATGATAAGATGATTCGGACGGAGGATACTTATAAAGAAGTATTATTTCATGACCAGTTAGATAAACAGATAGATGAATTTTTGACCGAAGAAAATAGACAAGAGATAGCACTTGCTTATTTCAAAGCCTATAAAAATGGTGATTTGTAAGTTTTTTTCTTAATTTCGTCAAAATCATTTTTCACCAACAAATCAAGCATGAAAAAAATACTGTTACTCCTCACAGGGGTGATGGCTTGCTCGCAACTGACGAGTTTGGCCCAACAAGCTCCTACGACTAATCCCTACAATGGTAATAAACGTTTTGAGCAACTCGAAACGCTCCTGCCAACGCCTAATACGTACCGTACTGCTTCTGGTGCACCCGGCAAAGATTATTTCCAACAACGGGCTGATTACGACATCAAAGTAGAACTCGACGATATTGCAAGAAAAATCACGGGTACAGAAACGATTACGTATTATAACAACGCTCCCGACGAACTTACTTACCTTTGGCTACAACTCGACCAAAACCTTTTCAAAGAAGATGCCATCGGCAATAAAACTCGTACTGGTAGCATCGGTCAGCAAGCAAGCTTTACGCAATTCAAAGACCTTACCGACCCCAAAAAATATGGCTACAACATCACATCGGTACGTGATGCCAAAGGCTCGCCTTTGAAATATACCATCAACCAAACCATGATGCGTATTGATTTACCAACGCCTTTGAAATCAGGTGCTTCGGTATCGTTTGCTATCGACTGGAACTACCTGATTACAGAATATTATGGCCGTTCGGGTTATGAATTTTATCCAAAAGATGGCAACTGTAATTATTTTATTGCACACTGGTTTCCTCGCATGGCTGTTTACAACGATGTGTATGGATGGCAACACAAGCAGTTTTTGGGTCAAGGAGAATTTACCCTCAATTTTGGTAATTATAAAGTAGCCATCACCGTACCAAACGACCATGTTGTGGGGGCTTCGGGTGAATTGCAAAATGCTGCACAGGTGCTTTCAGCAGAGCAATTGAAACGCTTAGAAAAAGCCAAAACAGCCACCCGTCCTGTGCTTATTGTATCGCAAGCAGAAGCCGAAGATGCCGAAAAAGGTAAGCCCACAGGCAAAAAAACATGGATTTACAAAGCCGATAACGTGCGTGACTTTGCCTTTGCTAGTTCTCGTAAATTTATCTGGGATGCGATGCAAGTGGACGTAGAAGGGAAAAAAGTATGGGCAATGTCGTTGTATCCAAAAGAAGGAAATCCGCTTTGGGGACAATACTCTACGATGGTGGTTGCTCACACCTTACGTTCGTATTCTAAACATACCGTGGCATATCCGTATCCCGTTGCTTATTCGTGCCATGCCACCCAAGGAGGCGGAATGGAATACCCCATGATTTCGTTCAATGGGGGTCGTCCTGAGCCAGATGGCACGTATTCAGAAGCAACTAAAGCTGGCATGATTGGGGTGATTATCCACGAAGTAGGGCATAATTTCTTCCCAATGATTATCAACTCCGATGAGCGTCAATGGTCATGGATGGACGAAGGCTTGAATACTTTTTGCCAATATTTAGCCGAACAAGAGTGGGATAGAGATTTCCCCTCTCGTCGTGGTGAGCCACAATACATCGTTCCGTACATGAAAACCGACCCGACACAGCAAGTGCCAATCATGACTAACTCAGAAAACATCATGGCATTTGGTCCAAACGCTTATGCCAAACCAGCAACGGCGTTGAATATCTTGCGTGAAACGGTGATGGGTCGTGAATTGTTTGATGCAGCATTTAAAGAATATGCTCGTCGTTGGGCATTCAAACAGCCTTATCCTGCCGATTTCTTCCGTACAATGGAAGATGCTTCGGGAGTAGATTTAGATTGGTTCTGGCGTGGTTGGTTCTACGGTGTAGAGCCTGTCAATCAGTCGATTGAAAATGTAGAATGGTTTGGTATCGACAACCAAAGTCCAGAGCAAAAAAATGCGAAAGCCAAAGCAGAAGCAGAGGCAAAACGCCAAACGATGAGTAATATTCGTAACAAAAAAGATATTCCACAAACAGTGGTAGAAGCCAACCCAGATATGCGAGATTTCTATAATAGCTATGACCGTTACGCTACCTCTGAGGCAGATAAAAAACGTTTTGAGCAAAGCACCGCAGGACTTTCTGACGAAGAAAAACAGTTGATGAATAGCAACAAAAACTTCTATGTTGTAAACCTCAAAAACAAAGGCGGTTTACCGATGCCCGTGATTATCAAAATGGTATTTGAAGATGGCACCGACGAAGTGGTACGTATTCCAGCAGAAATTTGGCGTTTGAACGACAAAGAAGTGAAAAAGGTCATTCCTACCAGCAAAAAAGTAGCCAAATGGGTACTTGACCCATTCTACGAAATTGCTGACATTGATACCAAAGACAACGCCTTTCCTCGTGAACCAGAGCAACCATCTCGTTTTCAAGTATTTAAAGGTCAACGTCAAGCCATGCCAAATCCTATGCAGCAACAAAAGCAAGCGGCTGGAGCTGTGCAAGGTTCTAAAAATTAAAAAAGAATTACCTTAGAAAAGAAAGGTCGTCATTACAATGACGGCCTTTGGTTCGCCGTTGCGATTTAGGTCAATATCTAATTCTTTTGAGGCAATCTCAATGAACTTAGACTGATAGTCTATCCTCATTTGTTTTTGTCGGGGATGCCTATTTTTTGAGTAGTTCCTGAGTTTTAGCCGCTTCGGAATTTTGTTGTACAATCATCTTAGTTCCGCACGGGCGGACCCGCTTTTTTGTATTGTAATGTGGAGAATATTGGTATTTACAATCCTTCGTACTTATCTCCAACAAGCTGTGTGTAAGCAACACACCAATAGAATATTTTTATTCTCGTTTAATATTTAGCGAGTTGCTTTCGCTTGTTTCGTTAGAAAAACTTCAACGGAGGCGACAACCCTAGTGGAAAATAGAACTCAAATAAAAAATCCATCCCTATCTTGGATGGATTTTTTATTGAGTAGTTGATTCAAAAGAACAAGCAGCTTAACTTTCTCTAATCAACGCCATGAGTTCTTCGGCAGACATTTTTCCGCTACCTTCTGAGCCTTCTAAAAGGCCATCGGCTAAATCTCTTTTGGTTTCATGGAGTTTCAAGATTTTAGATTCAACCGTATTTTCTGCCACAAATCTATACACCGTTACAGGGCGTTGCTGGCCCATTCGGTGGGCTCTGTCGGTTGCTTGGTCTTCTACGGCTGGATTCCACCATGGGTCTAAATGAATTACGTAATCGGCGGCTGTAAGGTTTAGGCCTGTGCCTCCTGCTTTCAAGCTTATCAAAAATACATCTCCTTCGCCTCGTTGAAAAGCGTCGATGCGTTCTTGTCGCTTGTTGGGTGGTGTACTTCCATCTAAGTATTGGTAGCGAATATTTTGAGCAATCAAATAATCTTCTACAATCGCCAAATGCTTCGTAAATTGACTGAATACCAAAGCCTTGTGTTTATTATCAATTAGCTCTTCGATGACTTCTCCGAAGAGTTCCAACTTAGAACTACTCAAGGGCAAATCTGGATTCACTAATTTGGGATGGCAACACGCCAGACGCAAACGGGTTAATTCTGCCAAAATACGGAAACGTTTGTCTGATGTATTTTCATCGTCACTTTCGATGCGTTCGAGGGCATCTATGCGTACCGATTCATAAAATGAGCGTTCTTCTACAGACATTTCTACGTTGAGTACGATTTCTGTTTTAGCAGGTAGTTCGTCCAAAACTTGGTTTTTTCGACGACGCAGGATAAAAGGCTTGATGAGTTTTTGTAAGATTTTTCGAGTTTCGGTATCTTGATTTTTTTCAATCGGAATGGCAAAACGCTCTTGAAAATGCTCATAGCTACCCAAGAAACCCGGATTGATAAAATTAAACAAGTTCCACAATTCGCCCAAATGGTTTTCGACAGGTGTACCTGTGGTAATAATCTTAAAGTCGCCATCTAAAGCCATAACTGTTTTCGAGCGTTTGGTCGTTCTGTTTTTGATGGCTTGTGCTTCGTCTAAGAGAATTGTTGCAAATTTTTTATCCGTAAAAAGTGCTTCTTCGGTTTGTAAAAGACCATAACTTACCACAATCACATCAAAAGCCCCTGCGTATTGAAGTACATCTTTTCTACCTGTTCCGCCAAACATAATCAGGTTGAGTGTAGGAGCAAATCGGCGGGCTTCTTTTTCCCAATTGCGACAAACACTGACAGGTGCTACTACCAGTGCGGGGCCAAGTGTGGCTCTCTGGAGCAACAATGCCAATGCCTGAATGGTTTTTCCAAGCCCCATGTCATCGGCCAAACAAGCCCCAACGCCCCAATTTGCCAATTGTGAAAGCCACTGATAGCCGTCTTCTTGGTAAGGTCTGAGTTCGGCTTCAAAAGTAGAAGGTAGTTCGGCTTTCGTCGAACGCACCTCTTTGAGTTTTTTGATACGTTCTTTCCACGCTTTGTTTGCTTTAAACTGCTTTACATCATCCGAAAGTTCTTCCAACACGCCAGATGCTAAAATATTACCTTTCATCTTAGTATCTAATACAGCATTTAGGGCCGTAAGATGTTTGCGAAGTTTGTCGGTAATGGCTACAAATTGTCCGTCTGAAAGCTGTATAAAATTGCTTGTTGAGTTCATTTTTTGGAGAATATCCTTCAACGACATGACCAAATCTTCGTCGATTTTTGCTTCTCCTGCAACTTCAAACCAATTGTTTTCGCTGTTGACCTTTAGGCTAAAATTATCGGGATTAATCGTTCCTAATAACTTTAATTTTTGTCCTTTGGGCCATTCTATCACCAATTTTCCCTCTTGTTTGGGCTTTTCTATTTCGAGTAAGGCTTGTAAACAATCTTCGGGTGTATTGAATACCCATTCATAATTAGCCGATTCTGCTGCTGCTAAGGTTGGGCACGCTTCTTCTACTTCGTTCAGTAAACTCCGTTCTTTTTTGAGGTTACGCTTGGTTTGCATACGCTTGTCGTCCTTTGTCCCCAGCAATTTTTCTGCTCCTTTGCCGGGTTTGATATACGGCGGCACATCGGTAAAAGGCTTGACGAAAAACTCTAAATGAAAACCGTCGTTCAAAGGATTTAAGAGGGCGTATATGCGTGTGTCGGCTTCAACAGAGGGTAAATTTTCAATATCTTCTTCTAAATCGCTCAAAACGGCAATGTTTTTTGCCAAGGGATTCAGTGCTTTCAAGAGTTCATCCTTTTTTGATACAGGTATTTTTAAGGATTTTCCATTAAAACTTTTCAACACTTTCATGTGTAGAGGCGTAATTTCAATGACTTTGTAGCGAGTAGCCGTTTCTTTGACAATGTAAATACCTGAATTGTGAAAGTCAAAGTCAAAGCTAATAGCAACATCATTTTTTTTCTGGCTTACTTGAAGAGCCACTTCGCTTTTGACCAAGGCTAAAGGTAAAGGAGTATTACCTGCCAAAAATAAGTAGGGATGGTCTATCAAAGCAAGTATCGTTTTTGCCCAGTCGAAATGATACTCTACACTGTTGTCATACCATCCCGACGAGTAAACTTCTTCGATAAGCCCAACACTGATGGCTTTGGCATCTTGTGCGGATAAATATTCGTATTCTCTTGAGGCTAAACGTTTCAGTGCAATATTTCGACCAGCCGACCAACCCGTTTTGTTTCTTTTTTGCTCTACGGGTTGAATAGATTCTGTGGTAAAATTTACTATCCAAGCCAATCGAGTTGTGGATTCGTCTGCGTTTCCACCTTTAGCCGATTTGCTTTCCAATTCTTTGCCCAAATTCATCAATTGATTAAGGCTTCGCTCCCAATCTTCAACCACAGGAAGTAAATCACCGAAAGACCTTCCCCCCAAGGCGTTGTTTAAAGATTCTAAGCGTTCTTTTTTGCTTGCATCAAACCTTTGAGGATTTTTTACGGATAAATAATAAAGAGCCTCCCGTTCTATCAGGCGGTAGTGGTTGGCCTTGGTTTGGTCAAGCACCCGAAAAACGAAATCGTTAAATGGTGCTTTGGGCACAGTGGCTGCAATAATCAGGTACCAAAATTGTTGAAAAATAGATTTTGCATTGAATTGCTTTAAAGAATAGACAGCACTTGCTACTTCATTGACGCTAAAGTGGTAAAAACCACCCAATAAATAGGTATAATCTTGTGTAGGGAAGTTTTTTGCTGCATACTTTTCATACGCTATATAAAAGGAATGGAAGGCATTTTCATCTACTTTGAACAGTGCTAATCCATAGCCCAAGAAAGACCATTCCGTGAAAAAACCTTTCTTTTTGTTGGTTAGTTTTTTCCACGATTTCAAGGCATTTTCATAATACAGAATGGCTTCGGGGTATGCCCCCTCAATGGTCAAAATCAAGCCAAGTAAACTCTGTAATTGGTAGTCTTGTGTTGGAATATCTGTAAGCAGTTTTTTGGCTTCACTAAATTCACCTTCAAAAAATAGCGATATGCTTTTCCAATACGCTATAGGTTCTTGCTTAAATAATTGATTTTCGTTAATGAACGTTAAGTATCCACGAATTGACCTCCCAGAAATTAAATCATAATTGAGTAAAACCTCCATTACTCGTTCTTGGAAAGGTTTTTCAAATAAACCTATGTCGCCTAAAGAAAGCGTTTTCGTAAAAATATGTAAAATAAGACGACTTTGATCAAGGTAATAGGTTTCTTTTTCGGGGTCTAATCGACTACTTAAATAAGTATTATCCAAACTAAATATAGCCAGACGATAGTTACGAATGGAACGTACTTGATGCTTGTTTTGAAAGCTCCAACTTCTATCATCAGTTGAGTATTTAGTCTTAATTAGTTGGCATACATCATCGAACCACGCTTCTTCTGATGCTATTTTAGTCAAATAGTCTCGAAACTCTTCTGACTTAAATTGAATGGAAGAAGGGTTAGAGGTTTGGATAAAAATCTCTTTTTTAATAAAGAAAGAGGTTTTTGTAGAAGCAGTTTTTGGGTTAAAGGCTTTATTATTTTCATCTTTCAAAGATAGTTGCGCCAGAAATGAAGTAAATTCTTGTACATTCAAATGCTCGTATAGCATAGCGTAATACATGAGTATCATCTTGTCACTATCATGCAATTCATCCAATATTTTTTTATCTTTATCAATGCTCATGAGATATGCTGTGTAATGTTATTCTTGGGTATCTTCACAAAGAGATGCCTTCTTTGTTTTATTTACAAATTTACCAGTCAAATTTCAATATGTGACCTTTTCGTACTAGAAAGGGCTATTTTACCCCCGGATGATACATTTTTTCGGCGTGTTTTACTACGTCTTCTTGATAAAACAATACGTCTTTAAATTGTCCTTTGGTGTACATTTCGGCTTGGTCGCTAAAATGCTTAGAGGTAATATCGCCACTTTGTCCGCCAGCCAATAATGATTTTGCCTTGATTTTTTCACCAAATTCTACCGCACAAATAAAGCTATTGCCGTTTACGCCATAGCGTTTTTTTGTTCCTGCAAAATACCGACCTGTATAAGAAGGCAACATCCCCCAAGCCGAAGAAGCAAAAGGTACAGGCAAACTGGGCTTGTCGTCGTTATAGGCTTGGTCGATGTCGCTCGAAATGCGTTGAAAACGGTTGACTTCGCCCCAAGCAACTTGCCATGTACCAAACCTGCTTTGCAAATCTTGTATCGTTTCTTGAAAATTTTGTAGCAAAAACTGAGCCTCTGCTGTATTTACAAACGCCTCTGTGCGACCCACTTGGTCGTTTTTTACTGGATTATCTAGTTGTATTTTTGCTATACTCGGCTGCAAGCGTTGTCCCCATTCTATCGCCAAAGTTGTGGCAATCGACTGGCTACTGGTACGGTAGTCCCAAGCTTTGAGTTGAGCTATCGGCTCGGCAAGCATACTTTGGCGTGGGTCTTCGGAAGCGAGCGTTTGATAGGCTTTGAGCAAGGCGGGTACCAACACTTCAAAAGCCGCCAAATAGGTATCGTATCCTGCCTGAATCACTTTATCAATCGTATAAGCCTTTTCTCTAGGTAATACCCGCACCGCATTAATACCCCGAAAATTTTCGCCATCGGGTGCCATATAGCTCGGAAAATCTTGGCGTTTGGGACTTGCTTCGCCTGCCACGGTAAAAGGCGTAGCGTTGCAGTTTTGTAGCCAGCCATTAGCAGGATTATATAAATGCACCGATTCGGCTACGGTATGTAAGCCTTGCCATTCAGTGGCTGCTGTTGTCCCATCGACGGGCTTCGACCAATCGAATGCAGGGTTGCGTTTGGGCAAAAAATTCCCATGCCAATACGCAATGTTCCCTTCAGCATCGGCATACACCGTGTTGTTGGACGTGTTGGCTTGCAAATCCATGACTTTCTGATAAGCCTTAAAACTATCGGCTTTGGTGCGAAGCCAGCTTTGCATGAGTCCTTTCATCGAACGATTATTGGCTTTCATACTTAGCCATTCGCCCTTGCGTTTGGCCATAATTGGGCCATGATGCGTAAACATTACGGCAAAAGTTTTGGCCTGAAAAGACGCTCCAGCTTTGTAACGAATCGTAATATTTTTGATTTTTACAGGCCGTAGGGTATTTTCATAACGATAAAACCAACGGTTGTTTTGCTTGACGATTTTTTCGATATACGAATCCGAAATGTCGGTATAACTAGATGTGTGCATCCAGCCACAATGCTCGTTAAAGCCTTGATAAACAAACAACTGCCCCCACGTCACTGCACCATAAGCATTGAGTCCTTGTTGACTGACTACGTGTACTTCTGGACGAAAGTAGAAGGTTACGTGCGGATTGATGTACAAAATTGCCTTGCCCGATTGCGTAATACTCGGCGAAAAGGCAAAGCCATTCGAGCCTGTAAGGATTTCTTCTTCGGCTACTTTGGGTTGTAATGCCCCCAACGATTCGCCTGAGCCATACAAATCCTTGATTTCGTTGAGCTGGATGTCGGCAGTACTAATTGCCCCGATGCTTCCGTCTGTCCAAAGCAAGGAGTACCAAGGCTCAAAACGCTTCAAAACGGCAGGTTTTACGGTTGGATGTTTGTATAAATAATAATTGATGCCATCGGCATGGGCGTTGAGGAGTTGTTTGAGCCAAAGCGGTGCTTTTTTGTAATCGGCAATGGCTTCGCTCGAATCTATCACCATCCGAATGAGCAAATCTTCGTAAAGTTCTGTTTCGCCTTTTACTTCCGATAATCGCCCCAATTTTTCGAGATAATTCATTTCTACTCGTTTAAAATCATCTTCGCATTGGGCATACAACAACCCAAAAACGGCATCAGCATCGGTTTTACCATAAATATGCGGAATACCCCAATGGTCTCGGATGATTTCAACTTGTTGGGCTTGTCGTTCCCATCGGGCAATTTCTTTGGGCGAAAATTGCTGTGCCAGCCCTGAGATGGGGAAAAGCAAGCAATAAAGTAAGAGTTTTTTCATGATTAGTTGATGAATAAGTCTTGAATCGAGTTATTGAAAATTAACAATTTATTCTAATACTAAAAAATAGAATTTGGCAACCTACTCAAGTACGCCTGCAAGAAATAAGATTTTTCTAAAAAAAATTACAATTTTTCAAAAAAAAAGGCAGTTCGATAAGGAGAGTATAAGACAGTTGTGCTTTAAAAAATATATAATTTTGGAGAATCTCATATAAAAATTGTAATTTTTGAATAAATCAACTGTATGGAATCAATTTTCGGTGTAATCTTTCACTCCATAGGAGGTTTTGCTTCTGGTAGTTTTTACATTCCTTATAACCGTGTTAAATCTTGGGCTTGGGAAAGTGCTTGGATTGTCGGGGGGATTGTGTCTTGGCTCATTGTTCCTTATGTAGCCGCTTACCTTACCATCCCCGATTTCATGGGCATTATTCAACAAACCGATAGCACCGTAATTTTCTGGACATTCTTGATGGGCTTGTTGTGGGGTATCGGAGGACTCACCTTTGGGCTTGCCATGCGTTATTTAGGAATGTCGTTAGGAATGTCGATTGCCCTGAGTTTGTGTTCGGTATTTGGGTCTTTAGTGCCTGCCGTTTACAGAGATGTATTCACTGCTGATGTTGAAGGAACGTTTTCATATATGATTTCACATGCAGGCGGACAAGTGGTATTGCTTGGCGTATTGGTATGTATTTTGGGTATTGTGGTTTGTGGTAAAGCAGGGATGATGAAAGAAAATGAACTCAGCGAAGAACAGAAAAAAGCCACAATCAAAGAATTTAACCTTACCAAAGGGCTTATCGTTGCTACCATTTCGGGAACGATGAGTGCGTGTTTTAATTTTGGTATTGAGGCAGGCAAATCAATGGCCGATGCTGCCGTAGCGAAGGGCTGCAATCCACTTTTCCAAAATAATGTTATTTTTATTGTAGTACTTTGGGGCGGTTTTGCCACCAACTTTATTTGGTGTATGTATTTGAACACACGTAATAAATCGTTTGGCGATTACCTCAATGCTGCCGCACCTTTGGCCAAAAACTACTCGTTTGCAGCCGTAGCTGGCACTACTTGGTTTATGCAGTTTTTCTTTTACGGCATGGGCGAAAGTAAATTAGGCAACGGGGCTAGTTCGTGGATTTTGCACATGGCAACCATCATTCTTACGTCTAACTGCTGGGGGATTTTCTTTGGCGAATGGGGAGGCGTTTCAAAACCTACGTTCCGTACTATTCTTACGGGTATCGGTATCATCTTGCTTTCGGTGATTATCGTTGGTATTGGTAATTCATTGTAATATCTTTGGGCATTCTAACAACAACGTTGGAATGCCTTTTTGTTTGCTTACTATGAAAAAGGAACGCTTTTTAGGGTATTTTCAAATCAATGAATATTCGGCTACGCCCAAGTATCAACAGCTAGTCAATTCTGTGCTGAATGGCATTCGCCAAGGATACCTCGGCGTAGGCGATTTACTGCCTTCTATCAACGAAATTAGTATTGAGTTCGACATTTCCCGTATTACGGTAGAAAAAGGCTACAACGAACTTCGTAAGCTCGGCGTGGTGACATCTACGCCTGGCAAGGGCTATTTTATTGCCAGTACTAGCCTCTCGCAAGAACTCAAAATCTTCCTGTTGTTTAATAAACTTAGTAGCCATAAAAAGATTATTTACGATGCTTTTGTCAAAACATTAGGCGATAAAGCAGCGATTGATTTTTATGTGTATAACAATGATTATGTGTTGTTTAGCAAACTGCTAGAGCAAGAAAACAACAGTCATACGCATTATGTGATTATTCCGCATTTTATCGACAACGAAGAAAAGGCGTATGAACTACTCGACCAATTGCCCAAAGATAAGTTGATTATCATTGACAAAAAGGTGAAGAGTATGCAAGGAAAATATGGAGCGGTGTATGAAAATTTTGAAAAAGACATTTTCAATGCCCTCACACAAGCACTTGAGACTTTGAGCAAATACCATACAATTAAGTTGATTTTTCCAGAAAATAGCTATTTCCCACAAGAAATAGCCCAAGGCTTTCTTACTTTTTGTAGTAATTATGCTTTTAATCATAAAATACTACACAGCTTTCATAACGAAACCGTTGAAAAAGGAGAAGTATATATCAATTTGATGGACGATGATTTAGTAAAATTACTAGAAAATATCATTACATTGGGCTTGGAAGTGGGCGAAGATGTAGGCATTATTTCATACAACGAAACACCGCTTAAAAAGTTTATTACCAAAGGTTTGACTACCATTTCGACCGACTTTGAAGCCATGGGTAAAAGTGCTGCTCAATTGATTTTGAACCATAGCAAAGAACATATCGAAAATCCTTTTTATTTGAATCTGCGAGGGTCGCTGTAAGAAGGAATTGGGCGTGTCGGATTGAACCAAAAGTGACAGATACGCCCTATTCATGATAAGGTAAATCTTCGGGACGTTTGCAGGCTGTTACGACAAAACCGGGAAAATTGATTAAATCAGCAACGAAAGCATCATCAATACTCAAAGCATATTTTCGATGCGATAATAACACAGTAGGAATATGTTCTCTATCTTCTTGATTACAAGTAAGTTTCTTTTCTGCTTTTTTGGTAAAATGAATTTGCTGAAAATCTTTAATAGCTTGATTTTTAATAAAAACTAAACGTCCTTGTTTTTGAAGTCGCCCGATGATAGCAATGATATTTTGCCCTTCTTTCACATTCTGATTAGAGCGATTGTACTCGTTCAATAGTTTTTGAGAAACTACCAAATGAGCATTAGTATCTATTTCACCTGCTTTGATTTCGGTGTATTGGATAAGCCAATCTCTTAATTTTATATAGGCTGGGTCGGCAGGATTTTTAAAACGACTGGCAATATTGTTATCAATAAAAATATCTTTTTTCATCTGATTATAATGTTCAGTTATTTTTAAAGGTATCAGATGGAACGCCTAATCATACCTCTGTGTGTCAAAATTTTTGGCAGAGGCGTTTCATTGTGCAGAGGCAAATAAAGCGATGTCCATTACATCCATTTCATACGTGTCAAAAAAACCTTGCGGAGCATTTTTGATTTGTCCGTCCGTTGTTAGTTCAATCGGATAAGTAGTAGTTTTATCGCCATCGTTTTCCATGTAATATAATTTCACATCTTCGGGTTGTAGCTCTCCTTTTACAATCAAAAGGCGAAGGCGATTGATTAAGTACTCCGAATGTGTTTCTACAATATATTGTTTTTCGGTTTCTCTAACTTGTTTTGCAAAATAATCTCCCAAAGTAGCCTGAATTTTAGGATGTAAATGTATTTCTGGCTGTGAAACAGCTAAACAAGATTTTTCATCTAATTGTAAATCAGCAACAATGATTGGAAGGAATTGACTAATCCCAAAACCTACATCTGTTAAAGAAGCTAATGTGCTATTTTCGTTTACTCTTACATTTAGTTCAAATCTTCCACCTTTCATCTTGTTAGATTCAATGGAATAAATCAGCCCTAAATTGCCAACTGCTTCAACTAATTCTTGAAATTTATCAGGGTTAGATTCTTCCCATTCGATAATTTGGTCAATGTAACCTTCTCCATTGACACCAGTTTTATTTGCTTTAGGTTTACGATAATAAGTTCTTTCTGGAGGAAGACGGAAAGAGCCTATATAATTAAATTTTAATTGTTGAATGTATATCTTTTGCGAACTACTTTTTGGCTCTGGAACGAATACATTATCCGAACCTTTTTTATAAATACGTTTTTTGGAATTTTCATGGTTACCATATTT
>JACCDQ011065335.1_pt1 | contig 13312 bp, 11 predicted proteins | sample 7446031 | NCBI WGS metagenome assembly JACCDQ01 (sample SAMN15323442, study PRJNA562643) | freshwater metagenome | isolation source: river surface water | place: USA:Blue River Watershed | collected 2017-08-17 | reverse complement strand
GCATCGCCCCAGCAATGTGCAAGAAGTGTTCGAAAAATTTCGAAGCCATATCTTGGTAAACAGGATTTTCAATGGCGATTTCACAGGCAATGCGCAACATATTCAAGCTATACATAGCCATCCAGCCTGTACCATCAGCCTGCTCTAAGTGACCGCCCGTTGGCAACTGCGCCGACCGGTCGAACACCCCAATATTATCCATCCCCAAGAAACCACCGCCAAAGATGTTATTCCCACCCTCATCTTTCAAATTCACCCACCAGGTGAAATTCAGTAGTAATTTATGGAAAATACGTTCTAAGAAAACGACGTCCCCTTTGCCATTCATCTCCTTATCTATTTCATACACTTTCCAGGTTGCCCAAGCGTGCACGGGAGGATTAACGTCCGAAAAGGACCATTCATAAGCTGGAATTTGCCCATTCGGGTGCATGTAATATTCACGGAGAATAACGGCTAGTTGGCGCTTCGCAAAATCAGGATCTAACCGAGCTAGCGGCAAGGTATGGAAAGCTAAATCCCAAGCTGCGAACCAAGGGTATTCCCATTTATCTGGCATGGAAAGAATATTCGCTGCATACATGTGGCGCCAGGTACTATTTCGGCCTAATTTTCGTGAAGAATCAGGTTTAGGCATGGATGGATCACCTTTGATCCACTCAAATACATTGTAATAATACCATTGCTTCGTCCACAACATCCCAGCATAGGCTTGGCGTTGAAGATTCTTCAAATTTTCATCTTGAATACCAGGCTGCAAATCCGCATAAAACTCATCGGCCTCCTGTTTTCTTAAGACAAATATGTCATCAAAATCCGCGAATGGTTCGCGCAACGTCAGATTAGTCAAACGCAAGCGGTACACTTTTGTACCCCCGGCAGGAATCTTATCCGCATATTTAACAGATGCCTTCGTCCCTATATGATTTGGATTTACAGCATGCTTATTTTTATTAACGACATATTCATTAATACCATCTTTTGTAAAATGAGTTAGGTTGGCCGAATTGTATAATCGCTGAAAATTGGTCTCATTTTCACAAAACAAAAACTCATCAGCTTCCTCGGCATATAACTTAAATCGACCTACTACGCGATGGTCAATTTCAATAAACGAATGACCTACACCGGTCAATAAAGGCTTGTAATTATATTTTTCGTAGCCCCAGCACCAGGTATTTCGATACCAAATGGTCGGTAATACGGTGATGGGCGCAGCCACTTTGGACCGATTAACAACGGTGACCTTGATGCAAATATCTTGTTCGTCGCCTTTGGCATATTCCATGGAGATATCAAAAATCTCATTGTTGTCTAAAATTCCCGTATCCATGAGCTCATATTCGGGCTCATGACGTGAACGTTTCCGACTTTCATCAATTAATTTCTGATATGGAAAAGTTTGCTGCGGGTACTTATACAGCATTTTTTGATAGGAATGGGTCGGTGTTGAATCTTGGTAGTAATACAATTCTTTGACATCCTCCCCGTGATTGGATTCACTACCTGTTAGTCCAAAAAAGCGTTCCTTTAATATATGATCGCGGTGATTCCAAAAAGCAAATGAGAAGCAAACATGTTGTTTATTATCTGAAATTCCTCCGATTCCTTCTTCGCCCCAACGGTATGCTTTGGAGCGAGCCATGTCATGTGAAATGGTATTCCAAGCATTTCCATCGACAGAATAATCTTCCCGAACCGTGCCCCACTGACGTTCTGTCAAATAGGGACCCCACTTTTTCCAACCTTTATTATCATTGCGAAGACTCAGTCGTTCGCGTTCGGCTCCTTTATTTGACATAAATTTATAAATGCTTAGGTGTTGTATGAATGCAAGCTACAAATATAAAATTTTTGAGGGAATTACATCTTGGAGAAAAAAGACAATTCGGTTGCCATGCAGATGTTATTCCGCATTCTGATTATATTCGAAATTCTAAATCAACTATATGAAAAAACTCACCTACTTATTATACCTTTTGGTATTCGTTTCTTGCAAATCAGGCGATGCCAAAAAAGAACTTAGCACGCTAGTAGATTCATACTACGAAGAACAATTAAAACTGAACCCTGTTTCTGCAACGGCAAATGGGGATAATCGCTATAACGATCAATTGAACATCGACTTCACGGATAGTCATCGTGCGAAAATCAAAGCGCTTTTAGAAAAAACACAAACAAGTCTAGCTGATATTGACCGAGATAAATTGGACGCGAATGACCAAATAACGTTCGACATGCTGAAGCGTGACGTCGAATTAGGCTTGGAGGGTTTGACTTATCAAGACAATTTGATGCCATTGAACCAATTTTACGGTTTCCACCTAACCTTTGCACAATTGGGCAGTGGCTCCGTGATGCAACCCTTTACGAACAAAAAAGACTATGAAAACTGGGAAAAACGGATGCACATCGGTGCTGCCTACATGGATTCCAGCATCGTATATTTTAAGCGAGGCACGGCAGCGAATGTTGTTTTACCTAAAGCATTAGTTGAAAAAATAATTCCGCAATTGAAATCATTTCAGGTAGAGGACGTTAAAAAGAGCACGTTTTACGGCCCTTTGAATGCATTTCCTGCCGATTTCACGGCGGCAGATAAAGCGAAATTCACCCAAGAATACACGCAGATTATACAGTCGGAAATCATACCGGCATATACGCGTTTAGCTCAATTCCTACAAACAGAATACCTACCAAAATCCCGGACAAGCACTGGAATTTCGGGCATTCCCAATGGAGCTAAATACTATCAATATTTGATTCGGGTATTGACGACGACCGATAAGCCAGCGGATGAAATTTACCAAACTGGTTTGGCAGAAGTAAAACGTATTCGGACGGAAATGGAGAAAACGAAAGAGGCCGTTGGATTCAAAGGGACCTTGGCCGAATTCTTCACACATATGAAGACCGATGCCAAATTCTACCCCTATAAAACTCCAGCTGAAGTACTCGCTGCTTTCCATACAATTCACAAGAAGATGGAACCTGCTTTGAAGTCGATGTTCGGAAGAGTTCCGAAAACCCCTTTTGAGATTCGTCAAACCGAGGCATTCCGTGCCGCATCCGCTTCTGCCGAATATTTCCAAGGATCTGAGGATGGAAAACGTCCAGGTATTTTCTATGTACCTATTTTGGATGCGACCAAATTCAACACAACATCGGGCATGGAAAGTTTATTCTTACATGAGGCGATTCCGGGGCATCATTACCAGGTGAGTCTCCAACAAGAAAACAGTCAATTACCTAAATTCCGTCGCTTCGGAGGTAACTCGGCCTATGCAGAAGGTTGGGCACTTTACACCGAAAGCTTAGGAAAAGAATTAGGATTGTATACAGATCCATACCAATACATGGGGGCGTTGGGCGATGAAATGCACCGGGCGATTAGACTCGTGGTAGATGCAGGTATGCACTCGAAAAACATGACACGCGAGGAAGCCATCAAGTACATGATGGACAACGAACCTCTGAGCGAAGAAGGAACAATTGCCGAAATTGAACGCTATATGGCAATTCCTGCCCAAGCACTTTCGTATAAAATTGGGGCCTTAAAAATCCGAGAGATCCGTGAGCGTTTGAGCAAAGAATTAGGTCCTAAATTCAAACTTTCTGATTTCCATGATGAGATCCTGAAAGATGGCAACATGCCATTGGATGTGATGGAAAGTAAAATGGATCGTTGGGCTAAAAGTTTGTAGTGACGCGATACTTCGCGGCTTTGCAAAACCAACACGTAGAGACGCGATACTTCGCGTCTTAATAAAACCAACACGTAGAGACGCGATACTTCGCGTCTTAATATATTAAGAAGACGCGAGGTATCGCGTCTCTACATTAATTATATGATTAAACTAACCACTACTTTCTCCATCCCACGGTCCCAGCATCTGATACGAACCAATAGCCAGATTCTTTGTATCGGTTCTTGTTTTGCAGAACATATGGGTCAACGTTTGGCGGAATTGCCATTGGAAGTTTCAAACCAAACGTTAGGAACCCTATTTCACCCGCTAAGTATTTTACGAGGATTAAACCCTCATCCTGTCAAGCTGGAAGAATTATATAAACAGGGAAACCTATATGTTCATCCAGATTTCCATTCACAATTCATGGGTACTAATCCGGAAGAATTTATACGTGAATTGACTACGATTAAATCAAAAACGCATGCTTTTTTGTTGGCCAGCCAAACCCTACTTATTACGTGGGGAACGTCCTTTTATTACGAGGACCAAATTTTAGGAAGGGCCATTGCGAATTGCCATAAACAAGTTCCATCTCGGTTTCGTAAGAAACAAAGTACGGTGGATGAAATCTGTGCCGCCTACGAAACATTCTTGCAAGAAAATCCACGTATTCAAATCATATTGACGGTTTCTCCTGTACGACATACACGCGATGGCATTCCGGAAAATTCAGTATCAAAAGCTATATTACGTTTAGCCGCCGATAAATTGGCATCAAAATTTCCTGGTCAAATAAGCTATTTCCCAGCTTTTGAGATCATGATGGATGAATTGCGGGACTATAGATTTTATCAACCAGACTTAATTCATCCGACCGATCAGGCGATTAATTACATTTACGAACGCTTCAAACCATTGCATTTTGAAGATGGACTTTTGGACATCGCTAAAAAATGGCAAGAGATTTTTAACACCTTACAACATAGGCCACATCCTTTGCAATTTGCCCAACACCGCGAAATTTTATTGAGGCTTAGATCCGAAATTGAGGTAGATGAATCGGGGATTAATTCGACTAAATTATTGGCTAAAATAGACCAACAAATTTTGGCCTTATCTTGATAGAATGCCGTATATTTGAGGTTTGAAAGGAAAGAAAGCAATATGGGTGAATTGAGTGTTACGAAAGAGATTATCATTGGTGCATTGAGCACGGTGCAAGAGCCAGATTTGAAAAAAGATTTGGTGACCTTGAATATGATTAAGGATGTGGAGTTAGGTGTAGGTGAAGTGCGATTTACCGTCGTTTTGACTACTCCGGCTTGCCCATTAAAAGAAAAGATTCGTCAAGATTGCGTAGATGCCATTCATAAATTAGTGCATCCCGATTTGAAAGTTGTCATTAACATGACAGCTGAAGTGACGACATTACAGCAACAAGATCCATTGATTCCGGGCGTTAAAAATGTCATTGCCGTTGCTTCTGGCAAAGGTGGAGTTGGAAAATCAACTGTTACGGCGAATTTAGCCATGGCTTTAAAAAAGGCGGGTGCTAAAGTGGGAATTCTAGATGCTGATATCTCGGGACCATCGATTCCTGTGATGTTTGGTGCGGAGGATATGCAACCATTGGTTCAAGAAGTTAATGGCAAAAACAGAATCCAACCCATCAATCAATATGGCATAAAACTCATTTCGATGGGTTTTTTAGCTCCTACGGAGAGTCCTGTACCCTGGAGAGGACCCATGATGACGCAAGCTTTGCGTCAGTTTTTTGGGGATACAAACTGGGAGGAATTGGATTACCTATTAATTGATTTACCTCCAGGAACATCGGATATCCATTTGACTTTGGTGCAATTGATTAAATTGACAGGTGCGGTTATCGTAACAACGCCACAGAAAGTCGCTTTATCGGATGCAACTAAAGGTTTGCAGTTTTTCAAGCAGGCAGGAATTAATGTGCCGATTTTGGGATTGGTCGAAAATATGGCTTATTTCACACCGGCTGAATTACCAGAAAATAAATATTATTTGTTTGGTCAAGATGGAGGAAAAGCTTTGGCTGATAAATACAAGGTTCCTTTCTTAGGAGAAGTTCCTTTGGTACAGGCGATCCGTGAGGCTGGAGATTCTGGCAAGCCAATAGCTGCAGATAACAGTCCAAGTGCAGATGCATTTAACTCAATTGCGGCGAATTTGGCCCAACAAATCGCGATTACAAACGCTCAATAAAACATGGAAAATCATCCTTTATATACGCGAGTTCAAAGTGCATTGGATAGCATTCGCCCTTATTTAGTAGCGGATGGAGGTAATGTAGAAATCATCGAAATCTCTTCAGATAATGTGTTGAAACTTGCTTTGGTGGGTAATTGTCAATCTTGTAATATGTCGGCCATGACTTTTCGGGCTGGGATCGAAGAAGCCATTAAACGGGATGTACCTGAAATCGTTGCAGTAGAAGAAATCAAAGACCTATGATGCGGATCGGAATATTATTTGGGGGCCAGGCACGAGAACGTGAAATCAGTTTTGCGGGCGGAAAGACGGCGATGGCTCATATCAATAAAGCATTATTTACCCCAGTACCCGTATTTGTGGATGGTTTGGGGAATTTCATATTAATCAAGGAGGAGTTGATTTTTCAAGAATCCATTCGAAATTTTTTCCCTCCTGCGGCATATCAAACGGCCCCTTTTTCGGTTTATACGGAATCATTGACCGACTTGAGTGACTATGATGCCATGATCAAGTCGATCGGCACCAAAATTAATCCAGCTGAATTTTCTGAGCATTTTGATTTTGCATTTATTGCCATGCATGGTCCCGGTGCGGAAGATGGCAGCATCCAAGGTTTGTTAGAATGGTATAATATCCCCTATTCTGGACCAAGTGTACTTGGGTCTGCGATTGGTATTGATAAAGCCAAACAAAATCTTTGGCTTGAAAAGAGTGTCGGATTAGATAAGAAATATTTTGTGTTGCAGCGGGCCGACTATGAATCGTATGGTCGGGAGACGTTGTTTGAGCAGGTTAAAAAGGCCATCGGTATTCCATTTGTAGCGAAAGCGCCGCATCAAGGATCATCCATTGGTTTGGCATTTGTGAAACAAGATTCTTTGGAGGATTTTGATCAAGCGATTAAAAAATGTCTATTTATACAAGAGATTCAACGGACGGATTGGTTGACCTATTCGGAAGATGAACAAGTTGCTTTGCTTCAAAAAATGGTGAATTTGGATGAGGGAATTGGGTTCCCGGTTCGATTTAATCATCAAATCTATGCGCATCCTGCGACCTTATTAACGGATTTAAGAGAATACTTTACACATACAGTCACCAAAGCTTGTATCCATTCGATTCATTCGGAAGATGCGGTTTTATTGGAGGCTTTTGTGAATGGAAATGAATTTAGTTGTGGAGTGATTCAAACGCCGCGGGGGGAAGCGATTGCCTTACCTCCTACTGAAATTGTCATCGATGAATCAGTAGAGGTATTTGATTTCAATGCCAAATACAAGTCAAAATTAACGCGTAAGCGAATTCCGATGGATGCTTCGTTGAGTCATTTGCAAATGATCCAAGAGCAGGTAAAACAGGCATTTGAAGATTTGGGATTTGGTGTATGTACGCGTATTGATGGATTTTTACGTGCGGACGGTGTGGTTGTTTTACATGATCCAAACACGATTCCGGGTATGTCTCCAACTTCATTGATTTTTAAACAAATGGCTGAAATAGGCCTTACAGTGACTGATTCCATTACGTATTTTATTCGTCAATCGATTAGAGAAAGACTTCGTACGGGGAAAAATTACCATACGTTCCGTAAATTATTGGAAGGCTTGGATGCTGAAATCAAAAAAGTATTAGTTGACAAGGCATCTCAAACGCCCGTAACAATTGTGATTGATGCAGAGGATTTGGAAGCTAGTTTTGAATCGGCGCGCGCGCAAGCTGCAGCATTAGCTGCGCAAGGAAATGTGGCTTATCAAGTGATTATGCCGGTTGAAATGGAGGAGGGATCTGTGGACTATCCAGTCCATGTAGCACAGTTGGCCAAAGAAAGTGGCAAAGAATTTTTTGACAGTATTCATGCGGGCGTGCATCCATTGATTGCCCATACACGTCAGGCAGGAGCAGAAATAACTGCATTTTTTACAAACTAAGATGGAATTAAATCCTTTACAATATCCGATTGGCAAATTTGCCGCTCCTGAAATCATCAGTCCGGCTTTACGTCAGGAATGGATTCAAACAATTGCTGATTTACCAGAACAGTTGGCAACGTTATTGAACGAAGTAGATGAAACCTTGTTGGAAAAACCTTACCGAGAGGGTGGTTGGTCTGCTCGAAAAGTGATTCATCATTTATATGATAGCCACATCAATAGTTACATACGTTTCAAGATGGCGTTGACGGAGGATAATCCAACGATCAAACCATACGATGAAAACACGTGGGCGGAGATGCCGGATGGCAATGAGGCTCCGATCGCTTGGTCTATTGAGGGGATCAAATACATCCATTTGCGTTGGGTCTATTTAATGAAGACCATGGATGAATCAGATTGGTCGAAGACCTATTTTCATCCTGAACGTGGCGTAACGTATCGTTTAGATAAGGTATTGGGAATATATGCTTGGCACTGTGAGCATCATTTGAAGCATATTCAATCAGTCATATAGACGATGGACGTTAGACGCTAGACGTTAGACGTAGGCTTGTAGAGACGCGAAACTTCGCGTCTTTTTTTATACCTGAAAGAATCAGTCGAAGGCTGAAACGTATAATGCAATTAATTGAAAATCCCAAGGTTAAAACCTAGGGATATGAAAATCGAGAACCCACCTCCGGACTCCGGATTAGTGACTGACAACTAGCGACTGATAACTTTCTTTTTGTTCCAAGGAGCCGTCGTATTCCTGGCCATGTCGATGGCTAGTCCAATCATAATTAGGGTGAAAATCACAATGACCCAGCGGAATATTTTTTGGTTTTTCATCGATTGAAAATTTAAGCTTCAAATTTAAGTATAGCGCTACCTTGGGTAACTTCTGCCCAGGCGTCTAAGTTTGGCCACTGCAAATGAACACAATTTGCGGTTTCCATGTTTCGAGTTTCCCCTAAAAAATAGGAGGCAACATAGGAGATAGAAGGATTATGCGCTATGAGGTAAATGACTAAACTTTCTTGCTCGGTTATTTTTCTAACATAATCAGGACCTGTCGCATGGTACCAAAAGGCCGAAAACACCCCTTTTTCATCCGAGAGTACCTCAAATGTCTCACGCGTACGCGTGGCATCCGAAACTAACCAAATCCCATGCGGCATAGCTGCATTTTTCAACCTTTGAGCTAACTCACGCGCTTCTTCAATTCCTTGACTGGAAAGTTTTCGTGCCTCGTCGGGACTCGTATAAGGTCCCGCATGCGCGTGCCGAATGAGGATTAATTCGATCATGACTTGATGAGTGGAAATTCACCTGCGGCATGTTTGGCACCCATCTTGATGTAGTGATCTGCCCCATGTTTTAAGGATTCGATTTGTGCTTCATTTAAGGTTTTTACAACCTTCGCAGGAGATCCTAGAACTAATGAATAATCAGGTATTTCCATTCCAGCCGTGACTAAGGCGTGAGCGCCGATGAGGCAGCATTTGCCAACTTTGGCACGATTCAACACCGTGGCGTGCATCCCCACTAAAGAACCTTCGCCAATTTCGGCACCGTGTACGATGGCGGAATGGCCAACGGTTACGCGGACACCAATGATGGTTTTATCGCCCTCATCTGCGTGCAAAACGGCATTATCTTGAATGTTGCAGCCGTCGCCCAAATGTATTTCCTCGACATCACCGCGGATGACCGCGCCATACCAGATGGACACGTCTTTTCCGATTGTCACGCGTCCCATGACGCTCGCTGTGGGTGCAATAAAAATAGCCATCCGATTCTTTTTTTGCCAAAGATAAACCATTTTGATAATTTGCCGATTCATGAACAAAATAATCGAATTTGGGAATTGGGATGCATCCGATACGGTATTATCCTTAGGGTGTGGGAGTGGCTGGTGGGAAGTGAATTTGATCTGTCAAAATCCTGCTCAAGAGCTCATTTTAATAGATGAGCAGCCGGCGGTTTTAAATCAATCAGATCTTCAGGAGACGATCGCCTACTTTGAAAAACAGGTGGGAGTTCGGTGTGACACAGCGTGCCAACTGATCAATTGCGATGCGGCGGAGACGGGTTTATCTCGCGATTCGGTGGATCAAATTTGGCTCTTTAATTCCTTACATGAAATGGAAAATCCGCCTGCAGTGCTGCGGGAATGTATGCGTGTACTCGTTTTCGAAGGGGTGGTCATTGTAGAGGAAATACTAGCTTCGTATGTCGGAGAAATCCATAAAGGTTGCGGAAAATCGCTTTTTGAACGGGCAGAATTAATAGAACTATTTGAAAGTACAGGATTTGTTTTTAAAGGAGATGTGCAGAAAGATGATGTGGCGACCTACCTAAAATTTCAGAAAGAGATTTGATTCTAGCGATGGTTTTCGCAAATTTGTAGCTTCTATGAGCAGCATCGACAAACCTTATATTATTGGAATTACCGGAGGAAGTGCCTCAGGGAAAACGCTTTTTTTAAAGCGTTTGATGGAGCAATTTCCAGATGATGAAATCTGCTTATTGTCTCAGGACAATTATTACCGACCGATAGAGGATCAAACTAAAGACCATAACGGCATTGAGAATTTTGACCTTCCTGGTGCCATCGATGATGAGGCATTTGCGGCGGATATTGAAAAATTACGTGCTGGAGAAATAGTTTCACGCGCGGAATACACGTTTAATAATTCGACGAAAATACCAGATATACTGCATTTCTATCCACGTAAAATCTTGGTGGTAGAAGGGATTTTTGTGTTTCACTTTCAAGATGTGGCTCGGTTATTGGATCTTAAAATCTTCATTGACGCGAAAGATAAAATCAAACTTGAGCGCCGGATCAAACGTGATAATGAGGAGCGCGGATATGATTTACAAGATGTGATGTATCGCTGGAAATATCATGTCAAACCTACCTATGAGCAGTATATTCGCCCGCACAAAAGATCATGCGATATCGTCATTCCCAATAACGACCATTTTGAGAAAGGCCTAGAAGTGATTGTTCACTTTTTACGCGGCCGGTAGACGCTGCCGGGGTCTGCGACCCCGGCAGCGTCACCCAACTAACGCGCTAAAACAAACTTTAGTATCTACCTAAATTCTAATATCGTTTAGTTGATTTTCACCCTCTCATATCGCCGAAATAAGCAATTTTTACTTATTATCGATTCAAATCGACCAGTTTATTGATAAACTGAGCCTTCCTACTTTTACCTCTTAAAGCACCTATTTTACTGATAATTGACCTTTCGCATGCAATTTCCTCGTACACGAAATCGTTACGGGAAGTGACGCTGCCGGGGTCTGCGACCCCGGCAGCGTCTACCCCCCCCAACCTCATCGCGTATAATCTGGAACAATTTCATTACTACCTAATTGAACCGAATCATGCAATGTCCCATCCGCATCATTCACAAATTTAAATTGAGCTAATAACGCTAGACTGAGCCGAAGATTAACGATCAATTTACCGGCAGTCCCCGGAAATCCGGTAAAATTGATTTGGCCGAACTGATTGATACCACCCGCCGAACGAATCACCCCGTTCAACGTCACATAGCGCGAAGAGCTCGTTTGTAACATACCTGTATCCTCTACATTGGGCCGCTGGCCACCTGCAGGAATACTAAAATCACCCTCCCATCCATTCACTTGTAAAATTTTTCCAGTCGTAAACGTCCCCGCACCACTAAAGGTCAATTGATGCACTCCCGACCCAAACACCACACGTGAATCTTCATTCAAATGAACCAATCCCGCCGTTTCTGTAAAACCTTCCGTTCGCAATAATCCACCGTTAAAATAGAAAGCACTCACATTGGGTATAACCTCATTCGCCCCTAAGGCTAAAATCCCCGCACTAACTTTCGTATATCCAGTATAGTTATTTGCACCACTCAATGTTAGGATCCCATCGCCCACTTTCTCTACCATCCCCGATCCCGAAATAATCCCAGACATCTTCACATGACCCAATCCACCTGTTTTACCCGACTTCAAAAGGAATCCCGCCGTGCTAATACCTCCTGATATCCGCAATTCATCGACATCCGATGACACCACAGCCGCAGATCCCAAAGTCACCGCACCTGTCCAGGTATTAACTCCCGAGGTACTTGCCAATGCCCCATCGCCATCAACCATCGATCCATTAAGCGTCAAAGGCTCTGCCGCTACCGTAACTCCTCCGCGTACTTGTAAACTCGCACCCGATGTAACCGTCGTTCCCGAGCCAATTGACCCCAGCGCATTCGCAGATTCCAAAAATACCTTACCCATCGAAACGGTCGTCAAACCAGAATAACTATTATTTCCACGCAATACGAGTGAACCAGCTCCATCTTTGGTTACAAATGAGTTTCCTGAAATAGCACCCGATACCTCATGATTCGCCACACCCCCAAACGTCAAGCCAATCGGATTAGCCACCGACCCCGCAATAACTAATACCCCCGCATCCGAATTCATCCGCACCGCCGGTGTCCCCAACGTAATCGCACCCGTGATCGTATTCGTCCCAGTCATATTCCGTAAAGCTCCGAATCCACCACCCAAACCATTCAAAGTCAATGGTTCTGCGGCCAATGTAATTCCGCCGTCCAACTGCACACTCGCCCCATCCGAAACGACCGTTCCCGCCGATGTAGCTCCTAACCCATTCGCATGTTTTACACGAATAATTCCCTGCGAAATCGTCGTCAAACCCGTATAGGTATTCGCACTACTCATTTCCAAAGTACCCGTCAACCCGTTTTTAACGAGCGCCATACTTCCCTCCAGCAAACCACTGAAAATGGTCGTCAAACTCGGATTATTATAACTCAAGGTCAAGGTACTTCCATTCCGTATCGTTCCTGATCCCGCAATCGAACCCACCGTCTCACTAAAGCCGCCCATATCCCAAACGGCACCTGATGCCACCGATACATCCACAAAATCCCACATACTGGTTGCCGATGTTAATTTCAAGGTACCTGCATTAATAGAAACCAAAGGCGTTTGATTAACAACACCACCAGAATTAAACCCTCCATAACTGTAATTTCTCAACAAGAAAGTCCCCGAACCGTTCTTCACAATGCCGCCTGCTTTGACAAGGCTCGTCGACGTTTGACCTAAATTCTGCCCACTCGCATCCGGCAACGCATCGGTTTCCACCGTCAAAATTCCCGGAAAAGCATTCGTTAAATTGGTCCCCGCCTGCGAGGTGATGTTGGCATTCGCCGTAATCCCCAAAGGCCCTATCAACGTAATATTTCCTCCATTTCCTCCACCCGAATTAGCAAAGGTCGACGCATTATTTCCTCCCGTAGCTGTTATAGCTCCATTCAACATGATGCCTCCCACCGCCTTTAAGGTGATATTCCCCGCATTTCCAGCTCGAGATGCAGCAATATTTGATGTTAAATTCCCAGAAGATGTATTGATGGAACCCGCTGCAGAAACCGT
>JACCDQ010803772.1_pt1 | contig 13313 bp, 12 predicted proteins | sample 7446031 | NCBI WGS metagenome assembly JACCDQ01 (sample SAMN15323442, study PRJNA562643) | freshwater metagenome | isolation source: river surface water | place: USA:Blue River Watershed | collected 2017-08-17 | reverse complement strand
CCAGCGCCATGAAGCAGTCCATCGACGCCGGCCACCGTGTGGAGCTGAAAGACGTGGGCCTGTTTGCCGACGGCGTGGCCGTCAAGCTGGTGGGCGAGGAAACCTTCCGCGTCGCGCGCGAGCTGGTGGACGAGTTCATGACCGTGGACACCGACGCGGTGTGCGCGGCCATCAAGGACATCTTTGTCGACACCCGCTCGATCGTCGAACCCGCAGGCGCTTTGGCCGTGGCCGCGATCAAACAGTACGTGGCCCAGCACAAGACCAAGGGAGAGACGTACGCCGCCATCCTGTGCGGTGCCAACATGAACTTTGACCGTCTGCGCTTCGTAGCCGAGCGCGCCGATGTGGGCGAAGAAAAAGAAGCTCTGTTTGCCGTGACCATCCCCGAAGAGCGCGGCAGCTTCAAGCGCTTCTGTGAGCTCATCGACAAGCTGCCAGGTGCGCCGCGCAGCGTGACCGAATTCAATTACCGCATGGCAGACGCCGCCAAGGCCCATGTGTTTTTGGGCTTGTCCACGCACGGCAAAGGCGAGAGCAGCAAGATCACCGCCAACTTCAACAAGCAAAAGTTTGCGGCCATTGACCTGACCCACGACGATTTGGCCAAGGAGCACATCCGCCACATGGTGGGCGGTCACTCGGCCTTGTCACAAGACGAGCGCCTGCTGCGCTTTGTGTTCCCCGAGCGTCCCGGTGCTTTGCTCAAGTTCTTGAGCCTGATGCGCCCGGGTTGGAACATCAGCTTGTTCCATTACCGCAACCAGGGTGCCGACTACGGCCGCATTTTGGTGGGCCTGCAAGTGCCGCCCAAAGACGACAAGGCCTTTGCCAAGTTCCTGGACACGCTGGGTTATCCCTACGCAGAAGAAACCCACAACCCGGTTTACCGCATGTTCCTGCGCAGCTGATCACTGGCCCCGTCACACGGCGTGACGAGGCCTCAGATCAAGCCATGTTGGCGTGGAGCAAGCCATCCACCACAGCGGTCAAAGCATTGGCCTGAAACGGCTTGAGCACCAACTCATCCAAACCCGCTTGGCGGAAAATGTCCAGGTCTGCAGGGTTGACGTTGGCCGTCAAACCGATGACCACCAGATCCTGGCCCCCCAAGACCTGCTGACGGATCGATCGCGTGGCCTCAATGCCATCCATCACCGGCATGACCATGTCCATGAACACCATGTCCACGCGCTGCGATTGCAAAATCGCCAGGGCCTGAGCCCCCTCTTCCGCTTCCAGAATTTCGCACTCGGGCCAGACATGGGTCAGCACCTGCTTGACCAACAAACGGTTGACCTTGTGGTCATCCACCACCAGGAAACGCCAGCCACGGCCTGCGGAATGGATGGTTTTCTGCTCGGGCGTCATGCCGCTGGCCTTTGGAGGCCCTTGCTCTTGCAAAGGGAGCACAAACCAAAAGGTTGAGCCTACATGCAGCGTGCTGTCAAAGTTCATCTCACCGCCAAGCAGCTCCACCAATCTCCTCGAAATCGACAAGCCCAGGCCATTGCCGCCAAAACGTTGCTGAATACTCTCGTCGGCCTGCCCGTAGGGTTTGAAAATATTGGCTTTATGCCCATCGGCGATGCCGATGCCAGTGTCTTCCACAGCAAAGCGAATACCCCCGGCCTCACGACACACCCGCAAACGCACGAGACCCTTGGGTGTAAATTTGATGGCATTGCCCAACAAATTGACAAGAATCTGCATCAGGCGGTGGCGATCGGTCAACACCCAATGAGGCACATCGTCATCAATATCACAAGCGTACTGAACCGAGCCATCCTCCAGTCGCAATGAAAACAACTCAAAGGCGTAACGCACCGCTTCACGCAACTCAAACACCTCGGAATGCGCTGACAACCGGCCCGAGTGCAACTGCGAATAATCCAGAATATCGTTGATCACCGTCATCAGGTGCTCGGCTGAATGCTGCGAATGCTTGAGAATTTTGAGAACGCCGGGGTGTTGTTGAAAATGAGATGAAAGTAAGGCCGTGAAGCCCATGATCGCATTCATGGGCGTGCGCAACTCATGACTGATGGTCGAGATAAATTGCTCGCGCATCTTCGATATGTGTTCGAGTTCCAAGCGTTTTTGGGTCAGCTCTTCGTGACGTTTTTGCGTCGAGAGCAAGACATCACGGCTCATCAATTCATACAACACAGGAACAGCAAGCAAAAACAGGGTGAGCACGATGTACGTGATCAGGGATGTGAATGCGTAGGTATCGGACAACTCAAGTTTCTGAAATACCCAAGACGATTGGGTCATGAACCCTACAATCAACTGGAGGCACAAGGTCACCCCAAGCCAGAAATACCCAGCTTGCCGACTGATGACAAAAAAAGGCGTCAATGGCAAGACCAGCGACCAGGTCATCTGCGGTGAATAAACACCGCCCGTCTGAGCAACGCCATACAGGTTCAACACCATCCCCAGAAATGTGGCCACGTGTATGCCCCAATGAATGGGCAAGCCATGGCTTGCAGCAACAAGCAAGCCCCCCAAAGCAAGCGCATAAAGCATGGGATACAAGCATCCATCGGGATAAGGATTGACTACGGCGTAAACCATCATGATGAATATCAATGCCCAAACCAGGACAAACACATAAGGGTTCTTGTCCCTGCGAAATGTTTCAGGCATCCACGGCAACAATGCCTCAATGATGAAATTACGTTCATCTGTCTTCATGACCATCTCCCGGAATCATGCAGACGCAACACACTGGAAATCTTGGAAACCATCAGCTTTTCATCCATTGGTTTGGTCAGCACGTCGTTCATGCCGGCGTCAAGACACTTGTCCCGCTCCTGCAACTCCACATTGGCTGTGAATGCCAAGATAGGCATTTGTGAGACTGCCGGATCGACATGAACCCGGAGTCGATGCGTCAGCTCAATCCCATCCATCTCGGGCATGACCATGTCCACCAAGGCCACATCAAAACGGGCTTTTGAAACAGCATCCAAGGCCTCCGCTGCACTGAGGCAACTGACCACCTTCAACCGAGGCCAAACTTTGGTCAGCTGAATTTCTGCCACCATCAAATTGATCTTGTTGTCATCCACCAGCAGCAAACTGAACTCGGCATCAGCCGCAATGGATGGCTTTTCAATCTCATCCCCCATTGACAAGCAACCATTTCGCGCATCCTGCAAAGGCAACTGGACCCAGAATGTGGAACCCACACCTTCATGGCTGACCACCCCGATCTTTCCACCATGAATCTTCACCAAACCATCACAAATGGCCAAACCCAAACCCGTACCCGCATATTTCCTGTTGGTCTCCAGATCTGCTCGTTCAAACCTCTTGAAAATCTGACCTTGCACATCGAGCGCAATGCCGTGTCCCGTATCGCTCACTTCCAGCCTGAACGTCTCATCTTGTCTGCCCCAACGCAAAACCACGGAACCTGAATCCGTGAATTTGACGGCGTTGTCCACCAGGTTGTTCACGATTTTCTTGACCTTCACACCATCCAGCATGATGTGTACGGGGAAGCTTGTCGGAGCCTGCAAAACCAACTCAATCCCCTTGGCATGTGCCGCCTTTTTCCAAGGCTCACACACCTGCGCCAACAAGGCCTCCAAATCACAGGGTCGCAGTTGCAACTGCATTTTTCCAGCTTGCAATTGGGAAAAGTCGAGAATGTCATTGACCAAATCCAGCAATTGGTGCGTGGCATCCTGAATGTGATCGACAGTGGCGACCATGTTGGCATCCCGCCCCATTTGGTCACGCAGAACACCGTTAAAACCCAAGATGGCATTCATCGGTGTCCGCAACTCATGTCCGACAGACGCCACAAACTCATCCCGCAAATTCTGTATGCGAATCAACGTGTCATGCGTGCGTTTGAGCTCATCATTACTGGCTTCAAGCTTGCGCAATTGCAGGCGGTGCAAATAGTCATACATCTGAACGCCCACCATCAACAACACCGTGAGCACTGAGGCAGTCAACACGCCCCAGACATGCAAATCAAGAACGTGCGCGTTGCTGCCCGAGATCCAATGTCCAACCGTCAAATAGTGCAAGACAACAAAACTCAGCAGCGTGGTGACAAACCAATAAACCGTCTCTTTCAGCCCAATCAACAGCAAGGCCAACACGGGCAAGGCCGTCGGCCACATGAGGGCCATTGAATTGATACCACCGGTCTGCATGGCAATCAAAAAAACCGTCACCAGACTGCTGCCAATCAACAAATTGGCAACGAGTTCGTAACACCGCGGCCAATAGACAAATGGCAAGCAGGCCACCAAAAAAACCGCCAAGTGAATGTTCAAGCGTGGGTCGTAAGGCAAGTCCAGCACACAACCAAAAAACAAAGAGGTCCCGCCAATCAACAGCAACGAGACCACAAGCATTTTTGATCGGGTAAACGGCAACCCCCACAGCTGACAAAACCGTCGAATTAACCCAGAACTCATACCAACCCTTTTAATTTTGTTTTTATTAAAAATTCATACTTTATTGTCAGTATCTCAGATTTTAAGGGAATAGGGAATCCATGTGGGCGCTACACAGGCTCCAACAAACTCAAGCCCCCAAGGAGCACCAACGAATCACATTCAGAGCCGCTGCGGGCCGGTGCTCAGGGTGTTGAAGCCAGAGGCAATTGCAATTCACGCAGGGCGGGGCCATTCACGGCAGCACCCAACAGGGCACGCTGGGGTCCCAAACTTTGCAGGACCAGACCATCGCCCACGGCCTGCCCCACTCGAAACGGCTTGGGGGCTTGCCCGTCCAAGGCGATCAAGGCGCTGCCTTGACCGTTGGGGCCTGCAATGACCCCCAGCAATGCCAAGCGGCTGGCCTCGGTCTGGGTGGTGGATGACGCCCCTGAGCCCACAGCCCCCAAGGCACGGGGTAACTGGCTGACGTTGGCGGGCATGGTCTGATTTGCTGAACTGGCCACCGTTGACCTCAGCGCCGATGGTCCTTGTGGAAAGTGCCAAAACCAATACCCGGCACTCAGTGCCGCAGCGCACCAAAACAGCCCTGCCACCCATGAAGCAAGAGGGACACGACGTGCAAACGGATGGCGGGCAGAGCTCATGCGCAGATTATGATGGAAGCCATGCAAAACCCACTGTCTCCCCGCTCACGCCGCCAGCGCGGCTTCACCCTGATTGAACTCATGGTCGTGTTGGCCATCATTGGCGTTTTGGCCGCCCTGATCGTGCCCAATGTGCTGGGCCGTGCCGACGATGCCCGCATCACCGCCGCTCGCACCGATGTGGGCAATCTGATGCAGGCCCTCAAGCTCTACAAGCTGGACAACCAGCGCTACCCCAGCGCAGAGCAAGGCCTCAAGGCTCTGATCGCCAAGCCCAGCACCGAACCGGTGCCCGGCAACTGGAAGCCCTACCTGGACAAACTGCCCAACGACCCCTGGGGCCGCGCCTACCAATACATGAGCCCCGGCATCAAGGGCGAGGTCGATGTGCTGTCCTTTGGCGCTGACGGACAAGCCGGCGGCGAAGGCAACAATGCGGACATCGGCAGCTGGCAATAAACCAGCGCTGTTCACAGCCCAAGGCTTCACCTTGCTGGAGCTGTTGGTGGTGGTGGCGCTGATCGCCATCGCCACAGCGGGCGCGAGTCTGTCCCTGCGTGACAGCGCAGACAATGCCCTCGAACGGGATGCCACCCGCCTGGCCGCTCTTCTGGAAACGGCTCGGGCCCAAGCCCGCGCCAGCGGCCTGCCTGTGGTCTGGCGCAACACGCCCACCGGCTTTGTGTTTGAAGGCCTGCCCGCACCCGGCCTGACGCAACGGTGGCTGCATGCACACACACACACAACGTCCCCTCAAGCCGTGGTGCTTGGCCCTGAGCCGCTCATCCCGGCGCAAAGCATTGCCTTGACCAGCACCACCGGCACAAGCCCCACCTGGTGGGTGGTCAGCGATGGCCTGCGCCCCTTTCAGGCGCAACGCACCCCCGAATGGACCGCACGATGAACATCGGCCAGCGCAGCGCACGAGGTTTCACCCTGATCGAAGTTTTGGTGGCACTGGGCATCGTGGCCGTGGCTTTGTTGGCTGGCCTGAAAGCCACCGGCTCACTCAGCCGCAACGCCGACCGGCAAACCTTGAGCCTGCTGGGCCAGATCTGCGCAGAAAACGAATTGATCCGGCTGCGTCTGCGCAGGCAACTGCCCGACACCGGCAACAGCCAGGTCGAATGCCTGCAGCTGGGCCGCCCCTTGCAGGTGGACCTGGCGGTCCAGCCCACCCCCAACCCCAACTTCCGGCGCGTGGATGCACGGGTCAGCAGCCAAGGGGACCATGTGCTGCAACTGTCCACCGTGATGGGGCGCAACTGATGCCCCGCCACCTGCATCCTGCACGCCCCACGGGCTTCACCTTGATCGAGGTGTTGGTGGCCATCAGCGTGATGGCCCTGATGTCGCTCATGGCCTGGCGCGGGCTCGACGGCATGCTGCGCACACAAATGGGTTTGCAACAACGCGGCGACGACATCCGCACCCTGCAAGCGGGCCTGGCCCAATGGCAAACCGATCTGGACCAACTGAGCGAATTGAGCGGCACACCCAGCTGGAACTGGGACGGCAAGGTGCTGCGCTTGACGCGCCGCGCCAACACCCCGGGCGAAGCGGTCCAAGTGGTCGCCTGGACCTGGCGCAACAACCCGGCCAGACCCGGCGGTGGCGACTGGCAACGCTGGCAATCGCCCCCCCTGACACAGCGCACGGAATGGCTCAACGCCTGGGCCCAGGCCGAGCAATGGAGCCAAAGCCCAAGTCAGCAGAACCTCAGTGGACAAGTCCAGATCCACGCCCTGGCGGGTTGGCAGCTGTTTGTCCACCGGGGCGGCAGCTGGGCCAACCCTTTGTCCAGCGATGTGGTCAACGCCAGCGACAACAACAGCCCCACAACCGGCAACACGCCCGATGGCGTGCGCCTGGTGCTGAGCTTGCCCCAAGGCCCGGCCGGGGTCGGCACCTTGACCATGGACTGGGTTCGCCCCACCCTTTCGGGGGCTGCGCCATGAAGGCCCAAAAAGGCGCGGCCCTGCTGGTGGCCATGCTGACCGTGGCCCTGGTCGCCACCTTGGCCAGTGCCGCTTTGTGGCAGCAATGGCGTCAAGTCGAAATCGAGTCGGCCGAACGCGGTCGCAGCCAGACCGCCTGGATGATGAACGGCGCACTCGACTGGACACGGCTGATCTTGCGCGAGGATGCGCTGGCCCCGCAAAGCAGCGGTGTGGACCACCTGGGCGAACCCTGGGCTTTGCCAGTGCAGGAGTCCAAGCTGTCGACCTTTTTGTCGCAAGACCAGCAATGGCGCGAAGGCGATGCCGAGGTGTTTCTCTCGGGCCACATCACCGATGCGCAATCGCGTTTGAACCTGCGCAACCTGCTGGCCAATGGCCAAGTTTCCACGCCCGAACTCACGGCCTGGGCTCGCCTGTTTGAACGCCTGAATTTACCCCCCAGCCAACTGGAAAGCCTGGCCCGTCAATGGGCACTGGCGCAGTCCAGCGAGACCCCTTCCGCCAACAAGGCGGCGACGAATGCGCCGCTGGTGCCCCAACGCACCGCCCAACTGGTGTGGCTGGGCCTGAGTCCTGCCACCGTTCTGGCCCTGGAGCCCTTCGTCACTGTGCTGCCTGAGTCCACCCCCCTCAACCTCAACACTGCCCCGGCCGAAGTCCTCATGGCCAGCTTGCCGGGACTCGATCTGGCCAGTGCAAGGCAACTGGTTGCGCAACGTGAACGCAGCCCCTGGCGCACCCTCGAAGAAGCCAGCCAAGCCTTGGGCCCCTTGGCCAAAGCCATCGACAACACACGCCACAGCGTGCAGAGCAACTATTTTGAGGTCCATGGCCGCATGCGCATCGATCAGGTCGTTCAACAAGAACGTGCACTCGTCAAGCGCGAAAGCGCCCAAGGGCGTACTCAAGTGCGCATGCTTTGGCGCGTCCGCACGCCCTTGTTGACGCCTGTTGCCCCCCTACAATGAAGAGCTCATGCGCACCCTGATGCTTCAACTCCCGCTGGGCGAACCCACCGCCCACACAGCCTACCCCCACGCTTGGGTTCTGGCCGATGGATCACCTGCGCCCCTGAGCTTGAAATCGGCCCCAGCGAACTTGCTCCCTGCCCCAGAGCGCCACACCGATGTGGTGGCCCTGGTGCCTGCCGCCGCGCTGTCGTGGCACAAGGTGGATCTGCCCACCGGTCTGCACAAACAAGGCAGCCGCATTGAAGCCGCGCTGCAAGGCCTGCTCGAAGAGCGCCTGCTTGACGATGCCACCCAATTGCACCTGGCCTTGCCGCCGCAGTGGAAACACCAGCCCAGCGCCTGGGTCGCGGTGTGCGACCGCACCTGGCTCAAAGCCCATCTGTCGGCACTGGAGTCCGCAGGTTTGACGGTGCACCGCATCGTGCCCGAATTCACCCCCGACACCGAGGCCCTGCACATCACCGCCACCGGTGACAGCACCAGCGGCTGGCTCTGGCTGCGCCAAAGCGGGCGTGGCGTCTGGGGTTGGCCTTGGGCTGCGGTACAGACCGCCACATTGGGTCTGAACACCGAAGAGCGCCAAGCCGCTCAGATCGATGCCGAACCTGCCCTGGTGGCAGCTGTCTCTGACAAACTGGAAATGCCTGCACGGCTGGTGCCTCCCCACCAACATTGGCTGGCGGCACTGGGCAGTGGCTGGGATCTGGCCCAGTTTGAATTCCAGGCCCATGCCCGCGCCAGACACCTCAAAGCCGTGCAACGGACCGCCAGCCAGCTGTGGCAACACCCGCAATGGCGCATGGCCCGCTGGGGCCTTGTGGCCTTGCTGGGCGCTCAGCTGCTCGGCGTCCAGGCCTGGACCTGGAAAACCCGCGCCGACTGGCAAGCCCAACAACAGTCGTGGACGCAGATCCTGCGCGAAAGCTTCCCCGGCACCACCGTGGTGGTGGATGCCCCTTTGCAAATGCAACAGCAAGTCGCACGCCTGCGCGAAGGCTCGGGCGCGCTCAACCCGGCCGATCTGGAATCCATGCTGGAAGCCCTCGGACAAGCCCTGCCTGCAGGCGTGGCCGCACCGCGCCAATGGGCCTACCAGCCAGGACAATTGCGCTTGAGCCAATGGCCCCTGAAAGCCGACGATCAGGCCCAGCTGCAACAACGCCTGAACCCCAAGGGCTACCAGCTGCGGGCCGAAGGCGAGAGCTGGCTCATGAGCGCAGGAGCGCCACAATGAAAGCCGCCTACACCGCATGGTCAGCACAAGCGCGGGCCTTCTGGCAACAACGCAGCGCACGCGAGCGCCAAGGCATGCTGCTGGCCAGCGCCTGCATCGCCTTGGCCTTGGTGTGGCACATCGCCCTGGCCCCCGCCCTGCAAACCTGGCAAGAAGCCCCCGCCAAACAAGCCTGGCTGGACCAGCAAAGCCAGCAAATGCAAACGCTGCAAGCGCAAGCCCAAAGCCTGAACCCAACCCACGCCCTCACCCGCCGCGAAGCGGTGCAATGGCTGGAGGCACACCTGGAAGACCTGGGGCCGGGTGCCAAACTCCAACTGCAAGCCGATGCCGCCAGTGTGAGCCTGCAGGCAGCCCCCGCGCAGGCGCTGGCCCGCTGGCTGAGCCAGGCACGTGAAAACGCCCATGTGCGGCCTGTCCAAGCGCAGCTCCAGCAAGTGACAAGCCCTCCCTCTTCGACGCCGAGCGTGGCCACAGCTGTGCCCAACATGGACAGCGCCGCGCGCTGGAGCGGCAGCCTGCAACTGCGCTTGCCCTGATCCCCCATGAAAGCCCCCGCACGTCACACCCCCTCATCCGGCAGCGCCTGGCGCTGGTCGGTCTCGGGCGCAGTGCTGGGCGCGGTGCTGGCCACCACCGTGTGGGCCCCGGCCCGCTGGCTGGCCTGGTCGGTGGCGCAAGCCAGCCAGGGACAGGTGCAGCTGGACAACCCACGCGGCACCTTCTGGCAAGGCTCTGCACAGCTAACGCTCAGCGGCGGCGCAGGCAGCCGAGACGCCCAAAGCCTGCCCGGACACCTGCACTGGCGCATCAGCCCCGGCGGTCTGAACTGGGGCCTGCAGCTGCAGGCCGACTGCTGCATGCCCGCCCCGCTGCATGCCCAATTGCAGGCAGGCTGGTCCACCGTGCGCGTGCAACTGACAGACCACCAATCGCGCTGGCCTGCCGCCTGGCTGTCGGGCCTGGGTGCACCGTGGAACACCCTGCAAGCCGATGGGCAACTGCAGCTGCGCACCGAAGCCTTGCAACTGCAATGGGTTGCGGGTCGGCTGCAAATGCAAGGCTTGGCCGAACTCGATGCAGTGCAGATGAGTTCACGTCTGAGCCCCCTCAAGCCCATGGGCAGTTACCGCGTGCAAGTGCGCGGCACCCCTCAGGGCACCGCCACACCCGAGTTGCAGCTGAGCACCTTGCAAGGCCCGCTGCAATTGAAGGGCCAGGGCCAATGGGTCGGGGCGCGGCTGCGCTTTTCTGGCGAGGCCAGTGCCGAAACGGGTCACGAAGCGGCCCTGTCCAATTTGCTGAACATCATGGGCCGCCGACAAGGCCCACGCAGCCTGCTTTCTTTGGGATGAACCCATGCACACCATGAACACCTTCTTGCCATCGGGCCGCCTGTCGCTCATCGGCTGCGCCCTCTGCCTGGCCTTGGGCTGCACACCACTGAGCTGGGCGCAAGCGCCCGCCAGCAAAAACAAAGTCAAGGAGCCGATCACGCTCAACTTTGTGAACGCCGACATCGAGGCCGTGGCCCGCACGCTGGCCAGCCTGTCCGGGCACAACGTGGTGGTCGATCCCCGCGTCAAGGGCACCATGTCCTTGTCCAGCCAGGTCGCCGTGCCGCCTGCACAGGCCCTGCACCTGTTTGCCACCCAGCTGCGCACGCAGGGCTTTGCCCTGATCGAGTCGGCAGGCTTGTACACCGTGCTGCCCGAGGCCGAAGCCAAACTGCAAAGCGGCACGGTTTCCGCAGGACCGGTGGCCGCCAGCAGCGGCCAAGTGCTCACACAGATCTTTCGGCTGAACCACGAAAACGCCAACAACCTGGTGCCCGTGTTGCGGCCGCTGATCAGCCCCAACAACACCATCAACGTGAACCCCGGCACCAACGCGCTGGTGATCACCGACTACGGCGACAACCTGCAGCGCCTGGGCCGCATCATTGCCGCACTCGACGTGGCCAACGCCACGGGGGTGGAGGTCATTCGCCTGAAACATGGCATCGCTGCGGACATGGCCACCATGGTGCAACGCCTGATCGACTCGGGTGCCGCTTCGGGCGCTGCCGGCGCAGCCCCCGCCGTGCCCGGACAAACCGACTCGGGCTTCAAAACCACGGTGCTGCCCGAAACCCGCACCAACGCCTTGATCGTGCGCGCCGCCAACCCGGCCCGCCTGGCCTTGACGCGCAGCCTGATCGAACAACTCGACCAGCCCAATGCCACCGGCGCAGGTGCGGCCAGCGGCAACATCCATGTGGTGTACCTCAAGAACGCCGATGCCACCAAGCTGGCCACCACCTTGCGCGCCGCCATCAGCGCCAGCGCCACCGGCAGCAACGCGGGCACCAACACCCCAAGTTTCACAGCGCAGCCTGCCACCGGCAGCACGCCCAGCAGCACCAACGCAGCCTCGGCCCAACCGTCCACCGGCGGACAAATCCAGGCCGATCCCGCGACCAACGCCTTGATCATCACCGCGCCCGAGCCGCAATACCGCCAGCTGCGCAGCGTGATCGACATGCTCGACCAGCGCCGTGCGCAGGTGTTTGTGGAAAGCCTGATCGCCGAAGTCAGCGCCGACAAGGCCGCTGAATTTGGCGTGCAGTGGATGAGTGGGACCGGCACCGGCAGCAGCACCGTCGGCGTCTTGGGCACCAACTTCTCGGTGGGCGGCACCAACTTGCTGACGCTGGCGGCCAACGCGGCCAAGGGCACTTATGCGGCATCGCCCGGCTTCAACATCGCCGCCGGCCAGCAGCGCAATGGCGTGCTGGCGCTGGGCGCTTTGGCGCGGTTTTTACAGACCAATGGCGATGCCAACATCCTGTCCACGCCCAATTTGCTGACCCTGGACAACGAAGAGGCCAAGATTGTGATTGGCCAAAACGTGCCTTTTGTGACCGGTCAATACACCGCCAACAACAGCACCAACGGCGCGGTCAACCCCTTCCAGACCATCGAGCGCAAAGACGTGGGCCTGACCTTGCGCGTCAAACCACAAATCAGCGAAAGCGGCACCGTGAAGATGCAAATCTTTCAAGAGGTCAGCAGCATCGACAGCAAAAGCTCCAGTACCGCAGGACTGATCACCAACAAACGCTCCATCGAATCGAGCGTGCTGGTCGAAGACGGCTCCATCGTGGTGCTGGGTGGCTTGCTGCAAGACGACACCAGCAGCAGCCAGGAAAAAGTGCCCGGCATCGGCGACATCCCCTTCTTGGGCAATTTGTTCAAGGCCGAAACCCGCAGCCGCAAGAAAACCAACCTGATGGTGTTCCTGCGGCCGGTGGTGGTGCGCGATGGTGCGGCCACAGAGGCCCTGTCTTTGGGCCGCTACGAGCAAATGCGTCTGAACCAATTGAACAACCAGCCCACGGCCACAACCGCCATCCCCATCGAAGGCGCTGCCGTTTTGCCCAGCCTGACGCCTGTGGTGCCCGCCACGCCACCGGCCAAGCCCTGAGCCCATGCGAGTTGCCGTGCGTCATCCCCTGCCTTACACCTTCGCCCGCAGCCACCGGCTCTTGCTGGAGGGCGACGACACCCGCCTGACCCTCTGGTTGTGCGAGGACAGCGACCGCTCGGCCCTGTCCGAAGTGGTGCGCAAATTCGGCGCTGTGGGGCTGGACATTCAGCACACCACAGGCGCGGACTTGAGCCAGCGCATCCACCAGGCCTATGCCGGTGGCCAGGCGCATGGCGCGTCGACGGCGGCCGACGTGGTCAGCGAAGTCGAATCCGACGCCGACCTCTCGCGCATGATGCAGGAGCTGCCCGCGGTCGAAGACTTGCTCGAAGCCAGCGACGACGCACCCATCATCCGCATGCTCAACGCCTTGCTCACACAAGCGGCGCGAGACGGGGCCAGCGACATCCACATCGAGCCGTATGAGCGCCACTCCAGCGTGCGCTTTCGCATCGATGGCACCTTGCGCGAAGTGGTCCAGCCCAACCGGGCGCTGCACGCGGCCCTGATTTCGCGCCTGAAAATCATGGCCGAACTCGACATTGCCGAAAAACGCCTGCCGCAAGACGGCCGCATCAGCCTGCGCCTGGGCAGCAAAGCCGTGG
>JACCDQ011595017.1_pt1 | contig 13315 bp, 9 predicted proteins | sample 7446031 | NCBI WGS metagenome assembly JACCDQ01 (sample SAMN15323442, study PRJNA562643) | freshwater metagenome | isolation source: river surface water | place: USA:Blue River Watershed | collected 2017-08-17 | reverse complement strand
GCCAAACCCAATCCAGTTCCTTTGTGTTTATGTCCGTGAGCGTTCACTTGCTTAAACTTCTGGAAAATCATTCCTTGCTTATCCTTTGGTATTCCTGTTCCCGTATCTTTCACGCAAAGTTTGACATTCATTTGTCTATCGTTTTCATCGACAATCTCAGCAGACAATACAATACTTCCTCTCTCCGTGAATTTCTCCGCATTACCAACCAAATTGAGCAAGATTTGATTAAGCAATAGATCATCCCCAATGACATTATTTTGGATTTTAGGGTCAATTTCCAAACGCATTTCAACAAGGCGATTATTCAGCTTTAATTCAAATACCTTGTGTACCGTTTTCAGCAAGCCTACCAAATCAAACTCTTTCTTATGTACTTCAATCCGACCTGCTTCAATCTTAGCCATATCCAATAGGTCAGAAATCAAGCTATGCAAGAAAGTCGAAGAAGTTTTCAGGATTTCAAGATATTCCGTTTGTTCTTCCGTTGGTCGGGTATCAAACAGCAAGTGAGTCATCCCGATAATTGCATTCAGTGGTGTTCGAATTTCGTGGCTCATATTCGCTAAGAATTGCTTCTCTGCATGACGAGCCTCCTCTGCTACCTGTTTGGCTTCACTTAGCTCTTGTTCCAACATTTTCCGTTCTGTGATGTCATAATGTACACCAATAGAACCTGTTTGAACTCCATTTTCATCCATGATAGCTGCCCCAGAAATCAGCATCCAACTTGGCGTACCATCTTTTTTGAGCAATTTCATTTCATAAGAACTCGCCTCACCTCTCTTTCGTCTTTCGTTATTTTCCTGTAATATTTTCACTACAGGATCGCTCTTATCTACAAACAGCTCGGGTGCTGACTTACCAACCAACTCTTCTTTCGTATAACCAACCATTTTACAAAAACGGTCATACACCTTCACAATCATCTCATTTTCATCTACTTCCATCAGTCCAAGCTCCATATTATCCATGATACCTCGGTACTTTTCCTCACTTCTTCGAATTTGTTCTTGGGCTTTGTGCTTATCCGTCACATCGGTATATTTCCATAAATGTCCCAAATAATGGTTTTTTAGAAACACAGGAATAAAATCTCGCTCTACCACCCGTCCATCTACCATCCGTAATTCTTCGTGCACCGTAGCTTCTCTACGTTGCAAAAGCTCTTCTACCCGATTCGCAAATCCGTCTGGATCTTGGAATAACGCTTTGGCACTATCTGCAAATGTCCTACAATTCATGCCAACCATTTGTTCGGGGCTAAGTGGAATCCCAAACATATCACAGAAACGTTGATTGGCCAGAGCGATTTCTCGTTCTTCGTTCTCTACGAGCACTGCGGAGTGCAAGTTGGTAATTAGCGTTGATAACCGAAGCTGCGTATTGGCCAAATCCTCTTCCGCCTTAATTCGGTCAGTAATATCTCTAGCTACTGCGACTAACTCAACCACCCGTCCTTCTTCATTACGAATAATATTGAGGGTTTGTCCAATCCAAACAATCGAGTTGTCTTTAGCAATCACAGGAAAGCGGTAATACGAATGCTCTTGTTTTTCTTGATACATCTTTCGGTAAAATTCTACCGCTTCATCCCGATAGTCAGGGTGTATCAGAGACGTATAATGAAGTCCAATAACTTCTTCTTCTGTAAACCCCAAGGTATTTTTTACAACAGGATTTACATAGATGAAGTATCCATCTGGGCTTGTTCGATAGATAATATCACGAACCGACTCCACTATTTCTTTATAGCGTTGTTCGGAAGCACCTAATTCGGCTAATTTTTCTTGTATCTGACTTTCTAGCGTTTTATTTAAAGAAGATAAGTGCATGTTAGCCTCGTACAGTTCTCGAGACTTTACCTCTAAAATAGATTCCGCTTCTTGTCTTGCTGCTCTTTCCCGTGCTAACTGACGCTTGAGTAGCGCTATTTCTTCATTATTCATGGCTCAATAACTATTTCAAATCGAGTGGCGTTTCGTTTTTCTTCCAGTACTTGCTGTGAAATGGTTGCTTTTTCTCCGTAATGACAAATACATTGCTGAATTAATCCGTAGGCTAAAGCATTCATATTTCGATCAGAATGATAATCCATCCATAAGATATTTTCAGCAACTCGAGTTACTTCAAAATGAGGAAGTTCTGCGTCAGGGTATAATTTCCTAACCTCTACATGAATGTGAGAGTCAACCGATATTAACAAATCAAAAGACGTTGTTATTCTTGCAAAAAAATATGGATATGTTTTTGATAAAACACTAAACAGATATTTACCAAATGTTTCAAGTAAGCTATTTGGAGGGGCATTAACCTTCCGACTCAGATTCATTAGTAAGGTTTCCATTTCTGAGAAGTCATACGTTCCAATAGCCGTATAGACTCCTTTCGATGGTAAATTAGACTCTTCTATCAGTTCATCAACTAGCTTGTATCCATATAATTCTTCGGACATATCTAGGAATGCAGTAAAGATTATACCTTTCATATTTTAAGGGTAAGGATTACCAGACGCAATAGCTCGACAACAGAACGCTATTATTTCCATTGCCAACCGCTTGCAGTCAATCACTTAGTAAGGGTGGTATGTTAGTATTGATTGGGCCAAAACCTGACAGAAGTTACTATTTTTTATTCAATATTAAAATATCGTTTACGAAAATATCTTAGTTTTCAGTATAATGATAATTCAATCAATGCCTTTATACGACAAACCTATGAGAAAATATGAATGAGATAACTATTTCTTACTACTAACGATAAATGGATAGCTAGTTTATGTGTGACTAAGTTAACAGGTACTCTTGTATTTACTAGGTATTTAACGAGTCTACGAGTGTTTTATTTCAAATTATAAAAGCCTCCCTTCATCAACAAAGGAGGCTTTTATAAAGGATTAGCGTTTAGGCATTCCAGGGATTTTCATTTTACCATCCTGAACCTTATTCATCATACGCATCATTTTTCGCATATCCTCAAACTGTTTCAACAAGTTGTTAATTTGTTGTACAGAAGTTCCAGAACCTGCGGCAATACGTTTCTTACGAGACATATCCAAAATTTCAGGTTTCTGACGTTCGGCAGCAGTCATTGATTGAATAATTGCTTCGATTGGCTTGAAAGAATCATTCGAGATATCTACATCTTTCACCGCTTGTGACATTCCCGGAATCATACCCATCAAATCTTTGATGTTACCCATCTTTTTGATTTGTTGTAACTGCGAATAGAAGTCTTCAAAACTAAATTGGTTTTGACGGATTTTCTTATTGATACGGTCTGCTTCTTCTTCATCAAAGGCATTTTGAGCTCTTTCAACCAACGATAGTACGTCACCCATGCCTAAAATACGGCTTGCCATACGGTCAGGATAGAACTGGTCTAAGGCATCCATTTTCTCTCCTGTCGAGATAAATTTGATTGGCTTCTCAACTACGTAACGAATCGACAAGGCAGCACCACCACGAGCATCACCATCTAATTTCGTTAATACAACCCCATCAAAGTTCAAACGCTCGTTGAATGTTTTAGCTGTATTCACGGCATCTTGCCCTGTCATTGAATCCACTACAAATAGGGTTTCTGACGGCTTAATCGCTTCTTTCACAGCCGCAATCTCGTTCATCATTGCCTCATCTACAGCCAAACGACCCGCAGTATCGACAATAATTACACGTTTGCCCATTTTACGCCCATACGCCAAGGCATTTTGAGCAATTTCAACGGCATTTTTATTTTCAGGTTCTGCATATACATCTACACCTACTTGCTCTCCTAGCACTTTCAACTGATCAATCGCCGCAGGACGGTAAATATCACAAGCCACTAATAATACATTGCGACCTGATTTTTTAAGGTATTGTGCTAACTTCCCTGAAAACGTAGTTTTACCAGAACCTTGTAAACCTGCAATTAAGATAATCGAAGGGTCTGATTTTAGGTTGATTGTTTGCACTTGTGCACCCATCAACTTCACTAATTCATCGTGAACAATCTTTACCAACATCTGACCTGGGTCAACAGCAATTAGGATTTTTTGTCCCATTGCTTCTTCCTTGATTCGGTCAGTAATTTCTTTTGCAACTTTGTAGTTTACATCGGCATCCATTAAAGCACGACGAATTTCTTTTACAGTTGCGGCTACGTTTACGTCCGTGATGCGTCCTTTCCCTTTCAGGGTACGCATAGCGGTATTCAGTTTACTGCTTAAATTCTCAAACATTTCTGGTCTCTATTAATCGTTATCTTTTCCTAAATATATCCTTAACTAGCCTCATCATTCACCTAAAAATCTAAATTCCATCGGCAAATTCGAGGAGACTTTTGGAGTAATTATGAGGAATTTATCTGCAAAGGTACAAAAAAAGACGTATTACCAGACAAAAGAAAAAAGACTCGAAAAAAAAGTGACAATAAGCAGGCAAATAGTTGACGCAAATACTTTATTTCTTGGCAAATACCGATAATTTTGTATATACTTTTAAAGTAGTCTCCTCTGAAAATAATCCGCCCCTAATTAAAAATATTTAACTAATTAATCCATTTTTTATGAAGTTACCTGTGTCTTTCGCAAAGGTTTCTCTGACCTTTGCCTTTTTAGTTATTTCAAAGTGCATTACCGCACAGTACATCTCATTACGAGAAGAACATCATCATACTAAAGTCGAAAAAAATAACAGCAACGACCATTTTTATGTCAACTTATCCTCAAGTGAAGACCCTCTAGCTTTCAAAATAGCCGTCCATAACCCAAGCAATGAACTGCTGTTCATTCAGCTAAAAAATAACAGTAATCAATTATTTCAAGATGATATTTTTTACAGACGAAGCAATTATTCCATGCTATTAAACATAGCTCGGCTAGAAGACGGGATTTACTCGTTATCCATTAAAACCAATCAAGCTTCTTTTAGTAGAAATATAAAAATCGAGACTACAGGATTAGCAAGTAAAGATAAACAAATGATTATCGAAAGAGAAGTTAGTATCAGCGAAGAAGAGCAAAAACAACGGGGAGATCTTATTAGCTCTATGAATTAGAAACGTGAATGGTTAATGTGTAATGGTGAATTAATGTGTAATGAGCCATGTACAACTATTAAGAATTAAGTCATTTATTATCAATAAATTAAAACAAAAGACTAACTCCTCTTACAATTACACATTCATCATTACGCATTAATCATTCACCTTGATTTCTTATTCAAAAATAATCGTTCGATTGCCTGAGATAAACACTCTGTCTTCAAATACAAATTTAAGGGCTTTTGCCAACACAATTTTCTCTACATCTCGTCCTGCGGCAGCCATTTCAACAGCCGTTTTGGTATGATTTACTCGAATGACATCTTGAAAAATAATTGGGCCTTCATCCAAATCATCTGTCACAAAGTGGGCTGTTGCTCCGATAATCTTCACCCCACGATTAAAGGCCTGACGATACGGATTAGCTCCAATAAAAGCAGGTAAGAATGAGTGGTGAATGTTTATAGTCTTATGACGGTACCGCTTGGTAAAATCAGGCGTTAAAACCCGCATGAATTTTGCTAATACCAGAAAGTCAAAGTCATAATCAGCTAAAAGCTCATGAATCTGGTTTTCATGTGCCAAACGAGAAGCATCATCAGTACCACTTGCAGGCAAATAGTGGAAAGGAATATCAAACTTTTCGGTAAGTGGTTGCAATACATCATGATTGCCAATAACCGCTAAGATATTAAAAGGTAAATCCTTGAACTGATTACGAATCAATAAATCACTCAAACAATGGTGCTCTTTGGTGACAAGAATAACGACATCTTTGATTTGCTTTTCGGTCAAAGCGATATTGGCCGTATTAGGCAAAATACCTCGAAGACCATCCTCTATTTTTTCAGGATTAGCCGAACCCGAAAAGGCCACACGCATGAAAAAATGTTCATTTTCACGATCTACAAACTCGTCAGTACGTTCGATATTCAAGTTATTAAAGAAGAGCACTCCCGTAATTTTGTGAACGAGCCCTTTCTCATCGGGACAATCAATTTTTAAAATATAATCAGTCATTTTTGTTCTAAAAGCTAGGTACTGTTAAATTGGGGTGCAAAATAAACAACCCATGTCTAAGAACAAAGTAGTTTAGACAATTATAACCCAACAATTCGATATGAACATCTCTAAAATTGGCTGTATTCTCATGCTTCTCTCAGGTGCATTTGCCTGTAGTAAGAGCCAAGAAACACCCATTACCCCAGTCATACCAGCACCTAATCCGACCATTCCTATTAGTGCAAACATTCCTAATTTTACTGTCAAATCCATCAGCTTTCCGAGCGACAACATCGTCTATGCTCTCGGCAATAATGCAGCAGGCAGTAATCTGCTCTACAAATCAAGTGATGGGGGAAAAACATGGGTCAATAATAGCAGCTTTAACCAAACGATGAACGCTGTCTATTTTATGAGCGATGCCAAAGGATTAGTAGCGGGTAATTATTTTGGTGCGAGTACAAATGCGGCGAGTTCTTGGCAAAGTATTGCAGGACTATCCGAAACGGTGGTAGCTATTACCCCTGCTAAAACCCAAGAAGCCTTTTTAACTAAACTCTTGTTTGATAATACCCACGGACGAAAGTATACAGAAATCTATAGCTTCGACTGGGCATCGATGAACCTTCCTGCTGGATACATTACCCTAGACGGCTACTTAAAAGCAAGTCATTCACTCGAAAACAAAGTCGTTGTTTTTGCGGGCGAAGGAGGTAAAGTTGCCAAAGCCGTACTTAACAGTACTGGCACATGGGATTGGGCATTTATTCATACCACACAAAGCAATACCCTTCAAACGGTTGCAGTACTTTCTGAACAAAATTTCATCGTAGCAGGTACGGCAGGTACTTTCCTTAAAACAACGAATGCAGGAATAAGCTGGACACCCGTAGTGTCAACGATTACAGGCGATTTTCAAAAAATACGCTTTATTAATAGCAGTACGGGCTATGCGATTATTTCTAATAATGGCAAGGGAGAAGTTTATAAAACAAGCGATGGAGGAGTGGAATGGACAAAGCAAAATCCCGTTGGTAATGATAGTATTCTTGACTTGACCATAAACAGTAAAGGTAAGCTCGTGATGATTGGTAGCTTAGGAAATGTTTATTTAGTAAATTAAGCCTCTTGAAAGAGCCTGCTAAAGAAGAGAATATAGTATTTTACCAATATGAAAATAAAATATTCCACTTTCTATTTCAAGAAAATTCCTTACATATCAATTCATTGCGTACATTTGCACTCGTAATAGCGTTTTAAACAAATTACGCACAAATAATCACGAATAATATTTTCTTAACAAAATGGAAAAAATTAAAGTTGCTAACCCTGTTGTTGAACTTGACGGGGACGAAATGACTCGAATTATCTGGAAATTTATCAAAGATAAATTGATTGTTCCTTACTTAGATTTAGATATTAAATACTACGATTTAGGTATGGAATATCGTGATGAAACGAACGATCAAGTAACCGTTGATGCTGCTGAAGCAATCAAAAAATATGGTGTAGGTATCAAATGTGCTACCATCACTCCAGATGAGCAACGTGTTGCTGAATTCGGTTTAAAACAAATGTGGCGTTCTCCAAACGGAACAATCCGTAACATCTTAGATGGTACTGTATTCCGTGAGCCAATCGTTTGTTCTAACGTGCCTCGTTTAGTACCAAACTGGACTGCACCAATTATGATTGGTCGTCACGCATTTGGTGACCAATACAGAGCAACCGATTTCGTTACAAAAGGAAAAGGTAAATTGACAGTAACATTCACTCCAGAAGATGGTGGTGAAGTTCAGTCATTTGATGTATATAACTTCAAAGGAGATGGTGTTGCCTTAACAATGTACAACACAGATGAATCTATCCGTGGTTTTGCTCACTCGTGTTTCAACATGGCAATGAGCAAAGGATGGCCTTTATATTTATCTACGAAAAATACCATCTTGAAAAAATACGATGGTCGTTTCAAAGATATTTTTGAAGAAATCTACCAAGCAGATTACAAAGCTAAATTCGTTGAAAAAGGGATTGTTTACGAACACCGTTTAATTGATGACATGGTTGCTTCTGCCTTGAAATGGAATGGTAACTTTGTTTGGGCTTGTAAGAACTATGACGGAGACGTTCAGTCTGATACTGTTGCTCAAGGTTTTGGTTCATTAGGCTTAATGACTTCTGTGTTGGTTACTCCAGACGGTACAGTTATGGAAGCTGAAGCTGCTCACGGAACAGTAACTCGTCACTATCGTGAACACCAAGCAGGAAGACCAACATCAACAAACCCTATCGCCTCTATCTTTGCTTGGACTCGTGGTTTAGAGTTCCGTGGTAAATTAGACGGTAACGATGCGTTGATTAACTTCTGTCAAACATTAGAAAAAGTATGTATCGAAACAGTAGAGTCTGGTAAAATGACGAAAGACTTAGCTGTTTGTATCCACGGTAACAGAGTTAACCACGGCGAACACTACTTATATACAGAAGAATTCTTAGAAGCAATTGATACAAACTTGAAAGCTGCATTAGCTTAGTTGTTGACATTACCCTTCTTTACAAACCCTCATTGACTCGCTCAGTGAGGGTTTTATTTTATACTGTTAAAATAAAAACGGCGAATTCCAGTTGGAACTCGCCGTTTTTATTTAGAAAAACTAAAAAATGCTTATTTTTTCTTCTTAGCAGCTTTTGGCTGAACTACTGCAGCTGGTGTTGGTGCTGGAGCAGGAGTAGCTGAAACAACTGGAGCTGGTGCTGGTGCTGCTGCCGCTGCTTTAGGAATAACTTCTCCTTTGATAGTCAACGCAATTTGAGGAGTTTCAGAGTTACTGATAACAGTAATCGTTTTGTTGAAGTTACCTGGACGACCTGTTGAGTTAAATGAAGCCGTTACTTTACCTGATTTACCTGGCATAACTGGTTCTTTAGTCCAATCTGGTGTAGTACATCCACAAGAAGGTTGAGCGTTAGAGATAACAACAGGAGCAGTACCTGTGTTTGTAAATTCAAACGTGTAAGTAGCTTGTGTACCTTCGTCAATTTTACCGAATTCGTGCGATTCAGTTTTGAATTTGATAACACCTTGTGCATTCGCAAATGTAGCAGCACAGATAAATGATAAAACGAAAAGTAATTTTTTCATGGTAATTATGTATGTTAAAAAGTTTGTAATTTCTCTGACGACTAGCCCGCCGTACCCGAGTTTCCAAAGATACATTGAAATTATAAAACTCTCAATAGTCTTTGGGGGCCATTGACGCTGAAATAAAAATCATTTTTTGCTGTTCGACTGAAACAAAAATAGTGAGCAATGATGTTAAGACAAAAATCCCCTAGGTGTTTAACAAATCATTAACAATGACTTAGCTAAATGCTGTTATTTTTTACCCTGTAATTCAATTCCGTCAATTTGTTATCCTAATATATTTCTACTATTTTTGATATTAGTTCTTGATTATTCCTTAGCGAATAACGGTATATTTTCCCCGAAATCAAGCCCAGATTAACCATTAGATCATCTCAATCCTCAACCAATAACGCTAACGTGGTAGAAAACGAAATACTTTCAGAAACTATTGTGTTTAAAAAGCAGGCTGCTTTAAATGACTATCGTCTCGCTAGAATTAGCCGAGAGTGTAGTTTATTGGTCAGAAAAGAAGTTTTTTCGGGACGTGCAAAGTTTGGCATCTATGGCGATGGCAAAGAACTCGCACAAATTGCTTTGGCCAAAGCAATGCAACCAGGCGACTTTATTTCGGGATATTACCGAGACCAAACCATTGTAGCTGCTGTAGGCGATATGACTTGGACTCAGTATTTTTCTCAATTATATGGGCATCCTGACAAAAAGTTTGACCCACATACAGGTGGACGCTCTATGAACAACCACCATGCTACCCAATGGCTGGATGAAAAAGGTCAGTGGCTGGATCAAACCAAACTATATAACTCGGTTGCAGGGATTTCTTCTACTGCAGGACAAATACCACGGGCAGTAGGGATTGCTTATGCTTCAAAACTATACCGTCACTTACCCGAATTGCAGGGAGAGGTTGCTCATAAGTTTTCAAGAAAAGGGAATGAAGTGTGTTTCTCAACCATTGGGGATGCCTCCTCTTCAGAAGGCATGTTTCTCGAATGTGTCAATGCAGCAGGGGTACTCCAAATTCCGCTAGTAATGGCAGTTTGGGATGATGGGTATGGTATTTCTGTTCCATCTGAATATCAGACAACAAAATCATCTATCTCTAAAGCATTAGCAGGATATCAGCGTAATGAAGATGGCAAAGGGCTAGAGATTTTTACGGTCAAAGGTTGGGATTATGTTGGTCTGGTAGAAGCCTTCCAAAAAGCGGCTGACCTTGCTCGTAAATACCATATCCCTTGCTTAGTGCATGTAGATGGACTTACCCAACAACAAGGACACTCGGCTTCGGGTTCTCATGAACGTTACAAATCTGCCGAACGTTTACAGTTTGAATTAGACTTTGATTGTAACCTACATTTTAGAAATTGGTTATTGCAAGAAGGAATTGCGACGGAAGAGGAATTACTTCTCATAGACCAAGAAGCGGTAAAAGAAGCAAGAAAGGCACAAAAAGAAGCTTGGAAACAATACGTTGTGTCGATTAAGCCTGAACGAGAGGAAGCTCTTTCGCTCATGTTCCAAGCCTCTATTACAAGCCCTCATGGCGATGACATTAAAACCTTAGTGGATGAGTTGCGTAAAACCACCAACCCTATCCACCGTGAAAATATCGTTGCTGTTCGTAAAACCTTACGTATTCTTCGTTTTGAAGATTCGCCAGCAAAACAAGGCTTATTAGCTTGGTTAGAAAAAGCTACCGAAGCAAATTACACTCGTTTTAGTTCTTTCCAACAAAGTATCTCGGCAGATTCACCGATGAACGTGAAGGCCGTCCCTGCGGAATATACACCAAACTCATCTCTGATTGACGGTCGTGAAATCTTAAATAAGAATTTTGACCATTTACTAAGCACGAACCCTCGAATCTTTATCATCGGGGAGGATGTCGGTAAAATTGGAGATGTAAATCAAACCCTGTCAGGACTCCAAGAAAAGTTTGGAGAACTTCGTATTACCGATACCGGAATCCGAGAAATGAGTATCATCGGACAAGGCATAGGAGCCGCCATGCGTGGCTTACGCCCCATTGTTGAAATTCAGTACCTTGATTATATTCTTTATCCCTTCGCAACGCTTTCAGACGATTTAGCTTGTTTGCATTATAGAACTGTTGGCGGACAAAAAGCCCCTATGATTCTGCGTACTCGTGGACACCGTTTAGAAGGTATCTGGCATTCGGGTTCGCCAATGGCCGTACTTTTGAATGGATTGAGAGGCATTCATTTATGTGTTCCTCGCAACATGACTCAGGCAGCAGGAATGTACAATACCCTTTTAGAAGGCGATGACCCTGCGGTTGTGATTGAGTGTTTGAATGGTTACCGTTTGAAAGAACGCTTACCTGAAAATCTTTTTGAAAGCCGTGTTGCCCTCGGAATGCCTGAAATATTGAGAGAAGGAACAGATATTACCATTGTTACGTATGGCTCAATGTGTAGAATCGTGATGGCAGCCGCCGAACAATTGGAAGCCTTTGACATTTCGGTAGAAGTTATTGATATTCAGACACTATTGCCTTTTGACATTACGCATCAGATTGTGGAATCCATCAAGAAAACCAACCGTGTTATTTTTGCAGATGAAGATATGCCAGGGGGAGCAAGTGCTTACATGATGCAAAAAGTGATTGACGAGCAAAATGCCTACCGCTATTTAGATTCCAAACCTGTATGCATTGCGGCAATGGCACATCGTCCTGCTTATAGCTCAGACGGAGATTATTTCTCGAAGCCCAATGCAGAAAATATCTTCGATGCAGCCTACAACATGATGGCAGAAGTAATGCCAGCTAAATTCCCGAAGATTTACTAAAATAACATACGATTTATAAATAGAAGAGGCTGTCCCCAAAGGATAGCCTCTTCTATTTCCCCACAACCCACATCGCCAAAAAAATACGCTTTGTCGCCAAAGAAGTGAATGATATAGCTTTCTGTTTGTTGATAAAAAAAGTTTGCTTATGTTTACTTCAATTACAGGATGGATATTTGACCACTTGGAGACATTCTATGAACAATATACATAATCAGGCAAAGAAACTTTCTAGTACTTTTTTGCATCTTATCTTTTGGATATGCTTTCTGGCATTACCCTATCTATTTAGAGTCATGTCGGTTGCTCAAAAGGAAGACCGCCCGCCGATGCACCGTTTCCCTAAAGGAATACACAATGTACCTCCGCCTAGTGGAGGACTACATGACTTCACTATCTTTTTCATGGTATTGGCTATGGTAAATATCCCTATCTTTTATTTGAACAGTAATTGGCTCATCCCTAAACTACTGAAAAAGAAAGGCTTACTCATTTATATATTATCACTTATCGTTTGCTTCGTGGTCGTATTTTATACCAATGGCTTTATTCGAGATATTGTCTTTGGACATCATTTCCGTAAAATACCCACCTTTAGTACCACTTTTCAGACCTTATTTATCATTGCTGTCAGTACAACTTACCGTATTGTTATGGATAATTTGGCAGAAAAAGAGGCTCGTAAAGAACAGGAAAATGAACGCTTAAAATCCGAATTATCATTCCTTCGCTCGCAAATTAGCCCGCACTTTATGTTCAATGTCTTGAATAGCATTGTGTCCTTATCGAGACGAAAACCCGAAATGGTCGAACCTGTGGTTATCAAGTTATCGGAGTTAATGCGGTATATGCTTTATGAGTCGGACGATGCTAAGGTGTCCTTGCAAAAGGAAATTGATTACCTACAAGGATATATCGACTTGCAACAATTACGCTTTGGGAATGATATTGACGTATCTTTTAAAACCGATACGGCTCAATCTTATCATACCATTGAACCCATGTTACTTGTTCCTTTTGTGGAAAATGCGTTTAAACATGGGGTCGGAATGATTATTGACCCACAGATATTTATTGATTTATCTTTGACTGAAACATCCATCACTTTTCGGGTAAAAAATAAGGTCAACAACGATTATAAAGAAACAAAAGATAAGGATTCGGGTATTGGTTTAAGCAATATTAGACGACGCTTGGAGTTATTATATCCAGAAAATCATTCACTCACGATTACCAATGAAGACAACTGGTATGTTATTGAACTGGCAATTTTTAATGATGAATGCGTAATGAGTAATGGTTAATGACTAAATTGGTCTAGTTGGTGAG
>JACCDQ011180433.1_pt1 | contig 13317 bp, 12 predicted proteins | sample 7446031 | NCBI WGS metagenome assembly JACCDQ01 (sample SAMN15323442, study PRJNA562643) | freshwater metagenome | isolation source: river surface water | place: USA:Blue River Watershed | collected 2017-08-17 | reverse complement strand
GGGGCAACGCGCGCAATTTCCACCAAAACCACGACCACCATTAAGGGCTGATCCAGCTCCGGTTTCGTCGTGCGCCCCACCTGGCCCAGACGAGCCGGGCAGGAACAGTTCCCACAGGGTCGGGCACTGTTTTTAAACTGAAAGGGCGATGAAATGAGCAAGTTGGTAGGTTTGGTCGGCTGGCGCGGCATGGTCGGCTCTGTGTTGATGGACCGCATGTTGGCCGAAGGTGATTTCGACCACATCGAGCCCATTTTCTTTTCCACGTCCAACACCGGCGGCAAAGCCCCGGCCATGGCCAAGGTGCACACCACGCTGCAAGACGCCAACGACGTCGCTGCGCTGGCCAAGTGCGACATCATCATCACCTGCCAGGGCGGCGACTACACCAAAGAGGTGTTCCCCAAACTGCGCGCTTCGGGCTGGAACGGTCATTGGATCGACGCTGCGTCTTCGCTGCGCATGGAACAAGACGCCGTGATCGTGCTGGACCCGGTGAACGATGGGGTGATCCGCAAGGCCCTGGCCTCTGGCGGCAAAAACTGGATCGGCGGCAACTGCACCAACTCCATTCTGTTGATGGGCTTGGCCGGTTTGTTCAAAGAAGGCTTGGTGGAGTGGGTCAGCTCCATGACTTACCAGGCCGCGTCGGGTGGCGGTGCCAACCACATGCGCGAACTGCTCAAGGGCATGGGCGTGGTGCACGGTGCTGTGGCCGATGAACTGACCACACCGGCTTCTGCCATCCTCGAAATCGACCGCAAAGTGGCCAAAACCATCCGCGAAGACGTGCCCACCGAATTTTTTGGTGCACCCCTGGCCGGTGGTTTGATTCCCTGGATCGACGTGCAACTGCCCAACGGCCAGTCCAAAGAAGAATGGAAAGGCCAAGCCGAGGTCAACAAGATCCTCGGCACCGAAGCCACCATTCCGGTCGACGGCCTGTGCGTGCGCATCGGCGCCATGCGCTGCCACAGCCTGGCACTGACGCTCAAACTCAAGAAAGACCTGCCTTTGGCGGAAATCGAGTCCATCATCAAGGGTGGCAACCCTTGGGTGAAATGGGTACCGAACGACCGCGCCATCACAGTCAAGGAATTGACACCTGCAGCCATTACCGGCGGGCTGGAAGTGGGCGTGGGCCGTGTGCGTAAACTCAACATGGGCCCCGAGTACGTGTCCGCCTTCGTGATCGGCGACCAACTGCTTTGGGGCGCTGCGGAACCGCTGCGTCGCATGTTGCGCATTTTGCTGAGTGCTTAAGGCGCGCGCAAGACGTCTTCCAGGCGTTATAGTCGGGCTGTTCGCTGGACAGCCCGATGGTTGCTCTATCCTTGTTGTAAACCGACAACAAAAATAGTGTTCAGACCGGCTATCCGTGGTGCTGGGGTCTGTTCATCAGCCGTCTTAGCTTGTCACCGTAACGTGTTGATGTTAAGGTGTTTTCCTGATAAAAATGGTTGAGGTATCTGTGCAGCAAGTCTCCCTCTTCAAAATGGTGTCGCCCTTAGCGAACGTGGGCGTTCGCCTTTTGAACCGGCATGGACGCTTCAGTACCGTGGCCGCCGCGGTGGCGCTGGCGCTGGCACTTCCCACACAGCAAGCTTGGGCCGTCGCTTTGGGTCGGGCCTCGGTTCAGTCCAGCCTAGGAGAGCCCCTTCGTGCGGAAATTGACGTACCCGCCATCACCGCAGAGGAGTCGTCGTCGTTAACCGTCAACATTGCGCCCCCTGACGCATTCAGAGCGGCCAATATGGAGTACAACGCGGCACTTGCCGATTTGCAAGTCACCCTTCAAAAGCGCCCGGATGGCAGAACGGTTTTGCGCCTGAACACAGGCCGCGCGGTGACTGAGCCCTTTCTTGACCTGGTGTTACAAGCCAATTGGGCCAACGGCCGCCTGACTCGAGGTTACACCTTGCTGTTGGACCCGCCCAATGCCCGCCCCACCCAAGCGCCAGTGGCACCCGTGCAGGCTGCGGCATCTCGCGCTGCTCCGCCGCCGGCGGTGCCCCCGGTTGAGGCTTCCCCCAGCACCACACCTGTGGCACCCGCTGTTGCTGCCGTGCGGGCACCGGCCACTGCGGTGGCACAGCCAAAGTCGGTTGCGCCCCCCGTCACGGTACGAAAAGGCGGCACCGCAGGGGAAATTGCAAACCAGTACAAGCCAGCCCAAGTTTCGCTGGAGCAAATGCTGGTGGGCCTGTTGCGCAACAACCCCGACGCTTTTATTGGCAACAACGTCAACCGCATCAAAGCAGGGGCAGTGGTCGACATTCCTGACGAACAGTTGCTATCGTCGATAGATGACCGGCAAGCCAAGCGCTTGATTGCCGCTCAAAGCCGGGATTTCAACGATTTTCGACGGCGTTTGGCTGCTGCCGCCGGGAACGTGACATCCCCCGCAGACGGACGGGTTGCCACCGGCAAAGTACAAACCGAGATCAAAGACAACAAGCCAACGGACGCAACACCGGACAAACTCACTTTGTCCAAAGGTGGGGTGGCCGAGAAAGCGGCCGCTGAAGACAAAGTTGCCAAAGAGCGCCAGGCCGCCGAAGCACAAGCCCGTGCGGCCGAATTGGCCCGCAACCTTGAGGATTTGAACAAGCTCAAGCAAGCGGCGACCAAAGAACCCGCACCGGTCGCGGTGGTACCGCCCACCATGGAAGCGCCAGCAGCACCCACCGTAACCGCACCAGTGGTTGCCCAACCTGCTGCAACCCCACCGGCAGCACCGCCTCCTGCAAAGCCTGCAGCGCCCGCATCGCCTGCGCCAGCAGCGCTTGCAGAACCCACCGCCACAGACATGCTGAATGAGTGGGTCAACCACCCATTTGCCCTGCCCGCAGCCGGCGGAGCAGCCGCTTTGCTGGGTGTGTTGGCTTTGCTGCGCCTGCGCAAGCGCCGTGCCCAGACCGCTCCCTTGCCTAGCAGCTTCGATGAGACGAAAGACGCCAACGAGTCGTTTTTTGATGCCAGCGGTGGACAAAGTGTAGACACATCAGAAGAGACCGCCCCCTCATCAATGATGTACTCTTTGAGCCAGCTGGACATTTCTGGGGATGTGGACCGTGTGGCAGAAGCTGACGTGTTGTTGGCCTATGGCCGTGACGCAGAAGCAGAAAACGTGCTGCTGGACGCGCTGCACACGCAACCCGAGCGCACCGCAATACACCTCAAGTTGTTGGAGGTGTACGCACTGCGCAAAGACAAAGCCCACTTCCAATCAACCGCCAAAAACGTATTCAAGCTGACCCAGGGGCAAGGCCCAGACTGGGAAACAGCCCGCAACATGGGCTTTAGGTTGGACCCTGACAACCCGCTTTATTTGAATGGTCTGGCAAATGACGCCACGTGGTCTGCTGCGCCGGTACCGGTCACAGAAGAAAGTGTTGATCTCGACCTCAGCTTCGGGGAAGAACCCGGCACTGCGGCGGCGCCCCCTGAACCGCTGGATGCCGACAACCATTTGGACTTTGAGGTCGCCGAACCTGCCCCTGCGGTGGAGCTTCAAGCCCAGCCCGAAGAAGCAATTGAGCCCGCTGCCCCGCCCCAAGACGACCACGCTTTGGACTTTGACTTCGACCTGTCAGAGCAGCAAGCCGAAGCACCAACCACCGCACCTGCTGCTGCCCCCAACGAGTCCGAACTGGCCAACTCGATGGATTTCGACTTGGATTTGGGTGACCTGGAGTCCCCGGCGGAGCCTGCGTCGCCTGCTCCAGCACCGACGCCAGAGCCCTTTGACATGAGTGGCTTGTCGCTGGACTTGGACTTGCCAGAGGAGCCAACACCGGCAGACCCCACGGCGCCCGATGATTTATCTGACCTCGATGTGACCGAGGGACCCGGTGGCGATGACCCCTTGGAAACCAAGCTGTCATTGGCCCAAGAATTCGAAGCCATCGGTGACACGGAGGGAGCACGCACACTGGCTGAAGAAGTTGAGGCCGAATCCTCTGGCGAATTGCGGGAGCGCGCGCGGGCATTCCTCGCTCAACTGTCTTGACCACGCCCCAAGGTATGACATTGGAGCGGCTGGCGCTCGGCATCAGTTACAACGGAACGGCCTACCGGGGCTGGCAAAGTCAGCCCGACGGCCAAACCGTGCAAGACCACTTGGAACAAGCACTGGCCCAATTCGCTGCTGTCATTGAAATCAACACCCTGTGCGCTGGACGCACCGATGCTGGGGTGCACGGGCTGATGCAGGTGGTGCATTTCGACGCCCCGGTCAAGCGCGAGCCACAGTCTTGGGTCCGTGGCACCAACCGCTATTTGCCGCTGGACATTGCGGTGCAATGGGCACACCCGGTAACGCCTGCCTTTCATGCTCGAGCCAGCGCGGTGGCCCGGCGTTATGCCTACGTTGTGCTGGAATCGGCCGTTCGCCCAAGCCTGGAAGCCGGACGTGTGGGCTGGGTGTTTCGCCCCCTGAACGCGAACGCCATGGAAAGCGCTGCGCAGCATTTGCTGGGCGAGCACGACTTCACGTCGTTCCGAGCGGCCCAATGCCAGGCCTTGTCGCCCATTAAGCACATGCGGCAAATCAGCATCCACCGCCAGGGGGCGTATTGGCGATTTGAATTTGAAGCCAATGCCTTTTTGCACCACATGATTCGCAACATCATGGGTTGCTTGCTGGCAGTGGGCCAAGGGCAGCGGCCACCCAATTGGATGTTGGACGTCTTGCTGGCGCGCAACCGAAATGCCGCCGCACCTACCTTTATGCCCGATGGCCTTTATTTTGTGGGCCCTGTTTACGACCCCAAATGGGGCTTGCCCTCTGCTGTGCCGTCTCTGCAGTGGCTGCCCTAGTTCGAACTGATTTTGAACCGCTATGGCCTTGAACCCCAGACCCCGCCGCACCCGCGTGAAGGTGTGCGGCCTCACCCGCGAGGAAGATGTCATCCACACCGTGCAAGCGGGTGCAGATGCCATAGGTTTTGTGTTGTACGGCCCCAGTCCACGGTATGTGAAGCCGCAGCGCGCAGGCGAACTGGCGTGTTTGCTGCCCCCGTTTGTGACACCTGTGCTGCTTTTTGTGAATGCCAGCGCCGCCGAAGTGGCCCAAGGCTTGGAGGCTGTGCCCAACGCCTTGCTGCAGTTCCATGGAGACGAGTCAGCCGAACAATGCCGCCAATACCAGAGGCCCTACTTGCGCGCGGCCCGGATTCCACTGGGGGATGGCGCAGGCGAATTTGATCTTCTAAAATACGCGTCTGATCACGCCGAAGCCCAAGCCATTTTGCTGGACGCCCAAGTACAGGGCTACGGTGGCGGTGGTCATGCTTTTGACTGGACAGCTTTCAATTGGTCACACCCACAACTAAACGCCAGCGCTCGCCTCGTTTTGTCTGGTGGACTCACACCTGCAAACGTGGCCGATGGCATACGCCTGACACGCCCCTGGGCGGTTGACGTGAGTTCGGGCGTGGAAAGCGCCAAAGGCATCAAAAGCCCCGAACTGGTTGACCGCTTCATGACCGCGGTGCGCCAAGCCGATGATTTGCTGGCTACGGACTGAGCCCCGCCTGCCGCACCAACAGACCCACCTTATCCGTCGGTGAACGGGCACTGCCCACGCCGCAACCCCAACCCAAACATGAAGGCCGAACCATGTTCGAGTACCAACAACCCGATGCCAAAGGCCATTTTGGCCCCTACGGCGGCAGCTTCATCAGCGAAACGCTGACTCACGCCATCGCCGAGTTGCGCGCGGCCTACGCCAAATACCAAAACGACCCCGACTTTCTGGCCGAATTTCAGTACGAGCTGGAGCACTTTGTCGGCCGCCCCAGCCCGATTTACCACGCCGCGCGCACCAGCCGTGAAATGGGCGGTGCACAAATCTTTCTGAAGCGTGAAGACCTGAACCACACGGGCGCGCACAAAATCAACAACGTGATAGGCCAAGCCATGCTGGCCAAGCGCATGGGCAAACCCCGCGTGATTGCAGAAACCGGCGCCGGCCAGCACGGCGTGGCCACTGCCACCATCTGCGCCCGCTACGGGCTGGAATGCGTGGTTTACATGGGCGCCGAGGACGTGAAGCGCCAAAGCCCCAACGTGTACCGCATGAAACTGCTGGGCGCCACCGTGGTGCCCGTGGAATCTGGCAGCAAAACGCTGAAGGACGCGCTGAACGAAGCCATGCGCGACTGGGTGACCAACGTGGAAAACACGTTCTACATCATCGGCACCGTGGCCGGCCCACACCCCTATCCAATGATGGTGCGGGACTTCCAGAGTGTGATCGGCAACGAAGCGCTGGCGCAAATGCCCGAAATGATGACCGACCTGCAGCTGCCCGGCAACGGCACCGAATTGCAACCCGATGCGGTGATCGCTTGCGTGGGGGGCGGCAGCAACGCGATGGGCATTTTTTACCCCTATATTCCACACGAAAATACACGCCTGATCGGCGTGGAGGCGGCTGGCGAAGGGCTGGACAGCGGCAAGCACTCGGCCTCGCTGCAGCTGGGCCAACCCGGCGTGCTGCATGGCAACCGCACCTACATACTGCAAGACGACAACGGCCAGATCACAGAAACCCATAGCATCAGCGCTGGCCTGGATTACCCGGGCGTGGGCCCGGAACACGCTTGGCTCAAGGACATTGGTCGGGCGGAGTACGTGGGCATCACCGACACCGAGGCGCTGGAGGCCTTCCATTACCTGTGCCGCACCGAGGGCATCATCCCGGCCCTGGAGTCCAGCCATGCCGTGGCCTATGCCATGAAGTTGGCCAAAACCATGCGACCTGACCAAAGCATACTGGTCAACTTGTCGGGCCGAGGCGACAAGGACATCGGCACCGTGGCCGATTTGTCGCAGGCTGACTTCTACTGCCGCCCCAGTTGCCGGGGTCAGTCCGTCAAGGGTGGCGTGGAGCAAGCCGTCGCCCTCACACCACGCGCAGGAGCCTGAACATGAGCCGCATTGAAGCCACTTTGAATGCGCTCCAGGCGCAAGGTCGCAAGGCATTGATCCCTTACGTCACTGCCGGCTTTCCATACGCCGACGTAACGCCTGAGCTGATGCACGCCATGGTGGGCGCGGGGTCAGACATCATTGAACTGGGGGTGCCTTTTTCCGACCCTATGGCCGACGGCCCGGTGATACAGAAAGCAGGTGAGAAAGCGCTGACGTTTGGCATCGGCATGGCCCAGGTGCTAGAAATGGTGCGCACTTTCCGGCAGAACGACACAAGCACCCCTGTGGTGCTGATGGGTTATGCCAATCCTGTGGAACGCTATGACATCAAGCACGCACAAACCGGGCTCGGTAGCGCGTTTGTGCGCGATGCCGCTGCCGCAGGCGTGGATGGGGTGTTGATCGTGGACTACCCCCCCGAAGAATCAGAGTCTTTCGCGCAAGACCTGAAGGCGCATGGGTTGGACATGATTTTCTTGCTCGCCCCGACCAGCACGGACGAACGCATGGCACAAGTGGGCCGAATGGCCAGCGGGTATGTGTATTACGTGTCACTGAAGGGGGTGACAGGGGCTGGGCATCTGGACACCGATGCGGTTGAGGCCATGCTGCCGCGCATTCGGGCCCACGTTAACACGCCGGTGGGGGTGGGGTTTGGCATCCGCGACGCGGCAACCGCCTGTGCTGTGGGAAAAAGCGCCGATGCGGTGGTGATAGGCACCAAACTCATTCAATTGATTGAAAACGAAGCCCGTGAACGCGTGGCCCCCGTGGCTGCCGAATTCCTCAGCGGCATTCGTGCCGCCTTGGACGGCTTGCGCGCATAATGCGCCCATCTGACCAACCAGCAAGGAGAACGCATGTCCTGGCTTGAAAAACTGTTGCCACCGAAAATCACCCACACCGACCCAGCCGAACGCCGCAGCGTGCCCGAAGGTTTGTGGATCAAATGCCCGAGTTGTGAAGCCGTTTTGTACAAAAGCGATCTGGAGAAAAACCAGAACGTGTGCCCGCACTGCTCACACCACCACCGCATCGGCTCCCGCGCCCGGTTGAACGCGTTTTTGGACGCGGAAGGTCGCTACGAAATCGGACAAGAGGTTGTTCCGGTAGATGCACTAAAGTTCAAAGACAGTCGAAAGTACCCCGAACGCATCAAGGAGGCGATGGAGGCCACAGGCGAGACGGATGCGTTGATTGTGATGGGGGGGGCCGTGCACAGCCTCCCAGTGGTGGTGGCTTGCTTCGAATTTGACTTCATGGGCGGCTCCATGGGTTCGGTGGTGGGCGAGCGCTTCGTGCGCGGTGTGGAAAACGCCATCGAGCAAAAAGTGCCGTTCATCTGCTTCACAGCCACCGGCGGCGCACGCATGCAGGAAGGTCTTTTGAGCCTGATGCAAATGGCAAAAACCAACGCTGCGCTCACACGATTGGCCAAAAAAGGCCTGCCCTACATCAGCGTGCTCACCGACCCCACCATGGGTGGCGTGTCGGCGGGTTTTGCTTTTGTGGGTGACGTGGTGATTGCAGAACCGAAAGCCTTGATCGGGTTTGCCGGCCCGCGCGTGATTGAGAACACCGTGCGCGTGAAATTGCCCGAAGGCTTTCAACGTGCAGAATTTTTGCAAGACAAAGGCGCGGTTGACTTTATTTGCGACCGCCGCGAATTGCGCAGCACCGTGGCCAATGTGCTGGCCATGTTGCAACGCCAAAGTGCGGATGCGGTGGCTTGAGGCAAAACACCCCCGCTTTAAACGCCTTTATCAGGCCTTAAGCACTTCACGGGGCGGTCAAGTTGACGCATACTGCGCCGATATAGGTGTCAAGTAAACAAACAACACGGGGTTGCCCAAAAAGCAGACCCCCATGTATGCAAATGACCGCCACCAACCTGCTGGACTATTACAAAGCCATTGAAACCACCAGTGCCCAAATGCTGGCCGCAGCGCACAGCGACGACTGGGACGAGGTGGTTCGTTTAGAGGGCGCGTGCGCGGTGCTGATCGAACAGCTGCGTGAGCGGTCCAGCGGCATGTCGCTGTCGGCCATGGAACGCGCTGAAAAACACCGGATCATGATGACCATACTGCGCCACGACGCGCAGATTCGCAGCTTGGCCGAGCCCTGGCTGGATGACATTGGCCAGATGGTGCAAGCCAGCCGCCCCACCCAGCTGCACTGAACTCACACCTGCATGTTCATGACATCGGTGTAGGCCTGCATCATGCGGTTGCGCACATGCAGTGCGGCCTGAAAACCGATTTGGGCCTTCTGCATGGCCATCATGGTCTGCTCAAGGCTCACGTTCGGGTTGCCCATTTGAACCTGTGTTTGCATTTCTGAACTGGTGTTCTGCGCGGCGCTCACATTTTGCAGCGCGGTTTTGAAAGCATCGGAAAAACCCCCTTGGGCCGCCCCCACCCCACCTGGCCCCACAGTCAGGTTGCCAGCGCTTTTTTGGGGGCGCAGGGCGCTCAGGTTGGCACTGTTAAGAGCGGTGAGTTTCATGTCCATGTTGGTGGCTCCAATACACCCGGCCACCGATAGCAGCCAGTGCATGAATGCTAAGGGCCGACCTGAGAAACTTAAATTTCAATAAAGGGGCAAAGACCCCTCTTTTCTTGCTTTAGCCTGCCATGCCCGGATTTGATAATCCAACGCATGAACACCGCCGTTGCTGAAATTTCCCCCACACCCATCAAAGCACCGAACCCTCTGGTTCAAGGTTTTGCTCAGTTGGATGGCCGCAAGAAGATGACCCTGGCGCTTGGCATAGTGGCGCTGGTGGGTGTGCTGCTGGCTTCTGTGTTCATGGGCCGCAGCACGGACTGGCGCGTGCTGTACGCCAATTTGGGCGACAAAGACGGTGGCGCGGTATTGGCCCAGTTGTCACAACTGAACATACCCTACAAGCATGCCGACGGTGGTTCTGCGATTCTGGTGCCGGCAGACAAAGTCCACGACACCCGGTTGCGCCTTGCATCCCAGGGGCTGCCCAAGGGATCGATTGCCGGCTTTGACACGCTGGACACGTCGCGCCTGGGCATGACCCAGTTCCAGGAGCGCCTGACCTTTCAGCGTGGCCTGGAGGGTGAGCTGACCCGCTCCATCACATCGCTGCAGTCGGTGGCCGACGCGCGCATCCACCTCGCACTGCCCAACCAGAACGGCTTCTTTCGCGAACAGCAAAAGCCTTCGGCCAGCGTGTTGCTGACATTGCACCCCGGCCGCAGCCTGGACCGCACCCAAGTGGCGGGCATTGTGCATTTGGTGGCCAGCAGTGTGCCCGAAATGGACACCAAAGCCGTGAGTGTGGTGGACCAACACGGCACCCTGTTGTCGCAAGCACCCGATGGCAACGACAACAGCATCGACGCCAAGCAACTGGAGTATGTGCGGCAGCTCGAGGCCAAGTACACCAAACGCATCATGGATTTGCTGGAACCCATTGTGGGCAGAGACAACGTCCGCGCAGAGGTGACTGCCGATGTGGACTTCTCGATGACGGAACAAACCAGCGAACAACACCGCCCCAACCAAAACGGCGAACCCAGCGCTGTGCGCAGCCAGCAGTTGGTGGAGTCCGGGGGTGCCGCTGGCCAAACCCCAGCGGGCGTGCCGGGTGCAGTGGCCAACCAGCCACCCGGCCCCAACGCGGCCCCCATCAACGGCGCAGCAGCGCCGGTGGGTGTGGTGGCAGGCGCCAACAACCCGGGCACGGTCACCACCAACAGCACCGACACTTCGAACATGCGCCGGGAGCAGGTCATCAACTACGAAGTGGACAAAACCGTTAAAGTTACCCGCAACGCCATTGGCGCGGTCAAACGCCTGAGTGCTGCGGTGGTGGTGAACCACAAAACCGGCACCGACAACAAGGGCAACCCCACCACCACGCCACTGCCACCCGAGCAAGTGGAGCAAATGACAGCGCTGGTGCGCGAAGCCATAGGAGCCAGCCAAGAACGCGGCGACACCGTCAATTTGATGAACGCATCGTTCACTCGCACCGCCGCAGAAACCAACGAGGTGGCTTGGTGGAAGCAGCCCGACAGCCAGGAACTGATCAAGAGCTTCGCCTGGCCCTTGGGCATGCTGGCCCTGGGCATGGTGTTGTTCCTGGGCATGGTGCGCCCTGCCCTAAAAATGATGCAACCTCAACCTGTGACGCTGACGCCTTTGGGCAACAACAGCGAGACGCCGCAGCTGGATGCCATGCTCGACGATCAACCCGAACGCCCCGCCTTGCCCACACCAGTGCAAAATGAGGTGTCTGCCGAAGTGCTGCGGTTGGAGGACGCCAAACGTCTGGCCAAGGAAAACCCCGTCGCTGTGGCAAATATCATCAAGAGTTGGGTGGGCGGTGAAGCCGCCAGTGCGGGGGCCTGACCCCCAAAAAGGTAAACGGGCATGGACACGGAACAAGGACTGCAGGACGCCGCCATCTTTTTGATGTCGTTGGGCGAGGAAGAGGCAGCAGAGGTATTCAAACACCTCTCGCCCAAAGAGGTGCAGCGCCTGGGTGAAACGATTGCGCGCATGCGGGCCGTGTCCCGCGAAAAGGTGGACCAAGTGGTGTTGCGCTTCACCAGCGAAGCCGCATCGCAAAGCCTGCTGGTGTCTGACACCGACAACTACGTGCGTTCCGTGCTCAAGCGCGCGCTGGGTGACGACAAGGCGTCTCTGCTGATCGACCGCATCTTGCAGGGCGGGGACGTTTCGGGCATTGAAAGCCTGAAATGGATGGACCCACTGTCGGTGGCTGAACTGCTGCGCAACGAACACCCCCAAATTCTGGCCGCCATTTTGGTGCACCTGGACCAAGACCAGGCCGCCGGCATCCTCAAGCACTTCACCGAGCGCATGCGCAACGAGGTGATGCTGCGCATTGCCACGCTGGAAGGCATACAGCCCACGGCGCTAAAAGACTTGAACGAGGTGTTGTACCAGGTGCTGGCCGGTGGCGACAAAATCCGCAAGAGCTCGCTGGGTGGCGTCAAAACAGCGGCCGAAATCATCAACCTGCTGGGCACCAGCCTGGAAACCAGTGTGGTCGATTCGATCCGCGAAAACGACCCCGACCTTGCCCAGAAGATCATGGACAAGATGTTCACCTTCGAAGACTTGCTCAAACTGGACAACAAGGCCATCCAAACGGTGCTCAAAGAGGTATCGTCCGATTCCTTGGTGATTGCACTCAAAGGTGCCAGCACCGAACTCAAGGAAAAAATTCTCTCCAACATGTCGAGCCGGGCCGCCGAAGGCCTGCGCGAAGACCTCGAAACCCGCGGGCCGGTGCGACTGTCGGAGGTGGAGACCCAGCAGAAAGACATTCTGAAAGTGGTGCGCCGCCTGTCAGACGAAGGTCAAATCATGCTGGCAGGAGGCGGCGATGACAGCTTCGTCTAACAAAAGCAGCCCATACCAGCGATTCATCCCCCGTGAGGAGGTCCAGCAGGTGTCGGCTTGGACTTTTGATTCCATGGACGGCAGCGCCAAAGAGAAAGCCAACGCGCCAGCACCACCAGCCGAACCTGAAGCCCCTGAGTTGCCCCCGGTGGACCTGGAAGCCCTGCGCCAGCAAGCGCACGATGAGGGTTTTACGCAAGGCAAACAAGCAGGCGCGGAAGACACCCGCAAGGCCTTGGAGGGACCGCTGAAGCGGCAAATGCAAAACCAGGCGCAAATGCTGGCCCAGGTGATTAAAAACACCCATCAACAACTGGCACAGCTGGAAGACCAATTGGCCGAACAGGTGCTCGAGCTGGCCTGCGACCTGGCCCGCCAAGTGGTGCGCCGCGAACTGAGCCAGCCACTAGAGCCCCTGAAATCGGTGATCAGGGAAGCGCTGGCTTTGGCCACTCAAGACCAACAAGCCGCCACCTTGCGCCTGAACCCAGCCGACCTGGCCTTGCTACAAAACGACTTGATGCAAGCATTGGGGGAACACACGGTTCGCATCGTGCCCGACCCGCAATTGAGCAGTGGCGGCTGCGTGGTGGAAACCGCACAAGGCGCCATTGACGGCACGATAGAAAGGCGTTGGAAACGTGCCGTAGCCAACCTCGGCCTGCATGCTGAATGGAACCCGGCGGAGCAAGCCGATGTCTGACAACAAGCTTCCGCTGCCTTGGCAGCAGTTCATGGCCGCCGCTCGGCAAGCAGCTGGCCAACACACGCCCTTGGAAAGCAGCGGCAAACTCACCCGCCTGGCAGGCTTGGTACTGGAGGCCCATGGCATCAAGGTACCTGTGGGGTCGCAGTGTGTGATCGATCAACCACCAGACCCCGACACCGAGGTGTTGGCCGAAGTGGTGGGGTTTGCGGGTGAACGTGCATTTCTGATGCCGGCCGGCGATGTGCAGGGCTTGGCCAGCG
>JACCDQ010169544.1_pt1 | contig 13317 bp, 11 predicted proteins | sample 7446031 | NCBI WGS metagenome assembly JACCDQ01 (sample SAMN15323442, study PRJNA562643) | freshwater metagenome | isolation source: river surface water | place: USA:Blue River Watershed | collected 2017-08-17 | reverse complement strand
TGGGTCAAAGCAGCGCGAAACATCGCGGTTTGTTCGTCCGCCGTCAGGCCAGCGCCTTGCCCCACCAGGTGGCAGGTGGCTGCTGCAAGCAAGGCGTGGGTGGCGGTGTAACCCAGACGCCGGTCAAACAACATCTGCACCAGCATGAACAAGGCGTTGTCTGCCTGCGCGTTCACCAGCTGCACCATGCGCCGCTCGACCTTGTACAAACGCTCCAGAAAATCCTCGATGGCCGGCCCCTGATGCAGCAACGTGGACACCGTCGCGTGCAAGTCGGGCCAGGACGACACTGGGTCCTGTTCACGCAACGCTTCCATTTCGTTCAACTCCGCCGGGCGCGTGGCCCCTGCGATCTTGTTGAGCGACTGGTTGGTGCGCACCATGCGGTCCAGCTGCGTGGTGTAGCTGTACGTCCAGGCCTTGAACTCGTCGTCGTGGGCGTGCGGCGAATGCTGCAGCAAATATTCGCGGTGCTGCGCCGACTCTATGGACTGCCCTTTGCGCAACAGCAATACCCCCTTCGGATCCCAAATATTGATCGGGATCGGGGTATTGAGTTCAACAGTGTCCAGGGGCAGCGGAATCAGCATCTGGGAAACAGACCAAGAATAGACCTTGAAGTGTAAGTGTCACGGAGTTTAGCCATAATCGCCCTTCAGAGAAAAAGCATTTAAACCCCGCATTTTTTCGCATTTCAGCCTATACAAACCTCATTTGCACACGGATGCCAGACGACGACCTGCCCACGCTCGACATTGCCGATGTGCGTGTGGGCCACTATGTCCACCTCGATCTGGGCTGGATGGACCACCCCTTTCCGGTGGGGCAATTCAAAATCACCACCCCGCAGCAACTCAAAACAGTGCGCGGACTGGGGTTGAAACAACTGCGCTTTGACCCCCGCAAGAGCGATCCGGCCGCGTTGATCCACCAACCAGAATCAACAGCACAAACGCCTGCGGCCTCGGTGACCACCGAAAACCCCGAAACGGACACCGGGGGTGAATTGCGTCGCGATCAGGTCAAAACCCAGCGCCTCAGCCTGGCCCACTGCGAACGCCGCTTTGGTGAAGCAGCCCGTTCGTATCGCCAGATTCAAGAAGAAGCAGAAGACCACCCCGAGGCCGCCCGGGAACGCAGCTTGGCGGTGGTAGCGGGCATCGCGTCCCAGATGGAGGACAACGGCGAAAGCGTGATTCGTCTGCTGACGGAAACACCCGGTGACCGCGGATCGCTACACGCGGTGAACCTCACGGTGCTGTGCCTGCTGCTGGGTCGGTCCATGCGCCTGAGCCCCGAAACGCTCAATGACCTGGGCGTGGCCGCGTTGTTGCACGACCTGGGCAAAGCGCTGTTGCCCGAGCAGGTGCGCTACCGCACCGAGGCCTTCAGCGCCGCCCAAGTCAAACTGTACCAGGACCATGTGGCGTTGGGTGTGGCCACGTGCAAACGCATGGGATTGAACGCTTCGGTGCAGTTGGCCATCTCCCAGCACCACGAGATGGCCGATGGCTCCGGCTTTCCGTTGGGGCTGACCCGAGACAAAACCACCCCTGCCTCCAGAATACTTTCGCTGGTCAACCGCTACGACGGGTTGTGCAACCCCGCCCAACTTTCTGCGGCATTGACGCCGCACGAAGCGTTGTCGCTCATGTTCGCGCAAATGAAGCCGCGTTTCGACGGCCCCACGCTGTCCGCCTTCATTCGGATGATGGGGGTGTACCCCCCTGGCTCGGTCGTGCAACTGAGCGACAACCGCTACGCCCTGGTAGATGCCGTGAACTCGGCGCGCCCCCTCAAGCCCAGGGTGGTGGTGCACGATCCAGCGGTGCCCCGGGAAGATGCTTTGGTACTTGACCTGGAAACCGCGCCACAACTGAGCATCAAGCGCAGCGTCAAACCCCAACAACTGCCCCGCGCCACCCTGGATTATTTGGCCCCTCGGCAGCGAATCTGCTACTTTTTCGAGCAGTCGGCCCCGCCCGAGAAAGAACCGACCATTGCGGAAGTCAGCTCCCCCGAGCCGGCTGGGCCTGGGCCCACTGGGCGAGGTCATCGGGCTTGACCTGCCCGATTTTTCGGTGCACGACGCGGCCATCGACGCCCAGCACCACGGTATAGGGCAACCCGCCATTGGCATTGCCCAGCTGTTTGCTCAGGTCGGTACCGCCCAGTCCCCCCATCACCACCGGAAAATCGATCGGTGTTTTTTGTAAAAACCTGCGCACAGCGCTGGGCTGGTCCACCGCCAGCCCCAACACCTGCCATCCAAGGGCCCGCTGCTGGGTGTAAAAGCGGTTGAGCAGAGGCAGCTCTTCCACGCACGGCGGACACCAGGTGGCCCAGAAGTTGAGCAACAGGGGGCGCCCCTTGAACGCCTGCACGTCCACCGCCTGACCCTCGGGCCCTTCCCAGGTCTGGTGCCAGAACGCATCCTCGGCGGCCGCCTGCACCTCGCGGGGACGCATGCGCCACCACGCCAATCCGGCCCCTGCTGCGCCAGCCACCAGGGCCACGCCCGCAGTCAACATGTGTCGTCTGTTCATATCAAAGCGCCTCCCCCGCATGGAGGTCGTTGACGTCTTCTGCCATGCGGCGACGCAAGGCCATTGCATCGCCACGGGGTTTGCGCCCCTGATCGTCCACACGCAAGGCACCTCGAACGTCGTTGGCATCGTTGACCAACAAGTGCACACCCACCCAGACTTGCAAGGGCTCGCTCCAGCTGCTCATGCTGAGCGCCTCCACCACATGGCCGTGCAAACCGGTCACCTGGGTCGCATCGTAGTCCACCCCCTGGTTGATGAGTTCGATTTCCAAGGCTTTCGGGTCGTCACAAAACAACTGCAGGTACACATCGCTGTGGCGGGTGGCGGTGCCATGCCACACGGCGCCACCGATGTGCGGCCGGTACGCCACCAGGCGGTCCATCCACACCAGGGCCAGTTCGCGCAGCGCCAGCAACTCCGTGGGCTGGGTGTCGGCATGGAAGATCGCAATGTGTTCGCGCACAGCCGCTTCCAACAGGTTGTTGTCGGGCATGGGGGTGCGCGGCGGCAACCCCAGGCTTTTGGCCGCCCGCTGCTTGGCAGGGCCGTATTCCAGGCCTTCATCCACCACCAGGGCGGCTGCGGCAATGGCAATTTCGTGCTGAACAGTCGAACTCATACGGCGCGATTGTGCACGGATAATCCAGCCCATGCATATACACATATTGGGCATTTGCGGCACCTTCATGGGTGGGGTGGCCGCCTTGGCACGCGAAGCGGGCCACACCGTGACCGGCTGCGATGCCGGCGTTTACCCCCCCATGAGCGACCAACTGCGCGCCCTGGGCATAGATTTGATCGAAGGTTTTGGCGCCGACCAAATGGCGCTCAAGCCCGACGTGTTTGTGGTGGGCAACGTGGTGTCGCGCGCCCGCCTGCCCGATGGCACGCCCAAATTCCCGTTGATGGAAGCCATTTTGGAAGCCGGCGCCCGTTATACCAGCGGCCCACAGTGGATGAGCGAGCACATCCTGCACGGTCGGCACGTGCTGGCTGTGGCCGGTACCCATGGCAAAACCACCACCACGTCGATGTTGAGCTGGGTGCTGGAACATGCCGGGCAGCAACCCGGCTTTCTGGTCGGCGGTGTACCACTGAATTTTGGCGTGTCAGCCCGCCTGGGCCAGGGCCCCTGCTTCGTGATAGAGGCCGACGAATACGACACGGCTTTCTTTGACAAACGCAGCAAGTTTGTGCATTACCGCCCCCGCACTGCGGTGCTGAACAACCTGGAATTCGATCACGCGGATATTTTTGACGACCTGCCCGCCATTGAACGGCAGTTTCACCACCTGGTCCGCACCGTGCCCGGCAGTGGCCGGGTGGTGTTCAACGGCCTGGAAGAAAGCCTGGCACGGGTGCTGCACCAAGGCTGTTGGAGCGAACAACGCAGCTTTGGGTCTGCGGTGTGCGACTTTGCCGCCGACGGTGAAGCCCACGACTTTGCCGTGCTGCAGCGTGGCCAAGCCGTGGCCCGGGTGCGCTGGGGTTTGAGCGGCCAGCACAACCAGCTCAACGCCCTGGCCGCCATCGCTGCGGCGGAACACGCAGGGGTCACACCCGCACAGGCGGCAGACGCCTTGGACCACTTCCAGAATGTGAAACGCCGAATGGAGGTGCGGGGCGCCATCGCGCACCCCACTGGCGCGATCACGGTGTACGACGACTTTGCGCACCACCCCACCGCCATACGCACCACGGTGGACGGCTTGAAACGCCAACTGCAGCTTCAAGGGAAGCAGGGGCGGATACTGGCGGTGTTTGAGCCGCGATCCAACACCATGAAACTGGGCACCATGAAAGCCCAGCTGCCCTGGAGCCTGGAAAATGCCGACTTGGCGTTCTGCCACAGCGGCGGGCTGGGCTGGGATGCGGCGGCGGCGCTGGAGCCCATGGGCGCGCGGGCCCAAGTGGCACCTGACATCGACACCCTGGTGGCACAGGTGAGCCAGGCGGCCCAACCTGGGGATCACATCCTGTGCATGAGCAACGGCGGTTTCGGGGGCGTGCACCAGCGCCTGCTGGAGGCGCTTAAAAGGTGATCGCCATGGAAGGCACGTCGATCCGCACCACCGGCTTGACGAGCACCGCCGTCACGGCGCGGGCAAAGGCCTTGGCCCAGGGGCGGTAAGCCTCGTCCGCAAAGCGGGGCTGCCCGGCGGCCATCGCCACCGCCAGCACCTTGTCGGCCAGCAACACCTTGCCCGTGGGCCGCAGGGGCTCACACCCCAGCTGCACAAATTGCTGATCCAGCCATTCACGCGCCAGGTCGTGGGGCATGGGCTGCACCTCGTCCAGATCGAACGGGTAAGTCACCACATCGCCCCAACTCACAATCACTTGACTGCGCTTCACTTCAAACCTCCAGGCTGGGCAGTTGTTACCGAAGCGATTGTGCCAGCGAAGCTCAAGCCCTGCGCGCTTTCACCGCATCGCTCAGGGTTTGCAACACACCCACCGAGCTGTCCCAGTCGATGCAGGCATCGGTGATGCTTTGGCCGTAGTGCAGCTTGCTCACATCGTCTTTGCCCGGGGTGAATTTTTGTGCCCCCGCCTTCAGGTGGCTTTCCACCATCACACCAAAGACCTGGCGTGAACCACCCGCCACTTGCGCACCGATGTCTTTGGCCACGTCAACCTGCTTTTCGTGTTGTTTGCTGCTGTTGGCGTGGCTGAAATCCACCATCAGCGTAGCGGGCAGCTTGGCCGCTTCCAGCTCTTTGCAGGCGGCTGCCACACTGGCGGCGTCGTAGTTGGGGGTTTTGCCGCCGCGCAAAATCACGTGGCAATCGGGGTTGCCCTTGGTCTGCACCACAGCGACCTGCCCATTTTTGTGCACCGACAGGAAGTGGTGGCCACGGCCCGCTGCCTGGATGGCGTCGGTTGCGATTTTGATGTTGCCATCGGTCCCGTTTTTAAACCCGATCGGGGCGGAAATACCCGAAGCCAGCTCGCGGTGCACCTGGCTTTCGGTGGTGCGTGCGCCAATGGCGCCCCAGGAAATCAGGTCGCCAATGTATTGCGGGCTGATGGTGTCCAGGAACTCGCTCGCGGCGGGCAGGCCCAGGCGGTTGATTTCGATCAGCAACTGGCGGGCAATGCGCAGACCTTCGTCGATGCGGTAGCTTTCGTCGAGGTAGGGGTCGTTGATCAACCCTTTCCAGCCCACGGTGGTGCGGGGCTTTTCAAAGTACACACGCATCACCACCTCCAGCGTGTCGGCGTACTGGTCGCGCATTTCCTTGAGACGGCGGGCGTACTCCATGGCCGCCGCCGGGTCGTGGATGGAGCACGGCCCGATGATCACCAACAAACGGTCGTCCTTCCCGTTGATGATGTTGTGGATGGATTTGCGGGTGTCGGCAATCAGCTTTTCAGTGGCGGTACCGGCAATGGGAAAGAAACGGATGAGGTGTTCGGGCGGTGGAAGCACGGTGATGTCCTGGATGCGTTGGTCGTCGGTGCGGCTGGTGCGGTCGGCGGGGTGCGCATACCAAACATCGGTGTGGGTGGCTTTGGTCATCACGGGGCTCCTGAATCGAACGGTAAAAAGAAGGGTGAAGGGCAAAAAAAAACCGCCGGGGGTTCCGACGGTTGTTTGGGAGGGCTCGGCGCTTGGGGCCTGTGCTTATCTCTCTCTTCCGTCGGTGACGCGTGAGAACCAAAAATAAGCAAAGTAAAAGCGAGCGGCTTTCATGTGGCGCAATATAGCACAGTAATTCTTCGGCTTGCCTGACAACACCGACTCAGCGGGAAAACCCCAAGCGGGTCAAGCGGTGCCACCCACCGTCAGGCCTTCAATGCGCAAGGTGGGTTGCCCCACGCCCACCGGCACACTTTGCCCTTCTTTGCCGCAGGTGCCCACACCGCTGTCCAAAGCCAGGTCGTTGCCAATCATGGTGATTTTTTTGAGCGATTCCGGCCCGCTGCCCACAATGGTGGCACCTTTGACTGGGTATTGCAGTTGGCCGTTTTCCACCCACCAGGCCTGACTGGCGCTGAACACAAACTTGCCGCTGGTGATGTCCACCTGCCCGCCGCCAAAGTTGCTGGCGTACAGGCCTTTTTTGATGCTGGCGATGATTTCGGCCGGGTCTTTGTCACCGCCCAGCATGTAGGTGTTGGTCATGCGCGGCATGGGCAGGTGGGCGTAGCTTTCGCGCCGGCCGTTGCCGGTGGGGGCCACACCCATCAGACGGGCGTTCAGACTGTCCTGGATGTAGCCACGCAAAATACCGTCTTCGATCAGCACGTTCTTCTGGGTTGCACAGCCTTCGTCGTCCACGTTGAGCGAACCACGCCGGTCGGCAATGGTGCCGTCGTCCAGCACGGTCACGCCCTTGGCCGCCACGCGCTGGCCAATGCGCCCGCTGAAGGCGCTGCTGCCTTTGCGGTTGAAGTCGCCCTCCAACCCGTGGCCCACGGCCTCGTGCAGCAGCACGCCGGGCCAGCCGGGCCCCAGCACCACGGTCATGGCACCTGCGGGTGCCGGCCGCGACTCCAAATTGGTCAGGGCCGACTGAACGGCTTCGGTCACGTAGGTCTGGATCAAGGCATCGTCAAACCGGTCCAAGCCAAAGCGGCCCCCGCCACCGGACGAACCGATCTCGCGGCGATCGCCTTGCTCGGCAATCACCGTGACCGACAGGCGTACCAGTGGCCGAACATCGGCGGCCAAGGTGCCATCGGCACGCGCCACCAGCACCACGTCGTATTCACTGGCCAAACCGGCCATCACCTGCACCACACGCGGGTCTTGGGCTTTGGCCAGGCGCTCCACCTTTTCGAGCAATGCGACTTTGGCGGTGCTGTCCAGGGTGGCAATCGGGTCCAGGCCCGGGTACAGGCTGCGCGATTTGGCCACTTTTTTGGCCCCGACCTTGGCGCGCGCGTTTTGCCCCTGGGCGCCAATGGCACGCACATTTTGGGCGGCGTCCTGCAGGGCGGTCCAGGAAACGTCGTCCGAATAGGCAAAGGCGGTTTTTTCACCGCTGACGGCCCGCACGCCCACACCCTGGTCAATGCTGAAACTGCCGGTTTTTACTATCCCCTCCTCCAGGCTCCAGCCTTCGGAACGGGTGTATTGGAAATACAGGTCCGCATCGTCCACCCCCGGGGCCATGATCTGCCCCAGCGCCCGCTTCAGGTGGGTTTCATCCAACCCGAATGGGGTCAACAACAGGTCTTGGGCGGTGGCCAAACGGGCCAGGGTGGGTTCACGTGCAATCATGAGGCAATTGTAGGAAGTTGGGCGCGACTGTGCTGCCGCGTGGCGGGTTCAGGTTTGCAGCAGTCGCTTGGAGCGGGCGATCGACATCAAAATGCCCAGCCCAGCGCCCAAGGTGACCATGGCGGTGCCGCCATAACTGATGAAAGGCAGCGGCACACCCACCACCGGCAAAATGCCGCTGACCATGCCCATGTTGACGAAGGCGTAAACGAAAAAAATCATCGACACCGCCCCCGCCAGCAACCGGGAAAACAAGGTCGGTGCTTGCAAGGCAATGTTCAGGCCCCGCAACACCAAAAACAAAAAGGCGCCCAGCAGACACAGCACGCCGACCAAGCCGAACTCCTCCGAGAAAGCCGCGAAGATGAAGTCTGTGGTTCGCTCTGGAATAAATTCCAGGTGGGTTTGGGTTCCCTGCATAAAGCCTTTGCCCCAAACACCACCTGAACCAATCGCAATCATGCCTTGCAGAATGTGGAACCCTTTGCCCAAAGGGTCTTTGGTGGGATCGAGCAAGGTACACACCCGCTGGCGCTGGTATTCGTGAAGCACCTTCCAATCGACCCCCGGCGCGCACCAATCAGACTCCATCACCAGCAGGGTGACAATGCCCAACACCCCCAGCACCACCGGCGGAACAATCCACTTCCAGTGCAGGCCGGCAAAAAAAATCACGAACAAACCCGAGGCCGCGACCAGCAGGGTGGTGCCCAAATCGGGTTGCTTCAGAATCAAGGCGGACGGCACCGCCAGTATCAAACCTGCCACGGCAAAGTCCAGGGGGCGCAACGCACCTTCGCGGCGCTGAAACCACCAGGCCAGCATCAGGGGCATGGCAATTTTCATGATTTCGCTGGGCTGAATGACCACGCCCACGTTCAGCCAACGCGTCGCACCCTTTTTGGTGATGCCAAAGAGCATCACCGCCACCAGCAGAGCCACCCCCAACGTGTACAGCGGTACGGCAAACCCGGCCAACCTTTGGGGCGGTACCTGGGCAATCACAAACATCACGCCCAGGGCAATCAACAGGTTGCGCCCGTGGTCCACGAAGCGTGTGCCGTGGTCATACCCCACCGAATACATGACCAGCAATCCACCCAGGGTCAGTAACACCACGGCCAGCAGCAACCCGCCATCAAACCCCTGAAAAACAGGAGACACACGTTGCCACAAGGGCGGTTTTTCGATTGCTACGGCCATGGGGGGATTATCCTTCGCTCGACCCTGCACATGCTGCCGTCCAAGGACACCGCGTGAACTATGCTGAGGGCATGTCAAACACCGCCACCTGCACCCACTTGCTTTACTTGCACGGTTTTCGGTCGTCGCCCCAATCCTTCAAAGCCCAAATGGTGCTGCAGCGGGTGGCGCAACAGCACCCACATGTGCAGGCACATTGCCCCCAATTGCCACCTTCACCGCAGGCAGCGTACGCATTGATTCGGCAACTTACGGCCGATTGGCCACGGCAACGCATGGCGGTGGTGGGTTCTTCGCTGGGGGGTTTTTACGCCACCCGTCTGGCCTACGACACCGACTGCCGCGCAGTGCTTCTCAACCCTGCGGTGCACCCCGCACGGGACCTTGCCCGTTACACAGGAGAACAAAGCATTTGGCACAACCCCGCAGACCACTTCTATTTCTCGCCGGCGTATGTTGCAGAACTCGAAACCATGGCTTGCGGCACCTTGCATGCCCCAGAACGTGTGTTTGCAGTGGTTGCGCAAGGCGACGAGGTTCTGGATTGGCGTGAAATGGTCGCACGTTACCCGAACTGCCGCATCAAGCTGCTGCCCGGCAGCGACCATGCCCTGAGCGATTTCGAACAACACATGGACGACGTGTTTGCACATTTGAACCTGGTTTAAAGTCCAACGCATGGCCAAAGACAAAACCCAGTACACCTGCAATGAGTGCGGGGGCACCACCCCGCGCTGGCTGGGCAAATGCCCGCATTGCAATGCCTGGAACAGCCTGGTGGAAACCGCGGCCGAAACACCCAGCGCCAGCAAAAACCGCCTCAGCACCGGTCCCAAGAGCCTGGCTCCCACGGCTGAACTGGCGGTGTTGGGCGACATTGAAGCCACCGATGTGGCCCGCACCCCCACCGGCCTGGGGGAACTGGACCGCGTGCTGGGCGGCGGCATCGTGGAAGGCGGTGTGGTACTGATCGGCGGCGACCCAGGCATCGGCAAATCCACTTTGCTGTTGCAAGCGCTGGACGCCCTGCAACGGGGCGGGCAGAACACCTTGTACGTGACCGGTGAAGAAAGCGGTGCCCAGGTGGCCCTGCGCTCGCGCCGGCTCGGGCTGGACCGCAGCCAGGTCAAAGTGCTGGCCGAAATCCAGCTGGAAAAAATCGTGGCCACGTTGGACGCCACCCGCCCGGCCATCGCGGTGATTGACTCGATCCAGACGCTGTACTCTGACCAGCTGAGCTCTGCCCCCGGCTCGGTGGCGCAGGTGCGCGAATGCGCCGCCCACCTGACGCGTGCGGCCAAGGCCAGTGGCGTGGCCATTGTGCTGGTGGGCCACGTGACCAAAGAAGGCGCCCTGGCCGGCCCGCGCGTGCTGGAGCACATGGTGGACACGGTGCTGTACTTTGAGGGCGACACCCACAGCAGTTACCGCTTGATCCGTGCCATCAAGAACCGCTTTGGCGCGGTGAACGAGATCGGCGTCTTTGCCATGACCGAAAAAGGCCTGAAGGGTGTAAGCAACCCCAGCGCCATCTTTTTGAGCCAGCACAGCCAACCCGTGCCCGGCAGTTGCGTGCTGGTGACGCTGGAGGGCACGCGCCCCATGTTGGTCGAAATCCAGGCCTTGGTGGACAGCGGCGGCCCCAGCCCGCGGCGCCTGAGCGTGGGCCTGGACCGCGACCGCCTGGCCATGCTGCTGGCCGTGCTGCACCGCCACGCCGGCGTGGCCTGCATGGACCAGGACGTGTTCGTCAACGCCGTAGGCGGCGTGCGCATCGGGGAGCCAGCAGCCGATCTGGCGGTGATGCTGGCCATCACGAGCAGCCTGCGCGGGAAGGCGCTGCCGCAGGGTTTTTTGGCCTTTGGCGAAGTGGGCCTGGCCGGCGAAGTGCGCCCCGCACCACGCGGACAAGAACGTTTGAAGGAAGCCGCCAAGCTGGGTTTCAACGTGGCGGTGGTACCCAAGGCCAACCTGCCCAAGAAAAGCGATACCGCGCTGGCCAAGGCCCTGGAGGGCATGACCATCCACGCGGTCGAGCGCATTGAAGACGCGCTGGAGGTGGTTCGAGGGATGTAGCAAGCAGCCTCAAAAAATAAATGTGCAGTTTGCACATTTATAGATTATGATTCGGCCATGGCTTACACACCGAATCAATCTGCTGTACTGCAAACGCTGCAAAATCTGCTGCAACCTGTGGCACGGCTGGCTGTGGCCCACGGCCTGCCGTACAACGACTTGGACGAAGCCCTGCGGCAAACCATGGTCGACGCCGCCCAAACCCAACACGGCGACCCCAAGGGCCACGGCACGGTCAGTCGCATCAGCGCCAGCACCGGACTGGCACGGCGCGAAGTCACGCGGCTGCTGCAAACCACGCACACCACACCCAGCAACACACGTTGGCCCGCCGGGGAGGTGTTCACCCGCTGGTTGAGCGACCCCGCGTACGGCGGCCTACAGCAAACCCACCTGCCCAGGCAGGGGCCCGCGCCCAGCTTTGAAAGTCTGGCCCAGGCCGTGACCCGCGACATGCACCCACGCAGCCTGCTGGAAGAACTGATCCGGCTCGGTCTGGTGCGCTGGCAGGAGGAGACCGACACCGTGTCGCTGCAAACCGGCGCCATGGTGCCCAAACAAGACTTTGCCCGCATGCTGGCCTTTATGGCCGACAACGTGGGCGACCACTTTCAGGCAGCCATTGACAACGTGCTGGGCCAGGGCAGCGAGCAATTCGAACAGGCCGTGTTTGCTGACGAGTTGTCCAGCGAGTCCGTGCAAGCCATCCGGGCCTTGGTGTCCCAACTGTGGTCGGACATGTTTGCCCGGTTGGTCCCGGAACTGGAACAACTGATCGCAGAAGACAAAGCCGCAGGCCGCGACGCCAACCAGCGCGCGCGCATCGGCTTTTACGCCTACACGGCGCCCATGACGCCCCCTGCTGAATAACCTCTTTAACCCTCTTCACACTTCAACGAGACCAAGGAGCACCCCATGTCACCCCATCCATTGCCCCAACTGATGCAAATGTGGCGCCATTGGCGCCTGTGGTTCCTGTCCTTGTTCAGTGCTGCCTTGCTGGCCGCCTGTGGGGGTGGGGAATTGGTCGGGGGGGTCGGCAGCGGCGGCACGGGCGCCTACGGTGCCATCAGCGGGTTCGGGTCCATCATCGTCAACGGCGTTCGGTACAAAGACGACACCGCGACTGTGTACGACGACTCGGGCAACACCTTCACCCAAAACGACTTGAAACTGGGCATGGTGGTGGAAATCAGCGGCGATGACGTGGTGGCCGGCGTCAACGGCGCGTTGCCCACATCCAATGCCGGGCAGGTGTACGTGCGCAGCGAAATCAAAGGCCCCGTCGAAGCCATCAGCGGCACGACTTTGACCGTGCTGGGGCAAACCGTCAACACCACGGCGTCCACGGTTTATGACGCACTGTCTCTGCCCGGAGGGTTCAGCGGCATTGTGGCGGGTTCCACCTTGGTGGAAATCTACGGCTACGCAGACGGCCAAGGCACCATCGTGGCCACGCGGATTGAGAAAGAAGACAGCGCCAGCACTTACAAATTGCGCGGAACGGTCTCTGTTTTGAACACAACGGACAAGACCTTCCAAATCGGAACCACCGTGATCAACTACGCGTCTGCCACAGAAACGCCTACCTCGCTGTCCAACGGCATGACGGTCCGCGTGGAGCTGAACACCACGCCCACCGCTGGCGCTGGCGTCTGGACAGCCACCAAAGTGAAGGCAAGCCGCACGTTCGACTCGCTGACAACCGACGGTTTCAAGGCTGAAATCGAGGGGTCGATCACCAGCTACACCAGCGCTCAGTCGTTCAGCGTCAATGGGATTGCAGTGAACGCGGCGAACGCGCCCAACATCCCGGCCGGTTTGGGCTTGGGCTCAGTGGTTGAAGTGGAAGGCACGCTGACCAACGGCACCCTGATCGCCACGAAAGTTGAATTGGAAGACGATGACGCGCTGGACAACCGCGAATTTGAACTGCACGGTCGCATCGACGCTTTGGACACCGTGGCCCAAACCCTGCAAATCCGGGGCGTGACGGTGCAATACACAAACACCACAACGTTTGAGTCTGGCGCTTCCGCCTCCAACCTGAGCGCAGGTGTCGCCGTCGAGATCAAAGGCACCCTCAACAGCACCGGCACATTGTTGATCGCAGAACGCATCGAGTTCGAAGGCCTGGACGATGAACGCAGCGAATCGGGCTACGAGCTGAAGGGCACGATCAGCGCCCTGAACACGACCGCCAAGACTTTTGTGGTGCGCGGCGTCACCGTGGACTACAGCTCCACCTCGCTGACCGTG
>JACCDQ010197678.1_pt1 | contig 13319 bp, 10 predicted proteins | sample 7446031 | NCBI WGS metagenome assembly JACCDQ01 (sample SAMN15323442, study PRJNA562643) | freshwater metagenome | isolation source: river surface water | place: USA:Blue River Watershed | collected 2017-08-17 | reverse complement strand
GTCACCGAAGGAAATAAAGATAAGGTGATAGTTAAAGGATCCATTAAAATCAATTCACCGGAGTTGGTTTTTTACAAGGGGATTACTAATCCTCCTATGTGGACCGGGGATCATTTAATTTCTTTTTTAAAGCAAAGAGGAATTGAAGTTAAAGGCAAGCTGATAAGATCTAAGTGTAGCGAGAGTGCCTCTAGTCTTGGAAAAGTAGAGTCTAAAAATTTAGTAGAAATGGTTTCTGATATGTTGAAATTTTCAAATAATTATGTGGCAGAAATGTTAGTAAAGAATTTAGGCACCACCATTGAAGTTCCAGGCAAAATGAAAAATGGGGTGAAAAAACTAGAAGAATATTTAACTAGTATTGGAATAGATAAAAAAGATTATGTTTTAGAAAATGTTTCAGGTTTAACTCGAGAAAATAAATTTAGTGCGATTCAATTGGCATTAGTGTTAAGAACAATTAAAAATGATTTTCAAATTTACCCAGAATTTTTAGCGGGACTTCCACTTGCAGGAGTTGATGGAACACTAAAAAATCGCATGAAAGATAATAATAATTTTATTGTTCGAGCCAAGACAGGATATTTAGATGGAATTATAGGTTTGGCAGGATTTATCTCAAAGCCTAATCAAGATCCGATGATTTTTGTTTTTATGTATAACGGAGGAGTTCAGGATGGACTTATGGCGAGAGGGTTATTTGATGAATTAATCGCCTCTTTAAAACCCCTTTAAAAATAATAAGGATTAAAATGAACTTAAATCAAAAGAAAACTCAAAAATTAAGTAGAGAAGATCTTTTAAAAGTTTTAAAAGTAGCTCGGTTAGAATCAAAAGCCGATTTGTTACTAAAAAATGCCAAAATCCTAGATCTCGTCAATGGGGAAATTATTAAAACCAATATCGCCATTGTCGGTGACACCATTGCTGGAATAGGCCTTGAGTATTTAGATGAAAATGCATTTGAAGTCATAGATTTAAACGGTAAATTTGTCGTACCGGGATTTATCGACGGACATTTGCATATTGAATCTTCGATGATGAATCCATTTGAATTTGAAAAAATGACTCTACCTCTAGGGACGACGACAATTATTTGTGATCCTCATGAAATCACCAATGTCCTAGGCGAAAAAGGTTTTAGTTGGTTTTTAAGATGTAGTGATTTAGCTTATCAAAATCAATTCGTGCAAGCATCTTCTTGTGTACCCGCCTTAAAAGGATTTGAAACAAATGGTGGAGATTTTGATTTAGATAAATTAAAAAAATTTAAAGACCATTCAAGTGTTTTAGGTTTAGCCGAGATGATGAATTTTCCTGGAGTCATCAATGGCAATTCTGAAGTTTTAGATAAAATTGAAGCATTTAGCGATTTAAATCTTGATGGGCATTCCCCCCTTCTACGAGGTAAAGATTTGAACGCCTATTTATGTGCAGGCATACAAAATTGTCATGAGACCGTTTTAAAAGAAGAAGGAAAAGAAAAATTACAAAAAGGAATGTCTTTAATTATTCGCGAAGGTTCAGTGGCAAAAAACTTAAACACGCTCGCTCCTTTAGTAAGTGAATATAGTTCTATGCAATGCTTGTTGTGTACTGACGATAGAAACCCCTTTGAAATAAAACACGAAGGGCATATCAATTTTCTAGTAAAAAAATTGATCAAAGAAAATAATATTCCTGTACACGTCGCTTATCGTTTATCTAGTTTTTCTGCGGCTAAACATTTTGGATTAAAGCGCCTAGGCTTGATTGCTCCAGGGAAACAAGCTGATTTAATTGTTTTGGAAAATTTAGAAGAAGTGCAAATTGAAGATGTCATGATAAAAGGTAAGTGGGTGACAAATTTGGAATTAAATCAATCTTCCAAAGATTATTTAATACAAAGTCATCCTCCTATGGAAAATACCATTAATCGAAAGCCGGTAACCAAAGAGGAATTAAGTTTTAATTTAACTCAAGGTACTTATAATGTTATAGGCATAATTGAAAACGAAATTATCACTGAACACAAGAAAGTAAATTTCGATGGAAATCATTTTTTAGAAAGCGACATTCTTTACATGGTCAATGTTGAGCGCTATGGAAAAAATTTAGCGCCAGCGAAAGCTTTGGTTCAGGGGATGGGCTTAAAAAATGGAGCGATTGCATGTTCGGTGGCTCATGACTCGCATAATTTAATTTGTATCGGGGATAATTTAGAAGATATGGCCATGGCTCTTAATCATTTGATTCAAATGAAAGGGGGATTGGTCTTAATTTCCAAAAATAAAGTAGTGGCCGATTTAGCCTTGCCAATAGCTGGTCTTATGAGTCTTGAAAATAGTGATGAATTAATTTTAAAAATAAAAAAATTGAAAAGCTCTTTTAAAGAACTAAGTATAGTTTTACATGAGCCATTTATTCAGATGGCATTTCTTGCACTTCCAGTTATTCCAAGTTTAAAACTGACAGACAAAGGCTTATTTGATGTGAAGATTTTTAATTATATTGATTTAAAAGTATGAAGAAAAAAAAATGGTTTCTCTATATTATTTTGACGGAAAAAAATAAACTTTATACCGGCATCACCACAGATGTAGAACGCCGTTTTTTAGAGCATTCAAATTTATTGGGTGCTAAATTTTTTTATTCAGATAAACCTTTAAAAGTTGTCTATCAAGAGAAGTTTTCCAATCGAAGTTTAGCTTCTAAAAGAGAATGTGAGATTAAAAAATTAAAACGGATTGAAAAATTAAAACTGATAGAAAATTATTCATTATCATCTTCTGTTTCTTCTGCTTCGAAATCAGTCGCTTCGTAATTTTGCGATAAACAAAATTCAATGGGCGTGTGGGCATCGTTTAGAGGCTTAAAGCCATAAGGACAATGGAGACAGCCATTTTTACAGCAATGGCCACGTTTTAAATGATATTCTTTGGTGAATACCACATTGCCATTTTGATCGATGTAAAAGTCTTTATCATTTTCCATAATTACACAAAAAAAAGGCCCAATAAAATTGGGCCTTACCTATTTGAAAAAATAAATTAAAAATTATTCTCTTCTAGGTCCACGAGGTCCACGGTTGAAACCGCCACCTTGTCTTGGTCCACGAGATTCTCTCTCTGGTTGTGGTTTAGCTTCAGATACACGAAGAGATCTTCCTTCGTACTCTTGTCCATCTAGAGATGAAACTGCATTCTTAGCTGCATCTTCATTCCCCATTTCAACAAATCCAAAACCTTTACTTCTTCCTGTTTCACGATCCATAATGATCTTAACTGAAACAACTTCACCAGCTGTTGAAAAGTGAGCTTTTAAGCCGTCTTCTTTAGCGCTGTAAGGAAGATTGCCAACGTACAATTTAGTAGCCATAAAAAAATCTCCATAAAAATACCGGTTCTTATCGAACCAAAAGTAACAGTTGAGTTTTATAGATAACATGGTCTGCCATGGTAAGGAAACTAAAAAGTACATAAAAATGCTTTTGGCGCTACGCATTTTCGATGTTTTTCCAGTATGATTTAGTAAATAAAATCTAAATGAGGGATAAAATGGAAAAAATTTGGTTAAAAAGCTACCAGTCTGGTGTTCCGGCAGATGTAACGTCTGAAATCGAAAAATACCAATCGATTCCACAAATACTTGAAAAAAGCTTCGAGCGTTTTAGTTCTAAGCCTTCATTTCACTGTATGGGAAAGACATTGACCTATTCAGATATGGATATCTTAAGTCAAAAGTTTGCGAGCTTTTTACAAAATAATTTAAAACTAGAGAAAGGTGATCGCGTGGCGATCATGATGCCGAATATTCTTCAATACCCAGTGGCGCTTTTTGGTATTTTAAGAGGAGGCTTCGTTGCCGTTAACGTCAACCCACTTTATACGGCAAGAGAACTTGAACATCAGTTAAAAGATTCTGGCGCTAAGGCGATTGTTATTTTTGAAAATGCTTGTGCCACTTTAGAGCAAATTCATCACCACACTCCATTAAAATATGTAATCAAAACTTCGATTGGAGATATGCTTGGTTTTCCTAAATCTTTGATTGTTAACTCAGTCATTAAATACGTTAAAAAAATGGTGCCGGATTATTCTCTTCCTCTTGCGATTAGTTTTAATCATGCAATATCAGTAGGAAATCAGTCGCAATTTAAAAAAACCAATATTCATAGTGCCGACATTGCTTTTTTACAGTACACCGGAGGAACAACTGGTGTGGCAAAAGGGGCAATTCTAACTCATAAAAATATTATTTCTAATCTATGTCAGGCGAAAGCTTGGCTTAGTCAGATTGTAAAAGAAGGTGAAGAAATTATCATTACTCCGCTACCGCTTTATCATATTTTCTCTCTTACAGCGAATTGTTTTACTTTTTCTCACCTGGGCGGATTTAATATTTTAATTACCAATCCACGTGATTTAGATGGATTTATTAAAGAACTTAAAAAATGGAAGTTCACTGCTTTCACCGGAGTAAACACATTGTTTAACGGCTTAGTTAATAAGCCGGAATTTAAGACAGTTGATTTTAGTCATCTTAAATTATCACTAGGTGGAGGAATGTCAGTTCAAAGAACTGTTGCAGAAAAGTGGAAACAAATAACTGGTAAAGCACTGATTGAGGCTTATGGTTTAACAGAAACTTCACCAGCAGCATGTATAAATCCAATGTCCTTAAAAGATTTTAATGGTCAAATTGGTTTGCCGATTTCTACAACTGATATTGAAATAAAAGATGACAATGAAAATACTTTGGGAATTGAACAGGCTGGTGAAATTTGCATTAAAGGCCCTCAGGTTATGCAAGGCTACTGGCAAAGAGATGATGAAACTCAAAAGGTTTTCACCAAAGATGGATTTTTTAAAACAGGTGATATTGGAGTGATGAATTCTGATGGCTTTATAAAAATTGTCGATCGAAAAAAAGATATGATTTTAGTTTCAGGATTCAATGTTTATCCAAACGAAATTGAAGAAGTAGTTTCAACTCATGCGAAAGTTTTTGAAGTGGCTGCCATTGGAGTGCCAGATGAAAAAACTGGTGAAGCTATAAAATTATTTATCGTTAAAAAAGATGATTCATTAACTGAAGAAGAAGTGAAAGCTTTTTGTCGTGAGAACCTAACCAATTATAAGGTTCCTAAAGTAATTGAGTTTAGAAAAGAGCTTCCTAAGTCTAACGTAGGGAAAATACTCAGAAAGGACTTAAGATCTAATTAATACTTAAACTTTTTAGTCGGATAAGCCGATAAGAACCAGAGATTAGGTTTTTAAAGGTTAAGGCAATGAAGTTTTTAGTCTTATTAATTCTTTTATTATCGCTACAATCGTTCGCGAGCGACGTCTATGTTCGCCATAATAAAAAAGATTGCGTAGGCCTTTTATTCAATTTAATCGGCAAGGGTAGTGAATATGTCACTATCAAAAATTCCGATGCAGTTTTACCTGAAAAACTTGCGGCTAAAACTTATGTCGATCGCATTGCCGATAGTCGCTTCACCAGACTTAGAAGAACTTTTTTTAAAAATTTAATTTCAAATGAAGTCTTAGATTCAGGAAGTATTTCACCAATCAAAAAATTAAAAGCGAAAGAGCTTTATACTTTTGTAATCACGGATAAAGAGGCCAGATTCGCTTCAACTTCTCGCTCAAAAATTTCTCCAAAAAACTATGCTTCTAAACATGCCATCTTGGCCAATGGAGAAAAGCCTCACTATGCCGGTGAAGCTTGGATGGAAGATGATGTCTTAGTCGTCAATAATAACTCCGGAACATTTAAACCTTCGGCTGAAGATTTAAATGATGTCGCTATTTATTTTCAAGAATTTTTTGGCATAAAAAAAGTTATTTTTACATCAGATTTTTCTAAACCGATAACTTCTAAAAGTTGGAAAGACTATGTTGAAGAGTTTAAAACTTTTTTAAAAGCTAGAAAGACTTCGCTTTCTCAAGGAGTGGTCAACTTATTTGCCAGAGATAGATACTTAGCTCAAGTGATAGGAGTTGGCATTGATGGTAAAGCTGGACAAGATTTTGTCTTTGAAGTTTCAGACTTTGTCGGGAGTGGGGTTTTTGGTGCTGTTCATAAAATAAAAATAATTTCAATGAGCGAAAAAGGCAGAAGTGCTTTTTCTCATTTATTGGTAAACGGACAATTTCGAGATGATTTAATTGTTAAGTTTCCACACAATGTACCACTGTTAAAATATTTATCTTCAGAAGATATGTTTAAAAAGACTGTTCTAAGAGAAAGTGATGAACTAGAAAAATTAAAAGATATTGTCGAAGAGTTTAATCAAGAAGCCGCTGATATTTTATTGACCGGAAAAACCGAGACACCTTTTTTAATAAAGAAATTTTTAAAAGCGGATTCAGTACAAGATTTAGCGAAAGTGCAAAATCAATTAACGGAAGAACAAGTTCTTGCTCTAGAAAGAGATATTTTCAAGATGGCAGAAAAAGTATTGCAGAAACTTGGAGCGAACTTAGATATCAAGGCCGAAAATGTGGCATGGGATGCCAGTCAAAAACGTTTTGTGATGTATGAATTAAGTTTGAAACAAGGAAAGAGTTTCTTTTTAAATAATGGCTTTAAAGGTTACTTAGATTATTTTAAATCGAGAATGGGTATTTATGTTAAACAAAGAAAGCCTTCAAGTGAATATCTCACTATAAAGCAGTGTGAAGATAACTTATTGAGTTTTCCGCACGGGTTTGCCAATACAATTCGCACCGATCTATTTGATGGTGAAATTAATTTAAGTAATGCGGAAGTTCTTTTAAATACCAGTGAGGCATTTTCATGTTTTAAAGTTTCTGAAGTACATTATGTAGATAACTTTGTTCAAATGAATTTAAAATTAATCAAAGCTGATCCATCGAAAGAAGAATTAGAATTTGGCGTGCTTAAAAATTTAAATACTCCAAAAGACCAATGGATTGGATTTGAATTAAGAGACAATAAAAAAGTATTGGGAACTTCATATCTTTTCCCAGTTTTGGAGTAGGAAATGATTAAAAAAATAATGCAGTTTTTTTTAGTTTTTTCACTCTTATTTAGTTTAGAGCACGCTAGTGCATTAGAAATTACTAAAAAAGTTAATCATGAAGGTTGCACCGGTTTATTTTTAAAATTAATTAAAAAAGATGCGGAGTATATCACCTATAAGCAATTGCCTGAGGCTTTGCCGGCTAATCTTCAGAGCGTTTACACCAACAAATTAAAGCATGATGGAATCTTAAAATATTTTCGAGACTTCTTTGCCACTTTAGTTTCTAAAGAAGTGGTTGAAGAAGATGTTTCAAAACCATTAAGTTTCATCAAACCTAATCAACTTTATACTTTTGTGGTCACTGAAAAAGAAATTCGTTTTGCGACTTCTTCAAGAGGGACGCTTTCATTAAGAAATTTAGCTTCTAAGCATGCCATGTTGGCCGGAGAAGATAAAGTGCATTACGCTGGTGAGGCTTGGCTTGAAAATGGTGTCTTATTGATTAATCATGGTTCGGGAACTTTTAAACCGAAGGCCGAATATTTAAGTGATGTAGCCTTATATTTTCAAAAAACGTTCAATGTCGAAAAAGTCATTTTTAGCGATGTACTTCCTGCCGAATCTAAAGGAATTCTTCCAGAATATGGTAAAAAATTAAAATCATATTTGATGTCAAAAATTACAACGCTTGAAGAGTTTTTTGTAAACTTAATTGCTCGTGATGAATACTTGGGAAAAGCCATTAGTGTAAATTTAGATGGCGAGCCAGGTGAAGATTTAGTTTTACAAGTAACAGACTTCATCGGGTCTGGATTTTTCGGTGTGGTTCATAAAGTAAAAGTGGTTTCGATGTCTGATGCTGCAAAAATTAAATATCGAAAATTGATAGGCGAAAATGGCTATCGCGATGACTTGGTAGTGAAATTTCCTCACAATGTTCCACTGCTTAATCGATTTCCGGAAGCCAATATTTTTGACCGAACTATTTTAAAAGAAAATGATGAAATTAAAGATTTAAAAGAGATTATTGATCAATTTGATCAAAGTGCCGCAGATATTATTGCTGCTGGAAATGAGCAAAAACCATTTCTTTTAAAACAACTAGTCAAAGCAGATTCAATTCAATCCTTATCTAAATTGGGAGTAAAACTCACCAAAGAACAAGAAACTGCATTAAAACGAGACATATTTGAAATGGCCATGGTGGTTAGTAAAAAAATGAGATTAGATTTAGATATTAAAGCAGAAAACGTTGCTTGGGATGCGGTCAATAAAAGATTTATTATGTATGAATTAAGTATTAAATCTAAAGCAACCGGGTTTTATATAAGAAATGGCTTTGAAGGATATTTAAATTATTTTAATCAAAGACTTCAATATCATGCCAGCCATAGAAAGCCATCGGCCGATCGATATGAAATTCCTCAATGCCAAAATCTAGCTTTAAAAGTTCCTCAGGAATTCTTACAAGTTTACAGAATGGAATTGTTTGACGGCAATATTGATTTGAAAAATGAAAGGATTGAGCTTTCGACTTCTGATTTAAAAGGTTGTTATAAAGTCGAAAGTGTGACCTATTTTGGAGATGAATCAATTTTAAATCTAAGCATTCAGGATGAAAAAATTAAATCGGGCCGAGTTGATTTTTCAATTCATAGAAAATTAGAAAAATCTAAAACTAGCTTTTTTGGTCGATTTAGTATTTATCAAAATAACAAACCAATCGGATTTTCAATACTTAATGATGCAGTCATAGATTAATTGAATTTAATCTTACTATTTCTAACATTAGCTTGAGCAATTAAGATCAAAAAGCATAGAATCAAATAAATTCTCGAGGAGATTGCTATGTTAAAATGGATTTTAATTTTATGCTTTTTATCAATTTCAAGTTTCGCTGCAATTTCTGATTTCAATTTTGCAGTGGTCGTAAACAATGCGAATTATAAAATTTATCGTTCAAGTGCTTTAGGTAAGGCGGGATTAGCTGATCTTGAAACCTATTTGAAAAAAAATCAAATGCCTATGCCAAAGACAATTATCTATATGAATGACGAAGGATATAAATCGGGATTTTTTGTTGAAGACTTTGCATTACAGGAATATGCCCTTCAAGATAAAATGGGTTTTCGTTTCTTTCATAGTTACGATTACAAGCAAAGAACTTATCTAGATGGACATGATCCTTATAATCCATCAGAGGATATCGATTTAAAAAATAATTTAAATAGTGAAGCTTTAAAGCTATTTGGACCAAATCCTAAAGATGGAAAAGATGGTGGAACTGATGCCCTGAAAAGAATATTAGATTTGGTTTTAGATCCCAACAATCAACCGGTTTTATTTCATTGTATGGGGGGAAAACACCGTACGGGAATGGTGGGAATGATTGTTAGATACATTCAATCAGAAAAAGCCAAAGAGACGGTTTCTAGTGACTCGGTTTATAAGTCTCTTGCTGAAGTTGAATATAAAAAACATGCAGGAAGCAGCAGTCGAGAAGAAAATGTTTATTTCGTAAGAAAATATATTCAGACACCAGCATTTAATGATTACGTTTCTCGCTATAGAAATTTATTACAATAATTTAAAAGTCGGTGAGCTATTTTAAATAGCTCACCATTTTTTCATAGAGACTTTCAACAATATCTTTTATTTTTCCATTTTTTAATTGATCTAATTCATCGAGGTAGCTTTTTTGAGCACCAAAAGTTCGATGAAATTGTCCTAGGGCATAAGCTTCATCTAAAAACATGGCTCTCAATTCTGCTTCATCTAAATCATCGATGGTTAAGCTTAGATGAGAATCATTAATTTCTCTTACAAAAAATTCTTTATCATTAAATTCGACAATTCTTGCTTTAATCTCAGGTTGATCATATTTTAAAACAGCTTTTAATCTCTCTTGGTTACTGATTGAAGGAAGATTACTTCCCGTGAAAAAACCCGCAACATCCCAATGCTTCACTTCCAGCCAAACAAATTCATTATTTCTTTCAATCAATAATTCATAACGATCAAGTCCACCAGAACCGCCACTTTCTTTAACGTATTTATAGCCATCAACGACTTTTCCAAATTTTGAAAATTCATCTATGAAAAATTTCATCTCTAGATCAGTCATTTCAAAATTTGGTTCTCTTTTTTTCAAAAACTTTTTAGAGATAGGATCAAACTTTTTGGGAGATAGTCGAGATTCCTTAAGTGCATTTTTGAAAATCTTACGAGTGTTTTTTGAAAACTCAAATGATTCTCCTTTTAGACCTAACTTATAGACTCTTAAAAATTCTTGAATAAATTCTTTATTGACTTTAAATCCAGAAAGTTTAATTGAGGTGAGTAATCGAATGGGGTCAAGTATGGTCGGTCCGTAAGCAAAATCGTCGAAGTCATTAATCAATAAGCGCCACTCTTTTTTAAAAGGCCGAACTCCAAAATTTTCAATGTGAACATCACCACCAATAAAAGTTTCTTCTTTAAAAATAGGGCCTAATTCTTTTTCAAAATTTAAATCTTTGACTAATTTATAATAAAGGGGAGGAAATGAACGGTAAAATTTATGTGGATCTTTTTTAGTGGCCTTGACTCTAGAAATCATACGATCTTTATCTTGATCTTTGTAAAAATCACCTAACATTTCTGCACACTTCTCGTGTTTACTTGAAGGAAGGCGTTCAATCGATGATTGATTTGGAATTTGTGAACAAGATATGAGTCCAAACAAAATACTAAATGTTATGATTATTTTCACTTTTTTCCCCTTAAAAGTTACTAAGCCTTTCGACATTTTGACAAAAAATTAAAGAAAACAATAACTTGAGAAAAATGCTCGGTTTATTTAAGATTTTTGTAGGTTTTTCCGATAAGCCAAAGGATGAAAACTACAAAAATTTTAGTAACTAGTGCCCTTTTATTAACCATGACTTCTTGTGCGACTAATAGCACTTGGAAGGTTGATCAAGATCGCTCACCTGCTGCAGGTGATGGAATTCAGACTTGTTCAAAATTAGCTCAAACATTCCTATTGTTTGATCCTAAGAAGAAAATAGTTAAAAACGTTGATATCGAAGATCCTAATCAAATTCCAATAGATCAAATTATTGCCAAAGGCTTTATTATGCCAACAGATAGAGTGATGGTGGTAAAACATCCAAGCTTAGATTGGTATAATCGAGTTATGAAATCACTTCTCGCTAATTTAAAAATGTGGAATATGAACAGATATCCCATTTTTTATATGACTAAAGAAATTGATTACAAAAAAATCGGATCAAGAATCCCTGAGCTTTTAGAGAAAAAGGGAGCCAATACGCTTGAAAAAGATGATTTAAAACTTTTTGAAAAAGTCATGGCCGATATCAAAGAATTTGGTGAATACAAAAAAGATGTTGAAGGTATTTTAAATGAGAAAATTTCATTAATGTACAATATTGAAATGCTCATGAAAATGAAATTAGGCAATGATCCTGTAGATGTAAAAATCACTATTAAAACGGCCAAAGGTGAAGAATCAGAAATTGTGACACTTAGAAAAGAAGATAAAAACAGAGGCTTAAAAGTATTAGAGCTCGGTCGAAGATTAGATAATTTAAATGGAAAATACTTTATTCAAGGTAAGCTTGATCAAAGATTAATTCAGCAGGCTCATTTATTAAACATCATTACGATTTATCAAAGAGAAGTTGAGTACGCAGTTAAAAATAACATTGACTTGAGTCCTGAATTAACCAATTTATTAGAAAAGTTAAATAAACTTTTAGCAGATTCGGATTTCGAACCTTCGTCATATGGGGTTTTTAGAGCTGATCGATTGGTGCTAGATCAAGAGTTAAAAGTTTTCTTAAAAATCGATAAAGCTGTCGCCAAAATAGAAAGAGGAAAAGAGAAAACCAAATCGGCCTTAAAATCTTTCTTTGCCCATAAAGGCTCTGGTACTGAAGATCAAAAAATGGGATTACTCGAAAATATGTATGTTTCCATTTCAGAATTAACTGTGGCAGATATGACTCGTTATGGAATTGCCGCAGGTGTTGGATTTGGAGTGAGCCGATATTTTTGGGTTGATAAATCAAATCAGGACTTAGGAAACAAAACTTCCGATGTTACACCTAAATCCCTTCCTTATAGTATCAAACCAGATGGATCATCGGGTGGTCGCTCTAAGGTAGAAGAAATTCCAGAAAGTGGATTAGATCGATCACAATTTACTACTCAAACAGCAGCAACTCACCAAATACAGCTCGAAAATACTCAAAAAGCAGAAGATTCATTTGTTAAAGAACAGTATCAATTAATGAAAAAACATTTTGATAAGCTTTTTGATTAGGAATTAAATGCGCTTTTTAAGCTTAATTCTAATTTTTACTCTCTTACTTCAGTCATGTTATTTTCCTTCTGGGAAGGGACGTTTTCCTGCGTCTTTAGACAAAGTAGAAAATTTAAAAAAAGAGTTTCAAAGTTTCAAAGTTAAAATTGTCGGAACAGAGCTGGCGTCAAATTGCAAACCTGAAGATATAGAAAAAGATTTTCAGTTTTTAATGAAGTCATTGAAAAAAGATTCATGTGAATTAAGTGATTATAAATTAGATCGTGAAAGTTTCGTCAATAAAACTTGTCCTAAGCAAAAAAAAGAAGGGTACTTTGATCGGGTCGTGAAAAGTGTGATTGCTTTTGAAAAGCAAAAAAAAGAAATTCCGATTTATAGTTTAGACAAAGATCCTGAATTTCTAAAATACTTTCAAGAAGCAAAAGTTTATCACCAAAAAGTGTTTGAACTTTTTAAAACGCAAACTCTCGAAAACGAATTGGCGGCAAATATTTTATCTAGCTATATAGAAGATGTCTTATTGCCTATGCGTGATTTGGTTATTGTTAAGCAAAATTACGTTCCAGTTAGCGAGAATGTAAAAAAATACTATGAACAATTAATTCCAATTATAAGTACTGATCAATTAAGAAGTTTTAGCACAGAAGAATTGGGAATGGTCACTCAAGGACCAAACCCTACTTCAAATCCATTTTACATTGAGCCGAAAGAATTAGAGAAAAATTCAGACTTCATGGTATTAAGGTTTTCTGAATCAGACATCCTTCGTCGAGATGTCATGACTTTATTAAAGGCACCAACTTCAAAAAATTATGTTGTGGCTTTAAAGTGGATGACTTTGCACATGATGATGTCTCAAGTTTATATTTATAACACCATTTTAGATAGCAAAGCCCCGGTAGAAGTTCCAAAAAGTTGTCAAAATCAATTCAACGGAAATCTACCATCTGAATTTCATTTTAAATTTGAAGAAGGTATGGGGGAAAAATTTCAAGAAAACATATTAGCTTCTCATGG
>JACCDQ011529212.1_pt1 | contig 13320 bp, 9 predicted proteins | sample 7446031 | NCBI WGS metagenome assembly JACCDQ01 (sample SAMN15323442, study PRJNA562643) | freshwater metagenome | isolation source: river surface water | place: USA:Blue River Watershed | collected 2017-08-17 | reverse complement strand
TGTTCGGGTGTACGAGGAGCGGCAGCACCAGGAGCGGGAGCGGGAGCCATGACAACAGCCGTAGCAAGCACAGGAGCGGGAGCGGGAGCAAGGGCAACAGCAGTCGTAGCCAGAACAGGAGCGGGAGCGGGAGCAAGGGCAGCAGCAACACGGGGAGTCCGTGAAGCAGGGTTGTTCAGGAAGAGTCGGCAGCTGAGATGTTGGCGCTCACCATTCAAGGGCACAGCACCTCCTGGAGCACTATGCAATGTTGCTGCTGTCGCTCCACCATGATGGCTCGCACTATCATCCCGATCATTGTCGTTGTCTTGAGGGAAGGCATCATCTTCGTCATCGTCTTGATTGTTGCTGTCACCGCCACCACCATTGCCGCCTCCACTACCATCATCACCATCAACGCCGCCAGCATCATCTTCATCATCATCGTCGCCGTCGCCGCCATTGGGAAGAAAGTTGGCGAACCAAATAATAATGAAGGAAAGTACAAGGCAAAATGCGGCCGTAATTCCGATACGGATGTTATTCCCAATATGAGCTGCGCGCTGGTAGGGAGCAACAAGACATGCTGTACCTCCTGCAATGATAGCATTCCAGGCTGTGTCTCTGCTGTTACGACAGAATTCGACGGTTGCAGTCCCTCCAGTAGTAATACTATCCAAAACGTTGCCGAATGCAGTTACGATAGCATTCAAGGCCATGTCTTTGATGTTGCGGGCGAAATTAACGGAAGCAGTCCCTCCAGCAGCAATGCTATCCACCACATTGCGGACGGCAGCGACCGCCATGTCCTTGACGTAGCCAACACCACCGACAATAGCAAACCAGCGATCATTTCCAAGGCTTGTAGTGCTCCAAGTGTTCTTAATACTCTGGACATGGGGAGTAAAGAATGCTTGAAATCTTGTTGTGGTAGGTCGCCATTGATTGTAAAGGCGGGCACCGAGGTGTCCAACAAGTCGGGTGGCAGCTTGAGGGTCCTCCAAGTCCTTGTCTTGCAGGTAGTCTTTGACGTACGTACACAGATCCCTTGCCTTGTTGGTGAAGTCAATGCCAACTTGGACGGCTTGTTGCGAAATGGCTGCGACAAGGTCTCCGATGCCATTCCAATTAACAAACGTTGTGGCGGTGATCAAAGCACTCGCGGCAAGGATGCACTTGATCGTTCGCTTTTCCAACAAACCTAGCTTCTTGTACGCAGCAGTCGCTTGCTCTTTTCCCACGATCATGAGATCCTTGGACGTGCTCTGGGTTGGCGATGGAAGCAGCTCGAGCAATGCGGAGTTTCCTGCTTCAGTCGGCTTGAATTGGTTCCAAGTATTCTCGATGCCATCAAGCATTGTATCCCATGCCTCGCTCGCCGCAAAGAGAAGACCTTGAAATGGCTGTTGGAACCTTGCAACCAAAGACGATATCATTTTGACCAACAGCTCTCCATCGAAGTGAAATGCTGCATTCCCAACCACGCCATCGCCAGGTTTGACCGATGCACTTGCAACCGTGGCATTCGAAACTCGAACCGACACTTGGGAAATGCAGAGACTTGGATGAGAGCTTGCGAGAATTGGAAGAAAGGGGCATCGTTGCCGACATCAAACGTGACGCTCTCGTTTGCAGTCAAGACATTGTTGGAGCGTGGGATGGATGGGGCGATGGAGGAGGCGTAGTAGGGGGCAACTGGGAGGTTGGGGGACAAGGGGGAAGGGGTTGCGATGACCGATGGGATTGTCACACGGCAGACCGGCTGCTCGAAAGTAGCGACGGTCGGGAGGAGCATGGCTCCAAAGAAGGCAACGAGAATGAGTTTGTTCATGGTGTTGACAAACATGATTATTATAGAAAGCGAAATCAATTTTATTAAATCAAGTGAACTCTTGCAATGCAAGCTATTTTTGTGAGTGTTTTTGGTTTTGATTACTTTACGATTTGCTTGATGAGAGTTTGGCTCAAAACGCTTTTTGATCAGTTTCGTTGAGCAAAGCCGTGGACCGTGGACAACTGAAAAAGCAATCATGCGCGAAAAGTGAGTTCCACGATTCTTTGAGTTGGAGTTGCCTCGCCCTGAGTTTTTTAACTGACACATAACGCTCTAAATCAGTTATCCAAACCAGTCCTGTTGAACAGTCCACCCTGCTCGGTTTTCAACGGTTCGATAACTCTCATGAAATAACACCGTAGACAATCCGAGTCGTCTACCTGGACATCTGGAAATGTCTACCACAGTTTGAACTGGAAAATTAAAAGGTGCGCTGAACCGTGTTTGAACCGTTACTAAGTATCTTTGTTTAAATTTTTAGACGTGACTCATTTTCGCACGATTTGCCGTAGACATTTTGGATTGACTACACTCACGAGGGATTCGCTTGCGCAAGGACTGCCGACTTTCGGATTTTGCGTAGACATTCTCAAGCGTCTACGCTCGTGATGCCCTAATTAAAAACTTTTTGCTTGGAATGCTAGCAGCCCTGCTCAACCGCTGTGCTAGCGCCAGCACACCCACCTTTATTTATGTACAGAACGTTAAGGATGCGCTCATGGGCTAACACTCACATTTTCTCGCTCGCCATAACCCAGATAAACAGAAGTTCACAGCGCACCTCAATCATCAAGTCCATCGCATTGCCTTCATCAACAAGATCAAAATTATCATGAGTAATCAGGACAATGCTTTCTTATACCAGGGTCTCCAAGCTATTGATTATGCCAACATCAACGTCATTCACCAAGACAAACTAAATTGTGAAGAATGTATTGGTTTGCAAACTGGTTGCGCTCTTGTTGGTCTACGAGTGCAGGATGATGAGGAGGCAGGAATCCAGCATAGGTGCGCGATTTATCAATGTGAAAACTGTTTGAAGAGATGGGCATGCTGCATTAATTGCACAGAGGCAAAGGTGAATAGGATAAGACCATTCTTCAATAAAACACAGTGGAACAAACACATAAAGAATGTCAAGGCTGTGCATCAACCATCAAGGGGGAAGAAACGAACTAGGTCCTTGACCAGCTCGCCTAGTTTGAACAGCTCCATCAGAGACGAAACTAAAGATAGCCCAGCAGGACTTTCTGCAGTTGTGGGTGCCATGCCTATTGCGGCTGGAATTGATGATAATCCCTTCCCAGCTCAAGAAGACGGAAATAATGAGGAACAAGTCCAGCCAGAAAATCAAAACACATCCGAGGCAAAGCTCTTCGGCCAACCTCATCATCTCCTTCAATGTGCAATTACACACTGGTTGAACATTAATCCACGTGCGGACAATCTAGGGTTCCCGAATGGCTCGCGAAGTGCACGATATTTTCAACAAACGGCAATCACTGGTTCAGAGGCAAGTGGAATGGACTACCTTGTGAAACAGTCCAGCATCAGCAATAGACTGGACGCGATATCATATCAGACATATGAGAACTTTATTCTCCCAGAAGGACATGCTCTCATCCAAATGCGCATAGCGCAACTGGCCTTTGGAATGACTCCCAACGAGAAGGACTTGTTGGTGCAGGTAATGACTGGGAGTTCAACAATAGGTGTTGAAAATGGCTACGCACATGCAACAGACGTCGTTGACAAGGCTTTCAAAATTTGGGCAAAAGAGAATAAAATGGAGAATGAGTATGAGCAGGGTTTCATAAAGGCCTTGGCAGCTAACGAGACTATTCAAGCAGCTGGCTGCCAGAAAAAAGCATTTACCTGGAGTACTAGCATACCAAACCAGGTGAATGATTTAAGGAGAAGGTACCTCGAAGGCGCTCATTCGATTGTCAAGAATCTTCCATATCCTGAGATCAAGGACCATGTGCCTGGTCATTCCTATGTGTCTGTAATAGACTGCGTTCGTGACTTCCTTGCATACAATGATCATCGAATGGCTACAATTTCTAATAGTCTAATCGATTCAACACCTTCAGCTGTTTGCCATCCATCTGAGTCAAAGCGAGCGCAGGAGATTCTGCGCCAAATCAACAATCCCGATGTTATAAAGGGCTATCTTTTCTTTTGGTCAGATGATATGGAGCCCAATAGGCTCTCCAAAGCTGGCCGTGGGTCAGTCTGGATTGCCACTGTCACAATAGGGACCCAGCAAGGAGATGCTCACAACTTTGACAACACCTATGCCATTGCACTAGGCAGCAAGGGTATAAATCATGATCCAATAATTCAAAAGATCGAAGAGGACATGAAACGATTGCGAAGCGGAGACTTTGATCATTTTTACTTGGGGTCTGTGAAAAAGAGGGCCAAAGTATTAATGTCCGATATGGCCTATCTGGCAGATCAACCCGAAAGGAGAGGAATAAATTATTTGCGCTTGGGCGGTAGAGGATTCACTGCAAGGTTTGGTGTGTCAGCCAACCACCAAGAGTGTTATGAAGAGATTCGAGCATGTCCGAGTTGCAAGCGCGAGACAAGGCGCAGACTCCGTGCAAACGAGGTCATGGCTCCTCTCCCAACTTGTGAACGTTGCATGAATTGGGATGTTCTGAAGCCGGACTGTTTTTTAGGATTGGCAAACCCACCCGAGCACTATCCATTGTTAACAATGGAAAGTGAAGGTCAAACCTGTTACGAGGATTCTGAATACTGTCGACTTATTCGAATCAACCACGAGCAGAAAATCAAGCCGTTTCGAATTACCTATGAATCCCTCAAAGGAGCCGTAGCGCTTGCACATAAGTGCTACTGCGAATACGGATGGTCTGCCAAGAATGTTTCAGCATATTTGAAAGTAGAAGGGCTGAATGACGAGTTCATTTCTCGTGTCATGGATCATGCTACGCGATCTTATGCATTGAAGATGGCGATGGAAGCAACTACAGAGGAGGTCGATTACTATAATACTATACTTGACGAAGCCAAGAAACATCCTGAACGTTATGGGCCGGTACCAAGTCCCCCTACATGGGACAGGGATGGGTTTGGGATTCGGCAGAATCCAGACGTTATAATGCATATGGTTTTTCTTGGCATATGTGATGATACGGTGCAGCTGGTCCAGAGCTGGCTGAAAGCAACCAGACGCAACAGCACCTTTATTAAGCAAAATGCTTCGAGATTGAAACCGCTTGTGGATATGGATCTCCAATGGATTAACGTGCTGACATACACAGGCGAAGCTTTTGGGCACTGGGTTAGTGAAAATCATCTTGGGTTTGCTCGAATTATGCCTTGGTTCTACCAAAATATTGCGGACATACGACAAGAAGCTGTCAACCTTCCGCCCGAAAAGGCGCAGAAGGGATGGACCAAAAAACACAATGAGCATTGGCTTAGACTCAGGGGATTAGATACCTCGGGAAAAGCAGACGAGCTTCGTCAAAGAGTTGCAGACTACATGGCTATGGATGATGTGCCAAAAGCAAAAGAGCTGGATGGGGAAACGGTTCAAGAAGTGGAGGATTTGGTGACTGCACTCCAAACATTGCTAGAGTGTGTTATGACAACCAAGGTAACCGCGGCAGTACTAGCGAGGACCCAGTATGCTGTAAGAGCTTATCTATCGGCATATGATGCCCTGAACGCATCCATTAAAGGAGAACCTACCTCAATTTTCAGCATTTACAACCTTGCTTGTTTGATGAACATTCCCGAAGCAATGGGCACTTATGGTCCTCTCCGGCAGTTGTGGGAGGGAGAGATCAGAGGCGAAGGTTTCCTTCGTTTCGCAAAACCATTGATGTCGCAAGGCTTGAAACATACCAATTGGCACTCTCACCTTCTACAGAAGTTAGGAATCATGAAGGCTTTCAGTATCTTGCCCAAAAAGAAGCCAGCAACTGCATTCTCTAATGCTAATGAGGCCATACTGCCTCGAAGAGGCTTCTTCTGCAAGTATGGGTCTGTTTTTGAATTCAAGAAATGCTTTGATGCAGACCTAAGGAAATACAAACAGCCAATATCAGTGATTCTAACCTGCATGGTGAATGGAGACGTTAAGCTATGGGCCATGGTGGATACTTATGACACCGCAATTGAAATCACTTTGAACAACAATACTCAACCCATGGCAAAATTTGGCCTGTACTACTATGAGTTTGCCTATGGCGAAGCACTACTTGATTGGAGTAAGTGTGCATATGAAGCAACTGTAATTGGCTATGGGTTACTCCTTCCTTTTATGGAGCCTGAGTTTGGTGTCAAGGATTTAGCCCAAAAGCTTTACAAAAAAAGATTTGCCCTCGTTTCCTCGAACTGGCAAAAACTCAGCCCGACAACCAAATTAAGCGCTCTAGTGGAGGAGGGCTCAGCTTCATTTGATTGAGTTGCTGCTATTAGTTACTAACTACTTTTTGAGATGCTACGTTCACACATACACTACTATCATCAGCATTCTCACTCCTACCACTTGGGACATATTCCATATCTTCACCGTCTCTACTAGGTCCATCCACACATGCAGCCACGGCTCACAAATCACGGAGAGAAACTTCACTACTTTCATCAGCGTCCTCACTCGTACCACTTGGGACATAATCGTCGTCATCACCGTCTCCACTGGGTCCATCCACAACTTCAACATCATCATCATCATCTCCACCGAGTCCATCGACAACTTCGACATCATCATCATCGTCGTCACCACCATGAATAGTTCCGACATTCTCATTCTCAAAATCGTGAATGTGGTGTCGGATCCAAGCAATCGTATACCCTTGATCGAATTTTTTTTCAATCCAAGTACGCTTCGGTCCTGTCGATGTATGCAGCAAACGATTCAGTTGTACAAACCTAAACGCATCATCGATAGCTTGCCCAATCTTGTTCTGGAGAATCATAGTACCATCTTCACATGCCTTAATCCATTGTGCAACAGGACCGTTTGATGGATCAATCAAACAAAACTGGTCTGTAGCATGGTCTAAAGGCTCGGGATTCCTAGGGTTCACACCTAGATCAAAGCTCTTTAAATGTTCACGGACCGCCTCTCGATCATGAACAAGATTGTGGGGTGGCCAGCTGCGCCCTTGAAATGGAAATGGTTGGGAGGAATCATAGCCTTCATTTGAAACGTTAGCCCAAGCTGGCAACTTGAATCTTTTGAACTGATCTTCCATCAGATCATGGTGCGCCCTAATCCTAGCTACCTCTGTAGCTGGATGCCCTTGACCATCACCAAGAGAATCAAGTTGACCCTTGGCTTCTTCAAGTTCTTCAGCACAAAATGACATATCTTGCCAGAAGTGAACAATAATGGTATCCAATGCACGAGCCTTGTCTTCTAACTCTTCCATGCGATAGATGGGTATTTTTCCAGCAAAGAAACGAGGAAAGGGAAGCGGCATTGACTGCTTGCTATCGCAACCAATCAATGCATACCTTGAGGCACCTGTTCGGCATTCAATGCACGGAGTCTCGGCTTTTCTGCAAATCCACATGAAGTCCCAACACTTTCGTCGTTCGAGTAGTTCACTTTCCATAGTGCTTCTCTGCAGACATGGAAGACACATTTTGGAGTGAGTTAAACCACTCTTCTTTGCTTCAGGGCAGCAAAGATAAACCTTGGCTGGGGAAACGAGGCAAATTTGACAGTCGTCTTGCTCATCATCATCCATATCAACTTGGATAATAGGCTTAAGACTTCTTGCACGCGAAAGAATTTCTTTACGTTGACGTGGGGGATCAGAGTAGCTCCATACCTTTGTGGCCTCGTCGGTCTGAACCTCGCAAGAAAACCAGCGGCCATCAGGCAGACCGAAATAAACAAGTTTGGTGGTTGTCTTCGGGCTCTCATTTGGACTCGGACTCTTTCTTTTGGGACGCTTTCTTGGGGTTTTGGGTGTGGATTCATGATGCGAAAATCCAGGCGGAGGTGTTCTTCTAAAACTCACAACTGCAACTCCAATAGCAAAAAAGTGCAAAAGAAGGATTCTGATAAGAAGATTCAACGAAAGTGCCCTATCACCTGGACCAGCCACTGCTGTTGATTTAGGACACGTGCAGGGTTCTGATGAAATGGCTTTGCCAAACAACACTCCTGTGGCGATATTGATTTTCAAATGGCCATGGCATCTCAAACATTTGAGATTTGTGTTGCTACCATGTAACACGGCATAATGGTCCCCAGAACCCTGCAACAGACCATAAACTTTGCTGAGTTCGGTAAGCTGTAACCGTGAGAAGCTTGCAAGTTTCAATTCGTCCTTGGGAGGGAAGTTCCTTGTTAGAAGCAGCTGGGTCGACAATGGGTATGATGGCGGGAATTGTGCTGGAAGTCTGGAAACGGTGTTGGATCTAGGCATGGTCACGAACACGGAAGGGAGATTATGGCTTCGCTGCGAAGCGAGATTATGGCTTCCTGCGGACTCCGGAAGACGGGGACACAGGCTGCACGTAGTGCCTGAAATCCCGCCAAAGTGACAGAGGCGGGAAGCGCGAACATGCAAGTGCAGCTTGCCACAATGACAGCCTATCAGTTTTAGAAATGGTACTCATACTATGATAGAAAAACGCATGCGTCCACCATCCGAGCATTTTCTTGCTAAATGTAGAATTGAATGGAACGCCAACAGGAGCTTTGGCGATCTTTTCAAGTGGGCATCCCCATCTAAATAGAAAGATTCCCACTAGAGGTTTAGTACTGAGGGCTACGTGGACGGCCATCTCGCGAGAAGGGCGCCCAATCGATGTTGAAAGAACAAAGCAGGCATCCCAATCTAAATAGAAAGATTCCCACTGGAGGTTTAGTACTGAGGGCTGCGTGGACGGCCATCTCGCGAGAAGGGCACCCAATCGATGTGGAAAGAGTCTCTGTAGGCAGCAGTACACAACGTACGCGGAATGGCCGACTCTCTTGGGTGTCATTGCGCTGCACCAATCATTCCAGAAAGACCGAGGTCATCACACGCATAAATTTGGTTCCTTTGCTGGGCGTTTAGCCAGGTACGGTAGGCAGAGGGACGTAGGTACAGTACTAGATAGGTGCGAGATTGAATGACTGTATGGAGCCACAATCACGAGATCGACTTGTCACTTATTTTTGTCATTTGTTTTTGTTGCCATGAAGCTTGGACACTCGCGCATCCAACCGTTGTTCTTGCAGCAAAGCTATGAACAAGTAACAACGGTTCAAAAATGCGTGGAGCAAGTTGTGTAGTGGACGAGCTAGAGAACAATTGGGGAGTCAACTTCACTACATGGTCCCCCAGCAAAGTGGCGAAGAAGACACAGGCTGCCTTTGACAAAATGGTGAGAGTTGACATTGCTGGATACCAACTTCATGGGATCTTTTCTGCTGGTACACATAGCAACATGGTAGCTCTATCAGATGCATCCGATTACAATCTGGAAAGGTAAGTTAGGTAGCTGTTAGTAAATTTGGGGATTGTGGATTCACTCAGAATTGTTTTCCCTCCTGCCTGTATTTAGTTGTGTCTTTGCACTTGGTTCATATGTTGGAGGTGATGAATACCTTCAAGAGGTCTCTACTTCTATGTACGATCCATCCAGCTGTCTCTCGGTGCCAAAGTATCCCGAGAATGCATCGCCACGATGCTTTAAACAAACTATACCCCTCCCTTATCATGTGACTGGGGCAATGCCGGAGGGCGACCTTCTAGCACTAGAGTCCAAATGTCTTCGAGCCTTCCACAAGAAGTTGAGTATAAGAATGCTCTTGGGAAAGCCGGTTCGTGCACTCCTGTTGGAGCTGATACTTGGTGGCAACGGATGTACACTGTCTGATCGTTTTCTGGCTAACCTTGGTCGTCTGTGTCTATCATTCCATGTTGCTATCATCGTCGATGAGGTACTAACTGGTGCACGGTCTCTAGGACCAAAAATGGTCTTGACTACATCCAAACCCAACGAGTTCACGGATGCTGTGAAATATATCACAATGGGAAAATTCATTGGCTGTGCCCTTGTACTCAAGAAGACTCCAAAGAAGCCTGTTCCTGTTGAGGAAAAGCTTCGAGGTACCTCCACGGTCGAGGATTGTGGATTAGCGTACATGCTATGGGAGCACATAGCAAAGGTAAAAAAAGGCGGTGCTATTCTACAAAGACAAAAGGAAGTGCTCAAAGCCATGAATCTCCTGGGAGCATCAAACCGTTTCTGGGGTGAAGGTTTGCTCCTCTTTAGTGAAATCAAGCGGCCAGAAGGTATGCGGGCTTTGAAGAATCGCTTGCTACCAATGATTGACGTTGGTTTGAAGATTCGCAAGGCCAAGTGCCTGAAGAGCGTTTGGAGTCGTGAGAAGGTCACCTCGACGGTAGTGGAAACTGTCGACGAATGGCTCGTGGAACAAGAAGCTGGGTATGGTAAAGCCAGTGAAACAGCCTTCCTAGCATCAACGGTAGACTGTCTATTTTTTGCTGGTGAACAAATGCTTGAGCCGAAATCAAGCCATGAATATGGCTACTTTCGGCTTCGGCCGGAGGACGTGATTGGATTCATTGGGAAGCAAAAAGCAGAGGAAATGGCTAATAATCTCTGTCGGTTGAAACAGAAAGAAGCTGGCCGCACGAGCCCATTCAAGACAAAATCGCTTACTTTTGTGAAGGAAGCCCTACTTGCTGCACGCGCTAATGCTGCTGTTCACGAGACTGGCCTTGTCATGAAGAAAAGAAAGACCACAAAGCGTAAGGAGTTTACATATGTACACTCCAAGTTGTTTGGATCTATTGCCAAGAATGATGCTAATGAAGTGATTGTATATTTTAGTTGAAGTCGCCTAATGGATGGGCAAGTCCCACACAATTGTAGTCCAACAATTAATCGCACTCTTTGATACAGCGTAACGGACTAGTCCCACAACTCATAAGTTTCACTGACATCGATCATGGAACGGATTAGTCCCATCAATTCTATCTTGTTTATTCTCGGAGTTTACGTTAGTTCCAATCTGTAGATGCTGCAGCTCTTCATCACTACTCACATAAATTGGGCTGCATCACAATTGAGCTTCTGCAAGCAATAGCAGGAAACACTACCATACGAACCATACAACAATTAAAACGCTACGATGGCAAAAGCTTGGCAGAAGGCTGCCAAAAAGGGCAAGGAATGTGAGAAGAAGATCAAGGAGCTGGACGAGAATGTCATATCTGAACTTATAAAGACTATCAACTATGCCGACAACCAAAACCATTGTGTTGACTATGCCGAAACCGAAGAAGCCTTGGAAAACGCTGCAAAAATGAAGAAGAAGCTGGAAGAGGCCAGGGACAATCATTATCGTAGAAGCGATGAGCTATGGGTGGACGATGTTAGAAAGAAATGTGAAAACGAGATGAAAGCCCTAAAGTGTTCCGCCGAAGAGCTCAACCTCTTTAACAGTGATGATGAAGAGAGTGACCTCGAGACATAAACATGTTTACAAGAAATGACAGTCATGGCAAAACCATTATCTTTCTTGGAGAGTCTAGTATTAGAAAGTTAGACCGGCTGAAGGAAGCAGCAATAATCTAACGACTTATTTTAGTGCCCACTTGGTGTGGTCTCTAGATGTGCTCTGTAGAAACTATGGTGATTTGGTACGTACCGGAGATCAGGGCGAAGCGAGAGTCTCGCTTCGGGGCGAAGCAAGAGTCTCGCTTCCGGGCGAAGCAAGAGTCTCGCTTCGGGCAAGAGTCTCGCTTCGGAGTTAGGGTTAGGACAGCTCCGATTGTCTACTGTATCTCTTGGCTAGCTTTGATCGCGTTGGTAGCCACACATTTAATAGACACACTTTTATATACTTTTATCGTCATTGATGCACACCTCTACTCAGCTGCAATTGCTATTCACAATTCTATGAGCGATCATCACTACAACGCAACAGCTAATAGCATGTTTTCTTTTAATGATGAGAGTAGCCCTCTTGTTCCAAGACGCAGGCTGTTGCCGAGACGCCCTCATCGCGGCGAGATTAGATTTCAGGACACAAGTCCTCTGGTTCCAAGGGAACTTGATCTGGAGTGGGATGATGGATCCTGTGATGATGACGATAACTTAGAGCCAAGATGCTTGGAAATGGAATCCCTAGACGAGTTGCCTCACAAGTCTTTATCGAGTGCGCAACATGATGGACAACTCCCCTGTCAAAACGAAGACTGCAAGGTGCCCGTTTGGCTTCAAATTAAGTGCAATGTCGAGAACGACTGTAATAACGATGAGCTTTGCTCTTTGATGACGGTTGAATCCTTTTCTTCTTCTCGTTCTGCAACGATACCGAGACCATTGGAGTTTATTCTTGATCCACATGGCTTAGCCCTCGCAGCAAAGTCAGCTATAAAAGGAACAGGTTTGGGAAGGAAGAAACCCCCCGGCCCTTGTTCATCCCGCATAACTTCAGTGATGAACCTTGACTCTCTTCCATATCATTCAGGTAGTTGCCCCTGTATTGAGATGTCCCATCTATCCACACCGGACTACCAGTATGATATTCGTACTCTCTATTCGATCCTTTGCCATGAAGGGAATGAAAGCCTTGGAGACCAATTCTTGATGTCCTTGATGGTCGAAACCAACAGAATTGAAGGACAAGAGCCAGGAGGTAACCCAGCGTACATTGTTCCGGGCTTCAAAGATGACAATGAGTGTCGGAAGTTTTCTCTCTGCAGAGAGCAGTTCAAGAACCTATTTGGATTGACAGAGTGCACTACGAGGCGTTTACAAACACGATGGAAGCGAGGCTATACATCAGTCCAAGATGAAACTATTTTCGGATGGTCACCAGACCTGTTATCCTACAGGCTGGGTGCTTCAGTGTACATGGTTTTCTCATTGGATGATTGAGTAATAATATGATAATGCCGCTATTAGGTTAGTGGTTCCATCCGCGGCCACACACTATCTGTAGTTCAATTCCATCCTAGTTGTTCAGCAATTTTTGGTTTCTTGGCCGTACCTTCTACCCATGTCCTACAAGGACACGTCTTCCATTCCTCCATGAACCTGGATTCTTCTGGGTCAAGAAGATCGGCAGGTTCTGACCGCTCTTGGATCTCCCTCATGAAGTCTCTGAGGCAACCAATACTCCAAACATTCTTGAAGTCTTCCCAATGATATTTAATATAGGACTCTGAGCCAGGTACCATTTTTCCAATGTATGGTGAAGCTGATCTGTTGTAGCCCTTTTTGAACTCTTTTGGGCTGTTCACAGAGAGCAGATTGAAAAGCTCTTGGACATACCTATCATCACGCGCGCTCCATTCAGGCAATCTCCAGTATGGCAATGTGGCCATTTCATGCTGGTTGGCAAAATCCAGACACAATGCAGCGTCTTCACCAACTGTAGCAGCATAGTAAGTCAACTGTGTAAAAGGACACCCATTTTCAACCAGCCATTCCATCACCTCAATGCGGCCCTTGAAGGCGGCCTGGACAATGGTCGCCTCATCCCA
>JACCDQ011231590.1_pt1 | contig 13322 bp, 17 predicted proteins | sample 7446031 | NCBI WGS metagenome assembly JACCDQ01 (sample SAMN15323442, study PRJNA562643) | freshwater metagenome | isolation source: river surface water | place: USA:Blue River Watershed | collected 2017-08-17 | reverse complement strand
CTTTCACAGAGTTCACCGAATTCTGCAATGCGTTCAATCTTATTTTCGCAGAGTTAATTTGTTTGCGAATGTCATTAGTAGAACGCTTTAATGTTTCTTTCATCTTAATGAATTAGCTATGCTGAAATTGGGGGATCAATTAGGAGAAACTACATAGGCTTTATGGTGGCCTGCATCTCATCGCCTTCAGGGTCAATCACCAAAATGTTGAAAGCAAACTTTTCATCCGGGTTAGATTTTAGATGGAAAACCCCCTCAAAACTCTCCCCGTTGGCAGAACTTAAGAAATTGTTACCTGGCGTCGGTGGGGAGCACAATGCAATATCACCCCTGAACTGGGGGCAGGATTCTTCAATAGCTGTGACGAGTCTCTGATAAATCGCTGAGGAGGTTGCTAATTCCTTATCAGTCTTAATATGGGCTCTAACCTCATCTCCAACTGCCTCCAACTTGCACATTACCCCTGTATCCAACTGAATCACAAAAATGGCCCCTTCATCAATAGACTCAAAGCTAACCTCCTGTGCTTCAAATTCACATTCATCTGCATCTTGATCCTCAAACTCAACTTCCAACAGGTCGTAAAAAGAGGTTCTTATCGTTTCTGCGTCTGGTCCCTCAAGATAATTAGCAATGGCATAGAAGATTTTAGGCTGGGCCAGTAGCCTCTCTACAGGATACACAATAGACATGATTTTTAAACGGGTAGTTATCCTTCATCTTGACTCTCAGTGTTAAAGATAAAGAAGAAGTGTGTTGTTAGAAACTTTAGAAAAGATTTTTATCTTTTCCGGGAAATCGTATAATCCCTGTCTGAAATGATAATAGAAAAAGCTCTCTCTGCTGAATAAACAGGTGGGTAAAGGTCCCACCAAAACAAGCCAAAGAACTTCTTCTGGGCACGATATTTTATCAGTCCCTTGGTTTTGTCCTGTTCAGGTAGAACCCTGTATTGCGGAATGCCCATGTCCAACCTAGTAACTATTTTAAATTTACCCCCATCAAGGTGGTATCTTTTGTTTCTGCCACCTTAACACCTTTACCACCTGGCTTACCCAGTTTAGTGGTAAGATCAAGGGTAACGGGTTTTTTGCGTTTAGATACCCAATTAACAGTATAAGACTCTTCCCCAAAATGGAGAAGTTTGGCACCATCCGGTAGCCATTTCTTACCTTTACTGGTGACCTTGCAAAGATCCTCCCCGTTTATAACCATAGCTTTAACCTGATCGTCTAACTCAAACACTGCCAGGTACTTTCTAGTTGAAACTTCTAATTCACGTTTAGCTAAAGAAACCTTAGAGTAACCTGTGGAGATGGCCCCTTTGAAAGTGGCGGGAACCTTCCTCAGCATACCATCCTCCGTCATCACGATAAGCTTTTCTTTAGAATCCACCACCATGGCGCCCCTAGGCCCTTTAGCCTGTTGAACGGTTCCTTTGCTCATATCCACCTTAAGGAAACGAGGTTTGGGAGTAGGGGTAATTGACTTGGGTTTTCCTTCGATGGATTTGGTGTAGGTAACAGAGGAAGATTCTATTATGACGCTACGGCGATTTTCCCCGTACTTCTTGCCCAGGCTAGTAACTTCGCTAACCATATACTTCCTTCTTTCCTTAGCACCGTCTTCAGAGGACTCTGTTAAAGTCTCTAACTCTTTAATACGAGTCTTAAGCTCCTCAAATTCTTGCAACAGTTCTGATTGATCCAGATTAGTAAGTTGCCGAAGCCTCATCTCTAGGATAGCCTCGGCCTGCGGTTCCGTAAACTTCAGTGTGCCACCCATCAGCGCTGCTTTAGCTTCCGCCTTATCCTTAGACGCCCTAATTTTCTTAATAATCAGGTCCATCTTGTCGATGGCCTTGATCAAACCGTCAATGATATGAGCCCTATCTCTCCTAATCCCTAGCTCCCTTTCAAACTTTGCCTGAAGTCTACCTAGTCTCCATTCGACCCATCTTTTTACAATGTCTACTGGTGCTAATTCTACTGGATTTGTACCGTCAATAACTAATGTTTTTGCAGAATACTTAATATCAAGGTCGGTATAGGAAAAAAGCTGTTGTTTCAGGGTCTCAAGGTTAGTGCCAGATTTTGCAATAACCTCCAAACGGTCACCTTCGATATCGGAAAGGTCATTGATTTCTGTAACCCCAAGAATCCTCCCCTTCTCCAACTCGTTCTTAATCTGCTCTCCTAGTTTCTCAGGGTTAGTCCCCGGCGGCAAATTAGTAAAGGTTATGGCTGGATATTCCCGACCCTTACCTTGCTTCTTAACGACAGATGTAGAATATTTAGCTATACATCTTATGTTACCTGACCCTGTTTTCAAGTATTGATCTAACTGTTCATCCTTAACAACATCGGGACCAGTAGGAAAGTCAGGTACGAGACATTCTCTAGCTTTCCTTAGATTTTCTAGCCGGGTTTTCTCGGACGTTGCCTCTTTACAAATCAACTTAATACTTTCGACAACGGACTGGAGGTTGTGTGGAGCTAATTTGGTAGCAAAGCCTACGGCAATGCCAGAATCACCATTTAGAAGAACAGTCGGCAGGGAACTATTGAAACGTACCGCTTCCGATCTTGTATTGTCGTAGTTGGGCTTAGTTTCCCAAACTTGACGATCTTGAAGGAGTAAGTCTACGGCTGCGGGGCGAAGCTTTGCCTCCGTGTATCTAGGACTAGCTGCTTGATCGGTGCTGCTACCGAAGTTACCATGACCGTCAATCCACGGAACATTGTTAGTCCATGTTGTAGCCATGTTTACAAGGGTCCCATAGCAATCTCCTTGCGGGTGCAGCAAACCCATCGTAAGTCCTGTAATCCTGGCAGATTTGACGTACCGCTTCTCGGGCAGAAGTCCCTCCTCCAACATTACTTGCAAAATTCTCCTTTGAGAGACTTTCATGCCATCGTACAAATCCGGGATTGCCCTACCTACCAGGACACTGAGGGAATAGGCTAGGTAATCCTCTTGAACTTGCTTAGTTATATTTACGGGGATATAATTATTCATTTGATGCAAAATTGGTTTAACTTAATAAAACAAAAACATAGAAAAAAAATTTTTTTTCTTATTTTCTTGGAAAAGTAAATTGTCAATCTAACCTAATACTGAGAAAGAGTTGGTTTCTCCACCAGTGGTCAACAATCTTATCCACAGAAATGTTGTTAGGAGATTCTTTACCTTTTAAAGAACTTTCTAAAATGTCAATTATTTGGTTTAGGTGATCCGGGTTGCGGCAAACAATCTCTGCGGCTTTACCAATGTTTCCCATTTTATAAGGCAAATGATAGGGGAGTAGCATCCCACCTCCATTGTAGGCGGTGGTAGCCGAAAGGACAACCTTGTCTTAATCAGTTTAGTTCCGAGGAGCTAAACACTACAAAATCCCCCTGGGCATCCTTATCCAAACGTCCCTTCAGAAAGGTTAATAGGTTTACAGGATCGGTGGAGTTGCCCCAATATAACACTTTTCTGCTAGTGCTAGGGTGATCTAATTCACCCAGAGTAGCAAAAGAATACCTAAAATGCTTTACATCAGAATAGTAATGAGTCAAATATCTTCTTTCCTGCTCTGGTATCAATCTAAAGCTTGAAGCTATGTAGAACCTTTTAACCTTCTCTACCCTGCCACCGAAAAACCAAAGTTTCTTTTCTATTATTTCAAAACAAACTTCGTAAATGTTATTTTCAAAATCAAAGAGTCTCAGCAACTCCTCTGGATTGTCGTTAGAAGGCAGATTAAACATCTAAGTCAATGAATGAAAGTTCCCCAAGCCCTATAAACTCAACTCCATTATACAGTGTATGATAATTTTGATGCCAATGGCCATGGATCCATAAGTCAGGCTTATGTATCTCTAACATATTATCAAAACACCTTCTGGTTACTGATGGGATATCATACTTAAATTGTCCCATTTCGTGCATCACACGGGAAATTACGCTATCGGGACATTCATGGCTCACCATAATCTTTGGTTTCACCGCCTCATAAACATCCATGATTGAGCATAGCTGGGCGTAGGAAAGTTCCTCATCGGGCCACCAATCATAACCCTCTGTCCTCCTGTCTTTATCAATGGATAACGCACCTCCAACACAGAAAATGTCGTCACGGCCAAACACTGAACCCCCATCTTTAACCCAGAACGGATGCCTCTTACAAGTTGATGGGTTATCGTGGTTTCCACGGATAAAGAAATGCTCACCCTTTGCCATATGGTCGTATGGGGGGTTAGAGTAGGGTTTATCCGTATAGGGGTTAATAAATCCCACACCAAAATCCCCCACTTGCAAGGATCTATTGCAATCTTTTATGATTTTTTTGAATTTACCCCATTTACCATGGACATCACCAATAAATCTAATTTCCATTTTGCTTCGCAAGGGGAGTTACAGCTATTATAGCGATACCAAATCAGAAAGCAACCACAGTTGTCACAGGGGTTTCAAAGGGGTCTTCAGTAGTTATGCAAATTCCACCACCCGGAATGTTATAAAAACTCACTAGACATTCATGAGCTGCTTCAACCTTTACAATGAAATCGTTTTTCTCTTTGTCACAGTCGGACACATCACCCCAATCACCCTTCCTGTGCCTATCCAACAGTGACCTAATATAGCCCTTCCACCCTGGATAAATCCTTAAATCTTTCTTAACATTGCGACAAAGGCGGATTTTTCCTAGGTTAAGGCGGGTTGCCACCATGGAGGGTCAAGGTGTTGAGACAAAACAGTATCACAGGGGACAGAAGGGGGGCCGGTTTGTGAAGGCTTTGTAATCGGCCTCTTGACATTTGCCATTGCCCCATAGTATGTTACACCTGGAACCCCATCTGTTTTCACAATGCTGGACACACTTCTATACTACATCATCTGGCGGCGCAGGAAAGAGGAAGAGTATGAGGATTGGGACTGCAGTGAGGATGATTTTGAGGAGTACGAAGTAGATGATAATGATAGAAAGAACCCTTTGTGGTTTTTAAGGTAAAGAATAAAAAATTTCTAATTTTAGGGGTAAATTACTAAATAGCTATCTGCTTTAAGGATGTAACCATGGGGAGTAGAAAAAGGTGTAAGAGGGGGAAGAGTTGTGGTGCGAGTTGTATCAATAAAAATAAAACCTGTCGAGTAGACTTACAACAGAGGTTAAGTGATGACTCGGCTAAAGTTGCTAATAAAGTTAAAACCATATCACTCTCCAAACCCGGCATTTCCCTAAATAAAAGCTCCTCACCCGCATCAGCCGCACCATCTACTGTAACCCCTGCTGTAACCCCTGCTGTAACTACTGCACCGTCACTACCAACCAACCGCACAGTTGAAGCCAGAAAAATAGCTGACGAGGTTGATGACACACTTAAGAAAGAGGGTTTATCTTCCCAGAAGGGTGATAAGAACTATGATTGGGAAGCCTCTAAAGGTTCCGGTTCTAAATTTCTAGGAGAGGGTGCGTATGGGACAGTTACGATGGAGAGAGGTTCTGGAAATGTTGTAAAAAGAGGTGATATTGGTTCTGGTGAGGCCGGGGCTTTGGAGAAAATAGGTAAGCTTGACCTAGGGCCTAGACTGTTAGCAGCAGAGATTGACGGTCTGGGTGGAAATGGTTTCAACCCTGATATTAGGATTGGCAGAGTAGCAATGACTCTTGTCCCCGGAGAAACTATAGGTAGAACAAGGGAGCCTGATGATAAAATCGGTGGGCAAAGGGTTGCAGATGCTTACTGGAGAGCTAGATCCCAGTTACACCGAGCCGGAGTGGCTCATAATGACATGCACATTGAAAATGTAATGGTTGATAGTAGGGGTAAGGGGAGATTTGTGGATTTTGGTATGTCCCAGGATAACGTTAAAGCGGCGCTGGCTGAGGCGCTAGGTGCGTTTTCTTACAAAGACGGTGATGGGCAAGCTAAAAGATTCAAGGGTAATGGCGGGGAGATTTTAATGAAGGCTCTGTCCAACCCCAATTCCAAAGACCCCAACCTGTTTAACAGGGCGCCAGTTTTAGGCAAAATTTGGGAGAATCGTAAGAGAGTTATGGAGGAAATGGAGAAAGATGGGATCAGTGCTTTTAATATGGATTTGCTGTTTAAACACGGTACCGGAAAACCATTGAAGTCATTCGAGCAAGGAGTTTGGAGTGAAGTTTCGGATGCCCAAGCTAGAAAGTATATCGATATGTTGTACGACGGGGTTTGAAACATTGGTTACTCTTCCTAAGAAAATGGGTAAGATTGTAAGTATGGATTTTAGGTAAGATGTCATTAGCTTCCAGAATAAGAAGGGCAAAAGGGATGGGGGGTAGATCCTCTGCAAAAAAACGGTGCCAAAGAGGGAAAAGTTGCGGTTCAACTTGCATCTCAGGGGGGAAGGTTTGTCTAATTGCATTGCCAGATTATGCCACTAGGGCACTTATCAGCGCATCTACAAAGCTGTTTAAGCTGAAGAAGCTCTCCAAAGAAAAGAAGAAAGTTGAAAAGATTACGATGGAGCTTAAGGTTCAGGCCCCCAGTTCCCCCACTGGCTCTAAACAGATAGATTGGACAACCCCTGAGGCAACCCCTACGGCAACCAACCAGGTACCGGCTAAGAGGGGTTGACAAGTCCCCAGGAACATGGTATAGTGTAAATGTTTCCAAGGAGTTTAGCAATGAAAAAAGATGATGAACGTTATGTAGCCCTGATGGACAAGTATAAGCGTATGCGGCTCAGGGATGGTAAGAAAGCTCTGGTTTACCTTGATGCTGCAATGGCTCTCAGAGAACGTGGCGAAGTCAGTGAAGATGCCTTCGTTGGTGGCGCCTACCTCTAGTCACCTCTTTAATAGTGTAACCCCCCCTAGAAGGGGTTTTTTAATGTCAGAGGGTAAGACTACCTATAATTGTTAGTTTTGAAGATGACCTCAGCTAGTAAGAAAAGATGTCAAGTAGGGAAATCTTGTGGGGCATCATGTATCCAAAGATCCAAATTTTGCCAGGTTGATTTATCTACAGACATAGCATCAGGTGCTAGTAAAGTATCGTCCACTATTCAAACCGGTGGCTCAGCATCGGGTACAGCAAATTTTCTGGTTGAACTTGTAGATGAGGAGATCGAAAATCAAGGAATCTCTAAGCAATTTGGAGATAAGGACTATAATTGGGATACTAGCAGAGGGCCAAATAGTAAAAGATTGGGAAGTGGCCAATATGGTGTAGTTGACTTGGATAAGAGTACAGGTCATGTGGTAAAAAGGGGAAATATTGGTTCTGAGGAGGTTGACCTTCTCAACAGAATGTCCCAGAATAATTTGGGTCCTAAGGTTTATGCTGCTGAGGTAGATGGGAAGGGGTATGAGCCTAACTCCAAGATAGGGAGGATTGCAATGGATGCCGTTCCCGGAAAAACCATCGGATTTAAGAGGGCTCCTGATGCTCAAATCGGGGGAGAAAGGGTATCTGATGCCTTCTGGAGAGCTAGGGCAGAGGTTCACAGGATGGGAATTGCTCATAACGATATGCACCCCGGAAATGCTATAATCGATAAGAACGGTAAAGCCAGATTTATCGATATGGGGTTAGGACAAGGTTTACCTAAAGCTGCGTTGGCAGAAGCATTGGGGGCTTTTTCTGGTCCCATACTTTCATTCTTGAGGAAAGGGGATTTGGTTAAAGGGGCTAAAGGTGACGGAGATTGGCAAGTTCTAAGATGGTCAGGCACCGGAGGAAAACTCCTAGAAAAAGCAATGTCTGCTAAGGCGACTGCTGCTGATAAAGAAGCTTTAGCTCAGCGAGCGCCCGTCTTGAATAAAATAATGGGAAACTTTTTCAAAGTTTCGACAGAAATGGCCAAGGATGGCTATACTGTTCAGGAAATAAGTGCTTTGGTAGCACATGGTATCAGGTCATCTAACAGGTCATATAAGCAAGGTGTATGGGGGAAGATTTCAGATGAACAGGTGTCCAAATACATCAATATGTTATACGAAGGTGTTTAATTTCCCATAAAAGAATTTTTTTCCGTAAATGAAATCTGGAAAGTCTAAAAAACCTAATTGCCTAAGGGGTAAGTCCTGTGGTTCAACCTGCATCCATAAATTGAAGATTTGCAGAGTTGACTTAGAGAACTCTACTACAAAAGCAGTTACTAAGGTAAAAACGGTTTTAGCAAGTAATCCGAGCGGAGGAACGGTTTGGGCTAGGGGGGACGCAGATGATTTTGATAAGGATTTAGAAACTAGAGTAATTACCAAGAGGGACGGTGATCCTAGTTATGACTGGGAGAGGTCTAAGGGTTCGGGTTCTAAGGTGATTGGGGAAGGGGAATTTGGGTCAGTTATAAAGGAAGGGGGAACTGGACAGGTGGTAAAGAGAGGGAACATAGGGGAAAACGAAGCTGACATTGCTAAAAGGTTGGGGGATAGGGATTTAGGACCTAAACCTTTGGCGGTTGAGCTAGATGGGGATGGGTCGGAGCCAGGTTTCAAACTCGGGAGAATGGCAATGTCCCTGATCCCTGGAAAACCCATCGGGGATTTTAAGGGACCGGACGATGAAGTAAGCGGTGTGAAAGTTGCAGATTCATTTTGGAGGGCTAGAGCTGATTTGCACAGGATGGGGATTGCCCATAATGATATGCATACCGATAACCTCCTCATTGATGGTAACGGTAGAGGCCGATTCGTTGATTTAGGTCTTGCTCAAGGTTTTCCAAAAGCAGCTTTAGCTGAGGCTATGGGCATTTTCGCTGAACCTTTCATTGAATCTACGGGATCACGTTTCAAAATATCTGGTGCCGATGGTGATGGTGATTGGCAGGCCATACGGTGGTCAGAAAACGGTGGTAACCTTCTCCAGAGAGCATGGAGAAAAAATTCCCAAAGAAGTGATGAGATGGAACTGGAAGCCAAGGCGCCGTTACTCGCCAGGGTTGCAAAAAACTATAATAAAGTAGTTAGTAGAATGCAGAAGGATGGGTTCAGTATGGAAGATGTCACTACCTTTATTGTGCATGGGATAAGATCCCCTGAAATAACCTATCAGCAAGGGGCATGGGCTATGATGAGTAATGCTCAGGCTAAGAAATACATTGACATCCTATATGATGGGGTTTAAATTCTATGAAAAAGAGATGCCAAAAGGGGAAAAGTTGTGGGTCAACTTGCATCCATAAAATTAAAATCTGTCTGCTAGAGCTTGGTAGTATTAGCTCAAAGAATCTATCTTTTTTGAAAAATAAATTTTTTCCCAAAAATTCTGAAAAGTTTGAGTTTGCTTTAGATGATTCTAAGAGAATAGATGATCTTTATGATGGCAGAATAGATAAGTTAAGGAAGGCTGGACTTGGCAATAAAGCTGACGCCCTACTAAAGGAGAAGGATTTGGCAAAAAGTAGATTACCAGAGGTTCAAAAGTTTGTCGTTAGCTTAAGGAATAACTTACCAGAAGGATCAAAGCTCTTATCGGACAAAACTAACTTGAATATCAGACTAATCACGGAGAGTGGGGATAAGGTTGACGTGTACTTCTCCCCTAAAAAAGGTTTTCACTTTAGAGTAAATGACGAGGTTGCTATAGGCTCTGTTAAAACCGAGGAAGGTAAAAAACAGGTTATTAAGGCAGTTCGTGAAATTTTCGGGGTTGTATCCTCAGCGTTACCGGTAGGTGGGGTTATGAAAACAAAGGCGATCATGGATGAAAAGGGTTCCCGCAGAATAACTCTATATAAGAGGATGGGATTTTCGGATCCAGTTCCCCCTAAGGGTTGGATGTATGCAGTGAAGAACCCAGACGGAAAAATCAGACCGGCTCCACAAGAGGTTTTTAATTCCTACGCCAATTCCCCCGGAAACTTGTTTTTCTCCGAGTTCCCCCCCCAATAAATCCAGATAGACAAGTGGCACAGATGCTCCGGGGTTGACACCTGATTGGGTTATTATGGGTGAGCAGACATCCCTACTACCAAATGCAACTTGTTGTCCACCCCTACAAAAGCCCCCGCAAAATCTGGGCTTTTGACCATGAGCATAATAACACTAAAGGTGAAGCTCTTATGAAGGGTACTGAGCATGTCATCGACACCTATTTCCAGAACCTCACAGGTAAGCCACCTGTTCCAGGTGACCGGATGAAGTTCACACTGGATACAGAGTATTTCCCCGAAGCTACCACTTTCCTCTCTCTGCAGGAAACGGATGAGAATGGGAGTGTTTACATGGATGAGCGAACGGAGATGCAAGTTTGGCTTTGTCCATGGTTGCAAGGGTACTTTGGCGAAGTTCCCCAAACCATTTACATTCAACCGGATACCATCTAATTTCTACTGTAAAGAGACGACAGAGGAGGGGTAAATTGCCCTCCTTTTTTTTTTGCCCGTTTTCACGTGTAGAGAAACTCGGACTGTTGTGAATCCCTGACAGCTGTGGTCACCCCCTTGTCAACTTGCTAGGGTGCAAGGGCATCAAAGCCTTAGCAATGGCGGACGTCCTCATCAAGAAAATCCCTAGCAAAATCCCCCAGGTTCACTTTAAAGCAGTTACTGATGTTGGTACAAAAGCATTATCTGAAATCCACGGTTCCCGCTGCACCAGCTTGACTCTGGTGATGAGTAATTTTAGATTAAAGAATGCTAGGAAAACCCTTGAGGATATGGGCTGCGTGGTGGATTGAGGAGTTTCTGGAAGAGATTCCCTACCTTGTGGCAATGTGCTACAATAGGGGCTACCTGCTGGATCACCATGGAAGTCCCCGCTAAGCGAATCACTAATAGGAATGACCGTCTCGGCCGTTTCATTCTCAACTGCTTTGTAATCCTTAACGGGAGTCCCCTGGAAAAAGAGATTGAGAGCCTCTCTGCTGCAAAACCTGGGGAGCGAGTTTATGATGTAAAACTGCTAATCAACGGTCTTGAAGTTCCCATAGAAGAGGTTGTTGACTACTGGATGAAACGTTGTGAAGAGGGGGTTAGCTACGCTGCTGCCGAACTCATTAAGGATAAAATGGATTCCATTGATAGTAAGCTTATGGATGCTCAGGAGAAAGTCGAGAGAATCCTTGATAACGTTAAGACAGATGTTGTAAAGGAGTTTGGCCTAACTTACGATCCCTACGAGGATACAATTAGTTAACTCTGCTTTTTAGGGGGGGGAAGCCCCCCCTCAATCTCCCCAAAGCCTCACTAACCTTGCTTTTGCGCAGCAAAAGGTTGCGTGGCCGCAGGCCACTGTGGTATAATACAAGGGTAAGGGCGGCTGAGCTGCTCACCGTTAAGGTGGTTATGAAAAAAGGAGAGCTGCTCAATAAAATGTTAGTTTTATCCACTAATGCCCACGCCGGTCAATATGACAAGGGAGGGATGCCCTACATCCTGCACCCTTTGAAGGTAATGCACTACCTAAAGGTACAAGATGAGGAACTTCAATGCATTGCGTTGGGGCACGATATTTTAGAAGATTCGGGTGTAACCTACCGCCAATTGGTTGAGGAGGGATTCACCGATCGCATCATTGAGGGTATCAAAGCCTTAACCAAAGTGCCGGGTGAAACCTACGATGAGTATAAGGAAAAGGTTTTTGCCAATGAGGATGCAATGCGAGTGAAGATGGCTGACCTTCGCCACAACACTGATATCCGTCGTCTTAAAGGGGTGACGGAAAAGGACATTGCTCGGGTGGCAAAGTATCACACTTTCTACCTAGAGATTCAAGCCAAACTTAACGATTGACGTTACTTTGAGACAGCCCGTGCCAGTGGCAAAATTGGCCTTAGGGGTATGCCTAGCCCCTAAAGCCCAGCTAAAATAGGCAAGTAGTTAATTTGGAAAGATGCAACCCAACACCCAACACCTCCCCGGCATCGGCTCCTGCATGTCTGAGGCTGACCTTAACGCTGAGCGGTTCCGAGCCGGCCTGGGGCAGCAACGGCGTTTTCTGCGCCCTGTCCCCGATGAGTGGAAGGATCGCTTCACGCCTGAAACCTGGGATCAATTTTCCCGTGATAGGTACAATATGTATCACAGTGAAGGGGGAATCCTTTCTCCAGAGGATTGGTTGGAGAACCGTTCCAAAGGTAATTGACCTTTTCTTAAACGGGAGGCAATGCTCCCCATTTTTTTTATGACTGTGGTACATCCGATGTCTAATTTTGTAGAAGTTACGGAAGAATTCCATCAAAAAACGGGTGGTGAACGCCACTTTAGGAAAATCTCTGATGGCCTATGGGTCAGTGTTCTATACAGGTTAACTGGCTACGATACCATGGTATGGGAGACTGCTGTGGTACGAATTCGCAAAGATGGTGATCCCTTGAAGTACGCCAGAGGGAAGTGGGATGATAGGGAAATGTTCCTATTTGCTGGGGATTATCGGTCTGAGCTTGAAACCGTGGATGAGGAGGGAGTCATGGGGTGGGTTAAGAACATGCTTGAGGGTGGACACACAGGGCTTTAGTGTGGTATGATATGGGGGTAACTCGCTTTGAGCCCCCATGAACCCTGAATACCACATCTCTACCTACGTGTCGGAAAACCACATTGTTGAAGTAGACAACGTTCTCACCTTGGCTGCCATCATCCGTGAGGTTGACGGTGGTCACAGGCTGGGGGCTGCCGCACTGGCTGAGGCTATCTTGAACCACCGCAATGCCCCTGCCATCTTCCAAGCCCTTGGCAATTGAGAGATGTTGCAAATGGCATTTGTCCCTGAGTTTGGCTACGAAATCCTTGAAACAAAGGACATTTCTTGCGTACATGAACCACCCTTCAAAGACCATCGAAGGTTAAAGGTTTTCCATCTAAAGGGTTGCATCTGTGTAACCTGCGGTCTGCAAGGGGAAGTCCTTGCCAAAGGTTTGGATGAAAAGGGACGTCTCCATTGGGATGTCTATGCTATAGGATTCGTTCCTTTAACTGTTGACCATATTATCCCCAGGTCACGAGGAGGGTCTAACCATATAGACAACCTCCAGCCAATGTGCCATGAGTGTAATCAGGTGAAGGGTAATGGGTTGGACATAGGCTTAGCCACTGTACATAAGGTGGAGGAAATCAAAGAAATCCAAGGTGCAGACAAGGTTTGTGCCTACCTTGTTAATCAGAAATGGGCCGTTGATGTCCTGGGATTATTCCAGGTTGGAGACCCAGTGGTATTTATTGCATCTGGCTCCTGGGTTCCAACTAAACTTGCTCCATATAATGTTAGTAGGGATAAGAAACCCCGCATTTACAAAGGTGTGGAGGGGTTCCACCTAAAACCTTCACGGTTCAAGGGGCAGATTTCTGAAGGGATTCTTAAGCCTTTTCATGACATCTTTTCGGAAGAAACTCCCGAAGTGGGCACG
>JACCDQ011992441.1_pt1 | contig 13324 bp, 9 predicted proteins | sample 7446031 | NCBI WGS metagenome assembly JACCDQ01 (sample SAMN15323442, study PRJNA562643) | freshwater metagenome | isolation source: river surface water | place: USA:Blue River Watershed | collected 2017-08-17 | reverse complement strand
TCCCATGATCGTGATATTCAAATTGCTTTGTATGAAATGAATATCATTGCAGCTTCATTAAGTGAGTCTAAAATTCCGGCCAATCAGTACCAGGCGATCGTTGCTAAGTTTGAGAAATGGCAGAGCCGATTTAAATAGAGTTAAGAGCTAAGAGTTAAGAACTAAGAGCTATGGTTTTAGGCCCTAGGAGAAATCCTGGGGCTTTTTATTGGACGTTAGACGTTAGACTTTGGTCGTTAGACATTAGACGTTGGACTTTAGACATTAGACTTTGGTCGCGTTAGACGTTAGTGGCGAATTATAAGACAAAAAAAAGACGCGATCTATCGCGTCTTTACAATCAAATAACCAACTTTCAACGTCCAACGTCTAATGTCCAACGTCTAAGAAAACATATCCCTCACCTTGTGAAAGAATCCTTTCTCCGACTTCCCAGGCTGTGGCGCAAAGTTTTCAGAATCACGTAGTTTCTCTAGCAACTCGCGCTCTTCTTTGTTGACCTGTTTAGGAGTCCAGATGTTCACGTGTACCAATTGGTCTCCAATCGAATAGCCGTTCAATTCTTTGATCCCTTTGCCTTTCAAGCGTAAGATTTTTCCACCTTGTGTTCCTGCCTCGAGCGTGATTTTTGCTTTTCCACCGATCGTGGGAACTTCCACGGATGTTCCTAAGGCAGCATCCACAAAGCTCACGTATAAATCGTAAATGACATTATTGCCATCCCGGTGCAATACTTCGTGTGCTTCTTCTTCAATAACGATTAACAGGTCACCTGCTACGCCACCGCGTGGTGGAACGTTTCCTTTGCCCGACATCGACAATTGCATGTCGTTCGAAACACCTGCTGGAATTTTGATTGGGATGATTTCCTCTTCCAAAACACGACCCTCGCCGAAACAAGCATCACATTTCGCTCCCACACTCTTCCCTTCACCTGAACAAGTAGGGCAGGTAGATGAAGTAACCATTTGGCCCAACATCGTTTGTTGAACACGCTTTACTTGACCCGATCCCTGACAAGTACCGCAGGTCTTTAAATCAGTTCCATTCTTCGAGCCATTGCCGGAACAAGTTTTACATGCTACATGGCGCTTGACTTTGATTTTCTTTTCAACACCGTTTGCAATTTCTTCCAAGTTTAACTTCAACTTGATGCGCAAATCGGTTCCTTTCCGTTGACGACGTCCCCCGCGACCTCCGCCGCCAAAGAAACTACCAAACGGACTATCATCTCCGCCGCCGAAAATATCGCCGAACTGAGAGAAGATATCATCCATATTCATTCCTTGGCCTCCGAAACCGCCACCAGCAGCACCGCCCATACCCGCATGACCAAAACGATCATATTGAGCCTTCTTTTGGCTATTACTTAATACTTCGTAGGCTTCAGCAGCTTCCTTGAACTTCTCTTCGGATTCTTTGTCGTCCGGATTTTTATCGGGATGGTATTTAACCGCTAATTTTCGGTAAGCCTTTTTGATTTCATCTTCGCTTGCCGACTTAGCTACGCCTAAAACCTCGTAATAATCTCTTTTTTGAGCCATTGTTTGATTAATTTCCTACCACCACTTTTGCAAAGCGAATGACTTTTTCGTTTAATGTATATCCTTTTTCAAGTACGTCCAGCACCTTGCCTTTGTCTTCTTCGTTAGGAGCTGGGTACTGGGTAATGCAATCGTGAAAATCAGCATTGAATACTTCACCTTTTGCTGGTAGTTCTTTCAAACCCTTGCTTTGAAGTGTGTTGATAATACCCTTAAATATTAATTGAATTCCCTCTGAAATCTCGCCCTCAGGTGCATTAGCTAATGCCCGCTCGTAATTATCAATGCTCGGCAATAAATCGGTGATTAATCCCGATGCAGCCGTTTGCAATAATTCAATACGTTCTTTGGCTTTATTTTTTCTGAAATTTTCGAAATCCGCATAGAGAAGTAGGTATTTCTTTTTCATTTCTTCCAACTCATCCGGCGCCGCTTGCTCTTCTGTATTTGAATCCTCAGGCTGCGTTTCAGCTGCTACATCGTGCTTGTTTTCGTCTTCAAACGGCTGTTCGTTTTCTTTCTTTTTCATATGGCAAAATTAATACGCTTTTTGGTGAAGCAAATCATAGACCAAAAACTATTTTCTGACAGTTTGGCATAAATTCCCACACCTTCGTAATTTTATGGCACATGAATTCTACAGCTTCCTCTAACGCACATGCCATAAAACGATTAGCCCAGCAACACGGCTTTGCTTTTTGTGGTATTTCAAAGGCGGATTTTTTGGAAGCTGAAGCACCGCATTTGGAGAAATGGTTAAACAGTCAAATGCATGGTGAAATGGGTTATATGGCCAATCATTTTGACAAGCGTTTAGACCCCCGCTTGCTTGTTGATGGCGCCCAAACCGTTGTTTCTTTGGTTTATAATTACTTTCCTCCAGCTCAATTTCAACCTTTGTCGGATTCCTTCAAAGTTTCAAAATATGCCTTTGGAGAAGATTATCACCGCGTCATCAAGGATAAAATGCAATTGCTTTGGGACGATTTACAAAATGAGCTCGGGGAGATTCAAGGTCGTATGTTTGTTGATTCTGCTCCCGTGCTTGAAAAAGCCTGGGCAAAAATGTCAGGCATTGGTTGGGTTGGAAAAAATGCCAACCTGATTATTCCCAAACAGGGGAGTTTCTACTTCATCGCAGAATTAATGATTGACTTGCCCGCATCGCCAGATGGTCCCATACGAGATTTCTGTGGTACGTGTACGAGATGTATTGATGCTTGCCCAACGGATGCGATTACCCCATATGTGGTTGATGGGTCAAAGTGCATTTCTTATTTTACAATTGAATTGAAGAAAAATCTTCCGATTCAAATCAATCAGGGGTTCGAAGATTGGATTTTTGGCTGTGATATTTGCCAAGACGTGTGCCCCTGGAACCGACATGCGAAAGCGCATGCTGAGGCGCGATTTGAACCGAAAGGGGAGTTGATGGGATTGACGCAGGCCGACTGGGAAGATATGTCGGAGGAACTTTTTAAAAATCTGTTTCGGTATTCAGCGATTAGTCGGACGAAACTGGGAGGAATCCGTAGAAACATTGCACATGCAAAAAAAATGAGGCCATGAATATCATGACCCCTTTTTGCAAATTAAACCCTAAAGTGATTTTCTTGGAATGAATTGTAGCGCGAGTTCATGGCTACCCTTATCGTTCTCGTTGATGAGTTGTGCCGCCATTTCACCCATGCGTATCGGTTGATTCGATAGCACGGTAATGCCTCCCACCAATATTTCTTTAAAATGAGAATCGTTGAACGCGATTAATCCCACTTGTTTACCAATTTCTAATTTATTTAATTCTGCGTATTTGATGGCCCGAACTAGATCTTGGTCGTCAAGTGTGAAATATATCACACCCGCACAAACATCATCCGATTCGAGGCCATCCAATACTTGAAAATCCATACCTTGGGATTCGCAGAACTCACTACATCCATTGATCAATGCCGGGTCGAAATAATCTTCTTCCGAGACAACTAATTTAAATGAATGGTACTTATTAAACAGGTTTAGTTGGTTTTCTAATAAAGCGATTAATTGCTCTTTCGGCTGCGTCACAATGCTTGCGTGTGCATGGGAAATGCTATTAAAGTTTTGGTCCAATAAGATCAATCGGTCACCCGATATCTTTTTTAGACATTTGATATTCTCTTCCTCTTCCTCAATCAAATGCGGCATGATTACATAATAATGGTAATTGCCCAATTGCTGAGACATGATCTCCTGAAATTGACTTGTTTTGTATTGATAGGTATAAATATCAACCATGACATTTTTGCCTAAGGATTCGCAAAAGGAATCAAAAACAACTTTGTTGGTGTTGGTAATTTTGCCAACTAAAAATAAGACTTTGGTTTTTGTCTTGACTTTGGCATCCGAGATAAAATACCCTTTGCGGAAGATGGATGTAATGACCCCCATCTTATGTAATTCGGTGTAGGCTCTTTCGACTGTATCTCTTGACAAATAACATTCCTCAGAGGCTTCATTGATGGAGGGCAAACGCTCGCCGGGTTTTAGTTCCCCCATTTCAATATCGCGCAACAATGAATTAATGAGTTGCTGGTACTTCGGCAATTTATTATCAGCGTTTTTAGCTGAGAATGAAATAAATGATTTAACCATTAGTTTACCTGAATTACACGGATTGCCTTGACTTTCAAAGCTTGATACAAATTTACAGGCTGAAACCTAGAAGAATTGGGACAAATCTTACAAATACATGGATATATCTTGCAAATGATGCCAAATGAAAAATATGTGCCAGGATTATATTCGACTTAGACCGGATAAATCGGCAAGAACTCTGTTAATATTTTTCTATTTTAGCTATCCGAATGAAATATAACTTAATCCGTTTCTTGCTATTTATTTGTCTGAGCCTTCCAGGATTCAGTCAAGTAAATCAGCGTTTCGAACGTTTGAGTACGGTTTCTGGTTTGTCGCAAAGTACAATCAATAAAATCATTCAGGATCGTCGAGGCTTTTTATGGTTTGCGACAGCTGATGGATTAAATCGTTACGATGGGCATTCCTTTGTTATTTATCGACACGATCCCGGTGATGCCAATACATTAAGTGGGAGTGATATTTCAACGGTTTTAGAGGATCAAGATGGTAACTTATGGGTTGCTGCTCGTAGTTCTGGATTAAATAAAATCAATCTCAAAACAGGGAAAATTACTCGGTTTTCGAAAGGCCCGCAAGGGATTGATTTTTCATCCTTAACCATTTCCTCGCTGCTCGCGGTTGGGAAAAATCGCATCTATGCCTCCGTGAATGGTTTAGGCATGTTGGTATTTGATACACAGAAAAATACCTATTTGCCCCAAGAGTCGGAACTGAAAAATCCCCTGCTGAAAGAGATTGTGCGATTGTATAAACATTCAAATGGCTCGATTTGGTTGGGGACAAGAACAGGCCAACTAATATCCTATGTGGGTAACCATAGTTTTATTCCCTTCGATTTTTCGGGTAAATCCATGGCGAGTAATTTCCGTGTGCGCGCCTTGTACGAGGCTAAAAATGGGGATTTATTGATTGGAACAGAGGGCAAGGGTTTATTCCGATTTAATCCACAAAATCAGCAATTTCAAAACGTATTCTACCAAGCGAATGAACCACTTAGTAGGCAAAATATTGTAACATCTCTGGCGCGTGATGCGAATGAGAATCTGTGGATTGGGACAGATAATGGGGTTTATACGTTAACAGGAGAGGATTTTAAACATCCCAAACACATTCCTTCTAATCCAGATCCCGACTTAGGTATTAGCTCCTTTTCAGTGATGAGCATGTTTACGGATTCCAATCGGAATACGTGGATTGGAACATGGGAGGCCGGTTTAAATATCAGTTTTTTTCAGAAGTCGCGCTTTTCAGTATTGCGCTATAAACCGAATACGTTTCAGGGATTACTGAGTAATAAAGTTACTTCGTTGAGCGCAGGTGATGATCGAGGTGTTTGGTTAGGTAGTAATGTAGGCTTATCGTATTTTAATCATAAAACGGGCAAGGTTGATCATTTGATTAATCAAGCTGTTGTCAATAAACTCAATGTGACAACCGGCTTTGATGTGAATTTGCTGAAAGCAATGCCAGATGGGAGCGTTTGGGTTTGTGCGTGGGGAAAAGGCTTATTTCATTTTAGCCCACCGAATGATTTACAGGCCTATCCGTACCGATTGGATGAAGCTGGCATGAAATGGACAAGTTTAGTCCTAGATCAAAATCGCTTATTGTTGGGGACACAATCCAAAGGCATTTTTGCATTTGATTTGCTTAAAAAGAACTTTTATAATCCTTTTGGAGAGTTCAGTTCGCAGGAATTGAAAAATAAAAACATCAATTCGATATTGAAAAGCTCAAATGGGCAAGTTTGGGTAGGAACCACCATGCATGGGGTGTTCATCTACGATTTGAAAAATCATCGCATACAGCATTTAGTCCGTACAAATTCATCGAACAGCTTGAAATACAATCATATAACCTGTATGAAAGAAGATCGTCAACATCGTATTTGGGTTTTAACCAATGGGGGAGGTCTACATCTTTACTTGGGCGAAGGCAAGGGATTTCGCGTGTTTACGGTGGCTGATGGGCTCGGTAGTAATACATTGCGTGGAATGGAGGAAGATAAAAAGGGAGATTTGTGGTTCACTACGAATGGTGGAATTTCCAAGATGGATACCAAAACCTTCAAATTCGTGAATTATGACGATGCCGACGGACTTCAGGGAAAAGAATTTATCATTACGGCACATGCGAAAAATAAACAAGGATGGTTGTTTTTCGGTGGTGTTAATGGCTTAAATTATTTAAAGTCCGATAGTTTACGCATGCGATTGGACGTCCCGAATGTCTACCTTACCGGATTGAAAATTTTTAATAAATCGGTGAAGGTGGGAGAAGAGAATTCACCACTAACGGCGGATTTGCCTAATATGAAGACCCTGGTTTTGCAACCTGATCAATCCGTATTTAGTCTTGATTTCGTCGCTTTGGAATACCAAAGACCCAAAAATAACCGCTACGCTTACTACTTGGAAGGTTTTGATAAGGAGTGGAATTTCGTGGGAACGCAGCGGACGGCTACATACACCAACCTAAGTCCAGGCTCTTACATTTTTAAAGTCAAGACAACGAATTCTGACGGCGTTTGGGGAGAGAATCCAGTCGAATTGCGAATTGAAGTATTGCCTCCTTGGTATCGAACTTGGTGGGCTTATTTGCTTTATGTGGTGATCATTTGTGCCATTATCTATGGCTTCATGCGTGAAATTCAAATTCGGGAGGCATTTAAGACCGATATCCGTTTGAAAGAAATTGAGAAGGAACGGATACGGGAATTGGAGCAAATAAAGACTTCCTTCTTTACGAATATATCACATGAATTGCGGACTCCTTTGACCTTGATTATCAGTCCGATTGAGAAGTATTTCTTAAAGAATGCCTCGATTCCCAAAGAGCAGGTGGGTAGATTGCAATCCATTCACCAAAATGCGCAGAAATTATTGCGTTTAATTAATCAGTTACTTGATTTATCTAAGATTGAGGCTGGGAAACAGCACCCTGTTATCGCAAAACATGACATGATTTCTCAATTGGATCATATTTTACAGGGTTTTGAGAGTTACGCCCAGCAAAAACAAATTAAGCTCAAATATGAATTGCCTGTCGAGTCATTGTGGGTTTATTACGATTCCGATATTTTGGAAAAATGCTTGAGTAATTTATTGTCGAATGCCTTCAAACACACTCCTGAAGATGGTAAAATAGGTGTTGAATTGGAATTAGAAGAGGTTTTTATTGGAGGAGAATCACATGTTCGCCAGGTGACTTTACGCGTGTTGGATACGGGGCGCGGGATCTCAGAGGCTCATTTGCCGCATATATTTGATCGTTTTTATCAAATTCCGGATGCCGTGCATGTAGTGGGTACTGGTGTTGGACTTTCTTTATGTAAGGAGTTGATTCAATTACATCGTGGGGATATTCAAGTGAAAAGTAAATTGGGCGAAGGAAGCGCGTTTATCTTGCATTTTCCGGTGCAAATGGAGGCTTTTGATCCCTCATGGATTCAATCGAATGCCCAACAACCTGTAGCTGTGGCAGAATTGCCAAATGTTATTTCAATTCAACAAGAAAAGCCTATTTTATTGGTGGTAGATGATCATGCGGAAATGCGGGAATTCATCGGAGGTATTTTTGATACACGTTTTCAGGTTATTTATGCGGATCGAGGGGAGGATGGATTAGAAAAGGCGAACACCTATTTGCCAGATTTGGTGATTACGGATTGGATGATGCCTGGAATGAGTGGAATTAATTTATGTAGAGCTTTGCGTCAAAACGCGAAAACGAGTCATATTCCCATCGTGATTTTGACATCAAAAAGTTCTCAGGAAAGCCAAATTGAGGGCATGCAATCGGGCGCTGATGATTTTGTGAGTAAGCCATTTAACGCTGACATACTTGAAATTCGGGTTAATACCTTGCTGGAAGCCAAAGAACGTCTTCGTAAAAATTGGCAGAAACAAATGATCCAACAAGAATTTAGCGAAGGGAAATTGCCTATTTTTGAAGATGCATTTTTGGTGAAAGCAACACAGGTCATCATCGATCATTTGAGTGAGCCCGATTTTGATGTGGAGGACCTAGAGAAGAGCCTCGATATGAGTAAAATGCAGTTGTATCGAAAGTTAAAGACCTTAACCTCGCTGGCCGGAAATGAATTTATTCGGTCGATTCGTTTGCAACAAGCAAAATTATTATTGGAAACGGCTTCCTTAAACATTTCAGAGGTTGCTTATCAAGTAGGTTTTAACGACCCAGCCTATTTTACCCGTGCATTTAAAAAACAATATGGCCGCACGCCAAAATCCTTTATCAATAACAAACATGAAAAAAGTTAGCGTATTCGTTCTTATTATTTGTGCCTCTTGGGGTTTTCTCGCGCATAAAACCTTGCAGCAGGTTTCCATATATCAATTACCAGATGCGTTGGGAGCTTATTTTTATGCGAATCAAGAATATATCGTCCAACAATCTATTCGTCCGGATGTTCGCAGGAAAGATGATAAGCAAGAAGATGCCAAGCATTATTTAGACATGGATGCGCCTTTGTTTGGTGCTGATTATAAAACATCTATTCCACATGATTTCAATAAAGCCGTTGCTAAATATGGTCTTGATAGCCTGCGTAAAGAAGGCTTAGTACCCTGGGAAGTCACGCGTGTTTATGGACGTTTGGTTGAGTCGTTTAAGGCTGAAAAGCGTGACTCTGTGTTGTTCTATGCGGCAGATCTGGGCCATTATGTGGCTGATGCACACGTACCTTTGCACACAACGCGTAATCATGATGGGCAGTTGACAGGTCAAAAAGGCATGCACGTTTTGTGGGAAAGTCTTGTTCCTGAGGCTCAGTTGCAAGGGTATTCTTTGAATCAAGTAGAAGGAGTTCAATACATTGCCAAGCCTCAAGATTTCATTTTTCAAATTTTATTAGAGTCACATGCGATGCTTCCTGCGATGTTTGCTGCGGAAAAAGAGGTACGTTCGGCTTTAGGGGAGGAGGGTTCATTTGAAATGGTGGAGAAATACGGTCGGAAACAACGCTACTATACCAAAGCATTTATTCAGGCTTATGGAGCTAAAATGGGAGCCTCCATTCCGGAGCGTATGTTATTGGCATCTTCGCGTGTGGCTTCCTTCTGGTTTTCAGCCTGGAAAGATGCGGGATCACCCGCTTGGGTTAAGCAAGATGCGCAAGTCGTTAATGCGTTGAATCAAGAAAAAGTCATTTGGAAGAAAAATGAGTTGATATCAGCGAATAAATTGATTTCGGTTAAAGGAAAACAGGCTGAATAAAGATGGTTAAGGTTTTATTGCTTTCAGATACACATAGTTATTTAGACCCCCGCCTCGATGAACATTTGAAAGAATGTGATCAAATATGGCACGGGGGAGATTGGGGTTCGGTCGAATTAGCGGATAAACTCGCTGCTTATGGAAAGCCCATTGCAGGTGTTTATGGGAACATCGATGATCGGACAATCCGAAATATGTATCCAAAAATTAAGCGCTTTCGGGTGGAAGATGTGACCGTCGCGATGACGCACATTGCTGGTGCCCCTTCGAATTATAAGCCGGATGCCTTGGAGGCTTTTTCCATGGGTTTACCCATGATTTTTGTTTGTGGGCATTCGCACATCTTACAAGTGAAGCGTGATGCCAAACGAAATAATATGCTGTTTTTGAATCCGGGTGCTGCAGGACAACATGGTTTTCATCCGGAACAAACGGCTCTTCGATTTAAGATCGAAGGTGCACGGATATTCGACATGGAAGTGATTCAGATGCCGCGGATAAAAGTGAAATTAACGCCTGATGAAGCAAAACTGCTATGACCCCGGCGGCGTGATTCCACGCCGCTGCGTTCTTCAATTTACACTTTATTCACTTCAAAAGACTGATAATTTTCAAACACGGAACCCTGCTGGTATGATTTGAGAATCCATCCACCTCCCACAACATCGTTTCCTTCATAAAAAACTGCCGCTTGGCCAGGCGCAATGCCACTCACGGCATCATGAAAATCTACCTTAATTTTATCAGCAAATTGATGTATGATGGCATCCGTTCCCGCATCCTTATAGCGCACCTTCGTCAAAGTTTCCAATCCTTCCGCAGGTATTTCCGCATATTTCTGCATGTTTAACTGACCTACCCACATGCCGGTCCGATTCAAATCTTCGATTTGGCCAATGACTACTTCATTCGTTTCCTTGCGGATTTCAATCACATATGCCGGGAAGCCAAATGCCTTGCCCAAGCCTTTTCGTTGGCCTACTGTATAAAACGGATATCCCTCATGCTTCCCAATGACCTTTCCTGCCACATCCACAAAGTTGCCTCCTGCGACTTCAGCCTCCAATTCCGGTAAGCGACGCTTCAAGAAACCTCGATAGTCATTGTCGGGAACAAAGCAGATCTCATAGCTTTCTGATTTATTCACAAGGTCCACAAATCCACGCTCGGTGGCCATTTCGCGAATTCGCGCTTTGGTTAAACCTCCTAATGGCAAAATGGTACGTGCTAGACTTGATTGGGATACGCCCCAAAGCACATAGCTTTGGTCTTTTAGGGTATCTACCCCTTTGGAAATAACATGCCGACCGCCTTCTTCGCGAATTTGTGCATAGTGTCCTGTGGCGATGAATTCGCAACCTAATTGGTCCGCCCGACGAAGCAATGCATCCCATTTGATGTGCGTATTGCACATCACACAGGGATTGGGCGTACGTCCGTCAACATATTCTTGCGTGAAATAATCGATAACCGAATCCCCAAACTCTTCGCGTATATCTAAAATGTAATGAGGGAATCCCAGGGACACAGCGATATGCCGTGCATCATTGATGGAATCCAACGAGCAACAACCCGTTTCCTTTTTATCTCCCCCAGAACTTGCATAGTCCCAGGTTTTCATGGTCATTCCAATGACCTCATAGCCTTGTTCGTGTAACAAAACAGCTGCGACCGAGCTGTCGATTCCGCCGCTCATAGCGACTAATACTCTTCCTTTTGATTCCATATTCTATGACAGGTTCAAAGCCTGCCGAAAATTTCCTGCAAGTTAGGATATATTTTCCTGAAAGCGTAGTTTTGTTCTTGTGTCTACGAATGAAAAAACCCTATGTTAAAAACGCTCGTTAAAGTTTCTGCCATTACCAACTTATCCGATGCGCGTTATTGTGCCGGGATGGGTGTCGATTTGTTAGGTTTCCCATTGGAACAAATTTCAGTGGAAAAGTTTACAGAAATTCGAAATTGGTTAGCCGGCGTACAGATTGTAGGCGAGTTTTCGACGCATCAGGCCGACGTAATTAAGTCCAAAGTGGCTGAATATCAGCCGGATGTGTTAGAAGTTGACACGAAAGTGAATTTAGTGGCCATTCAGGATATTGCGATTCCAAAAATATTACGTGTTAATATCGATTCAGATAACCTACCCGCAGTATTTGCCGCATCTGCACCCTATGTAAGCCAATTTTTATTGGTGGGGGATAGCCCAGATTCACTTCAAGGCATGGAAGGTTCGGTGGAAATCTGGTCGGCTCAATACCCCATTTTATTGGGCTTAGAAATCCCCGAGTCCGATTTGGATGAATGGATCGATCAAAGTTCCCTTAAAGGCATAGGCCTTGTGGCTGGCGACGAGGATCGTCCTGGTTTTCGGGATTTTACCGATTTAATGAATATCTTAGAAAAATTAGAAACTGAATAAATGATGTTCCAAAAGATTCAACAGATCTATTCGCTAGGTAAAAGCAAGCTAAAACAAGGAATTTTATTCCTTATTAGCCTGTTTTTACTGGGTGCTCAAAAGGTTTTGGGGCAGAAGCTATATGGGCGCTTGGAGGGTGTGTACCAACAAGCAATCGCTTATTACCAAGTCAAACGCGATCAAGTACAAGCATATTATGATGCCCGTGTCGATAAGAACTCTCCCTATTATAAGCCAATCGTACGTATTTGGCGCATTGCAGGAAAAACGGCTATGTACGCGCTGGTCTATTTGTTTGTCATTGAAACGAATATTTTTTGGTTGACTGGACAAATGCCCAGTGTAGATGACCTTCAAAATCCCAAGTTATCACAGGCCTCTGAGATTTATTCCGCGGATGGCGTGCTATTAGGGAAGTATTTTGCTGAAAACCGTACCCCGATTCGCGATTATAAGTTGATTTCACCTTACCTCGTTAAGGCATTGGTTGCCACAGAAGATGCCCGTTTTTATGAGCATACCGGTATTGATTTCCAAGCTTGGGCTGGGGTAGCCGTAGGTATTGTTAAAGGTGGAGATCGTGGGGGTGGAAGCACCATTTCGCAGCAACTTGCGAAAAATTTATTCAAGACGCGGACCAAGAAAAGTTTTACGAAAACAGGCTTGTTCGGTTACATTCCTGGATTGAATAAGTTGATTTACAAGTCCAAGGAATGGGTAACTGCGATCAAGCTCGAGCGTTTTTATACGAAGGATGAAATCATTCTTTGGTATTTAAATACGGTAGATTACGGGAATAATGCCTACGGGATCAAGGTTGCCGCAAAAACGTATTTTAATACTTCACCTGATAGCTTGAATATTCAAGAAGCAGCCATTTTAGTGGGACTTCAAAAGGCTACAACTACGTATAATCCGAAGCGTTACGATGGCAAACCTTTGGCAGAAAATAAGGCCTGGAAGCGCCGGAATGTTGTTTTATCCCAAATGGTCAAAGCGGGATACCTCAAAAAAACGGAATATGATTCGCTAGCACCTTTGCCGATTGTTCTGCATGAAAATGAAGAATCTCCTTATGATGGAACGGGTAATTATTTCAAAGTTGCTGTTGCCAAAGAAATTCAGGAATGGGCGAAGAAAAATGACATGGAAGTCGATTTATACCGTGATGGGTTAAAAATCATGACGACCATTGATTCTCGTTTACAAATGCATGCAGAAGAGGCCGTTGAGCAAGGCATGCGTTCTACACAGAAGTCATTTGATAATCATTGGACGGGGCAAAACCCTTGGGTAGACGAAACTGGGAAAGAAATACCTGGGTTCATTGATTCGGTTGCTAAACGTACAGAATACTACAAAGCCTTGGTTCGCAGATATCCGAATAATCCGGATTCTGTTTGGTATCAAATGAAACATGTGAAGCGTAAAATGTGGGTTTATTCACGTAATACGCTCGGCGAAGAGGAGCAAACCATGAGTGCGATTG
>JACCDQ011467375.1_pt1 | contig 13328 bp, 6 predicted proteins | sample 7446031 | NCBI WGS metagenome assembly JACCDQ01 (sample SAMN15323442, study PRJNA562643) | freshwater metagenome | isolation source: river surface water | place: USA:Blue River Watershed | collected 2017-08-17 | reverse complement strand
TAATAAATGAACCTTCTGATGTCATTTTATTCATGTCCGGCAGTTTATATATCGTGTTTAAATCACCGGTATTAAGTACAGGAAATTGATTCGAAAATGTAGGAGTAGATTTATTGATAACAACTCGAATCGTTCTTGTATTCCCATTTGTATCACCGATACGCTGAGACGACCTTAGATAAATAGGCGTTTCTTCTTGGAGAAATTTGATATCAATAATGGTGTGATTTCCATTCGTCAATATTGTGCTTTTTTTAATTCTAATTCTATTTCCTGTTATTTCTATATACTCGTTACTTTTATCGAATGTACGCAAATCATTACCCGTAACATTTAAATAATATTCTATTTGCGTGTAATCAGGTGTTCCATCCCGTACATTTTTGCGGTCTGTTGTTGCGAAATCCGGAAAATTTAAATCAATAAATCCGTCCAAATATTCGCGGACGATATTACCGGTCGCGTCTGGAATTGAATTAAACTTACTACTTCCAACACCAGTAAAGGGTTGAATTAAACCGATAGTTGTTTGAGTTTTCAGAATTGTAAGTGGAACGAATATCTTTTTTTCAGCATAAGCCGGACTGACACCGGCTATTGTTGCTGCCTGTTTTATTTCCATTCGAATGGTCATCGACGGATTGTCATAACGATAACCACCTGTACTATCATAAACACCTTTGATCACAAGGGCGTTACGATAAGGAAGACGTATATTCTCAGCACCACTATTTTTATATAATCCGCCTTCGTTGGGAATGTTTCCGGGGTCACCAGACGCCTGTGGAATAACATAATAGTCACGATCAAATGATACAACTGATACTGCGTAATTGTTTGTTGGGATTGAAAATGTGATTCCGGTACTTGTATTATTTGAAACAAGGTTAATAAGTGGAATCACGCCAATAAGTGTGCTACGTAATTCAACAAGTTCAGATGGAACATCTGTATCACGCGGGCCTACGCCTGGTAAAGTACTCGGATATGTAAATGTTCCTGGTAAAAGTGTGAAGGTTGTTGTATAATTTAAAGTGTATACGTTATATCTACTATTTCCATCGCCCCCAAAGAAATAAACATCACCGGTTTGACTATCTTGTTGTAATGGTGGCGTCCATGTCGGTTGTGGAACGTCGCCCATTATATTTTTTTACACCAAGTATTGCTGATATGTGATTGTAAAAAAATATTACCGCATGTACCAATTATTTGATAAATAAGAACCCGCGTTCTTTGTATTCGATGAGTCGCCACTTGATGTAACCATTTTCATATTAGGCCCTTCATCCACGATGCTCTTTATTTTATTTGCGCCAATAGAATAATTAAAATACTGTATGGTTGAAATATATCCACTAAAACGATTGGACGCTTTATCTTCACCGATATTCACATTTCCATAATTTTGTAAGGGGATTCCTGCTGTTTTGCGACGCTGAGCTAGCCGTCCGTTGATGTATAAATCGATAACGTTGTTTGTTACTCGAATAACCGCGTTCACCCAGTTTTTAATAGGAATATCCGTAGCAATAAGTTTCTCGTGTAAATTATCCTGTTTGTTACTACTCTCATTTTTTCCACTAACATCTACTACCGCAAGTAAAGACACGTTTACACCTTTATCGGTTCTATCCGGATTAGTATCTGTTACTGATTTTGTAAAGCGGATATATAATCCAGGTGCGTTATTTGGGTAATAAATACCATTTTCAGACGACTTTGTTCCTTCACCGCCTTTGCTAAAGATTCTTGAATACCTATCTTCTTTTAATGGAACCTGGTTGATGAAAAACCACGCCGACCATGTATATTCTAATCCACCATCTTCATTCATAGAACGTGATATATAAACTGATTCCGGCTTGGACGGATCTTGTGATATAGTCATCGCCATATCTTCCGTATTCGCTGTTCCGTTCAACACAAAAGGAGACATACTTGGAAGCATAAAATACGATAATCCAATAATGGACAGTTTCACAGCCACCCAAAACACGATAAATACCATTAAAATAAAGGCAAATTTTGCGACCAAGCTATTAGATTCCATAAAATCTCTCAAACCAAAACCTCCACTAGATGTTCCGGATGAAGAAAATCCTGCTTCACTTGGTTTCGAGAAACTAGATGTTATTCCTTTTAAAAACCCACCTTCATCGTTGCCGCTGCTGCTGCTGTCATTCATACTTTTTTTAAATAGGTTACTAATATAATCGAATAAAAAAACAATACATTCATACACTAGAAATGAACGTATTGTTTTGTGCGCGCTATTACGTGCTAACACTAACTTGTTCCTGATTGTCGACGATGAAACTTAACTTCACCTTATACTTGTTAAGGAGATCGCTCCAGGGGCTTCCACCAAAACCTTGCGAGTAAATATCCCATGCTTCCTGAGGTGCGATTGGCGCCGCCTTCAGTTTGACGTTTGTGATAAAGCCGACGTCGTCTGTACTAATACTAGGAGTAGCTCCTAAAACAATACTTTGGGTCTCTTGAATACGCGAACCTAAATTGACAACACACGATTTCACCATTTTACCATCAACATAGACATCCATCGCGGAACCGTTGAAACTGATGATGAGATTGACCCATTTCTGAAGAGGGAAATCCGATATTTCACAATCATACTGCGAATCGCTCGCTCCACTCCTTGGAAAAATCTGGATCGTATTTGTATTATTTTTAAATAATACGCGGAATATTGTATTATCGTTGGTTAATCCTGCTGCGGTATTATGAAACCGTACGACATCAGTTCCGTTGACCCACTTCTTAATGTAAAACCAAATCGAGATAGCGCTATTTGCTTTAAATGTACTCGGTAGATTTGAACTTTGTAAAGTGGTTTTGTTTGACCATTTTTGCATCGTTCCTAAAGTAGTGTAATTCGTAGTTAATGCTTTAAAAATAACATACAATAACAGAAGAATTACGATAACTGCTAGAACTAGTTTTGAATTCATAACTTCGTATAAATATTACAGATATTATATTACTTTTTATTCTTTTTTCTATTACATACATTTATTTACTTCGAATATATGTCAGTAGAACCCGCCTGCTTGACATCATCCACGATGGTTGGCATTCCAATCATAGGCGGGTCTTGGGATTTCAACATAGTATATGTCCATCTTATTTGTTCTTTTGTTAATGGAACCTTGTGGAATGCGAAATTACAAATCGACCCGTTCAATCCTTTCATCCTTTTTGTTCTATCACCGTCGCCAACAGTAATCGGTTTCAATTGAATATCTGGCATGATGAAATCGCTCTTAAAAATAAGTTTGTTATTCAAAAAGAAGTCCATCGTTTTTCCGTTGTAATTTATTACAAAGTAATTCCATTTTTGAATAGGTATTGGTGCGTCAAGTTCATCGTCATTATCAAGTAATATCTTTATTCGTGGTTCATTTTCTATATTTTTTCCAGAAGTAATCGTATTATAATTAGCTTTTGAATTGTATATGGGAATTTTGGAATCCTTATCTGTATTTGGGGTGCCAGAGATATTCAGCGTATTACAAAATAATTTCAATTCATTCGTAGATGTATTATACGTCAAACGAGGAACATTACCGAAATTAAATATCTCTAAATCTCCATTACTCGTATTGACCGTATTATTTAAAATGAACCATCCGGAAATAGAGTAATTATACCGCTTCTTTTCTTCGACTGGGCAATTTGCGGCTTTGTCTTCCGGTGTTCGGTCGATTCCTGTATTGTGGAAAATAAAAATTTGCGGGCTTTGGGTATTCAAATTCGTATCATACTTCTCTTTCAAGCTTACTGGAGCAGCAACCATTTGCGAGGCTGACGCGCCGATATAGTTGATGAGATAAGGACCACCATATAAAATGGCGATAAGCAGTATCTCGATAGCTACAATAATCCAGATGGGGCGAGTAGTATCACCTACCGCACTCTGAGACGATTGAAGGAAGTCAAGGAAGAGACAAGGAATATAAATAATACCTAGCCATAACAATTTAAGTAGCTTCAACCCTATGATGGATTTTGTGAGATGAAAGATGAACATCGCGAGTATCAATACAACCATAACACCATGCTGTTTATAGTAAGCAAGCGCACATAACGCGATGAAGAAAACGGTATTAATGATGAACCGGATATTCGTAAAGAGGTCGGTGACTGATGGTTTCGGTACATCCGCGCCAGTTTCCGCCGCATTCTTGTTAGGATTTAATGTATCGATAAATTCTAATCCGTAATGAAAAAACAGGATAGCGAGACCTAAAACGGTCATTCCTGTAACTGACATTAAGTTTTTATCATCTTTGTCGCGGTCATAGATCCAAACAACAACCATCAATATAACGTAAATAATATGTGTCGCACCAAATGCGAGTTGGCGGAGCGGTTTTGTCGCGTCTTCTGTTTTCATGTCATCGAATAAATAATTCTCAGGTGTCTTATTATTGGCCTTCGTGAATTTCTCTCGAAGATATGCGACAAGACCGGCAATACCCACGATAGCGATCAGAACATATATTGTATGCGCGGTGGGCGAATTCATTTGTGCTGCGAAACCACCGGATGCTGTGGCATCAGCGTCACCACGTTTATTCGTGAATTCGGCGTCAATCTTATAGACATAGTAAATGATCGCAAGAATTAAAATGACGAATGAAATTGTTAGCAAGATCACTTTGATAAGCTTACCGATTGCGCTTACTTTGGTTTCGTTGATGCCGACATCAGTGGCGACAGGAGCAGACGCGGCGGCAGGAGCAGCGGCAGACGCAGGAGCAGCAGGCATCGATGTCGCACTCTTAGGTGTTGGTTTGTTACCATCTGTCGGAAACATGCGAAGGTCGGTCTCGTTGGCATCCCATTTCCAGAATTTCAATAGGTCGATGGTTTCATCGCGTTTCTTGACGATATCGGGAATACCAGACAAAGACGCAACTGAGTATAACCCGGCACGAAACAACACGATAATCAACCATGGTACAAGGTAAATAGTTGTCATAAACTGTCGTAAGATACGTTTCACTATAATTTCTTTGTCGAAATCAGCATGAAATCCTCCCCATATATTATAACCTGTCGGTATTGCGCAAATTGCGAGAAGAACAACAAACGCGATTGCCCATCCCCAATTATCGGGAACGATCGGTAATGACACACCGGTTCTTGATTCTTCCTCTGGTTTTGTTACTCTCAAATAATCCCACCACCACGAGAGACCAACGACGATTACGACAATAAATGTGAGTAAACCAACCCATCCACCTCGAATGGGGTTTGAATCATTCTTATTGAACTGCCACACCTGAACAGATTCGGCGAATTTCAGTATCGATTCAAGACCACCAGCATTCATTTCTTTGACAACCGGCAGCAATAAAATCGCACATAATGAAAGACCTGCTATAATAACGATAAAAAATGTATCGATAAGCTCTTTAACACGTGGAAACATATCACCGGAGAATGTATTTCCTATCCAATTTGTTGTAGCAGGTGAAGTAGTGACATTCGTAAAAAGGATAGATACCCACATTATGAGTAATATAACCGATAAGAACGGGACGAATGAAAACCATTTGGCCAAACGGATGGTCATGCTTTCACCCTCGTTGTCAGTTAATAATTTATCCCAGTCATTTGAAAACATCTTGTCATCTTTTATTTTGTCTTTTATTTTGTCTTTATCAACAGTGCTAGTAATAATGCTACTGTCAGAAATTAAGGTTTTTCGACGTACCCAAAAAAGCCCAATACACGCCACGATAATTAATGAAATAACTGTAAATATCCACATGATAGCATCAGTTGGTCCTTGCGATTTTTCGCGTAACTTATCCAAACGGCTCGATACAGCAGCTTCAATATCAGCGTTTGTCGCATTTGGGTTCGTTTTTTTTAATTCCTTGACAGCCTCATCTCTTAATTGTTTATAATAAACGCTGTCATTATCGTTTGTTAATGTAGCCATGTCAATTTGTTCATTATTTTTGATTTGTTGAAATATCGCCGCCACTATAATCATAATAATTAGTATTACACTCAAACCACCAAAACCTATCTTTAATACATTTAATTTCTCGGTCTGTCCAAACAATATTACTAAAAATACGAGCCCAACAATCAAGTAAATCACGGCGTGAACCATAAACGCTTTATTTTCAAATGGGTTATCGCTGGATGCAAACCCAGGCGCTCCCATACTTTTCGATATTAATAAAGCACCAACAATAATTATCACAGCGATTCCTAAAAATGGTTTTGCTAAGGATTCATTTGTGCTTGTGTATTTCCACAAATAATACCCAACTGCTATAAAAACCGCAATCTGAAAAAATGTACCAATACCAAGCATCGTTTCTGCTCCAGATTTTGCGAGTGATTCCTGGAATTCTTTACTAGAATATTCATCATTATTCAATTTACCGTCAAAATCAGATTTTATTTCATTACCGCGTACAATTAACGGAATTCCAATTATAAGTAACACTAGAATTAGGGGTAAGGGTAAAACATTAAATTTATCAATTATCCATTTGAATGTATCCTTAAAGATAGAGTATTTAAGCCCAATAGATAAAAAATAAAGAACACCTACAGCCAACATGATTGAACCTACAGTTATCATACCAACCGACGCTTCACGGGGGTCGTAATTTCTTCCACTATTTGATACATTAATACTGCCAAAACCGAGTCCAAGACCTAGGCCAAATATAAGAATCGGTACTACAATATATAAAAACCAATTGGATGAAATATCAAATGAAGTTGTAAGTTTTGGTAAAAAGGTGGATGGAGGATTTTCATCTTTGAGTTTAACATACTTTGTCGGAGAAAAATAATGAACGAAAGTAACCCAAACGAACGCGATGACTAATGTTGCGAAAATAGACCAATTATCTTTTAGTAAATCCGATGAAACGATACTGATTAATATTATTATGACGAGTACAATTATCGGAAGATAATTCAATAATTTGTCAATATGGAATGATTCTTGGATAGATTTTACGGCTTCAACGGTGTCATCATGTAATGATGTTACTGCTACGGCTGTTGCTGCTGTTGCTGCTGTTGCTGCTGTTGCTGCCGTTGCTGTTCCTGATGGTGATGGTGATGGTGGTGATGACATTTATATTTTGTTATAATGATAACAACACCCAGTTATAATTATAATATATAATAATGTCGCCCCGATTACGGATGACCTTACACCGACGGATGCGATAAATTACAGAAACGACATCGCGGTCTTTTTTCCATGGCAGTCGCGACATAAAGCAACTAAATTATCGACGTGATTCGAACCGCCATGTTCTAAAGCAATTACGTGATCCACTTCAAACCATGCTGGAAGCTGACGTTGACAATCCCCGCATTTCCATCCCTGTTGTGCGGCGACATACTTTTTCTTTGTTTCGCTAACACTACGTTTGCTAGAGTTTTTTCCGGAGTTGAGAACCCGGCGTTCCGCAGCAGTGGTGGGAGGTCCGCCACCGAAAGACGAGCGTGCTATTGGTTGCGCAGGGGTTCCGACAGCACTACTCATCGCACGACCCATCGCCCCGCCTACCCCCCCGCCTACTCCCCCGCCTATAGCACCACCGTCGTGGGGTGTCGAACCCCTCGTCATATCGAAAAACGGTGTTATCATATCTGCTGTGCCTTTACTGATCGGCATATATTTAATGATATCGTTGGCATGATACAACAACTGCCTAGAGTTTTCTGGATTACGGCGTAAAAACATGAATAGCGAGAGACCGATGAACCCAAATGTCGCCATCTTAATCCATTTTTGATTGCTTTGAAACATCTTTATCAGATGACCATCATAATAGGTATTCGCGATAAGAATGGCTGTAATAATAAATACGATATATTCAGTCTTTATCATTTTAGTAAACAGTTATATATAGCAGCGAATAAATCTATGTAGTGTTGTATTCATCTGTTATGATAATAATAGGCAGCATACCCTAGAGCAGCTACCACCATCATATAAACAAGTTTCTCTCGGTATTTCAGTTCCTCTAATATCTGTATAGGTTTGGGGCGATAATGTAAATAATATCTCTCAAGCGCATCATGTAAAGATATCTCGTCTTTCATGAGAATAACATTATATCGATTGTGAATGAAATGAACCCACCGAATAAACGAATCGCGATTGTCTAAATAAGGTGTAACTGGATATTTATTCAACATTCTATCGAATTCCGACGACATTTCTGGATCAGGAATAAACATAGAAAAGTTCTGAATAAAATCATAGTACTTTTTACGCACGACATCGTTAACATGATCTGGGTAATTCACGGCAGTCGTCATTAGAAAGAACCAGTAATGTGGTCCCCATATTTTCGCATCTAATTTCATAAAATCGCTTATAATGAAACGACATAAAAACAAAATTAGAATTACGATAAACGTATACCGAAAGATGGGTGATGTCGGAATGTCGGTATTTATAAAAGAACCATTACAAGAATCAGCATCAGCATCAGCATCAGAACAAACCGAACTAGTAAAAATAAACAATCCTAAATCTGCTTTATCTTATCTAGAAATTAGTCTATTGCGAACAACAGTAATTAATAAATCGTCGACCGCAAATACGGGGAATTCCAGCGGAGGAGGAGGAGGAGGAGGAGCAGCTACTTACCGGAGTAAAACCGTTTCGTCTACTGTCGACACAAACAAGTATTTCTGTAACAACTGTAATCGAACAAATCACGTATATAATAATTGTCGCGCACCAATAACAAGTATTGGCGTAATCGCATTTCGATGCGGTGATACCGGCCCCGAATTTCTCATGATACGTCGTCGCGACTCATTCGGGTTTGTTGATTTTATACGCGGTAAATACTCTCTCAACGACGAAGCATATATCCAGCGTATTATTGACGAAATGACGATGACCGAAAAAGACAACCTATTGCGTCTTACATTTGAACAATTATGGAGGTTATTATGGGGTGAATACACACGCGGAAGTCAATACAAAAACGAAGAACATATTTCTTTTGAAAAATATAGGCAGGTGCTGGGTGGAATACGAACGAAAGATGGGCGCATAAAGACGCTTCATCAGTTTATTGAAGAATCTACCACGAGATGGAGTGAAACCGAATGGGGATTTCCCAAAGGACGCCGGAATTATAATGAAAAAGATATTACATGTGCTCTGAGAGAATGTCTTGAAGAGACCGGATATGATATTACCACCGATAATGTGATACAGAATATCGCACCATTTGAAGAGATATTTATGGGGTCGGATATGAAGTGTTACAAACAGAAGTATTTTCTCGCGATGGTGGATTTAGATAAGAAGCCGAAGAAAGCGCACGATATCATGGAAGTAGGGCTAATGAAATGGATGTCGTTTGATGAGTGTATTCACACGATACGACCTTACAATTTAGAAAAGATCAGAATTGTTCGTAAAATTAATAACATATTATCCCGCTATGGTATATTTTAATTTTTATGTGTCCTTTTTATTTCGTGTAGATATATAAAGGACTATTTATTACTAATAATAGAATACTAATAATAGAATACTAATAATAGATAATGGCGGAAGATGAAGAAAATATACCAATTGAAATATCGATTACACCCGCGGCCACTTCTGTTGCGTCGGAGCCAGTTGTTCCATCTGTCGCGTCAGTAGCAGCGTCGGCTCTTGTTTCGATGCCGGATAAAAAGAATACGCGGATTATAAAACCGAAAAGACCTAACGGTCCGAACGGTCCGAACGGACGGAAAGCATCCGCAGCATCGGCGTCTGGAGGCGTCGCCGCGGGTTCTATCGACCCAAAACAAAAAATCAGACTAATGAAAAAGGAACTCGAAGATGGCCGTAAACGGTTGAAACCGGAAGAACTCAATAACCCTTTTAGTAAAGACTTCAATAAATTATTATTGAAAAAGGAGCTGCTTGAACGAGAGATTACATTACACGATATTGGCGTATTGCCAGCTGATAGCGATGATGAGCATCAAGGAGCCATCTCTACCGACGGTCTTTATCCAACTTTAAACGACCCTAATTTTAATACAAAAATTGCCCTTCGAAAGGAGTTTTTTGATACAAAAATGAATGTAGATAATACGAAGAGTGTGGAAGAAGAGGCGGAGATATTGTGTAATGCTCAGATTGAACTCGCACCAAACCAGCAATTCGTCCGAAATTTTCTCTCTGTAGAAACACCATATAACAGTCTGCTATTATACCACGGCCTAGGTACAGGTAAGACATGTTCCGCGATCAGCGTGGCAGAAGAGATGCGTGATTATATGAAACAGATGGGAATAACACAGCAGATTATTGTGATTGCGTCGCCAAACGTACAGGAGAATTTCCGGCTCCAGCTCTTTGACGAACGCGAGCTCCGAGAGATTGAACCAGGAGTATGGAATATCCGAGCATGTACCGGGAATAAATTCATCAAAGAAATAAACCCGATGAATATGAAAGGTCTAACACGCGAGAGAGTTATTAAACAAATTCGGCGATTAATTTCGTCGCACTATTTATTTTTTGGGTATAACGAATTCGCGAATTATGCGCGAACGAACGCGTCCAGTATCGGCATTTCGAGAGATGACGCTGTGATACAAGAAGTGAGACGTAAGGCGCCTGCTGGCGCAAGTATGGCGGAGGCGGCGGCTAATAAAGGAGTGATGTCTAAAAAAGGCCGTAAAACTGCCGCAGATATCGCCAAAGCGGCTGAAATAGAAACTATGGCTATCGAAACTCTCTCGGTAACGAAGCTGCGTAAATTATTCGCAAATACACTTATCATTATTGACGAGGTTCATAATATTCGTATCACTGATGACAATCGTGACAAACGTGTCGCAAAAATATTGTTTCAGATTGTTCAAAAGGTGAATAATGTACGCCTCTTACTTTTATCGGGTACTCCGATGTATAACAGTTACAAGGAAATCGTCTGGCTTATCAACTTGATGAATTTGAATGATCGCCGTGCTACAATTGATATCGCAGATGTATTTGATGAGCGAGGAAATTTCCGTTTAGATGCTGATGGTCGAGAGATAGGGAAGGAACTTCTTGTTCGAAAAGCTACTGGATACGTTTCATTCGTTCGCGGTGAAAACCCGTATACATTTCCTTATCGAGTATATCCGAGAGAACACTCTCCCGAATTCTCGCTTCTCGCTCGCTTACATGATGGAGGCGGCGGGTATCCGCGAACTCAATTAAACGGGCGGCACATCGACCAACCCATCGAACATATTGATGTTTATATGACGCGAGTCGGTGATATTCAAGAAGCTGCTTACCGTTTCATTATCAACGACATGAAAGCTATGTATATTTACAAGAAGACCGCGATAATTCGGCGGAAGAAAGCGGTGGCTGCTGCGGCTGGTCCTGATTCTGAAACCGGCGCCGGAACTGGTAAAAGTAAAAGTAAAGGCAAAAAGAGTGCTACGGCCGCCGTCGCAGCTAGTGGCGACATCGATGAAACAACCGTAGTAGATTCATCCGAGTTTCCTTCTTTTGAAAATATGGATACGATCGGTTATGCCGCGGTTCAGAAACCTCTCGAAGCTTTGAATATCGTATATCCACATCCATCCCTTATTGAATATATAAATGACCCAAATGACGAATTTGATATCGCGTCATGTATTGGAAAAGAAGGATTGCGTCATATTATGTCGTATGAAGAGGTCGGTAATCCACCGATGCGTTTAAACTTTGAATATCGCCCCGAATTTATACGCGCGTTCAAATTACCTAACGGCGAAACTACAACAAAGGAATCCTCGCGGATTTTCTCGCCGGATAACATCGGACGTTATTCAGCTAAAATCAAGAACATATGTGATAAAATTATTCAGAGTGACGGTATTATTCTTGTATACAGTCAGTATATTGACGGTGGTGTTGTTCCAATCGCGCTCGCATTAGAAGAATGCGGTTTTACGCGTTATAGTTCTACTGGTGGGAATTCGTCCTTATTTCGTAATAAACCTAGAGGAAATATCGACGCGATTACCATGCTTCCTCAACGTCAACATCAAGCACAATTTCCGAATCAGCCGTTCAGGCCGGCACGATATTCTGTCATCACAGGAGACCCAACAATATCGCCAGATAACCTACATGAACTTAAAGCGCTAACCAGCGAAAACAACACAAATGGCGAAAACGTGAAAGTTGTAATTATATCGGTGGCCGGAAGTGAAGGTCTGGATTTTAAAAATATTCGCCAAGTACATATTTTGGAACCGTGGTATAATATGAATTTACTCGAACAAATTATTGGTCGCGCTATCCGCAATTGTAGTCATAAGCGCCTTCCATTTTCGCAGAGGAACGTTGAATTGTATCTATATGGAAGTATGCTGACAAATCCCGACATAGAAGCGATCGACCTTTACTTATATCGATTATCTGAATTTAAAGCAGTAAAGATTGGCGCTGTATCTCGAGTGCTCCGAACTTCCGCGGTTGATTGTCTTCTTAATATACAGCATAATACTCAAACTGCTGCGCAGCTTAACCAGGTTGTTCAACAAAATCTCTCGTCGCGTAAACAAATAAACTATCAAGTTGGTGCGCGTCCATATTCCGCGTTATGCGATTATATGGAACGGTGTGAATATGTTTGTCGCCCAACATTCTCCAACGGGCGGACGATACAAGACCATAATGACTTATATGGGGTTGGCGACGACAGTGACAGCGATAATAGCGATACCGAAGGCTCAAAATCATCGTCGTCATTACGGCCGCGTAGCGATGTTCGCATGGATACATTTAATGAGAAGTTTATGTCGATGAACCTGGACAAAATCATTCATAAAATCAGGGATTTATATAAGGACGCTTTTTTTTACAAGAAAACTGGCTCGAATGGAATTATCGCGCATGTGAATGCTGTACGACCCTACCCTATTGCGCAAATAAATCTTGCTCTTACTCAAATGGTAACAGACTCAAATGAATATGTAAATGATAAGTACGGTCGCCTTGGACGTATTATAAATGTAGGTGATTATTATTTGTTTCAGCCTATTGAACTTACGGATAAGCGTATCAGTATATACGAACGAAGTGTACCAGTTCCTTATAAACATACCGCAATAGAATATCCTCTTCCACAGGAATTAACAGAAGATTATTTGGGGATTATGCCAGCAGTGACTTCAAGTGCTTCCGTAGTACCGAACAAAAAGGTAGTTCAGAAATTGATAGCAAATACTACAACCGCATCTTCCGCATCGGTAAATGAAGAGAGATCTAAAGATACAGCTGCCGCCTCCGCCGC
>JACCDQ010306189.1_pt1 | contig 13329 bp, 14 predicted proteins | sample 7446031 | NCBI WGS metagenome assembly JACCDQ01 (sample SAMN15323442, study PRJNA562643) | freshwater metagenome | isolation source: river surface water | place: USA:Blue River Watershed | collected 2017-08-17 | reverse complement strand
TTCCCACCAAGCTGCACGGCCTTGCGCTTGAGGATCTGGAGGATCTTTTCCTCATGCCCACCAAGAATCCTCGAGAGCGATTCGGGCGTCAGCCCCTTGTTCGCCCGATCAACGCTGACCCCACCGTCCTTTCCAAACTCCAGAACCCCCTGAATGAAGCCAAGCGAAAGCCAATCCGAATCCCCCTTCGGATCGTCGCGGACGACATAGAACAGCACGATGTCCTCATGCGCCCGCCCAACGTAGCTGTAGAACAGATTCTCTCCACTCGTCCGAGCCGTACACCAAGTCGTCTTCGGCGCTTTGGTGTCCTTGTCGTAGCCCGCAATCTCGCACGAATGCTCTCGCGTCGACGGAAGCCAGAGATTCCAGGGGCCAACCTTCCCGATCCGATCCCCCTCCAACGCCTTCGCGTCCACGTCGACCTCAAACCGCTGCTTCTCCCGAGACGAGAGGACAAGCAGCCGCTCCATCTGATCCACCGTCATCTTGGTGACGTCCGAAGGATTCGACCACCCACGAGAGGAAGGAGCAAACTCCCCGTCCACAGCACGACGGAAGTCTTCGTTCGCCCCGTACTTGGTGCCAATGGCAGCATCTCGCTTCGCGTACTTCACCACAGTCGGGATCGCATCCTCGAACGGATGAACCTCACGACGACGAGGCGACTCCCCATACCGATCCGAGAGCCACGACAGATACTTCGGCGGAAGCGACTTCAGCGAATTCGAATGCGTCGGGTACGCCGTGATCAGGTAGGCGGAGGCTGACCTCGCATTCTCCGCAAGCTCGTACCCAACCTCGATCAACGCCTCTAAGAACAGCCGCATGGGAACCCCTCATGGGAGAGGTAGAACGATCCGCAAGCGCAGGCAAGCAGCGCACCACGATCACGCCGGGGGACATAGAAGTGTCTTAGTTCGGGATCGGAAGATCCCCAGCGAAGGCACGGAATCCACTCGTACTTTTCAGCCCTGAGGGAGGCCCGACACCAAGCCGGATCACGACGCGACGATCAGGGCCACGAGAGCAGCATAGGAGTGTCCTATTCGGGATCAGAAGATCCCCGTCGAAGGCGCTGAATCCACTCGTACTTTCGCTCATAAGGTGCCACGGGACGTTCACGGCAGCCGCATGGAGCCGAAGCGCCGCGAGGAGCGATCACAAGCCGGGGTCTTCGAGAGATCCTTGCGGTCGCCCCGGTCGTCGGGGTCGTCGCTCGCGCCTCCCGCACGCGATCCGGGCATATAGAAGTGTCTTAGTTCGGGAAGAAGAGATCCCCAGCGAACGTCACGAATCCGACGCTACTTTGCGCGACGTCATGGGACGAATGCGCCACCAAGACATGCCAGCCAGGGTCATGCGCTCACGACGCCCCGTTCGACACCGCGAAAGTACGGTCGAATTCGCTGCCTTCGTCGCGGACTTCGTGATCCCGAATAAGACACTCTGATAGCTGGCTGGCGGGGCTGCTCGTGCTTGGTGCTGCCTCGTGGTCATGGCACCGCGAAAGTACGGTCGGGTTCTTGGCGTTCGTTGGGGATCTTCTGATCCCGAACTAAGACACTCTTATGGGCGGGGTGTTGTCATGCGCCGCTCGGGATGCCGACCATGATCTTTAGGTGCTTGTGACCCTGGATCGCTCGCTCGTACCAGCCTTCGTAGCCGGGGTACTTCCCTTCGGGGTGGCTCCCGACCCACTCGACCTTCTTTCCGAGGACGCGCTCTACCTGCTCCTTGGTGCCAACGAAGGGAACGTGGAGGCGTGTGATCAGAATGTGAGCCATCGCTTCGGAGACCTCAGCGTAGTACCCTGGCGTTCCGAGGGTCTCTGCTGCACGGCGGAAGAGTTCGGCCTTCGCCTTTGGTGTGCCGTCTGTGGCGGACGCGATGGACTTCAGCCCGTAGGGAGACTTCTTCGAGATCCGCAGGACGTCTGCTTCAGGATCTTCGTCTACGTCAATGGCATCGAACACCAAGGCGTCCCCGTTGAAGAACGAGGAGGCGTTGGTGAATTCGAGGTGACCTCCGATGGAGGCGTAGCTGGATTGGATCAGGCGAATGAATTCGTCTGCAAGCTCGGGTTTCTTCCTTAGGGCGTCGACGGGCATGGAGACCCACTTGTCTTTGACGCCGAGCGAGAGTTCGAGAAGGAGTAGGCGCATGAGATTCCTCATGACGCATTCGACTTCGTTCGTCGAACGAGAGAAGCCCCGCTGGAGACCAGGGGGCTTTCTCAAAATGGAGTAAAGGCCGGGTGGGGGAGTTATCCCCTAAGGGCTTCTTGGCCCGACCTTGCCCGTTCCTTAGAGCATGGATCACCTCGTAGGTGGCGAATGAGGGTTGGACGTTGAGCGGCTGGGTTTAGCGCCTGTCCGCGTCAGGCGTGCTGATCGGGTGGCCCCCTTTCCTCGGCTCGGAACCGGGCAGTCGTCACTCTGCACGGCGTCGGTGGAGGGCGGCCTATGGGTCTCTCCGTTCGGAGTCCCGATCAAACCCGGACGTAAACCATGTCACACCTTCCTTCTTTGTGTGCAGTCCTTGTGGAGTCCCCTTCTCTTCGCTCGTCTGCCTTGCGCGGGCCGAGCGTGGGCTGAAGGGGCGCTTCGTGAGCGAGTCGGCTTACCGCTATCGCCTGTGAAGGCCCACTCGGCGGCGCTCTCTCGTCTCCCCAACAAGATAGCCACCCCCTCGTCGGGGTCTACTCGAACACTGTCAAGAACGTGTCAAGGCGACCTTCTCGATCCAGGCTCGGGGTTCGAGCCGATGTCGTGCGTAAAGGGCGGCGACCTCTTGGTGCAGGAGGTCTCTTCCGAGCGTGGTCATGGGAAGATCCTTCGTCTCCTGCCGAAGCCGCTCGAGCGAGGCTTGCAAGATCGCCTCCTCGATTAGTGCGTCTCCATTGTAGAGGGCGTGGCATGTGGTGCAAAGGAAGCAGTCGTCTGGGGCGACGGAGGGGAAGATCTCGTCCTCCAGGCTCACTCGTTGCCATGCCTGCACCACGGCGTTGGCTCCGCAGAGATCGCACGACGAAGTCGAATTCGTCGCTCCCATGACGCCCACGGGCCAGAATCGTTCCTCTAAGGTCTCCATGACTCCTCCCACGAAAAAGGGAGCCTCGCGGCTCCCTGTTGGTGCCGTCCCTTCGATCACTCGAGGCGGAGGGGCATGACGACGGCGACGTTGCGATCCCCCTCGGCGGAGCGGATCTCGTCCTCTTCGGAGAGGATCATGGGGGCGAGGGGTGCTGTACCGCTCAGGACGATCTCGGTCTTGGTGAAGGACTGGAGCGCCTCGATCAAGAAGGCGGGATTCGTCCCCATGCGCTTGATCTCCCCCGTGAGGTCGGAGACCGTGACCTCTTCCTGCGCGTCACCAAGATCCACGCCCCGCGCTTGCAGGATCAGCGACCCGTCTACGGACTTGATCGAGACGCCCGACGAGGCGGACGCGCCGTTGAGGACGATCTTGGTGCGCTGAATGGCAGAGATCAGATCGGCTCGATTGACCTTGAAGCGCCACTGGTGCGACGTGGGCATCACTTCCTTGTAGTTCGGAAACTCCGCCTCGATGAGCCGACCGACGATCTGCGTCCCACCAAAGGTCATGGTGATGCTGCCGTCAGCCACGGCCACGGAGACTGTCTCGTCCGCGTTCGTCGCCAGCCGCAGGAAGGCATTGATCACCTTCGAGGGAACCAGCCGACGCTTGGGCATCTTGTTCTCCGAGATCTCGGGGATCGCAGTGAACGCCACCCTCAGGCGGTTCCCGTCCGTCGCCGCCGTCGCCAAGCCCCCGGCCAAGCCCTTGAGAAACATCCCGTTCAGCCCGTAGCGGTTGTCGTCCGGGGCGATATTGAAGGACGGCACGAAGGCTTCCCTCAGCGTCTTGACCTTGGTGGTGAACCACGTCCCTTGAGCGGGAGCGGCGCTCGGGGGGTACGCACTCAGGTCGTCCCCGTTGAGCTTGTACTGCGACTTGCCGCAGCGCAGGTCGATCACCCGCCCCCCACGATCCTCTCGCTCCTCCATCGAGACGACGCCACCCGCGAGGACACCAAGGACGCGGGTGAGGGTGTCGGCCTGAATGGCGACCGAACCCGTGCGCGTGACGCGGAGCGCCTCTCCTGCCGGAATCTGCTGATCCAGCTCAATGGCGCTCTCTTGCCCGTGAACGGTGAGCCGGTCGTCGCTCGCCGTGACCACCACGCAGGACAGAATCGGGGTGTTGCTCTTCTTGGCTACGGCGGAATTCGCAGCCGCCACGGCCTTGCGAAACACGTCGAGGTTGACTTCGATCTTCATACGGACTCCTCTTGAAGGCGTGAGATATAACACTCCTCGAGGATCTGGATCGCCCGAGGAAACTGATCAGGATGCAGCCAGTAGGAGGGCGGGTCGTGTCTGCGGTCTGAGACGGCACCAAGGCGCTCCCAATACGCTTGAAAACGCTCCTCCATGACGTTCTCGACGTACAGCACTCGCCCCAGCTCCTTCAAGAGCCGCACCAAGAAACGAGAGAACGCTCCCCGTCCCCGCTCCTCGACCTCTACGGAAGCGATCTCGAGCGTGTCATGAAACGAATTCGAATTCGGATCTACGCGCCGCGTGACCCGAAGGTAGAGGTGAACTCCCCCCAGAGCCACATGCCCCCGCGCCTTTGGTGCCTTCAGCATCTCTCGGATCTGTTCCACTTGCCCTCACATAAGGATTGCTTCAGCCGACACCGGATTCGACGAGATCGATCTCGCCAAGTACTCCGGTAGCTCGTTCTGACGACGGGATTGAAGATAGCGCACCAAAAGCGGCAGCTCGCGCTGCTTGACCTTCTCGTAGGGGTAGAGGTGCCAGCCCCCCACGGGGCGGACTTGCCAGTGATAGAGTAGCCACGTCTCGTCCCGCATTCTCGGATGCCTTGGCATCCAAGCCTCGAAGTCTACGGGAAAGACCCGGATCTGTGGCATGATGCTTCGCGTAGCCGAGAAGGCGACCTGCGTCCGAACCACCCAGCCGTCCTCTCGAAGGACGTCAACGTGCGTCCCTTGAAGCATTTGCACGACCCACGCGACCATCGCCTCCTTCGGACGCACCAAGCGACTGCTCCGCCACCCAATGATCTGATCCTGCACCAAGTAGTCCGCACCCTTCTTGAAAGGCCGCAGAGACATCATGCGCTCCGAATGACTCAGATCATGTAACCGACCCGCAAGTCAGTTTCACTTCCACTGAAGGATCTGGCGGAGCTGCTCCTCGCTCATGCGAGCGGACTTGAGCGAGAAGCCCGAGGGGCCGATCTCGATGTAGCCGTCCCGAGCCTGATCCGTCACCAAGACGATCTCCTCCGAGACGAGCGCGATCCGCAGCGACTCCCCCTCCTTCGAGACCTCCGTTGGTGCGAACCCCCGGAGCTTCACCCGCTCCATGACCTTCTCCGCCTTGCGCCGCAGGTCGAGCGGCAGGCTCGAATCCAACGCAACCACGGCCTTCGCCCCGCCCACGCGACGACGCCCAATGACCTCTCCGAGCATTCCAACCTCCAGAACGAAGATAGGCGCACGGAAGGCGCTTTCCAGCGGGGCGAGCAGCCCTTAGCACGTTCTTTACCGCTCCATGAAGCGCGACAAGGCATAGGCCCGATCATGCATGAGGATGTTCCACCCCTCGTCAAAGATCGTTTCCTCTACCGAGAGCGTCACTGTGGCCACCCGAGGCTCTCCATTCGGAAATACACGCTGGATCTGCTTTTCAAGGCTCTTCACGATGCAGATACAGTAATCCCGCCCCCCATAGAAGACCTCCAGTCCACCAAAGGTGAAGAGACCTACGCGAGGCGGGCTTGGGCGCGTCCCGCTCGAGGAGACCTCGTACCTCGGTAGGACGAGCTGGTCGAAGAACTGGAAGTCAGCGATGATGTCCCGGTTGTATTTCCGATTCTCGGGTGAAAGCGGGTCGACCACCACGCTCGTCAAGAGCGGTAGATCCTGGCGAGGGCGAATGTCTCGGAACAGCTTGAAAGTCAGCGGGAACGAATTCCCCGTCGTACCCGTCCATTGGTGGACTGATCCCGTCCCCCCCGGAACCTGAGTCGAGGCGTAATTCGCCTCACGGCTAATGGAAAGCTCCTCCGGCCAAGGGAACTCTCGCGTCTGCGGAGGCTCGAACCATACCGCCTTCGGTGACATAAGCGTAATGCTAAAGGGCTTGGCCTTGTCGTACTCAGGCCCGTTGATCATGGCTTGCGCCAACCCAAGATAGCCAGCCATCGAGACCTCCAAAAAGAAAGGGGAGCGTTCGACCTCGTCGACGCCCCCCACGCCCTCACACCAAGACGATCACGCCTTGGCGAACTTCCCGAACAGCGACCACACGCCGTTCTTCATGCACATGATGCAGACCTCGCCCTCACCGACCGTCGCGTAGGTCGTCCCCTCACGACGGTTCTTCACCACGAGGTTCTCCGCCGCGTCCGCCATGTTGCTGATGAAGACCCAAGCCTCCTGCGTCAGGCTCGCGTCCTCCCAGAGACGGACGTCGCGGTGCGTCCCGCCCGGATCGAGGAGCTGGAAGACGCCGTCCTCAGGATCGATGTCGTGATCCGCACCAACGGTCTCGACGTTCACGCCGTTGAGCGCGTTCAGAACCGAGGTGATATCCGAGATCGCCCGCACCAACTCGGTGGGTGTCCGAGAATCCATCGGAAGCTCGACGTTGTGGGCGAGCGGATGGCTCAAGTTAGGCTGTGCCATTGGTTTCTACTCCTTTGTAGGAGGTAGAAAGGATCGCAGAACCTGTCAAGCCTTCCCGGCCCTTACGAAGTCGAATTCGCCAGCGGAATCCAGGCGTCAGCTCGCGTCTTCTGTGGGGTCTCGATCCAGTGCGCCCCCTTCTTTCGCACCAAGAGCCTTCGATGCTCAACGAAGAGCGTTCCTTCCTCTCCGAACGGGATCAGGTGTCCGATCAGGGGATCGTCCCAATCCCCTCCGCGAACGAGGATTCCACCAAGAGTGAGGGCGCACTCGGCGTGATGCACCACGAGGGTGGAATACTCCTCAATGAAGGTCGTTCGTCGCTGATTCCACTCGTTCGCCACGTCCCCGCGCAATTCCGCCAGCTCGATCTCCTCGTCGAAGGTGCGCGTCAGGCGCTTCATAGCCCTTGAAGCGAGCGATTCCTGTGCTTCCGTCCCGAGCAGGCAGAGCCGCTCCCCCCCCTCCATGTCGCATAGGGTCAACGTCACCAAGATCTTCCCTGTGCAGATCTCGACGTCGAGACACACAGCACCAAACTCTCCTCTCCGCAGGCCCGAGTCGTACCTCTTCTCCCCCACCACCAAGACCACATGCTCCCCGTCCAAAGCGAGCGCCACCTCCCCCTCTACGGGGAGGCTGATCAGCTTGCGAGCAAGCGTCCCGCCCGCATGCCGATCCGCCCAGATCTCAGCCAACTCCTCCCGAACCTTCTCTTCGTAAAGCCGCCGAAGGAGCGCATGATCCGAGAGAAGGTTCTCGTAATGCTCCTCGAGCGCAGGGTGCAGCTCGCCATCGAACCAAGCCTGGACGGTCTCCTCCGAGGGATCGGGCCGGTCGTTCGCCACCAAGTCGTAGGGCCAGCCCTTCTTGTCGGCTACCTCGGCTCCGATCCTCCAGAGTCCCTCGAGCTTCTTGGTGCGATCCGCAATGAGCTTCTCCGCGAGCTTGGCGAAGAGAAGCCCCCCCGCCTTGCCGAAGTTCTCTCGAGCCTTGTCGAGCATGTAGAGGCGGTCGAGGTAGCTCTCCGTGAGCCAGCCCTGGTCACCAAGCCAGGACTCGAGGTGCGCCAAGCCCTTCTTGGTGTCCTTCCAGACGTGTTCGTGATCCTGGGCAGCCCCGGAGATGTTCGCCCAGCCCGCCATGAGCCAGCGATCCAGCCGCTCCTTGTCAAGTTCCCTCATTCGAGCGGCGTCCTCCGCATGCAGGTAAAGAACGTGCTTCCCTCGATCCGGCGAAGGGTTCCCGCCCCGTAGCTCGGAGTGAGAGGCGGCTCTGGAAAACGAATTCGAATTCGTGCCGAATGCCAGCTCTCGAAGAGCCATTCCGTTCTCTCGAATTCGATCCCCCCGATCTCAAGCCTGCGCGGGGGCTTCAGCCCGAGATCCTCCGCGAATTGCGGATTGAGGCATGAGAGGAGATCGATCACCGGGGCCGGAGCGAGGGAAGCACCAAAGCTCACCCCCTGATACGGCGAGAGATACGCGATCAGGCGGCACCAATCCTCGACCGTGAGCGGGCTGACGACTTGCCCGACCCGAGGGAGGCGCTCATTCTTGAGCCTCGCCCAATCGACCCAGAAGTGAAACGGAGCGAACCACTCGTCCAGCTCCTTCTTCGCCTTCGAGCGCGCTGAACCCGCATGACGAGAGGCGTGGCTTGTCCAGAACAACGGGCTGAGCGTGACGTAGAGCATTGCGCTAAGCTGCTCCCGCCCCCGCTTCGTTCAAGGCGAAGGCAGCCGCCTTGACACGTTCTTAGCCAATCTTGTTGATCGTGTAGACGATCTCCACAGCGGTGATGGTGGTCTTGGTGCCGTCAACAATCGGAACCGTCAGCGAGACCTGCAAGAGCAGCCGGTTGTCCGTGTCCCCAGGCTGGTGAGCATGCTCAAGGGTCTCTTCAACGGTCTGGTTCGTTGAAAGCGAAGCATCCAGCGATACCGACGCCAGGGACGAAATGTCCCCACCACCGGCATTGTCGCAGCTCCAAAGGGTGGCTACCGCAGTCGAGTCCATCCCTGCCGCTGCAAATTTCCCAACGATGCGAAGCGTCGTGATCACCGCATCATACGGAAGGTTGACCGGGCAGTATGCGTTGATCGTCTCGCTTGAGGCGTCCCCCGAGAATGAGATTGATGGAATCGTTCCAATCTCAATCGTGACTCCACCACCAGTAAACTGGTACACGGTCGCGCCGTCGCCGCTGTCGGTGTAGGTGAAGAGAGGAGCAAGCGCCAAGCCGCAGTAGCTCAGCACGTTGGTGACCTCAGGAACAATCGGCGCGCTCTCAAACTCGACTGCGACCTCGCTTCCAATCGTGATCGTTGTTGGTGCGGTTGCCTTGACCTGCACCGAATCCTCGGCATCAGAGTGCGCGTAGAGGTGTCCCGCACCAACATGGCCCATGAGGCGCAGGATGGAGGCGTCTACGGCCTTTGCAGAGGCTCCCCGCTTGTGAGGGTGCGCCGTGGCGACGAAGACCTGCGGCTGCTCGATGTAGAACGTCCCGGCGCTCAGCCCTTGCGCCCCTACCTCAATGCCGACGAAGTAGCAGTCAGCAGGCACCAAGACTTCCTTCTCATAGAGCGTCCAGTCAGCGGTCGTTGCCGAAAGTGCAGGGCCGTTGAGGGAGAAGGAATTGACCGTCCGATCCGCCTCCATGAAGCGGAATCGAATTCCGATCTTGGTGGCCGTGCAAGCCGTCGCCTTGTAGTAGAAGCGATACCGAATCGCCGACCCTGGAGTGACCGCACCAAGCGCATGGAGCTTGCGGTAGACGTTCCCCGAAGCACCTGAGGTCGTCCCCATGATCGAATTCAGCGCACCAGAGACGACAGCATCGGTGAGGACGAGCGAAGTTGCTCCACCCTGCGTGACGTAATCCCCAAGCGAAGTCTCGTAGCCCATGTATGGATCTTGAATCAGGGCTTCCCACTTGTCCCGATCTTCGCTGAAAGGAACCTCCTTCCAGGCGCGAGAGCGAACAGAGGTGTCAATGTTTGTGGCCGCAAGCGATCCAGAAGACGGAACCGTGACAGCGCAGATCCAGATCGTCTCAGCGGGGTTGGGCGTCGAGGCGTACTCAGCCGAGGTGTAGAGCTTGTACGTCGCCACCGTGTCCGTGTCGACCGCGTAGGTGACGTTGAGGGCGATGTAGACCGTCGTTCCCGCATACGCCGTCAGATCGAACGTGACCGACGCGGTCTCGTTCACCGTCAGCACCAAGCCACTCCCCCGCACGCGAGCAATGGAGGCGCTCAGGGTCTCGTCCACCTCAAGCTCGAGCGTCAAGCCAGCAGGCGTCGAGGGGGTGAACCCGTAGAGAATGCCAGCAGGCTGCGAAGCATGGATCTTGTTGACGCTCTGAGAGGTGTACGCCGCCCCCCAGGGCATGGAGACCTTAGAGGCGCTGATGGTGCTAAGGGTCGTGGGCATTCATTTCTCCGAATTCGAATTCGTTCGTATCCGCTTCAGGGGATCACTCGCCAGAGAAGGTCACCTCGATCCGAATCTCGACCCCCTGGTAGGATTCCTTCTGAATCTTGGGGAAGGTCGAGTAGAACATAAGGACGTCGTCGGCATTGTAGATCCCAAGCTCGTAATACTCGGGAGCCGCACCCGACCCGTCGTCTGACCCTTCGTCGGGATCAAGGGCGCAAATGATCGTGACCTTCGCGTCGTCGGAAGTGTCAATGTCCGCCGCCTCCAGATCCTTCTCGTAGGAGAACCTGCTGTCTGTTGGGTAAGCGGAGGCGTTGTCAATGCAGTCCAGATCCTCCTGAGCCGCCTCGGGGGTGTTTGGCACCTTGGTGCCTCCCTGGTTCGTCCAGCCCCCCTCCCCGAAGCGAAAGTAGCTCGGGACGAGCGAAGCCTCTCCGTGGGCGTCTCTGAGAAGGTTCAAATAGCCATTGGTGACGACGGTCTGAAGGGTCGGCATTAGAGGGTCTCCTCGACGTAGGTGTCTACAGGCTGAACGTCCGCCGCAACCTCGTCAAAGCGGCTGTAGGTGCGTACCGATCCCGAGATCGACTTCGCCACCCGCACAGCGACCGCGCTCTGCATCGTGAAGACGTACTGCGCGATCTCGACGTGGGCGGGAAGCTGCTTCTTCAGTTGCGCGAGCGTGCGCGGAAGGAGATCCTCGAAGAAGGCGGAATCCCCGAGGAGGGACGAGTCTCGCACCTCAACCTCTACGCGAATCCGGTGGCTTGGACGCCAGTCCTCTTGAGGTGCCACGGAGGGTCGAATGAGGAGCTTCCATGCGCCAGCTTCGGGCGTCAGCCTTAGGTGCGTGACCAGCATGGTGGTCGCCCCGTCATAGCTGTCCACGAAGAACTCGTTGTCGTCCGAATCCTTCAGGACGATCCCGACCCACGAAGCCTCTCCTGAGAGCATCTCTACCGGGGCGCTAAGGGTGAGGGTGTGGCTGCCTTCGTCGCTCGAAACCGCCGTGACCGTGACATCCTCCTCGACGGATTCCGCGTCAAGGGTGTCGACAGGAATGACGTCCGCTCGCACCAAGTCAAACAGCGGAAGCCTCGGGTCAAGATCCGTGTAGTATTCCCCCTCGATCTCGAACGTATTCGCGGCAGGAAGGGCGTCGTAATACCACTTGTTGATCCAGTAGAGACGCTTCACCGTCGCACGAAGACCTGACATCCTCGCACGAAGCGAGATCGAATTCGTCGAACCGCGCTGCCCCCGAAGCCACGCTGCCCGCTCCGTGGCCGCTCGTTGGTACGCCAGGGGGTCGTATTCCTCCAGCGTGATCGCCATGTCCGCTGCAAGGTGCTTCAAGAAGCTCGGGGGGGTGACTGTGATCGTTCCGCCTGAGGGGGTCTCCGTTCCTGCGACCGTGAGGTAGCCCCCAATGGCATTCACGCTCCGCACCACCGTGCGCCTGATCCCCACGACGACGTCTCCGGGGCTGATCGTGACGAGCAGATCCGGCTCCGAGACGAATAGCTCGAGGTACGCCTCTCCGGTCTCCGACTCTGCTGCTGTGACGCTGTTGGTGCTGGTCACTTGAAGGACGAGCGGCTCTCGAGAGGAGACAGAAAGCGCATGCCGCAGCGACGCCAACGAGGATGCCTGCTCCCTGAGGTACAAGGTGCTTTCCGCCATTGCCTCAACGAAGAGGCGAAACCATCCCCCATTCTCCGGGTCGCGGTCGCGGTAGACCATCGGAATGGTTCGCCAGATCGTATCTGCCCAGCTTGGCTGGCCTACCGTTCCAGAGGAGCCGAAGGGACTCGCCATGACCTCACCTCAGATCCAGTAAGATACCACCAAGACCCAATCCGTCGTATCCACCCAGGGGTCGTACTCGTCAAGCGTGATCGTGTTTCCGCTGATCTCGTAGCCCGAGGTCAGCTCCAAGCCGTTCAGGGTTACCCTCGGAATGCAGTTCGCATGCGGGGTTTCGCTTAGATCCCACTCCCAGGTTGCGTTATCGAGCGTGAATGAATCTTGCTGCTCTTGTGGATAAGTACCGGCACTTTCAAACGTGACCGTGTCGCCATCCCGAACCACGACCCCGTTGCGAAAGTAGACCGCCGACCCTGAGCGATACGCCACCAAGACGTCCCCTGTCGTTGGTGCGACCTGCCGAACGACCGCAGGCGTCACGTCCCTTGCACCAGAGGAGGAGCGAGTCACGCTCATGACCCACATGGCCCCAGAGGGGCGCAGTGTTACCGGGGAGTGATCCGTCGTGATTCGCTGCTGCGCCCCCGTAGAGGGCGTCACCAAGAAGAGGTCGTCCGTAAAGGTCAGCTCCCCCGTAGAGGCTGTGAACGAGATCGATCCTCCCCCGTAAAGGAAGAGATTTCGATCCTCCACAGAAGCATTGAGCCAAGCATCGATCTGCTCCACCATCGAGCGAAAGATCGGGTGCCATTGCTGATCCGCTGACGACGGATACTGGATCGAGAGCCGGGGGCTGGCAGCGGGCATGGGGGTCTCCTTAGGCTAAGGCTTGGATCAGGATCGTTCCGGGGACAATCACCTGCTCTTGCGAGACGAGCAGGTTTTGGTGTCCATCGACGGAGACATCCTCACAAGCAATGGTGACATTGCACACGTCGACGCCCGAGACAGCCTGAACCTCCTCGTACACCTGCGAGATGTAGAGGTTGACCCCAAAGGCCCGCTGCTTGAGGAGTGTCCGAATCCGGGCGTCGATCTCCCCCTGCACCTGAGAGAAGATGAAGTTCGGGAGCGCCCGAAACTCCACGGTAATGTCAGCCGCAACAAGGGCATCGGCCCCAGAGGAAACTCGCACGACATGGGCTACGTCGCAACGCTCTTGAAGGTACGTCTCGAGCGAGCGGATCAGCCCGTTCGAAGGGGCGGTATAGTCCTTGTTCTGATCGATGGACAGGATCGAAACCGAGATCACGTTGCTAAAGCCATCCCCGTCCAAGACTTCGTCCAGATGCGACCGAAGAAGGAAGAATGCGTTCGAGACGGTTTCGCGCGCAGTCTCACCAAGAGAGGAGAGGGCGTCGGCGCTCGTCTTCGAGGCGACTGCTTCGGCGTCAATGGAGGTCATGGCCCCCGCAATGGAGGTGCGGTGCGTCC
>JACCDQ011509304.1_pt1 | contig 13330 bp, 10 predicted proteins | sample 7446031 | NCBI WGS metagenome assembly JACCDQ01 (sample SAMN15323442, study PRJNA562643) | freshwater metagenome | isolation source: river surface water | place: USA:Blue River Watershed | collected 2017-08-17 | reverse complement strand
GTAAGAGGAATTTGGGCCGGAAAATATAATTCAGGTTCAATTGCTCAGACATGTCGTTTTGCAGATTCAACTTCTCCATATAAATCACACGACTTAGGATTTGTTAAAAATTTAAATAAATTTTTAGCAGTCGATAAAAAATTAGTCGTTGATATGGTAGGCGAGTTTGATTTAACTCAAGAAATGTCTAGTGCTTTAAAAGAAATTATGTCAAATTTAAAAAATGAAAAAAATGACCGTGCAGCTTTAGAAAAAATAATTGTAAATAAATAATATGAAAAAACTTGTTTTACCTGGAATTTTAATTTTAATTGCAACCTCTCTGGCATTGTTTGTAAAAAACAATGCCAATAAAGTTGCAGAAGACACCAAAAATCTTGAAACCGCACCTTTAAATTCTGTTGCGATAGTAAAAGATGATTTAGAAAAAATTCAATCTAAATTGATTTTAAATAATAATCAAAATGATCTATGGCTTTTATTAAATGATTATTCTAAAAAATCAGATCAAATTGTTAATAGTGAAAATAAAAAGGCTTATTTTGATTTAGTAAATCAACATGTCAAAGATTTAAATTCTTGTATCAAAAAAGACTTTTGTGGGATTGAGAGGGCCGAAGGGAAAGCTTATTTTGATGATGAAAAAACACCGGCGCATATCCTATTAGCGAGAGAGTTAGAAGTCTTTAAGAGCATTTTAAAATTAGACCCAGCGTTTTCAGATCAAATTGATTGGAACTTAATTACGGAAATTTCCTTAATGAAAAGTCCGATTGTACAAAATATCGCCCTTGATCTATTACGAAACTTTGATAAAAAAAATAATGGGGCAGAAAAGCTTTTAAAAATGTCCCAAGAATATAAAGGTGAGTTGAAAGCAAAATTATTTTTAAATCTTGCGAAAGATGCCTTGCCAGACGAAAGAAGAATTTTGATTAACGCATTTAAAGACTCTTTTGCGAAAGACGATGCTGACACCATTATTTCAATTTTAGAGAAGATTGGTGAAATGAGGCTCTCTAAAGCTGAATTACTCGAAGTTCTCCCATATCTATGCCGATTTAAAGAATCTGAACTACAGGCCCACAATTTAAAAGTTATCTCAATGCATTTAACGCGATTAAAATTGTCAGTTAAAGAAGTTTGTCCTTAGAAATATTTATATCTTTTATTTTTCCTGCTAGACTAGAATGAGTTTAGCGAGGTTATTTATGTTTATGGAACACAAATTTTTAAAAATGAAAGATGGTGTCGAACTATCAGTAAAAATTAAAGAGAATGGAAGTCCTGTTTGGATTATTGTTACCCATGGCGTGGGAGAACATCTAGATCGTCATCGCTATATGGTTGATTTATTCGGTCACGATTTTAATATTTTTCAATACGATTTAAGAGGTCATGGTAGAAGCACAGGAAAAAGAGCTCATGTCGAAGATTTTTCATTGTTTATGGAAGATTTAAGAGAGATCGTTCGTTTTCTAGCTAGTAAATACAGAATGAAAAGATATGCCTTATTTGGACACTCAATGGGGGCTTTGGTGACCTGCTCATTCATTCAAAATTTTGTTGAAGACGATTTTTATCCCGAAAGATTGGTGGTAAATGCACCACCTTGTGCGGCTCCAGGAATGCTGGGCGATTTTTTAAAACTTTTACCAGGCTCAGTACATCAGAATCTTTGCAAAATACCTTTTACAATACCATTAGGTGGTCTAGTTGATTTAAATTTTTTATCACATGATCCTCGAGTAAAAGATGAATACATAAAGGATAATCTAAATTCGCTCAAGCTTGAATCTAAGCTGTTGCTAGAGATTGTAAAAACATCTCAATCAACATTTTCAAGGCCACTAAGATCAAAATGCAAAAACTTTGTCTCTGTCGGTGAATTAGATAAAGTTGTTAATTATCCTGAGCTGATTAAATATTTTTCTGAAGTTGATAAATCGTTTAAGCTTACAGTTTTTGATGGAGCTTATCACGAAATTCACAATGAAATAGAAAAGTATAGAAAGCCCTACTTTGATTATTTAAAAACAACTTTTAATGAGATGCTTTTTTCACCAGAGTAAGCTGTTCTAAAAATTCTACTCTTTCTAATGCCGTAGGATGAGAATAGTAAAACTTAGAATACCACGGATCAGGAGTTAAGCTTGAAGCATTGTCCTTGTACATTTTGACAAGCGCTGTAATTAAATCTTGTGCATTGGTGTAGTCACTTGAGAATTTATCAGCTTCATATTCATGTTTTCTAGAATAGAAGGCTTGAATTGGGATGAGAAAAAAGGTGTAAACCCCGCTTACCATACTAAAAATGGTTAAAATGGCAGCGTCGGTGATTTGGGTAATTCCATGGCCGATAAAAAATTCAGGTTTTGTTTTTAAGTATCCTAAAATAAAAAATCCCAAAAATGAGCTGATTAAAGAAATGAATAATCTTTTCTTGATGTGATTTAATTTCATATGACCGATTTCATGACCCAAAACAGCGATCACTTCATTAGCATTTAAACTGCTTAATAAAGTATCAAAAAAGACTATGCGCTTATTTTTTCCAAATCCTGTAAAGTAAGCGTTTCCGTGACTGGATCTTTTTGAAGCATCCATCACAAACAGACCTTTTGATTCAAATTCGACTCGTGATAAAAGATCAATGACTTTTTTTTCTAGGTCTGGATTTTCTAGCGAAGAAAACTTATTAAAAAGTGGAGCTATCCATGTTGGGTAAATATAAATTATCAACAGCTGAAATACTGAAACTAAAATAAAAGCATACAACCACCAATTAGTGCTAAATTTATTCATAAAAGTTAAAATACACCATAAAAGAGGTGCACCTAAAATTAAAGCCAATACGAATCCTTTAATTTGATCGATGATAAATATTTTCCAAGTGGTTTTATTAAAGCCGTATTTAGCTTCAACAACAAAAGTGGAATATAAACTCTCTGGGTAGGATAAAATAGTCGTAAGTATTCCAAGCATGAAAAAAAAGAGCATACCAGAGTTTATAGGATTAGCAGAATAGGTATAACTGATCATGGTTAAAAGATCGAGTCCTCCTCCAAAAGTTAAAAGTAACAAAATAATTAAATCCCAAATTCTAAAAACGCTTTGAACTTTTAGTTTTTCTTGGGTGTAGTTTTGTGCTTTCAAGTGATCTTGAAGAGTTATTTGCTTACTAAATTTTGAAGGTACAATTTTTTTGTTTTTTTCGATGTGCAAAAAGTTTCGACGATCTAAATAATTGATTATCAAACTTTTCAGCATTAACGCGGCAAAGAAAATAAAGCTTATATATTTGGGAAATAGCATAGAAATTCCTTTAATCTTTATTAAAATTTCAATAGAATGACTTGATTATAGAAAATGAGCTTATCAATGGAAAGTTTAAAATTAAATACTAAAGCACCTGGCTTTAAATTGTTTGATCAAAATTCAAAAGAATTCAGCCTGACTGATCATAAAGGTCAATGGGTTCTAATCTATTTTTATCCCAAGGCCATGACTCCAGGATGCACTGTTCAAGCTTGTAGCTTGCGAGATAATCAAAAGAAGTTTTCTAAATTTAAATGTACGGTTGTGGGCATTAGTCCTGATTCTGTTGCTCGTTTAAAAAAGTTTGAAGATAAAGAGGATTTAAATTTTACACTATTAGCGGATGAAGATTTTTCAGTTGCTAAAAAATATAAAATCTATGGCTTAAAAAAGTTTATGGGACGAGAGTTTATGGGAGTTATTAGAACTTCTTTTTTAATTTCTCCCGATCAAAAAATTGCCCACATCTTTGATGATGTAAGAACTAAAACGCACCATGAGGAAGTTCTCATTAAATTAAATGAATTGATTTCGTAGGAGATAGTCGTGAAAAAAAGTATTTTAAGTTTTTTATTAATTCTAATTGTAAGTTCTTCAATCTCGGCGAAAACTTATGAACTAATGAGTTACAATATTGAAAATCTTTTCGATGCCACTCACGATGTCGTTCTTGGTAAAGAGAAAGACGACTGGACATTCCTACCTAAAGAGACCAAGGGCAAAGAGGAAGCTTGTCGCAAAGTCTCGAATAAATATTACCGGCAAGAATGTTTTGAAACAGATTGGACTGAAACTAAAATGGATTGGAAGATTTCGCAAATCACAGATGTCGTGAAAGCAAAAAATGCCAATTTGCCAGATTTTTTAGGAGTTATTGAAATAGAAAATCAAAATGTTTTAACTAAGCTTGCAGCTAAACTAGGCTATGAAGGTTTTGAGATAACTGAATCACCAGATAATCGCGGAATCGATGTCGCTCTCTTGTATAAAAAATCTCCAGATCTTAAATTGATTGCTAAAAAAGAATGGGAAGTTAAATTAGATTATCCAACTAGAAATATTTTAGAATGCGAATTTTTGCTGGAAAATAAATACCCATTAACTCTTTTTGTAAATCATTGGCCATCGCAAGCTAGTCCTGATGCAGCTAGAGTCAAAGCCGCTGAAGTTTTAAAAAATAGAATCATGGAATTAACAACTAAAAATCCAGAGCACTTGATCATCGCTATGGGTGATTTTAATGTGATTGATTCTAATACAGTAAACCCATTTAAAACGGTTCTTTTAAAAGATTCTAACATTTTTGATTTAAATGAAACTTTTTTTGCTGATGCCAAGATTGAAAAAGGTATCAAAGATCAAATGCCAAAAGGTTCATATTATTTTGCACCTAAAGATGAATGGAATTTATTAGATAGATTTTTCCTAAGTAAAAATTTTCAAGATGCTAAAGATGTTGAAGTTGATATTAGTAAGTTTGAGATTTTTTCTCCTAAATTTATTTTAAAAGAATTAACAAAGAAAAATTCTGATTCAGATGATAAAGGTGCCAAGATCGTTATGGTTTCGCGAAAATTTAAAGAAAATGCGACAACTAAAGATGAAATTGGCTACTCTGACCATTTTCCTATCGTAATGAGCTTTACTACCCCAGAAGTAAAAGTGATTGAAAAAGAAGTAAAAACTAAAGAAAAGGCAAAAAAAGGTAAAAAGAAATAATTTTATTTCTTTTTATCTTGAATCATTTCATCAACTAAGATCGAGACGGAGAATTTCTTTTGGCATTCTGAAATGATGTTTTGCATTTCAGACTTTAAACGAAGATCTCCCTTTAAATCGATGTCTCGGTATTGGGTATGAGGCTCATAATCGAGTGTTGAGTAAAATGCTACACCATCATTAGCTTCTAGTTGAAAATAGAAATAAGCAGAGTCCTCTTTACTCATTCTTAAAATATAATGGAATAGTTGCGTAGATTGGTTGGTCATGTTTTGTCCGTTGACTTGTATGCTAAGTACATTAAAATAAAAATAAGCCCTACTTTCTCATTTATATGTCATGGAGGACAAAAAGTGAAAAGGAATTTTTTAAGTGAGTGGAAGAGGATTGTCCTATTTTGCGCAATTCTTTTACTGAATTTCTCTTGTTCAAATCTTTTAAAAAGAAGTGACGAAATGCTTTCTAAGCCTGACAACACTCAGTTTGTTGCCAAGGAACAATATGAAGAATTGAATAGAAAATACTTAGAATTATTGAATAAATCTAAAAATGATCCCAAAATACTTTCTGAAATTCAAAAAAACAATTCAGAAACGAAAGTAGAAGGTCAACCTGAGTTTGCTAAAGAAACGACGATAGATCCATCAGAGCTTGTGAATCAGATTGATCAAAAACTTCCGGATATTAAAGATGGAAATGGTGTTGATGTGCTTTCGGAAGATAAAAAGCATGGGCCACCAATTCCAAATACCATAACAGAAAATATTGTAGTTGCTTCTGAAGACATTGATGAACAAATCCAAAATCTTCGCGATGTTCAAAATTTAATTAAAGTGAATAAGTTTGAAAATGCATTAACTATTTTAAAATCACTTGAAAAATCTAAAGAAAAGCAAATTGTCGTGCGGGCAAAGTACATGTTAGCTGAACTTCTTTTCAATCAAGGCGAATATGATTTAGCAATGCAAGTTTTTGAAGAAATCGTTAATAAGTATGCTTATTCTGGCTATGTTATAAAATCTCTGGGCAAGTTGGTAGCTTGTAGTGAAAAACTAAAGTTACCAGAAAAACAAGCAAAGTATTATTCATTGTTACATGACTTTTTTGAAGCAGGTTAGGTGGTTATGAATGTTCGTTCTGTAAAAATTTTTATTATTGCAGTTTTATTATTAAACCAGCAATCTTTTGCTCAAGATGCAGCGACAACGACAGAGGATATTGAGTCGATAGATTCACTATTAAATGAAACAAAACCAGATAAGCCTGTTGAGGCTTCAACAACAGTCACACCTCAAGTCATTCCCACTGAAGAGAAGAAAGAAGAAACTGCCAATATTGAAAAAGCTCCTACAACTGAAATAAAAGCTGATCAAGCGGTGACTGAATCCGCCAATGCAGAACTTAAAGCGAATGAAGCGGCTTTAGATAATTCTAAGAAAGATGAAGCCATTTCACCACCAACTGATACCGCTCTAGGCGAAGCAACGACTCCGTCAACTAGTAGCGGTGAAGATATAAAAATGTCTACGCTAGAAGAGCAAGATGATTTGCAAACGTTAAAAGAAGATGTTGGGGAAGTCGTATTTAAAGACGAGAAAAAAGACGAGAAGAGCGAAGAGAAAAAAGATAACAAAGATAGTACAAAGCCAGAGGATGAAAAACTTGCCAAGCAAAGTGATTTTGAAGGTCCGAGCAGTGATGATGAAAAAGCGATTTTGCAAAGTCTAAAAGAAAAAGTTAAAGGAAGAATTAGCAATAAAGATTGGACTGAAATTTTACAGAAAAGAAAAATTGAAAAATATGAAGTTAAACAAGGTGATACTTTAAAGAGTATCGCAAAAGTGCTTTTTGGATCAGAGGATTTATATTCAAAAATTTGGTCTTTAAATCCGCAAATCACAAATCCTAATAATCTAGAAGCTGGAACGGTTTTGACATTTGATTCAGGAGATTTTGATACCCCTCCGAATGTTCAATTGAGTGAATTTAGCGATCAAGACGGAGAAACAAAAGATTATGGGGCAAATTCTAATGATGAATCAAATACTCCGCCTTGGATTAAAGAACGTAAAAAATTAATCGATCAAGGTGTCTATTTTCAATATGCTTCAGAAGAAACGTATGAAGATCTAGAAAAATTAGAGAAATTTCAAAGAAATACTGAGTATGAAAAATATGATCCACCTCTTAGTGCACTGACAGTATTAGAGCCAAGTGAAGATTATGATAGTCTGGGCTTTGATAAGAATTCGAAAATTTCATTTCAATTTAAAGAAGGATTTTTCTTAAATTCTTTTGTTACAACCAATGTGATTCAAGATCTTGGAGAAGTTGTTCATACCAAAAATGAATCGATATTTATTCATAAGCATGACACCATATATGTTAAGTTTGATAAAAGTGCAAAAGTAAAACCTGGTGATTTATTTACAACCTATACATTCAATGGTGAAGCTAGACATGTTATTTCTGATCGATCTGGATTTATGTATACAACGACAGCCCAAATTAAAACCATTAAAAAAATTGATGACGTTTGGGAATGTTATGTTTATGAACAATCAGGAATTTTACAACGTAGAGATCGAGTGACAGTTTTTACTCCAAAAATTAATAAAATTGCTAAAACATTAGGTAAGAGAAGTGTTGAGGCTGCAATTATTGCAGCTTATAGAGAAACTAAAATCGGTATCGCTTTTGGTGATGTGGTCTACTTAGATCGAGGTAGAGCAGATGGAGTTGAACTTGGAAATCAATTCGATGTTTATGCATTTACTGATCGAGGAACTGAAAAGAAAATTTCAGCGACTCCAACTTATAAAGTAGGTGAGCTAACGGTGATTAACATCACAGACAATTTTTCTACTGCCTTAGTGACGAATTCAAAGAATGACATGATGGTAGGAAGTATTGCGTTAGTTAAAACGCAAGAAGAAGCAATGCGTGAGCTTGAATTTAAAAATAAAACGAAAATTAAAGATGCAAAAAACTTAGAAGCCAAATCGCTTGAAGAATTGGATGTTGAGCTTAACCTTGATGATGTCAGCCAAGATATTTTAAATAAGGCAGATAGAATTCAATTAACAGAAGACGAACTAGAAGAATTAGATAGAAAAGAGCGAGATAAATCAATTATTAAAGATTCTGATCGTGATGTAAAAGAGTTAGATCGACTAGAGTCGGAGATTTATGATGCTGAAAAAACTTTAAATGAATCAAAACTTGATGAAGATAAGTTTTTAGAACAACAAAGTTTAGAAGATCATGAGAAAAAGTCAAAACTTCCTGATCCAAATGCCTTTGAGTCAATCAATGAGATTGAAAAAGATATAGGAAGAAAATATTTAGACGAAGAAATCAATAATAAGGAAAATCCTTATGGATTAACTGAATTTGACCTTGAAGAAATAGATGAGTTGTTGAATACTGAAGCAAAAAAAAGCAGTACTAAATAATTAGGAATAAAATATATGTGTGCTAAAAGAGTTATCAAAAAGACGGCGTCAAAAGACGCCGCTTTACTTAAAGTTAAAAAAACACCAAATGCGAAAAAAACAGCACCCAAAGAAAAAATTACCATCGAAGTTGGCAATTATGATTTAGTGGTTGTGGAGTCTCCTTCAAAAGCGAAAACGATTAAGAAGTATCTAGGTAAAGGCTTTCAAGTTGTGGCCAGTAATGGACACATCAAAGATCTTCCTAAGTCAAAATTAGGTGTGGATGTTAAAGATGACTTCGCCATCGATTTAGTACCAATTACTGGAAAAAAAGATAAAATTGAACGTATTCAAGAATTAGCTAAAAAAGCAGAGCATGTTTATCTCGCTCCCGATATGGACCGCGAAGGTGAAGCAATTGCCTTTCACTTGGCCGAAGAAATTGGAAGAAAGCGTAATATTCATCGTGTCGTATTTAACGCTGTTACGAAAAATGCAGTTAAAAATGCTATTGAGAATCCAACTGAGTTAAATCAGGCCATGTATGATTCGCAGAAGACCAGAAGAGTTCTAGACCGACTGGTTGGTTATAAAATTTCGCCGATATTGTGGGACAAAGTCCAAAGAGGGATTTCAGCTGGTAGAGTGCAGTCAGTTGCTCTAAGAGTCATCGTCGAAAGAGAAGATGAAATTAAAAAATTCGTTTCCGAAAAATGGTTTTCTATTTCGGGAGAAATGGAAAAGAAAGGAATTCACTTTGAAGTAAAATATTTCGGTGATGAAATTTCTAAAAGAGTTGAACTTGATGGCAAAGATGCAGAAAAGAAAACGCAAAAAATTTTAAAAGATGTTGCCGGAAAAGATTTAAAAGTAGCTTCAGTTGTAAAAAAAGAAAGAAAGCAAAATCCAACGGCTCCTTTCACCACTTCTAAACTTCAGCAGGAAGCGGCCAATAAATTAGGTTTTACAGCTAAAAAAACCATGATGCTTGCCCAGATGTTATATGAAGGGGTCAATCTAACTGAATTTGGATTACAGGGTTTGATTACCTATATGAGAACTGACTCGGTAAGAACTGAGCCAGAAGCTTTAAAATCATTGCGCGAATTTATAAAAAAGAAATATGGAAAAGAATTTTTATCAGACGATGAAATCGTTTATAAGAAAAAAGGAACGAGTAAAGTTCAAGATGCCCACGAGGCCATCAGACCGACATCACTAGATTTTACACCTGAAAAAGTCAGAGGTGATTTAGATCCTGATCAATTTAAATTGTATGAATTAATTTGGAATAAGTTTATTTCAAGTCAAATGTCTCAAGCATTGATTGATCAAACTACAATTAATTTTGAATGTGCAGGTCATTTCTTTAGATCGAATGGGTCGATAATTAAATTTCCTGGTTTTAGAACAGTTTATCTTGAATCTCAAATTGAAAAAAATAAAAAAGATGAAGATGAAAACGAGGAAGTTGAATCTAAATCAAATATTCTTCCAGAAATTAAAGAAGGAGAAGTTTTAACTCCGAAGAAACCGATTTCAAGTGAAGAACACTGGACTTCTCCTCCTCCAAGATATTCAGAAGCAAGTCTCGTGAAAGCTTTAGAAGAAGATGGAATCGGAAGACCATCAACTTATGCGGCGATTATTTCAAATATTCAAGATCGTGGTTATGTCGATAAAATTGAAAACCGCTTTATGCCAACTGAACTTGGTAATGTGGTTTGCAAAATGTTAGTAGAAAGCTTTCCTGATGTTATGGATATCGAGTTCACAGCAAAAGTAGAAGAGCTTCTAGATAAAATAGAAGAAGGCGATGTTTCTTGGAAAAAAGTTTTAAGAGAATTTTGGAAAGGTTTTGAATTAACTTTAGAAAAAGCTAAAGATGAAATGAAAAATCTAAAGAAGCAGTCGATTCCAACTGGAGTCAAATGTCGTAAGTGTTCAGGTGGAGAATATCAAATTAAATGGGGTAAAAATGGCCAATTTTTAGCTTGTTCAAACTATCCAGACTGTAACTCTACCGAGGATTTTAAAAAGTCTTTAGAAGGTAAAATATATATCGTTGAGAAGGAATTTGCTAAAGATCCATGTCCTACCTGTAAAAAACGTTTGGTCATTAAAAAAGGTAAGTATGGTAAGTTTTTGGCTTGTGAAGAATATCCAACTTGCTCGACGACACTTCCATTTACACTTGATGTTCATTGTCCTGAATGTAAAAAAGGGAAATTTGCTGAAAAGAAAAGTCGTTATGGAAAAATATTTTATGGATGTTCAAATTATCCAGACTGTAACAATGCTATGTGGACCAAGCCCTTTGCATTTGCTTGCAAAAAATGTGGCCATTCAGTGATGGGGGAGAGATTCACTAAAAAGAATGGCCAACAATTAGAGTGTCCTAAATGTCACTTTCGAGTTGATATGAGCGAAACACCTTTTTACCAAGCATCAGAAGATAATCAAGAGCTAGGAGCTGGTCTAGAATAAGTAGACCAGCGATCCTGTTGTTTTTCTTTCAATTCCAGAAGTATTGTAGCCACCGTTCACTGAACCTTCGTGACGAGTCACTTCGTGCGCTACTTTTACCGCTAAACTTTTTGTTACTTTAAATGAGACATATATTTCAGCAGTCTCATAACTATCTTTCATAAATCCAGATTCTGAGTTTTTATCTAAACGGCTTCTTCCACTGATGTTACTAGCTTGCGAGTTCCGGTAACTACCACCAACTTCAAATCGTCCTTTAGAAGCTGAAATATTCATCATGGTTGAAGTACCTACACCCCAATAATATCCTCTTTTTCTAATGACTGAAGATTCTTCAGATAATGAGTTTCCAGAAGCTACATAATTTTCAAGCGCATAAGATTTAACCATGGCAAAATCACCTGAGAATCCAATTTCAGCTCTAATGTTATATCCATTTTTTTGAAAGTTAATATGTGCTGTAGCTCCTAAAATATTAACTGTCCCAAAGAAACCTTCTTTTGATGGATCTTCACGATTTGATCCGTAATCATCATGGTGGTATCCGTGAGTGAGAGCTAGAGCAAAATCATATCCTAAAAGTTGTCCTTTTGAATCGGTTGACATGTTTCTTTTATAATATGCTGCTGTTGCAACTTGAGCAGCAATTTTTAAATCATTCAATTGATTTGACTTAACTAAAATGCTTGATAAAGCTGTATCAATAATTAAACCTTGTCCTTTACCTTCTTTGTTATAACCTGGAATATTGATTACTTCAGATGAAAAACCATAGCTTGCAGTTTTGTGTTCAGTCGCATTGTAAGGCTTTTGTCCTGATTCTAATCCAACGTAAGCTGATATCTTCGACCATCTTTCTTTTCTGCAATCAGCAGGAATTCCTTTATCTTCTTTTTTTCTATCCAAGGCCGCGTTTACACCAAGAGCAGGTGTCATAGTGTATCCTACAGCTTTATTAACAATTCCACCCTTTGAAATCAAAGCACAAGACATTTGATATAAAGCTTCACCAATAATGTATCCACCAATTGGAGTGATGATTTGATCGTTGATTGACATAACTTCATGGTACTCCATGAATTCCCAAACTGTTGAAGAGGCAATATCAATTAATAATGCTTCAAGTGGACTAAATCCATTGGCGCGTGCTGTTTGATGATATAAAACTCCAGCAAAAGCATGTCCAACGTTGGCAAACTTATCATTGTCATCAAATAATACGGCTTGTCCGTTAAGCTTCTTTTTAACACCATCAACTAAAGTATAATCAAAATCAACTGCATTATAAGCAAGATTTTTGTAATAAACTGCTAGCGCTGAAGAGAGTAAAACACCAATTTCAACACCCGTTCTTAAATAATTTCTTTTTCTCTCACTTTCTCCTGAGTAATACTGAAAAGCTCTATCCACTGAAATCTCTTCCATGGTAAGTTTTTCAATGAATTTACCTTTCTTTTCATCAAAAGCGATCATGTCTGATTCATGAGCACCATTAACTAAAAGCATGGCCTTATAAGCTTTTTCATTTTCAATGTAACTAAAGATATTAGTTACAGCTTTAGCTAATCCATCTTCTAATGAAAGAGATTTTTCATCTTTTTTATTTAATTTCCATCCTAAGTTTTTAAAATCTGATTCAGAGACTTCATGTTTCCAGTTTGATAAATCAATAAACATTTTATCTAAATCAGTACGATTAATTCTTATATGATAATCAAATCGATTTCGGTATTTACCTAATTCACGATCCATGTAATCACCATTTTTTATTTCACGGCAACTTACATCGGTTTTATTTGATATGATGTTTTGAGAAAGATTATAAACGCTTTCACAAATTTTTCTTTTATAAGTATCATCATTTTGCATATCTCCAACCGAAACCAAAATTCGATTAAAGTTACCAGCAAAACTTTGCATTGATACTAAAGTAAGAAGCATGAAAATAAGTTTATTTTTCATAAAACCCTCTTTTGATAATATTTATCAAGGCTAATATCTGCAATGAATATGCCATAGAAAGCCTATAAAATATGGGGTCTTAGGAAGGATGAAGTGTCAAAATTTTAGACAGATATGAAATCTTTATTCAACAGTTATGGAAAAATCATATAGCGAAACTAGTCTTTATGAATTTCATTTAAAAGTTCTTCTAAAAACAAAAATATTTCTACAGTTTCTTTAATTGAACTAACTTTTAAGCAGCTTGAAAAAATAGGTGGCTCAAAAAAATTGGTACTAGTCGGGATTGCAATTGAAATTAAGTTTGGTTGTATCGAAAATGCAAAGACCATATTGTACTTTGTACGAAATTCTGTAAGATTTTCTTGAACAGCAGGTTTGAGGATTTTTCTGCTTTCTATTTGATT
>JACCDQ011673685.1_pt1 | contig 13332 bp, 15 predicted proteins | sample 7446031 | NCBI WGS metagenome assembly JACCDQ01 (sample SAMN15323442, study PRJNA562643) | freshwater metagenome | isolation source: river surface water | place: USA:Blue River Watershed | collected 2017-08-17 | reverse complement strand
TGACTAATTCTGCTACTCTTAGAATTTCTGGTGCTCCTATACAAGGAACTAATACAACTATAACAAATTCTTATGCTCTTAGTATCGGGTCTGGAAGAATTATTTCAGGAGATAGCACTGCTTCTACGAGTTCTACAAGTGGCTCAGTATTACTTTCTGGAGGCATAGGTATTTCAAATACTACAGATGCTTCAAGTCCTACTAATGGAGGTAGCATAACAAGTGCTGGAGGTATTGGAATTGCTAAATCTGGATATTTTGGAGGAAGACTTCATATTAATTATACTTCTGGAAGTGGAGGAACTCCTCAAGTAGCAGTTAGTCCAGTAAGCAATGGTTCAGAATCAAGTATAGGGTTTTATAGAAATACAGGTGAAACATCAGATTTATGGACTTTAGGTCATAATACTTCATCTGTTGGTGCTGGTTCATTTGGGATTTATAATTCAGTATTTGCTGGAAATGTTTTAAGTATAAATACTTCTGGACAAATTAGAGGTCTGGCTACAACAAATTCTACAAGTTCTTTTACTGGTGGAGCGATTTTTGATGGTGGAGTAGGAATTGCTAAAGATTTAACTGTAGGTAGCACTTTGTCCGTTCGAGATAATGCCAACTTACCTGCTTCAAGTAGTTTTCGAATAATGTTAGCAGGAAATTATACTTCTCCAGATATCGGTCGTCTATTTATAGGAGATGGAACAGGATGGAAATGGCACATTTCATCACGAGTATCTAATACTACCACTGATTTGGTCACTTTTACAGACAATGGTTCAATATCTATGAATAATACTACAGATGCTACAAGCCCTACAGTTGGAGGTAGTTTAACGAGTGCTGGAGGCATTGGAGTTGCTAAAAGTGGATATTTTGGAGGAAGACTTCATATTAATTATACTTCTGGAAGTGGAGGAACTCCTCAAGTAGCAGTTAGCCCAGTAAGTAATGGTTCAGAATCAAGTATAGGGTTTTATAGAAATACAGGTGAAACATCAGATTTGTGGGCTTTAGGTCATAATGTTGCCGGTTCTGGGGTAGGTATTTTTTCTATTGCTAACTCTGTATTTGGAGGAAATGTTTTAAGTATAAATACTTCAGGTCAAATTAGAGGGTTAGCAACAACAAATTCTACAAGTTCTGTGACTGGTGGAGCGATTTTTGATGGAGGTGTAGGAATTGCTAAATCTTTACATATAGGTCAAAATTTAAATGTATCAGGTAGTATAACTGCTGGTATAAGTTCTCCAAGTATAACTACATCAAATAATGTTAATATAACAGGTAGTATAACAAGTTCAGGAATAACTTTGTATAGTAATGGAACTACAAGAATTCTTCACTGTGTATTTAGATTTACACCTACATCAAGTAATGCCACAACTTCATTTGAATTTTCTTTACCAGATAGAACAACTAATTTTTCTGATGTATTTAGTATAAATATAACAGTCGATGGATTTTATAATGATGCTGACCCTATTTCAATAGAAAATAAAACAGGTAATAGTGTATCTTCTTCAACAAATGGAAGAGTTAAATTTACTTCAAGTTCTACAGGGACACATACTGTAGTGATAAAAGTAGTTTATAGTTCTGGATAAAAATTTTATAAAACAAGTATAGTATTATTTATAAAATTTTAAAGTTTTGTTGTTAATAATTCTTTTAAATATTCTTCGAACTGTTGTTTTGAAAGTGTTTGTATTTTATTAATATATGTCATAATATCTTCTATATTATTACTTAAAATTAGTTTCTTACCATTTTCATTAGATACAAAAGAATTACACTTCTTTATGATAATATTGAATACAATATAAATAATATTCCAGAAAAATCTATAAGTATTATTAAATTATTCTATAACGAATAAAATTCATAAATATTTTTTATTTATGAATTTTAGGAAGTAATACTTACTGAATTTTTTGTTTATGAGGCATACACTAGAGAACCCATTCCCGAAATTACTCTCATAACATTACGGTTCATAGCATATACATATAGTTTTACAGCCGCACTTGAGCTAAGAGTAAGGTTAAGAGTGGCTACATCAATCTTTGAGAAATTGATAGAGCCTGTGGGTTGATATTCTTCGGGTGCTTCTGCTGCTGACCAGACATAAATACCTTCGGCAGGGCCACGAGTAAAGTGCTCATAAGGTTGAAGAAGATTGAAATAACCAGAACCCATAACATCGAAACGATCCATACCGTTGAGTTGAAGTTTTCCACTTACAAGAGGACTATCTCCTTCATAAGGATTAGGACCGCTTCCATTATCTGTGAAATCAGTCCAACGATTGGCGTTTCCTCCTGCTGAAGCAACGCTTTGAACATTTGAATCAAGTTGGGCTACGAAAACAACAGCAGAGCAAGGATGATTGAAGTTTAGACGGGGGTTGATATTAGTTTGGGAGAATGATTCTGAACCAGTGTGTTGAAGTTGGGTAATAAGATATTCGTGAGCAGTTTGAGCGAAACGGCGACGTTCATCAACGCTTACATAGATATATTCTACAAGGAGATCAGCGTTTGTAAGAGTAGGAGTAGTTACTACACCAGAACTTGACACGTGAAGTTCGCTAAATGGGCGGAATTCAACATTAATTTTGACTTCGTGATATTGAAGAGCAATGAGAGGAAGAGCCATACCAATATCTTGGCAGAAGAAGAAACGAAGAGGAACATAAAGAGTTTTGGCAGGAACTGATGATGCCTCTGTTGTAAGATCGGTAGTATTACCAATCATAACATTGTAAGTATTTTCCTTACTTGCTGATTCTGTAAGTTCTGACCAGATATGGAGCCATTGACCATAATGCTTATCAATAGTGACTGATCCAAGTTGGAATTCAACTTCCTTAATCATTACATTACCAACATTACGAACCCACGCTTGAGTGCCTGAACCAGTAAGAGCAGGAAGATTGACACGCACATACACACGATGGACAAGATCTGCTGAACGAGAAACGGTAGCAGATACTTTACGGCCAAAATCTACTGAACCTGAAAAGTTTTGGGCAATATGGGTTGAAGCATAAGGAGTGACACGCTTATAAGGCTTCTTGAATAGAGTGGCTTCACTGTCGCCATATAGGTATTGGTCTTGGGGGCCGAGTGCGCTAACTTGAAGAATTGCTCCAGTCATTTTTCTTTTTGATATTAATACAAAAGAAAAAAAATTTAAAAAAATAAAACTTATTTAAAGGTAAATTCTAAACGAACTAATTTAAAATAAAATATATTGTATTCTATTATAAAATGTTTTCTGTAGAAAAAAAAATAGAAAGAAAAAAGAAAATTCATAATAGAAAAAAGAATGTTCTTGTAAAAAATACTAATACATTAGAAAGCCATTACCGTGAAAAAGTAGAATATTTCTCTGTATTACAAGAAAATCTACCTAAATTAATTACAAAATTTAATAAGGTTAAAGACCCAAATGAAAAAAAACTATTAAGTATTCAGATAGAAGATATCAAATTAAAAAAAGAAGAAGTAGAATATTATATGAAAGTTGGTAGTTTAATATTTGAATATGAAGAATTAAATGGAGACACTCAGGAAGAACATTCTAAAAGATTGGAACTAAGTTTAAGTTATTTTCAAAAACTTCATTTACCTGTTCCAAAATATTTAGATAATTTGTTAAAAATTGATATGTATTCTTGTGAAAATTGTAATAAAACAGGTAATATAATAGAAAGAGATGGATATGCGAAAATTTGTAGTCATTGCGGTTCTGTATCTAAAGAACAAGTTATTAACGATGGTTTCAATATAGAAACTAAGGAAAATTATTCATTAAGTAATATAATGTCTAAAGGTGTATCTTATGAAAGAATTAAGTATTTTGAAGAATGGTTGAAACAAATTCAAGCAAAAGAAAATATATGTATAAATCAAGATACTATAGATTTAATAACTTTAGAAATAAAGAAAGAAAAAATCAAAGATTTAAGTAATATTAAAATACCATTTGTGAAGAAAATTTTGAAAAAAATAAATTTATCACATCATTATTCTGATATACCTTATATTATTTATAAAATAAATAATCTACCTCCTCTTGTTATTCCTTATGAAATAGAGTTAAAATTTAAGAATATGTTTATTGAAGTTCAATATATATGGGAGGCAAATAAGAAGGAATTTAATAGACACAATTTCTTTAGTTATCCTTATACTTTACATAAATTTTGTCAATTATTAGGTCTTAAAGAATATATCAAATATTTTCCATTGTTAAAATCAAGAGAAAAATTATACAAACAAGATTTAATGTGGAAAAAAATTATAGAAGAAATAAATAAAAGTAATCAACAGATAAATCCAGTAATCAAAGATATAAAATGGATTTTTATTGCTTCGGTTTAAGATTAAATCTTTTATTTTAAAAATTTTATTAATGTTATATTAATAAGTATGGATTTAAGTTTGCCAATTATAGGAATTTTAGGATTTTTAGGATATAAATTAAATGAAAATGGCAAAGAACCAAGGAATAATACTAAAGTAAGAGAAGAAATATCTCCTAATGAAAAACCAAGTTCTGGAGACATTTATAATTCTGATAGGTCTCAAGTTATTTTCCAACAAGAAAGAGACCTAACAGACAAAAATTTTACTAAAGCAAAAAATTTTAGAGAAACAGGAGTTTTTATTCCAAAATTTAGCGACAATTATTGTGAATGGGATTGTGATAAACCAGGCTCTTTTGTCCCTATTAAAACACGTCCTATGTTTAGAACAAAGGTAAAACCAAAGAAAAAATATTCAGAAAATTTTAAAGAAAAAATATCTAAAGGCTTAGTAAGCGAACTTACAGGAAAACCCATAGAAAGATTTCATTCTGATATAACAGCTCCTCTATTTGGTTCAACTGTTAAGCAGAATACTTGTCCTAAAGCGCACCAAACAGTTTTTGAAACATTTACTGGGAATATAGAAGATATAGAAAAAGATCTGACTAACAAAAGAGACAATGTAAAACAAGATGTATTTGGATTACCTAATATAACTAATTTCTCAGGGGTCACAGAAAGATATTCAGAACCTTCTATATATAAAAATAGTGAAAGATTATTTCCATCTATTTATGTAAAACCTATACCTGCCGAAGAACAAAGAAATGATATAAAATATAAAGATGTTAATGAATTAAGAATTAGACCAAAAATATCTTACCAATTGCCATCTATAGAAGGACAAAGAGAAATTATTCCCGGAAATAAAATAGGTAAATTAATAAAAGAAAAGAGGCAACCAGAATTTAGACCAGATATAGGAGTATTAACAGGAAATATTAATTCTTCTTATACAACTTCTAAATACACAGACTACAATAAAAATGGGGTTAAAAATAATTATATACCTCCTGCTAAAAGCAATATACAATTCAATAATGTTCCAAATCAAACTTATATAAATAAAGAACAAGATTATATAAATTCCTCTCGTGCTCCTGCTCCATATAAAAAAGAATACGGAGAGAGTTATATACAAAATATAGATGTTAAACAAACACATAAAGAAAATCATTTGTTTTCTTATACTCCTAACGCTATAAGCAGTATTCAGAAACCTTTTATAAGAGAACCTTATACAAAAGGAAGACAAACATCCAGAGACAATTTAATAGATGTATCAGATAGAGCACCACAAGGACAATTACCTAATTATATTTCTGGTTCTGAAAATTGGACAAAATATAAAGATGATGAAGTATATGAAAAAATATATAAAAATAATTATATACCGACACCAAATGCTTCAAACCATACTCAACTACCATATAGTAAATTTAAAGAAACTCCAAATAAAGATATAATGGAACAAGAAAACAACATTGACCCTTCTATATTAACCCCTTATCGTGACAACCCTTTTACTATAAAATCTGGCTCAATTTTTTCTTAAGTTAAAAATCTTACTTTTTTTAACCTTATTAATTTATGGCTAAAAAAGGCAAAAAGACAGTTATAAAAATAGATAAGAACAAATTAAAACCTATAGAAGTTAAAGAAACTCCTAACAAATTTTATAAAACTTTTGAAGAAGTTAAAATAGAACAAGAAATTGAGCAAAGTTCTCAAAATTTAGACAAGATTGAGCAAAGTTCTCAAAATTTAGACAAGATTGAGCAAAGTTCTCAAAATTTAGACAAGATTGAGCAAAGTTCTCAAAATTTAGACAAGATTGAGCAAAGTTCTATGGAGAATATTTACAAAATAGAACAAAATTTAGAAATAATCAAACCAGACAAAAAAATAGAAGAAATATTTTTACAAGAAGAAATTAAAGAAGATGAAGAAAGTTTTGAAGAAAAATTAAGAAAAATAATACAACTAAGAAATAAAGATATAAACCCTCAATTTTATATAGAAGAAAAAATACAAGAAGAAATTATAGAGGATATTATAAAAGAAAAGGATTGTTTTCTAAAAAATAGAAATATATTTAAAATTTCTTCAAAGGGAAGAAATAAAACTCCTATTAAAAAAATCAGTAATAAAATATCTATTAATAATTCTAATGCGTATTAACTAATAAAATTTTATTTACATAAAAAGTAAATGGAAGATAACAAGGTTTTAGATGATATTTCAAGTGCTATAGTAGAAGCGAAAAATACTTACACACAAAGATTATGTAGTATTTTAACTCCTTATCTTTATGAAGGAATAAAAATTATATGGAATTCTTCTAAAGGAATGGAAAAGGCGAGAAGAACTTTTCAAGAAAAATTATGTCATATACATCTATGGAACCAAAATATTATAAACAACGAATACTCCAGAATTACAGACAATATAGATAAAAAATTATTAGATCGATTGATAGAAGCAGTATTCTTATCTAATGTAAAAGTTCTTTCTTCTGTTAGATTAAATTCAGACAATAAAGATATAAATATTTCTATTCCTGATACAAAAAACTTTATACATAAGTGTTATATAGAATGTGCAAGAAAATTTTATGTAAATCCTAAATTATTAGATGACCGTGAAACTTATAATTTTTCTTACGAAGACATCCAAGAAAATGTTAAGAAAAGTTATGAAATTATAGAAAATTGTATTCCTAAAACTGTAAATGATTTTATTCCTTTTGAAGAAATATTAGAAAATTATATTACAGAAGAAAATACAGAACACTACAAGGAAAACAATGAAGAAGATTATGTAGAAAATAATGAACCTGAAAATAACACTGAAAATGATAGTAATAACGATTACACTTTAGTAAATAAAGAAGATGAAAACCCATTGATGATGAATTTAGAAACAAATGATCAAGAAGACCAAGACCAAGACCAAATCCAAGAAGACTTAGACTTAGACTTAGAACCAGATAATAAAAATATTTTAGATGCAGTAGAAGGAGAAAATATAGAAGATAGTTCTTCAATAAAAGAAGTTTCTTCTGTAAATGAAGAACCTGTCAATGAAAACGACGATAAATACCCATTCTTTGAAGAAGAGTAAGTTTAAAAATTTTTTTATATTTTCATATAAAAATATGAGCGATTTATTGACAACATTAAAATCTTCTTATCTTTTAGTCCCAATTTCTATACTTCTTGGTTCTCTTATTGTTTTTGTTGATAGCAAAGTAAATAAAAAATCTTATACTAAACAAGAATATATTAAGATATCTTTATTATTGTTTGTGATATCAAGTTTTATAGTGTATATTTATAATAATACTCCAAATCTTGGAGAAGAAATTATAACAGGTAATCCTCCATTTTGAAGCGTTTTAGTATTATAAAAAATTTTTCTTAATTTTTATAAGTATTTATAAATGTCTTATGAAAAAAGTATCGATCTCAAAATGTTTGATATGAAAAAAATTAAGAAAAATTCTGTAGTAGTTGTAATAGGTAAAAGAGGGTCTGGAAAAAGTTATTTAATGAAAGACTTATTGTATCATCATCGTAAAAATTTTAAAATAGGTAAGATTTTTTGTAAAACAAATGTTCTTAATCAATTTTATAGTGATTTTATACCAAATATCTTAATATCAAAACATTTTGATACAAAAGAAATTAAAAAAATATTTGATAGACAAGAAAAAGTAATAAGAGAACAATGGCAAGACCCTTATATATTTATTTTAGCAGATGATTGTTTATCAGATGCTAAACATTGGGTAAAAGATGACCAAATATTAGAACTTTTTTATAATGGAAGACATTATAAATTACTTTTTATATTAACTCTTCAAACCCCTATGGGAATTACTCCAAATTTGAGAAGCAATATAGATTACACTTTTATTTATAATACAAATGTTATTTCTGATAAAGAAAAAATATATAAACATTATGCTGGTGTTTTTAATGATAAAAATGAATTCTATAGTGTATTGAACTCCTTAGATGAATATGAATGTCTTGTTATAGATAATATTACTAAAAGTAAAAATTTAGAAGATATAGTTTTTTATTATAAAGCAGAAGAGCACCCAAATTTTAAAATGTGTTCAGAACAATTATGGAGAAAAGATGCTGAACTTAATGGAAAATTGAATACAGGTGGTAATATATATAAATATGGAAAAACAAATTATACTATAAACAAATTAAATTTAAAGAAGAAATAAGATATGTAGATTAAGTAAAAATGGTTAGATTTATTAGTGGTATAATTATCAAAAATAATCTTATGTTGATTGGGTTAGAAGGTAATATATGTTATACTAATTTTTTAAGAAATAAAAGTTTAGAAAGACACGCTGAACTTTACAAAAGAATTCAAAATTTTAAAAAGTTATTAAAAGATAAGAAGAATTAACAATGATAAAAGCAATTAGTTTATTTTCTGGGTTAGGAGGAGACACTCTTGGTATGATACAGGCAGGTATAGATGTTGTGGCTTATTTAGAAAAAGAAGAATATATAAGAAAAACTCACGAATTAAACTTTCCAAATTGTGTCCTTATAGGAAATGGGGATATAACTAAGACTGTAGATGAAGATTTTTCATACTACAAAGATAAAATAGATATAATATTTGCTGGATTTCCTTGTCAAGGTTTTTCTAAAGCGGGAAAAAAGGATAAAAATGACGAAAGAAATTTTTTATTTCGTCATTTTATAAGAGCAACTAAATTAATACAACCAAAATTTATAATAGGAGAAAATGTCAAAGGTATTCTTTCAAGAACAAATGAAGAAAATATAAAATTTATAGATATAATCACAGAAGAATTTTCTTCTATAAATTATGATATAAAATATAAAATTTTAGATTGTTCTAAATTTGGGATACCACAAAAAAGAGAAAGATTGTTCATAATTGGTTGTAAAAAAAATGAAAACATTAATATAGAATTTCCTGAAGAACTCAGCGATATAAAAAATTTAAAATATATAATAGAAGATAATATAGAAAACTCTTTATTACTTAGAAAACATAAGGATATTGGATTAGAAAATATTACTGTAATAAAAACAACTAAAACCCCAATAGAGAACAATAAACCACATAACTATTTAAAATCTTTGATAGACCAGAGAGATGTAGAATATCTTGGTAAAAAGTATAAATCTTGGTTTTCTTTTGGTAAAAGAATATCTCCAAAACATTGTGAAATTTTAGACATTTCAAAACCTTGTAAGACAATAATATGTTCTTATTCAAAACAACCAAGGTTGTTCGTTGGTTTTGAAAAAAATGATGATTTATATATTCGAACATTAAATATTTCAGAACTTAAACAAATACAAGATCTTCCAAAAGATTTTATAATAAATGGTAATTATTCTCAAAAAATAACACAGATAGGAAATGCTGTTCCACCTAAAATAGTATTTCTTATAATAAAGAAATTATTATCTATTAATTAGGTGCTCTATATTAAATTTGTAAGTAGGTCTTGGATAGACAGAGATAAAACCAGATTTATTCTTATATTTTTGTTTAATATTTTCTAACTCTCTTTGAAATTCATATACCCATTCTTTAGAACTATCTACTATTTCTTTCCCATTAAGTGATAATATCTGTGGTAATATTTCTTTTTTATTTTTCGTTTTAAAAATTTTTCCAGTATATATTATTATATAATATGTGTCATATTTTGGTAAAGTATCATTTAAATATACAATAAAACTTCCAGTTTTTTTCAATTCTAACAATAATGTTTCATTTTTTGAAATTTCTATTCTAAAATCATATGGTTGTTGAGAACCTGCTTCTTTAAATTTTAGATTCATATCTTGTAATATTTCTCTCATTTTTGTTATATACATTTTTTCTGTTTCTTGAGTTTTCCGTTTTTTGTCTTAAGTTTTTTAATATATTCTATATCTATATTTTTCACAAATTTTTTAAAAATAACATTATATACTAATTCTTTGAATAATTGTGAAGAAAACATTTTATTATAATTTTATTCCTTAAATAGATTTTATTCAATTTTTTATATAACAGTTTAAAATTGCCATATATTTTTTATAGTATAATTATACTATGGAAAAGATATTAAAAATTATATCCCAAAATTCTCCAGATACACAAAAACCAGTAGGATGTATTATAATAGACGAAAGCAATGGTAAAATAATTTCATTTGGATATAATAAATTACCTGATGATTTAGATAACAATTTCAAAAATGATATAAAAGAAATGAGGAAATATATTATTCACGCAGAAATAGTAGCATTACTTAGATTAGACATTTCTAAAATCAACGAAAATACTACTTTGATAAGTAGTATGTCTTGTTGTATAAATTGTTTGAAGATGATTAATAATTTTGGAATAAAAAATATCAAATTTATTAACAAACATAAATCTTACAAGGAAAGTTTAGAAATTGCTTCAGTTTTAGGTGTCTCGTTTATCCAAATTTAAACTACATCTTTCATTAAGAATTTTATTTTGATAATCTCCTTCTTTATATTCCTTTTTAATAATTTTATTTTTTCTTTCACATATATCCTTTTTAATTTTACATAATTTACTATTCACATTAAAATTTCTACATAATTTATAAATAGAATTACAATTTTGTGTAGTATTTTCAAATGAACTCAATGGGACTAAAATTTCTTGTTTATTTGGTTTGGCAAATCTTGTATTGTCATTAGATAAATCTATATAAGATATTAATCCTTTTATTTTTTCTTTGAAATTTTTTTTATTGATAAGATTTCCTGAATTATCTAAATAATTTTTTTTAAAATTAACTGTGTCAAATCTATCTTCTTTATTTGTTATAATAAGATTTAGTAATTTTATAAATTCTATTGGGTCTTCTACTATAGGAGTAGCAGTCATAAGAACTATCTTAGAATTTTTAGAATTGTTTATTATTTTTTCTATAGCAGAAATATCGTGATATTCTTGTGCTTTTAAATCTTTTGTATATAATTTATGTGCTTCATCTATAATAACTATGGTATTATCTATAGGATTACTACTCTTTGTTTTGGAAATTAAGTAAGAATAAATTTTTCCTTTACCTTTTGCTACATTACTAAATTGTTTATAAGAGAGCACAACTAAAGGCTTATCTAAATGGATTATATCTAATGCTTTTTGTATATCTTTTTTGAGAGTAGTTCTTGTTACCCATAAAGTATTATATCCTAATTTCTCAAATTTAGATAGAATATTTACTCCTGATAAAGTTTTACCGGAGCCAACTGAATGGAATAAAAATAACCCATTAGGATTATCTGGATTAAGGTAATCTCTAACAAATTTTTGAGTATTTGTAAGAGTTTTATGTTCTATTTCGCAGTTGTTATTTTTTTGTTGTTTATTCCAAGTGTATTTTTTGTATTTTTTGTTTATTTGTTCTTGAAATTTGTCAAAATTTTGTTTGAAATTCATTGTTAAGGTATATTATTAATTGAGAATAAATTTTAAAGACATTTTATTGATTTTTTTTGGATATTTAGTTACATTTATCATATCATTTTTCTTATGTTTAGAACAATAAATTGGTTTCTTAAAATTTTTGTATCCAAAAGAAGCTCTTGTGTCACAATTTTCTTCTAAGCAATATCTGGCATACACATTTATCATATCACTTTTCTTATGAATAATACAATAAAGTCTTGTTTTGTCAGTTGGATAATTATAAAGTGCTAAATTACTACATTTATCTTTTTTACATATTTTATTCCAATTCATAAAATGTAGTTTATGATAATAACAATAAAATTCTTTTTTTAGAAATTTACTTGTATAATTGGCAATTTTTCCACATCCATTCTTAAAGCATATCACTGTCATTTTGTAATTCTTATTTGATAAGATGATTACAAACTATTTCCAAAAATAAAATTCAATTTTATTTAATTTTACTAAGTAAATGAATGAAATAAATTGTATCAGACAGGTATCAAATTTTAGTAAAGTAAAAGTTTCTGATAGATTTGATAAAGAAACTTTTGATACTTCAAAATTTATAGAAGAATTACCTATTAAATCTCCAAAGATAGTGTCTCTTTTGAATAATATTCAAGAATTAGATAAAAAAGATTACCGCAAGGAAAAAAAACTATACAAGCACTTTATCTTTACTGGAGTAAAAAATACTTCTAAACTTTTAACTTCTGCTTTTATTTCTGCAGGATATACTTTCATTCTTAAAAGGCAAGGTTCAAAAATAGTTATAGACGATAAAAAATTACATTCAAACGATGAAGCAAAATTTGTAGCATTGAGTTCAACTTCTTTATGGAATAATAAGATAACTCCTGAATTAACAAAAGAAATTCTTAAAGTATTTAACAAAAGACCAGATAATATCTATGGAAATAATGTAAGATTTATAATCTTAGACAGTGGGTTTAAAGAAGGAGTAGATTTGTTTGATGTAAAATATTGTCATATCTTTGAAGAACAACTATATAATTCTGATAATATCCAAGCGATAGGTAGAGGCCTTAGATACTGTGGTCAAAAAGGTTTAAATTATCCTTGGGATTTACAAATATTTACTTATAAATTATACAAAAAAGTTCCTAAATTTTTAGGAACTAAGAAAGAAGTTATAATAGAAAATATTATTTCAAAAGATAAGAACATTACCTTCAAAAATAATTTTGAAAAAAGTTTATTAGATACTATAAAAGAAGCAAGTATAGATAAAACATTAAATAAAGAAATAAATGAACCCAAAGAAAAATCAGGAACAAGTGTAATTAACAAAATTTTAGTTCCAACAGTTTTATTTGGAACTTTAGGTTTAATTCTTAAAAAGAGAAGAGACAATAAGAGACAAATGATAGAAGAATTTTCAAAATTAGTTAAAGCTTTTGGTAAAAAGAAAAAATAATTTTAGAAAATATTTAAGAATT
>JACCDQ011451710.1_pt1 | contig 13332 bp, 10 predicted proteins | sample 7446031 | NCBI WGS metagenome assembly JACCDQ01 (sample SAMN15323442, study PRJNA562643) | freshwater metagenome | isolation source: river surface water | place: USA:Blue River Watershed | collected 2017-08-17 | reverse complement strand
CGTGGTAGCGCCACTTTTGTTTCTCCTGTCTGGGGCCTTCCCTAGACAGGGCAGGCCGTTAAAGCTGTTGGGTACTCATTTCGAGTTACTCATTTGTTTGCCAACATCGTTTCTGCCTGTTCTTTAGGTAAAACCAACCGTGATGTATTCGGTTGATTTTGAAGTTTCAAAGCCCGGATAAATGCTCTCCGGATTATTGCTAACTCTAGACATTGAGCTGATTCGTGCACCCACGCTCCGCGCCCTGGTTTTGCCTTTCGTTCGTCGAAAACTAGGAAACCGTTTTCATTGACGACGCGAAGTAACTCTGCCCGACTGGAACGTTGGCGACAACCAACGCAAGTTCTTTCCATTCTAGCCCCTGGTTCTCGAAGAGGCTAGACCTATTCGCCTTCTAGGATGCTGTCTGGCTGAATATCGATCTTGGCGCCGGTGAGTTTTGCGGCCAGACGAGCGTTTTGACCTTCCTTGCCAATGGCAAGCGAAAGCTGGAAGTCTGGAACCAAAACGCGAACCGACTTGGTAGCCGCATCGAGCGTGTAAGAGCTAGAAACCTTGGCTGGCGAAAGCGCCTGCGCAACGTAGGTTGGCAGATCATCGCTGTAATCGACGATGTCGATCTTTTCATCGTTGAGCTCTGCCTGAACGGCACGAACGCGCTGACCTAGCTCGCCGATGCAAGAACCCTTGGCGTTTACGCCAGCTTCGTGTGCTCGAACGGCAATCTTGGTGCGGTGGCCGGCCTCGCGGGCTAGCGAAACGATCTCAACAACGCCGCTGGCGATCTCTGGGACCTCAAGCGCGAACAGCTTGCGAACCAAGCTTGGGTGGGTTCGAGAAACGGTAACCTGTGGCCCCTTGTTGCCCTTGTTAACCGCTGTTACAAATACACGGATGCGCTTGCCGTGCGAGTAATCCTCGCCCGGAACCTGCTCTTCTGGCGGCATGATGGCCTCGATGGTGCCAAGGTCTACGTAGACCATGTAAGGCTTTTGACCCTGCTGGATTACACCGGCAACGATGTCGCCTTCTTTGCCCTGGAATTCGCCGAAGATGCCCTCATCTGAGATCTCGCGAAGACGGTTGAAAATAACCTGCTTGGCGGCTGCCGCGGCAACTCGACCAAAGTTCTCTGGCGTTACTTCGGTCTCACCGGTGCGGGTGCCCTCTTCATCGAGCACTGGAGCGTAAATGGTGACGTGGCCGGTTGACTTGCTCAGCTCTGCACGAGCAGGCTCGGTGTTACCGACGTGCTTGTGATAGGCGGCAAGAATCGCTGCTTCGATGATCGAAACCAAATCGGCAAATGGGATTTCTTTCTCTCGTTCGATGAACTTCAGAACGCTCAAGTCGATGTCCATGAAAATGCCTCCCAGGCCGTTAGTTAGTTGTAAATGTAGCGATTTGGAGCTTGTTGCAAAAGTCTTTTATAGCAATTCAGCCAGAGCCGATTCTAGCTTGACTGGGCGTCGCTCACCAGAGCGGCGATCCCAAAGGTCTACCTCTCCCTGCTCGAGACCCTTGCCAACGATGACAATGTTCGGCACACCGATCAGTTCGGCATCACCGAACTTGACTCCCGGGCTCACCTTGAGGCGATCGTCGAGAATGACGGTCTTGCCCTTGGCTTCTAGCTCGGCGGCAAGTTTTTCGGCGGTTTGGTAAACAATTTCGTCTTTACCGGCGGCAACAACATAGACATCGGCTGGCGAAACGGCTTCGGGCCAGATGAGACCCTTGTCGTCGCGGTTAGCTTCGGCCAAAACGGCAACCATGCGGGTAACACCGATTCCGTATGAACCCATGGTTACGGTAACTAGCTTGCCGTTCTCGTCGAGAACCTTAAGGTCGAGAGCCTCGGCATACTTGCGACCGAGCTGGAATACGTGACCAATCTCGATGCCGCGCGCCAACTCGAGCTCGCCAGAACCATCAGGCGCCTGGTCGCCGGCGCGAACCTCGGCAATGTCGGCAACACCATCGGCGTTGAAGTCGCGACCCTTGACTAGATCGAATACGTGCTTCTGGTCCTCGTTTGCACCGGTAATCCAGGCGGTTCCATCTACGACGCGAGGGTCTAGTAGGTAGCGGATCTTTGAGGTTGATTCGAGGCCAAGCACTGCGGCGCCGGCCTTAACCGGGCCAATGTAGCCCTTCACAAGCGCCGGGTTCTTGGCAAAGTCTTCATCGGTGGCAGGCTCAACCTCGTTTGGCGAGAAGGCCGCCTCGGCACGCTTGGCATCTACCTCGCGGTCGCCAGGTAGGCCAACGACGACCAACGAGCGCTTGCCCTCAGGTGAAGTTAGCGCCAAAACAACGTTCTTTAGCGTGTCGGCGGCAGTCCAGTCGCGACCGTCGCCACGCTTTACCTGAGCGTTAGCAAGTTCAACCAGCGACTTGATGGTTGGAGTGTTCGGCGACGGGTGAACAACCGCTGCCGGCTGACCCTCGATTGGCAAAGCCGCAGGAACAACGGTGGCAACAGCCTCAACGTTTGCCGCATAACCACCTGGCGAGCGCACAAATGTGTCTTCACCGATTGGGCTAGGCGACAAGAATTCCTCGGATGCAGAACCACCCATGGCACCGGCGTCGGCCTTAACGATCACGTATTCAACGCCGAGACGGGTGAAGATGCGCTCGTAGGCATCGCGCTGCGCCTGGTAGGCATTTCGCAAACCCTCATCTGTTACGTCGAAGCTGTAGGCGTCTTTCATCACAAATTCGCGACCTCGAAGCAGACCAGCGCGTGGGCGGGCTTCATCGCGGTACTTGTTTTGAATTTGGTAGATGCACAGTGGCAAGTCTTTGTAGCTCGAGTAGAGATCTTTCACCAGCAAGGTGAACATCTCTTCGTGCGTTGGCGCTAGCAGGTAATCGCCCTTTTTGCGGTCTTGAAGGCGGAACAGATTGTCGCCGTATTCGGTCCAGCGACCGGTGGCCTCAAACGGCTCACGTGGCAAAAGCGCAGGGAAGAAAACTTCTTGGGCACCGGCGTTTGCCATCTCTTCGCGAATTACCTGCTCGATCTTTGCCTTTACGGCTAGACCTAGTGGCAGCCAGGTGTACAAACCTGCACCGGCGCTACGAATGTATCCGGCGCGAAGCAAAAGCTTGTGGCCAGCAACATCTGCGTTGGCAGGGTCTTCACGTAGCGTGCGTAGAAACAGGTTAGATAGGCGAATTGGCATTCTGACAGTTTACCCCTTGGCGCGAGGCAGCAGAGATGCGGTGCTGGCTACTTTTGGGCTACGACAACGGTTGGGCTACCAACCAGTGCTGGGTCCATGGTTGCTGCCAAGCGGTTTGCCTCTTCAATGAGAGTCGCAACGATTTCGCTCTCGGGAACGGTCTTGATGACCTCACCCTTGACGAAGATTTGACCCTTGCCGTTACCCGAGGCTACGCCTAGGTCGGCTTCGCGGGCCTCGCCCGGGCCGTTTACAACGCAACCCATAACGGCAACGCGAAGCGGAACCGTGAGCTTCTCGAGCCCGGCGGTTACATCGTTGGCCAGGGTGTAGACATCTACCTGGGCGCGACCACAACTTGGGCAGCTAACGATCTCAAGCTTGCGCGGGCGCAGGTTGAGCGATTCAAGAATTTGCGAGCCAACCTTGATCTCTTCTACCGGCGGAGCCGAGAGTGATACTCGAATGGTGTCGCCGATGCCCTTGGCCAAAAGCGCACCGAAGGCAACTGAAGATTTGATGGTGCCCTGGAAGGCAGGGCCCGCCTCGGTTACACCTAGGTGAAGTGGCCAGTCTCCTCGTTCGGAGAGCATTTCGTAGGCCTTGACCATTACCACCGGGTCGTTGTGCTTGACCGAAATCTTGAAGTCGTGGAAGTCGTGCTCTTCGAACAGGCTGGCCTCCCACACGGCCGACTCAACCAGAGCCTCGGCGGTGGCCTTGCCGTACTTTTGCAAGAGTCGTGGGTCGAGTGAACCGGCGTTAACGCCGATGCGAATTGAGACGCCGGCGTCCTTTGCCGCCTTGGCAATCTCGCCTACCTTGTCATCGAACTGACGAATGTTGCCCGGGTTTACTCGAACTGCGCCGCAACCGGCGTCGATGGCCTGGAAGACGTACTTTGGCTGAAAGTGAATGTCGGCGATGACCGGAATTTGTGATTTACGAGCGATTAGCTGAAGGCGATCGGCATCGTCTTGGCTTGGCACTGCAACGCGAACGATGTCGCAACCCGACGCGGTTAGCTCGGCAATCTGCTGAAGCGTTGCGTTTACGTCGGTGGTTGGGGTGGTGCACATGGATTGAACCGATACCGGTGCGTCGCCGCCAACGGCGACCTTGCCCACCATGATCTGGCGGGTTTTGCGACGAGGAGCAAGAACTGGAGGCGGAGCCTTTGGTAGTCCTAGGTTTGTTGCGGCCACGGTTAGCTCACTTTCGGTTGCTCAATAGGCACAATCATAAACAAAGACGCACCTGGAATAATGCCCGTAGAAGCCAAACTGGCTAAGTTTTGCGCCAAAGCGGCTAAAAACGAATTGGGTTGACGATGTCGGCGATGATGAGCACCGCGCTCATTGCCATTAGGGCCAAGAACACGAACCAGGTTGCCGGCATTAGCAGAGCTGTGTCGACCGGGCCCGGCGCAGGCTTGCGCAGCACCTTGAAGATTGCTCGCTTGACCCACTCGTAGATGCCACCGGCGATGTGACCGCCGTCTAGTGGCAGCAGCGGAACCATGTTGAAAGCGAAGAGCGCAAAGTTAAGTGAGGCCAGGATCAGTAGATTGCTCTGAAGTTTGTCGGTGAAGGTTGCCGTTTCGGAGGCAGAGACACCGCCGGCAATCTGACCGATGCCAACCACCGAAATTGCGCCATTTTGATCGCGCGCTTCTCCAGAAAAAGTTGCAATGGCCGTTTGAGTGATTTGCTGAGGCAGGTTAACCAGCATGTTGCCAACCTGGGCAACTGCGGAAGCCGACTGTTGCAGCGAGGTGGTGACCGGCAGCGGTTGGCGTTCAAAATCTAGGGCAATACCCAGCACCGGCTTAGAAACCAGAAGCACCGAACCATCGGCCCCGGTAATTGGGTTTCCTGCGGAGTCTTGGTTAGCCCGAAGTGCGGAAATTGGTGTGATTGGAAGAGTTATCGATTGCTGCCCGCGAACCACGGTGATGTCAATTTGCTTGCCGGCCTTCAGGAAGGCGCCCAATTCGTTCCAGGTCTTCACCTGGCGGCCATCGATGTGTGAAATTTTGTCGCCCGGTTGCATGCCGGCAATTTTTGCTGGCGACTGTGGATCGGTTGGGAGGCAATTCTCGTGGCTGGATGGATCTTGAATTACACAGCTAGAGACCTCGGCCAAGGTTAGCGAACGCTGCTGAACACCGATGCCGCTGAGCGATACCGTGAGCAGAATTGTGCCCAGCACCAGGTTCATGAACGGGCCGCCGAACATGATTACCAGGCGCTTGGCCACCGGCAGTTGATAGAACTTGCGATTGGCATCGGCCGGAGTAATGTGCTTCGCGTGGGCATCGCGAGCGGCCGTGATCATGGAGCCAAAATAGCCCTTTGGCTCGGCGCTACCCGGTTTAGCAGGTGGGTACATGCCGATCATGGTGATGTAGCCGCCGAGCGGAATGAGCTTTAGCGCATAGGTAGTTTCGCCGAAGGTTTTTTTGAACAGCGTTGGACCAAAACCGATGGCATAGGTGGGCACTTTGATGCCGAATAGTTTGGCCGGCATTAGGTGGCCAAGTTCGTGCAGGCCAATCGAAAAGCCGATGCCAAGAGCAACGGCCAGAACTCCAACAATGTAAGAGAGGGTTTCGGTCACGTCTAAACCATAACCTTGCAGTCTGACAATTTGCCTAGCATGCCGTAGCGATTACTCCATCGGCTCGGTCTCTAGCCCACTTCTCTGCCGCCAGCACCGAATCAAGGCTCAACTGCTTCTCTGGCTCGTGAGCATCTACGACCCGCTTTATCAGATCGACAATCTGATTGAAACCGATCTTGCCGGCGTGGAAGGCATCGACGGCCTGCTCATTTGCTGCGTTGAATACCGCTGGATAGGTGAGACCAGCGGTGCCAACCTGACGGGCCAAGTTCACCGCACCAAAGACAGATTCGTCTAGCGGCTCAAAAGTCCAGGTGGCGGCCTTGGTCCAATCGCAGGCCTTGGCAACATTAGGCACCCGATTTGGCCAAGACATTCCAAGTGCAATTGGAAGCTTCATGTCGGGTGGTGAACACTGAGCCAAAACCGAACCGTCGACAAACTCAACCATCGAGTGAACCACCGATTGCGGGTGAACCGTGACATCGATGCGGTCGAACGGAATGTCGAAAAGCAGGTGTGCCTCGATAATTTCGAGGCCCTTGTTTACCAGCGTGGCCGAGTTGGTGGTGACCAAGCGACCCATGACCCAGGTTGGGTGGGCCAAGGCTTGAGAGGGTGTGACCTCGGCCAGTTGATCGCGGGTAAAGCCCCTGAACGGGCCACCGGATGCGGTGAGAATCAACTTTCGAACCTCGTTTGGAGCTCCACCGAGCAGACACTGGGCTAGCGCGGAGTGTTCGCTGTCCACCGGCACAATTTGCCCAGGCTTTGCAGCCTCGGTAACCAGGCGGCCACCGACAATCAGAGACTCTTTATTGGCTAATGCCAGCGTCTTGCCGGTCTTTAGGGTGGCCAGGGTTGGCGCTAGCCCAATAGAACCGGTGATTCCATTAACCACAACGTCGGCTTCAGTATCTTCTACCAATCGAGTGGCGGCTTCGGCGCCGAGCACCGAGCGCACTCCCCCAAAGGCATCGCTCTGCTGCTGCAGCAGTTCGGCGTTTTGCCCCGCGGCCAAACCGACAACCTCGAATTTATCTGGATTGGCGGCAATCACCTCTAGGGCCTGGGTGCCGATAGAACCGGTGGAACCGAGAATTATTACGCGACGCATGGCTCAATCTTGCCACTTGCCGGTGAACTTTTGCCTCAGGGGCCCCTGCGGCAACTATCGAGGCTTAGACTTTTAGATATGAGCGAGTTCCCAGTCGCGCAAGAGCGCAAAGTAGTCACAAACATCCCCGGCCCAAAGTCGCAGGCACTTCATGCGCGCCGCCTGGATGCTGTCTCGGCCGGAGCCGGTGCAGCACTTCCGATCTACATCGAGAAGGCGCACGGCGCAATCGTTGTAGATGCCGATGGCAACCAGCTGATTGACCTTGGTTCTGGCATCGGTGTGACCACCATTGGCCACACCAACGAGGGTGTCGTAAAGGCCGTTCAAGAGCAGGTAGCAAACCTTACCCACACACTTTTCACGCTAACCCCGTACGAGCAGTACGTTGAGGTTTGCGAGCTGCTGAACAAGCACACCCCGGGCAGCCACAAGAAGAAGTCGGTGCTGTTTAACTCTGGCGCAGAGGCAGTAGAAAACGCGGTCAAGATTGCCCGCAAGGCAACCCGCAAAAACGGCATCGTGGTATTCGATCACGCCTACCACGGCCGCACCAACCTCACCTACTCGATGAACTTCAAGGCAGCGCCTTACGGCAACGGCTTTGGCCCAATGGCTGGCAGCATTCAGCACGTACCAATGTCTTACCCATACCGCGACCCACAGGGCATGACCGGTGTTGAGGCAGCGAACCGCGCCATCACCTACATCGAGAAGCGCGTTGGTCTAGAAGACCTTGCCGCGGTTGTTATCGAGCCAATTCAGGGCGAGGGCGGTTTCATCGTTCCGGCTCCTGGCTTCCTAAAGACTCTCAGCGATTGGACTCACGCCAACGGCGTTGTGCTTATTGCAGACGAGGTTCAGTCGGGCGTTGCTCGCACCGGCCGCTGGTTTGCCAGCGATTGGGAGGAAGGCTTCGAGCCTGACCTCCTAACCATCGCAAAGGGCATCGCGGGCGGTATGCCAATCTCGGCCGTTACCGGTCGCGCCGAAATCATGGATGCCTCGCACCCTGGTGGACTTGGCGGAACTTTTGGTGGTAACCCGGTAGCAGCAGCTGCTGCGGTTGCAGTGCTAAAGCAGATCGAAGCCGGCGGAGTTATCGAGCGCGCCCAGCAAATCGAGACCCTGTTGACTGCTCGACTAAACGAATTCAAGGCAAAGTACCCTGTGGTTGGCGACGTTCGCGGCCGTGGCGCAATGATGGCCATCGAGTTTGTTGAGCCTGGCACCTCGAATCCAAACCAGGCCGCTGTCGACAAGCTAGTGAAGCACTGCCACTCAAACGGTGTGCTCATCTTGAACGCCGGCACCTACTACAACGTCATTCGCTTCTTGCCACCACTAGCTATCACCGATGCGCTTCTGAACGAAGCACTCGATGTTCTAGAAGACGGAATCAAGAGCCTCTAAACGCTTCAAAAGAATTCCCCTTAGGCTGAAGGTCTAGGGGGAATTTTTTATGACCAAAACAGAACCGGGATTCGTTGCGCGACTAAGCGGTGCATTCGCAATTTCAAGCGCGCTGTTCCTACCGGTGATGCTCTTCTCTAGCGTTAGTGATGCAATCAACCGCGGCCACCTGGATTCGGCTGACTCAACCCTGGCCTGGATTTTGAACGGACTGGATTTCTTCGCCATCTGCATTGGCGTAATCTTGGTCACCATTTTTCTCGTTGCGTACCCGGTTGAACGATGGTTGGTCAAACCGAATCAAAGTGCCCTGCGAGCAGCCAGCACCTACGTTTTGGTCTTCGCGCTGTTGATGGGCATCGGTGTTCTCTGGGCCATTGCAAAGGCCTTTATTTGGCGCCAAGGGCCAACCGACTTCACCGGAATAGTAATTGCATATGGATCTTTCGTGGCCCTGCTCGTGGCGTTTTTTGCGCGACTGCTTTACCCAATCACGGTGCGTTTCAAGCGAACCAACCTGGTGATCTCGGTCGCGCTGATTGCTGTCTCGGTAGTCGGGTTTGTCACACCTACCATAACGGCCACGGCATCGGTTAACACCGGGTTTTATCCCGAGAAATTGATTGGCGAGATTGCGCGAGGCACCTACGAAATCGATGAAACCAACGGCAGCGGTGGCACCGAATCGACCAACGGCACTTTTGTGCCGACTGAAAACTCAAGCCAAGCCGGTGTGTTTTTTGCCTGCTCTGAACCAGACTCGCAGGCCTATCAAATTTTGGTGCGAAGTGCCGACTACACCAGATCATTTGCCGACATTCAGGTGACCTGCACAACCACCGAACCTACGCTTTACAAGGTAAACCTTGGCTCAACTAGCGTCGATGTGAACGTGATCGTTACTGGAGTTGCGAGCGCAGGTCACGAATTTGTTGGAAACAGCAATGGCGTCAGTAGCCACCCCGATGCCTATGCGATTTTGGTGAACAACGCTAGTTTTTGAGCAACCGCTTCTGCTTGATCGAGCCGCGAACCTGAACGGTTACCACGATGGCAATGGCAAGTAGGAATACCGCCGAACCAATCACGTTGGCCTCGGCTGGAATGCCTCGAGCGGCTGCGGTGTAAACAAACTTTGGAAAGGTTGTTTCTGGGCCGGCGTTGAAGTTGGTGATGATGAAGTCATCGAAGCTAAGTGCAAAAGCCAACAGTGCCGCCGCGGTGATTCCTGGCAATAGCAGTGGGAACGTGATCTTCCAGAACACCTGCGAAGGTGAGCCGTAAAGATCGCGACCGGCTTCTTCAAGCGCAGGATCGAGGCTGGCAACACGAGCCTTTACCGTAACCACTACGAAGCTCAGGCAGAACATGACGTGGGCGATGATGATGGTGAGCAAGCCCTTTTGAGTGCCCATGGTGAGGAACTGCGACGCCAACCCGGCACCGAGTACAACCTCGGGCGTAGCCATCGGCAAGAACAGCAGCAAGCTGACCGCAGAGCGGAACTTGAACCGGTAACGAACCAGCGCGATGGCGATGGCAGTTCCCAGAGCGGTGGCGATGACGGTAGCCACGACACCGATCAAAACCGAATTGCCAAAGGCTTCACAAACGCCCTGCTGGTTACAAACCCCAAGCCACTTGTCGAAGGTGAACCCGCGCCAAGAAATGTTTGATTTGACCGAATCGTTGAATGAGAAAACGAAGGTGTAGCCGATTGGAATCAGCAGATAAATAAGTGCGATCAGCGCGTAGATTGGCAGCGCGAATTTACCGAACGAAAACTTTCTCACAGTAGGTCATCCGTTCCACTGCGCTTCACGTAGAAGGTCACCAGCAACAAAATGGCCAACATCAACAAGACCGAAAGCGCAGAAGCCGCCGGGTAATCGTTGATTTGAAGGTAGTTGGTCTCGACCACGTTGCCGATCATTGCGGTTTCGGTAGATCCCAAGAAGTCTCGGCTTGCGTTCACGTAGTCACCGGCGATTGGAATGAAGGTGAGCAAGGTTCCCGAAATGATGCCGGGCATCGAAAGCGGCAAGGTGATTTTGCGGAAGGTGGTTGACGGGCTGGCGTAAAGGTCTGCGCCGGCCTCTAAGAACCTGATGTCTAGGCGCTCGAGGGTTGTGTAGAGCGGCAGAGTCATAAATGGGATGAACGCGTAGGTGAGGCCGAAAATAACCATGAACGGCGTACCCACCAGGTACTGGTCGCCGGCCAGAACACCCAGCGATTGCAGGGTGTTCACAATCCATGATTCGTTCGAAAAGATCTGCTTCCACGCAATGGTTCGAAGCAAGAAGCTAATGAAGAACGGTGCAATCACCAGGGTGAGCATCAAGCCTTGAAGCAGTGGGCGTCGGCGAGCTTTGACACCGATGAAGTACGCGAGCGGGTAACTGATGAGCAAGGCAAAAACCGTGGCAATCAGTGCATAACCGAACGAGCGAAGAATGTGCGGCCAATAGCTCTCGATTACCAACCAGTAGTTTTCGATTGCAAAGCCGTACTGGTAACGACCGATCTCGCCGGTGGCATCTGGTACCTCAAGCGAAGTAATGATGAGTGAAAAAAGTGGAGTTAGAAAGAACAAGCCCAAATACATCAGGCCGGGTAGCAACAAAACCCAGGCAATTCTGCTGGTCTTTTGCTGGGCCTTACCGGCTGGGGCTGCGCCCTGCCCGAATGCTGCGAAAGCCACTTAGATCACCGAGATTGATTCGGTGTGAGTGTTCTGCGGCAAATCCGACAAGCCGAAGCTGTGCTCAACCTTCCAGCTAACCCAAACCCTGGCACCAAGTTCAACAACCGGGCTCTTGCCAATGTTCTGAGCAAATACGGTTACATTGCCCAGGCCTGGAATCTCGATTAGGTACTGGTTGCTAACTCCGGTGAAGCGGATGTCGATGATCTCGCCCGGGCCAATCAGGTTAATGTCTGAAGATGCGGTCGGTTGCTCTTCGTGGAACATTGCCTTCTCTGGTCGAACACCCACTGCGATGGTGCCCTCGTGAACCTCGGCGCGGTCTTTTGGAACCGTGACCTTGTTGCCGGCCACATTGATGCTGATCGAAGTTGGGTTCGATTCGGCAACCTGACCGACAAAGAGGTTCGATTGGCCGAGGAACTTGGACACGAAAACGGTCTTTGGGCGATCGTAAAGTTTTTCGGGAGCACCCATCTGCTCGATGCGACCCTTGTTCATAACGGCCACGGTGTCGGCCATGTCCATTGCTTCTTCTTGATCGTGGGTAACGTGCAAGAAGGTGAGCCCAACCTCCATCTGGATGGCCTTTAGCTCGATTTGCATTTGACGGCGAAGCTTTAGGTCGAGAGCACCTAGTGGCTCATCTAGCAAAAGCAGCGATGGACGGTTTACTAGTGCGCGAGCCAAGGCCACACGCTGCTGCTGACCACCCGAAAGCTGCTGTGGGCGACGAAGGGCTAGGTGCCCAAGCTCAACTAGATCAAGCGCCGCCTGCGCCTTCGGCATCGGGTCTTCGATTTTGCGTTGCTTAAGGCCGAAGGCAACGTTATCGAGCACGCTCATGTGTGGAAACAGCGCGTAACTCTGAAAAACGGTGTTTACCGGGCGCTGGTGAGGCTTGGTATCGGTGATGTCTTTGCCACCGATGAGAATCTTGCCGCTGGTAGGTTCATCGAGGCCAGCTACCAACCTTAGTGTTGTGGTCTTACCGCAGCCAGAAGGGCCGAGCAGGGCAAAGAACTCCCCCGCCGGGATGTGCAAATCGAGGTTTTCGATTGCCGTGAAGCCAGGATATTCCTTGCGAATTCCAACTAGTTCTAGATCTGCACCGCGGGCAACAAACTCTGTTGCCAACTTATGCACCCAACAAAATCTTCTGGAATGCAGCGGTGAACTTCTGCTCCTCAGATCCGCTCAGGGCACGGAAGGCGTGCGTCTTGGCCAGGGTCTCTTGGCTTGGGAAAATCAACTGGTTCTCGGCCAATACCGGGTCGAGCTTGATGGCCTCTTCTTTGGCGCCAACCACTGGGGTCACAAAGTTCACCCAGGCAGCCAATTCGGCGGCATTCACCGGGTCGTAGTAGTAGTTCATCAGAGCTTCGGCGTTCTTCTTGTGGCTAGAACCCATTGGAATCACGAAGGTGTCGGCCGAGATGGTTGCGCCAGAGTCTGGGAAGACGAAGCCAAAGTTGTCGCCGTCGGTCTCGGTGTTGATAACCGTGATGTCGCCAGACCAGGCAACGGCTGCGATGGTGTCGCCATTCTTGAGGTCTTCTAGGTAGCTGTTGCCCTTGATCTTGGCAATCTGTCCGTCGTTCACCTTGCCCTCGAAGAAGTCGAGTGCGTTCATGAATGCGTCGAGAGTGAGGCTAGATTCGCTGGCGATGTCGATGCCCTGCTCGAGAAGAATTAGACCGATGGTGTCGCGCATCTCAGAGAGCACGCCAACACGACCCTTAAGCTCTGGTGCCCAAAGGTCGGCCATGCTGGTTGGTGCGTCTTTTCCGGTGGCAGCCTTGTAGGCCTTCTTGTTGAAACCGATGCCGGCCAAGATGCCCTGCCATGGCAGCGACTGCTCACGCTTTGGGTCGAACGAAGCGCCGAGGTAGGCAGGAGCTAGGTTCTTCTTGTTTGGCAGATTTGCCTCATCGAAAGTTTGTACGTAACCGAGGCCAACTAATCGGGCCACTAGCCACTCGGTTGGGCAGGCTAGGTCGGCACCGATGTCTTGACCAAGCGCAAGCTGGTCTTTTACCTTGCCGTAGTAAGAGTTGTTGTCGTCGATTTCGACCTTGTACTCAACCTTGATGCCAGACTGCTCTTCGAAGCGAGCCAGGGTTGGGTAGGTTTTGCCGTCCTCAGATTCATCCATGTATGCCGGCCAGTTGTGCCAGACCAGAGTCTTGTCGGTGTCTGAAACGTCTTTAGCCGTAGTAAGTTTGGTGCCGCTCGAGCCTGATGGTGAGCAAGCTGCGAGCGCAAGGGCCGCTGCGGTGGCG
>JACCDQ011293993.1_pt1 | contig 13336 bp, 10 predicted proteins | sample 7446031 | NCBI WGS metagenome assembly JACCDQ01 (sample SAMN15323442, study PRJNA562643) | freshwater metagenome | isolation source: river surface water | place: USA:Blue River Watershed | collected 2017-08-17 | reverse complement strand
AGCTTGTCGTATCCGGGCGCATACCAGCCTTCGAGGTAATTCCAGCCCTTGTCGAGCTCGCCGATCTCGGAATCGTTCAGCCAGCTGAATCGGTGCAGGTAGGCCGGCTCGGCGCTGTTGACGACGGCCGGCGTCAGCGCGCGTACCGCCGGGTGCGCGCAATTGAAGACGATGAAAGACGACCAGTTCTTGCGCGGGTACGGATGCTGGATGCAGCCATCCATCTTCGTGGTCTCGGTCGGCTGGTAATCATGTTTGACGACCGAGACGGCGCTGGCCGGATCGACGGCGTCGAGCACTTCGAGGATGTCGGTCACGAACAGGAAGTCGCAGTCGACGAAGACTGCGTGGCCATTGAAGCCGTCGGCACGGGCCAGCGTCGGCGTCAGGAAGCGGGTGAGGCTGAATTCGGTCGCGGCGAGCGCGTCGACCGGACGCGCGTACAGGCCCTGCTGGCGCAGTTCGGACTGGATCAGCGGATACACCTCGACCCGCGACGGATCGGTACGGCTCAGGATGGAGTGCCGGCAGACCTCCCACGCGATGTCTTCACGCGGATCCCATCCCACATAGACCTTCAGCTTCATCGTTCACTCCCACGGTCGGATTCACCGTCACAAGTGCAATTCGCATGCCAGTGCATTCGTCATCGTTTTTATCCCTTGTGCCGGCAAGCCGGTGACACGCCTTGCCGCTTTCGTCCTGATCGCGGCAAGCTTTTGCCGCAGGCGGCAAAGCCCGGTCAGGTTCCGTGCCAGCGGGCTGCGAGCGAATCAGGCGGCGAGGCCGCGGACGATGTCGGCGGCCGAGGCCACCGGCGCTGCCCAGTCGCCGTCATCCTGCTGCCGCAGCAGGATCGCGCTCGGGTACCAGGGCGAGTCCATCGCCTCCAGGTGCCAATACCAAAGGGGTGTGTGCCATGGCAGCAGCACGATCACGGGCTTGCCGAGCGCTGCGGCGAGATGCGCGCTGCTGTTCGAGATGGTGACGACGATGTCGCAGGCTTCGATCAAAGCTGCCAGTCCGTCGATGTCGTTCAGGTTGTCGATCTCGTGCAAGCGCCGGATGTCGATGCCGTACTCGTCCCGCAGCGCAGACCGCTCCGCGCCGGTGTCGCCGTACTGCAGGTCGACGAAGTCCACGTTCGGCAGCTGCAGCAGCGGCAGCAACTGCCGCAGCGTGGCGCTCTTGGCCGCCGATTTCGTCGCATTCCGGCTGGCCCACGAAAGACCGCAGAGCAGCCGTCCCGGCCGCGCAAGGCGGGCGCGCAGCGATGCCGCCTGCTGCCGGTCGGCGATCAGATAAGGGGAGCGCACACTTTGCAAGTCCTGCTCCGAAGAGCGCAGCCATCGCCCCATGCTAGCCATCTGCACCTGCGCGCCGAACAGGCCTTGCGCTGGATCGAGCGCTGCAATTTGCGAGGGCAGTGCGAAGTCGAGTTGCGGGAACGAGCGCCGGAACAGCGGCAGCAGGCGTTCGTCGAGGCTGACGAAGCTCTCGATCCCGGCCGCCGCCAGGTCCGGCAGCATGCCGCCGTAGAAAATCTGGTCGCCGAGTCCCTGTTCGGGAAGCACCAGCAGCGGCTTCGACGGCAGGCTGCCGTCCCAGTCGGGCGCCTGCCGCGGAATCGAATGGCCGAGGTATTTGCGATCGTCGGTGTCGCACTGCAGGCGACTTTCGTAGAGTTCCCAGGCTTCGCCCAGACGCCGTAGTGTGAGGAGTGCGAGGGCCTTGTTGTAGCGTGCATTGGCATGCGCCGGATGCCGGGACAGCACTCTGTCGTAGCAGCCAATCGCGTCGTCGAAGCGGTTCTGTTCCTTGCAGACGTTCCCGAGATTCATCAGCGCATCGGTATTGCCGGGATCGATCTCGACTGCACGGGCGAAGGCAGCGCCGGCTTCGCCCAGCCTGCCGAGGCGCAGCAGCGCATTGCCATGATTGAATCGGACCAGCGCATTGCGCGGCGCGACCTCGAGCGCGCGGGCGAACAGCCGCTCCGCTTCGTCGAAGCGGCCCAGCTGGAATTCAGCAACGCCCAGCATGTGCAGCGCGTCCGGCTCGCGCGGCGAGATCTGCAGCGCCTCGCCGTACGCAGCGCGCGCCAGTTCCATTCGGCCTGCGCGGTGCTGCTCCAGCCCCTTTGCCAGCAGGCCGCGCACTTTGGACTGCGAGGCATTCAATCCCTGTCTCATTGGCCCATCCCCTGGCGAAAGGCGTCGACTGCGGCGCAAGCGATGCTGATCACCTCGCTCCAGTCACCGGCCTGCGCCTGCCGCAGCAGGGTGGCGCTCGGATACCAGGGGCTGTCATGGCGGCCGCGATGCCAGTACCAGAACAGCGACGGGGAGTCGGGCAGCATCACGATCACGGGCTTGCCGAGCGCGGCGGCCAGATGGGCCGTCGTGTTCGATACGGTGACGACGATGTCGCAGGCGCTGATCAGCGCGGCGAGGCCGTCGATATCGTTCAGGTTGTCGATGTCGTCGAGCTTGTGCAGTTGCAGGCCATGGTTGGTGGCCAGTGCCTGCCGCTCGGCCAGCGTGTCGCCGTATTGCAGGTCGATACAGGCTATGCCTGGTTGGGAGATCAGCGGCAGCAGCGTATCCAGCGACAGGCTTTTGTCCCGCCCGAACTCGGCGTTCTTGCTCACCCACGACAGGCCGCAGACGAGGCGGCCCGGTCGGTACAGGCGCTGCCTCAGCGCGGCACTGCGCTGCGGATCGGCGACCAGGTTGGGGGAGCGCACTCGGGAAAGCGATGGAGCACTGCTGCGGAAGATCCGACCGAGGCTGCCGATGGCGATCTGCGCGGCATACTGTCCGCTCTCACGGCATGCAGCCGCATCGAGCCGGTCGGGCGAGGTGAATTGCAGGTTGTCGAACGAGCGCGCGAGCAGCTTGACCAGTCGTGGCTCGACGCAGACGGTCGAGCCGGGCAGGGCCTGTTGCAGGTCGCCCAGCATGCCGGCGTAGAAGATCTGGTCGCCGAGGCCTTGCTCGGGCACGACCAGCAAGGGGCCTGCGAGCGGGCCGCCGTCCCAGTCCGGCGCAATGCGTCCGACCGCGCGCGATTGCCCGCTGCGTACGGTCACGTCCCAATGCAGCCGCCACTCGTATTCCCGCCAGCCGTCGGCGAGATGACCATCTGCCAGCAGCGCAAGCGCCTTGTTGTAATGCGCATCGGCGGCCGCGGGATCGAGGGCGAGTGCACGTTCGTAGTGGCCAAGTGCGCCGTCCGTGTCACCCAGTGCCTGCAGAACGATTCCTGCGGCGGTCAAGGCATCCGGGTAGGCCGGCCTGAGCGCCAGCGCGCGCTTCAGGCTGGCCAGCGCGTCCTGATAACGGCCCAGCCTGCGCAGGGCGTTCGCGCGGTTGTAATGCGCGACAGCGGCCTGCGGCGCCAGTGCCAGTACGCGCTCGTACGCGGCAAGCGCCTCATCCATGCGCCCGAGTTGCAGCAGCGCGCTGCCGCGATAGGAATGCGCATTCGGGTCTTTCGGCGCGAGCGCGAGCGCGCGATCTTCCGCATCCAGCGCTTCCTCGTAGCGGCCGGCGCGTATCAGGTCGAGGCCCTGCTGCACAAGCGCCGCCGCCTGCGCCGCCGGTGCCGGTCCGGGTGCCGTTCGCATTTACAGGAGCCCTGCGAGGGTCAGTGCGACGGCGTCGATCACGCCGTCCCAGCTGCCGGTGTCCGAGCGCCTGAACAGGCGCGCGCTCGGATACCACGGCGTGGCGTGGCTGCCGCGATGCCAGTACCAGAACAGCGCGTCTTCGTTCGGCAGCATCACCAGCGTCGGTTTGCCGAGCGCAGCCGCGAGGTGGGCCGTCGTGTTCGATACGGTGACGACGATGTCGCAGGCGCTGATCAGCGCGGCGAGGCCATCGATATCGTTCAGGTTGTCGATATCGTCGAGCTTGTGCAGTTGCAGGCCATGGTTGGTGGCCAGTGCCTGCCGCTCGGCCAGCGTGTCGCCGTATTGCAGGTCGATGAAATCGATGCCGGGCAGCGCCAGTACCGGCTGCAGCGCTTGCAGGCTCAGGCTCTTGCCATCGCCGTGGTCGCGGTTCTTGCTCAGCCACGACAGGCCGCAGACCAGCCTGTCGCCACGCCTGATGCGAGCGCGCAAGGCAGCGGCACGCGCGGTGTCGGCGACCAGATAGGGCGAGCGCACGCGCAGCAGCGACGCCTCGTCCGCGCGATACAGCCTGCCGAGGCTGCCGAGCTGTATCTGACTGTCATACGAGCGCAGGCCGAGCCGGTCCGGGCCGATGAAGTTCAGCTGCGGGATGGCTCGTGCAAGCAGCGGAACCAGCCGCGGTTCGACGCAGACGTCGGCGCCCGGCACTCGCTGCGCCAGTTCGCCGAGCATGCCGGCGAAGAAGATCTGGTCGCCGAGTCCCTGTTCGCCGATGACCAGCAGCGATCCCGGATCGCTGGCGCCATCCCAGTCGGGTGCCACGCGTATGCGCTGGCCGCCGATGAATTTGCGGATGCTGGTATCGCTGTCGAGCCGGCGTTCATACAGGCGCCAGCCTTCGGCCAGCTTCAGCTCGCTGAGCAGCAGCAGCGCCCGGTTGTAATTCGCTTCCGCGTGGTCAGGATCCAGCATCAGCGCGCTGTCGTAGAACGCCAGCGCTTCGCTCACCAAGCCGAGGTCTTTCAGCGTGCTCGCGCAATTCGCATAGGCTTCCAGATAGTCATGCTTGAGCGTGATCGCGGTACCGTAGGCATCGATCGCGTCGCGGAACGCGCGCAGGTCGCGCAGTACGTTCCCGTAGAAGAAGTGCGATTCGGCTCGGCGCGGCTGCAGCACGATGGCCTGCTCGAGCAGCGCCAGTGCGCTCTCGTGCCGGCCCAGTTCGCGGTCGCACAATGCCATGCCCGTGATGGCTTCCACATTGTCCGGCTCGAGGCCCAGCCAGCGCTGGTAGGCGTCGCGCGCGCCAGCGAAGTCTTGCAACTTGAACCGCGCCTGCGCCAGGTTGTGCACAGTCGGCGCTGCGTTCGGATGGATCTGCAGCGCGCGCTCCAGCAATGTCACGCAGCGTTCGTATTCCTGCAGGTCGAAATGCGCGAGCCCGAGGATGGACAGCGCCTGCGCGTCCTGCGGATGGGTGGCGAGGTGACAGGAGATGAGTTCGACTGCCAGCGCCGGCCGCGCCGTCTGGCTCGCGAGCAGGCCCAGCAGGTAAGTCGCTTGCGGGTGTCGCGGGTCCTTGCGCAGCAGTTCGCGGTAGCCGGCCTCGGCCTGCGCCAGCTCGCCTTGCTGGTGGAGCTTTACTGCGTGCCGGAAGCCGTCGGGCGATGTCGCCATCCGGTGTGCCGCAGCGCGGGGCGCAGCTCTCGCTGCTTGCGTTCGTGGTCTCATGTGCAGGGTCTCGCGGGTCGTGAGCGGTTGCGCTACTCGATAACGCGCACGAATTAGCATTAAACATGCCCGCCACTGTCGTGCGGCCGACAGCCGCCATGCGACCGCTTCCCGTGTCTGCGGAGGCGATTCGCTGCCGCAGCGGCCAGCGCTTGCCGCGTTTGCCGCTCGCGGCGGCAAGGGCTTGCATCCGCAGCGGCGCTTCCCCCGCTTGGCATCCCTCTTGCTAAATCCGATGCGAAACCCGCAGCCGGAACGACACGCGTCCCTGCTGCCGAACCTCCACCTCGCATCAAACCAATGAACAGGAGCAGACACATGCCAAACCTCGCCCAAGTCATGATCTCTATCGCCGAGACGGGTCAACGCTTCAGCATGACCCAGGTATCGCGCTATTCGCCGGAGGAGTTCCGCGTCGCGATCCAGGCGCTGATGGGCGAAGGTCATGACGCGCTGGCCTATGCACTCGGCGACGCCGGCCTGGCCATCTATCCGGACAGCGAGGACATCCTCGCCATCACCAGCCTGCTGGCCGTGGTCCGCGAAGACTGGCCGCAGGCCGTGGACCTGCTGAAGCAGCTGATGGACATGCAAGGCTCGACTGCGACCGTGTTCACGCATTCGATGCTGATCCGCGCGCTGCGCTGCAATCTCGACCTGGCCGAAGCCTTTGCTGCCTGCGGGGTCGCGCTGTCGCTGTATCCGCAGCACCCGGAACTGCTGAACGAGTACGACGCGCTGGCTGGCGCGCTCGGGCTCGGCGCCGTACAGCGCTGACACGACGCGGGCGGGGCGGCAAAGCGGCGGCAAGCCGCTGCCGGATTCCCGACAATCTTTGCCGCTACCGCTGGCGTCGATCAAAAAATCAGCAGCTGAATTTTATAAGTATCTGAATCAAATACGTTTTTTTGTCTGGCACGGCACTTGCATAGCTAACGGCAACCAGTGGGCACGGCGCCCGCGACCTGACAAGCAGTATCAAGACGCCGGAAGGAGAAATCGAGCATGGCAGTCATCAACACCAACGTTAAGGCGCTGTTTTCACAGTCGGCCTTGAAGCGCACCGAGGGTGCGATGTCCAAAGCGATGGCACAGCTGTCGACGGGCAAGCGCATCAATACGGCGGCGGACGATGCGGCCGGTCTCGCTATCTCTACCCGGATGACCCACCAGATCCGCAGCCTGAACCAGGCGGTGCGCAACGCTGGCGATGCGATCAACCTGATCCAGACCGCCGAAGGTGCGACCAACGAGATCACGGACATGATGCAGCGCATGCGCGAGCTCGCGATCCAGGCGGTCAACGACACCAACGACAATGCACAGCGCAGTTATCTCGACCTCGAATTCCAGCAGCTGAAGCAGGAAATCGTGCACATCTCGGAGTCGACCGAATGGAACGGCTTCCCGGTGCTGAACGGTACGGCAGGCGAGCGCGTCGGCGAGATGCCGGTCTATAAAACGACGTCGGTCGGCCAGTTCGGCGATGTGTTCATCGACCCGACGACGATGCGCACGGTGTCCGGCAAGGATGCCGGCGAAGTCCAGGAGCTGACCTTCAGCGGGACGCCCAACACGGGCACGATCACCGTTGGCGGCGTCGCAGTTACCATCACCGCGGCCGACACCGGCAACATCACCGACTTCACCAAGAAGATCAAGGAGACGCTCGAAGCGGATCCCAGCTATAACCCGACGACCTCCGGCCGCACCATCACGCAGGCGGCCGGCAAGCTGACGATTACCTATGCCGCCAACGATGGCGACATGCCGGATATCGATGTCGATACCGGCGCCACCGGTGTGACCAAGACGCTGGTGACGCCGACCTCGGCGACTCCCACGCGCGCAGCGGTCGCATCGGCGTCCGAGAGCTTTGCGAGCGATGGCAAGTTCCTGAAGAGCGGCGCGCTGAAATTCGGCGTTGACGCGACCGGTGCGGTGACGGCGTCATTCCAGACGGTTGATGGCAAGACCATCACGATGAAGGGCACGTCGACACCGGCCAGCGGTACCGTGAAATTCGCAGTCGCCGACGGCAACAACAGCCAGATCCTCTCCCAGGACCTGACCTACACCTTCAAGGATTCGTCGGGCAATACGCTCACCTACGCCAACCGCGCGGTCGGCCTGTCGGTGGCCGTCGATGGCAGCATCCCGGCGTTGCGTGCGGGCGACCTGCGCATCAACGGCATCGACATCGGTGCTTCGTATGCCGAGGACGATCCGTTCTCGCCAGTGAACAACGCTGCAGGATCGGCGATTGCGAAAGCCGCCGCGATCAACCGCATGGCCTCGTCCACCGGTGTGACGACCGGCGAATCGCAGACGATCACGCTGACCGGCGTGCCCAGCCCCGGCACCATCACCGTCGGCGGCGTCGCCATCCAGCTGACGACCGCGGAAAATACGTCGGTGCTGGCTGCGTCCAAGATCGCGCAGGCGCTGCGCAACAGCTCGGCCTTCGGCGCCTCGTCCGGCCGCATGATCAATTACGCGCCGGGCGGCTCGACCATCTCGATCGACTTCCCGGTGGCTGACCGCAATGTGCCGAAGACCGAAGTCCTCGCGGGCACGACCGGCCTGTCGGCGATCGTCGATACGACCCAGGAATACACCACCATGCGTCCGGGAACGGGCGTCTATGCGAAGGTGAACGAGAACGTGTTCACCGGGCGCTCGATGGATGCGTCGTCGTCCGTCAGCGGCACCGTGTTCATCAACGGCTATGCATCGGCCGACATCTCGACCGTGCTCAACAACACGCGCGCCACCCGCCAGCAGGTGGTCGATGCGATCAACCAGATCTCGTCGAAGACCGGCGTGAAGGCGATCGACACCGGCTATGACTCCAAGGGCGTCACCCTGGTCGCTGCCGATGGCCGCAATATCGAGGTCCGGTTCGAGACCAAGGAAAACGCCGAAGTCTTCGGCCAGCGCATCGGCCTGCGCGAAGGCGTGCACAGCGGCACCTATTCGCTGGAATCGAAGATCCCGACCCCGGTCGTGATCTCGAGCGCCACCACGGGCGACATCAAGCGCACCGGCCTGATCGAAGGCAATTTCACGAAGAACGAGTCGGTGTTCAACACCTTCCCGCGCGATACCGTCAATGCGCCGGTAGCGCAGGTGTCGTCGGTGTCCTTCTCGGGCAGCGCCTCGGCGACGTCCGAGTCGTACAAGGTCACGATCAACGGCACGACTTTCTCGATCTCTCCGTCGACCGCCACCGACACGCCGCAAAAGCTGCGCGATGCGATGGTCAGTGCGATCAAGAGCTCGACTGCCTATGCGACGCTCGGTGTCACGGTCGGCGAAGGCCGGACCACCGACGAGCTGCTGGTCACCGCCAGCACCGCGGGCACGCCATTTACGCTGTCGACGACGGCGTCGACCACGGCGACCTCGAAGATGGCAACGGCGACCGTGGCCGAGAACCAGCCGTCGAAGGCCAAGGCGCTGAATGTCGATGACCTGATGATCAACGGCATCAAGATCCGCGCGACGACGACTGCAGACGACGACAAGTCGAGCTCGGCCGCCGCCAGCAGCGACCCGAGCGCGTCGGCGATCGCGCTCGCCGCGGCAATCAATTCGCAGAGCCATGAAACCGGCGTGCGCGCGGTCGCGAACCCGGTCGTCAGCAAGGGCCTGAATACCATCACCTCGGTGCCGACCACGTCGGCTAGCGGCACGACCTACAACCTGTACATCAATGGCACCACCGTGCCGGTGGTGTTCCTGCAGGACGAGACCGGCACCGCGCGCCGCGAAAAAGTGGTCGCCGCGATCAATGCACGCACCGGCCAGCATGGCGTGACGGCGACCGACAACGGCAGCGGCGTCACCCTGAGCTCCGACGGCCGCAACTTCTCGGTCTGGTTCGATTCGAACCAGAAAGACCTGTCGGCTGCCAGCTTCGGCCTCGACAAGGGCGGCTCGGTCAAGCAGGTGTCGCGCATCACGCTGCCGACCACAGCCAGTAACGTCGGCGATTATGCGAAGGTGACTGTCAACGGTGTCGAGGTGACCGGCACGGCAACTGCGACCGATTCGGTGGCCGTTGCGCTGAAAAAGGCAATCGACGACAAGGTCACGTCCGGCGATCTGAAAAATATTTCGGTGGCCGTGGTCAACGGCAACGTCGAGATCACGTCGACCGTGGCCGGTTCGCCGTTCACGCTGACCGGCGCCAAGAGCGGCGCGACCGGCAGCAATACGCCGCCCACCGTGTCGCTCGCGACCGTGACGCCCAACAGCTACGGCAACAATGATGTGACCGGCATCCTCAAAGCTTCGGCCACGTCGACCGAGGCACGCACGCTGTACAGCGCGGTGCGCCTGATCTCCGATCCGGCACTGCTGCCGAAGCTGCCGGCACCGGAAGGCGCGCCGCCGTCGGACCAGCTCGACAAGCTGAAGGCGAATGGCAAGCCGTTCACGGTGTCGGTCGGCGACAAGGGCTATGAGGCGAATGGCAACTTCGCTGCGCTTGGCTTCCAGGAAGGTACCTTCGGCGGCCGCGCGAGCGAGGACATGGACCCGCCGCGCGTGGGCCGGCTGGCCTTCCAGGTCGGCGCATCGGCGAATCAATACATCACGATCGACCTGGCCGACTTCGGCAAGAACGGCACCGTTACCGGTGACATTACCGGCGACGTCGACCTGAACGTCGAAGACCGCCGCGTGCGCATCAACACCCGCGAGGGCGCGTCGGCGGTGCTGGCTCTTCTCGATGACGCGATGGACAAGGTGAATGCCACCCGTGCGACGATGGGCGCGGTGATGAACCGCCTCGACCATGTGATCACGAACCTGTCCAACGTGTCGACCAACCTGGCCGAGTCGCGCAGCCATATCGAGGACGCCGACTACGCACAGGCATCGACCGAGATGGCCAAGACGCAGATCATGCAGCAGGCCGCGACTGCGGTGCTGGCGCAGGCCAATACCAGTCAGCAGACCGTCCTGAAGCTGCTCGGCGGCTAAGCTCAGATCACTTCAGGCCGCTGGCCGCGCTGCTGTGACAAAATACCCGCATGAGTTGGATTCGTGCGAGGGAGAGATGGACGATCGCGGCCGCCGCCTGCTGCTCAGGCTGCTGAGGATACTGCTGATCACGCTGGTGCTGATGCTGGGCCTGGTGGCCCTGCATCCGGACCGCTACCTGCCATCCGGCATGACGCTGGGCGATTTCTTCCAGGGGCTGCTCGGCGCGATCTTCCTCGCGCTGGTACTGGCCGCTGCCGGTACCCGCGCGTGGTTCGACTACCAAAACAAGCGACGCAACAAGAAATGAATTCCGCGACCAACGATGAGCAGCATGGCGCGCCGAACTGCTGGCAATGCCGGCATTTTGCCGTCAGCTGGGATCCGCAGCTGCCGTATGCGTGCCGGCTGATGGGTTTCAAGAGCCGCATCGTGCCGTCGCTGGAAGTGCTGCGCGCGGACGGCAGCCGCTGCCGCGGCTTCATCGCGCGTCCCGCTGCCGATGCCGCTGCGCCGGCCACTGAAACGACCACGGCCTCATCGCCACTCGGCCGCTACTCGACCTTCAGCAGACTCGCATGAAGCCGCTGCTGTTCGCTGCGATGCTCGGCCTGACGGCATTGCCGGCACGGGCCGACGTCCCGGCGGCGATGCGCGCCATCGAGCGCGGTCACTATGCGACCGCCGTGCGTGCATTGAAGCAGCCTGCTGCACAGGGCGACATGCATGCGCAGAACAATCTCGGCTACCTCTATGAACACGGCCTGGGTGTTGCTCAGAGCGATGCCGAGGCCTTTGCCTGGTATGCGCGCGCGGCCGATGCCGGCCTGCCGGCCGCGCAATACAACCTCGCCACCCTCTACCTCCAGGGGCGGGGCACTCGCATCGATCCCGATCGCGCATTCCACTGGTACGAAGCGTCGGCCCGAGCCGGCTATGCGGACGCCGAGTACATGCTCGGCGAGTGCCATCGCGGCGGCATCGGCGTCAGACGCGACGGTGCGACGGCGTTGTCGTGGTACCTGAAGGCGGCGCGCCGCGGGCATTCGGCTGCACAGCTGATGGCCGCGTCGGTGTATTTCAGCGGCGAGGGCTGGCGTCGCGAGCCGGAGAAGGCGCTGGTCTGGGCCGAACTCGCACGGCAGAACGGTGAAGGGCAGGCGACTGCGCTGGTGGCGCGCATAGCCCGCGACTTGCGCGAATCGCAGCTTGGCGAGGCGATCGAGCAGGCGACGCTATGCAGGAACAGCGGGTATCGGGATTGTCCGGAGTAGGGCGCAGTGCCGGTCTGCTTCAGACCAGTTCGACGAGATCACTGTAAGCTAGCAGTCGCCGGTCGGCGGTAATCAGTCTGAGCGGCTCGCTGATCGCTTGCGCAACGAGCATGCGGTCGAACGGATCCTTGTGCAGCAGCGGCAGTTTCGACAACGCGATCGCATGCGTCATCGTCAACGGGAGTTCGCGGAAATGGTTTGCCGCTATTTGCGATCGCAACTCATCAACATCGGCATCGAGTTTTCCCAAATTGGTTTTGATCACAGCCTCCCAGAGTGACGCTGCGCTGATGTACACCTCGTCAGCGGCTGCTATCGTCCTGATCGCAGGCTCCGGAAGGCGGGGCGACTGCGCCAGCCACCAGAGATAGACATGCGTATCAAGCAGGATCTTCATCCGCTTTTCCTTCAAAAGCATCGATGATGTCTTGCGGCAGGGGCTTGTCGAAATCGTCGCTGATGCGGATCCTGCCCTTGAGCGCCCCCGGCTTACGTACGGGTTTGGCCGGCGGTTGTATCGGGACCAGCTTTGCGACGGGCTTTCCGGCACGGGCAATGACAACCTCGGTGCCGGCTTCGACGATTTCGATGAGTTTCGACAATTGGGTCTTCGCTTCGTGGATGTTGACGGGATCCATCACTGCCTCCGGATACAAGTTAGCTAATGTTAGCTAAATTTTTCGCCAGCGGAAAACGCTCGCCGGAAGCAGCGCGGAAGAGTTAACCAAAATTTAACTTTCATCAAGGGTTTGCCGACTGAACGGGAAATTTCTTGCCGCTTTGCCGGCAAATTCCTGCTGTCGAGTTTCCGTCGTTTGCCGCCGGTCGAGTTTTTCCTCCCCCCGGCAAAGCCCTGCCGATCCCGACATGCCGCCTGAAAACCCGCATGTTTCCTCGGGAAAACGCTTGGCACACGGATTGCTATGAAGAAACCGTCCCAGTTTTGATAGGCAATCATCGTGACGGCTCAATTCGACATTTCCCATCCGGCGCTCTGGCTCGACCCGAAGGCTGCTGTTGGCAGCACGGAGCGTGCACAGCTGGAAGCTGCCGGCCTGCAGTTGCTGCCGGTGACGACGCTCGACGACCTGAAGCAGGGGCTCGCGAAAGCGCGCCTGGTGGTGATTCGCCTGATGGACGGCGTCGGCCTGCTGGAAGAAGTGAAGAAACTGACGCAGGCCTTCGGCCACGACGTGCCGGTGCTTTGCCGCGTCGAGCGCAGCGCGCTGTCGCTCGGCATCGAGGCGATGCGCCGCGGCGCCTGCCATGTGATCCCGGCCGACGAATGGTCGTCGGATAGCTGGCGCGATGCGCTGGCGCTGGTGCCCAAGCGTGCGGAAGCACCGAAGGCCGGCCCGCAGAAATTCGTATTCGTCGATCCGAACAGCCAGCACCTGCTGGAGCTGGCGCGCCGCGTCGCGCAGACCCAGGTGTCGGCGCTGGTGGTCGGCCCGACCGGCGCCGGCAAGGAAGTGCTGGCACGCGTGCTGCACGACGCCTCGCCGCGTCGCAACGGCCCGTTCGTTGCGCTGAACTGCGCGGCGCTGCCGGAAAACCTGATCGAAGACCTGCTGTTCGGCCACGAGAAGGGCGCCTTTACCGGCGCGCTGAAGGAGCATCGCGGCCTGTTCGAGCAGGCCAACGGCGGCACCATCTTCCTCGATGAAATCGCCGAGATGCCTTACCACCTGCAGACCAAGCTGCT
>JACCDQ010058222.1_pt1 | contig 13339 bp, 21 predicted proteins | sample 7446031 | NCBI WGS metagenome assembly JACCDQ01 (sample SAMN15323442, study PRJNA562643) | freshwater metagenome | isolation source: river surface water | place: USA:Blue River Watershed | collected 2017-08-17 | reverse complement strand
TGCTCTCAAAAGCACAAGGCTTTGTAGGCACCTTTGTTCAAAAGTCATGTAATATAGTGCTCTAAGAAGCAAAAACGGCTTCGCTCTCGCACCACGCGGAAGAAAAAACTTTTGGAGCCCAAATGTCAGATGACCTTGACAAACAGGTCAATGAACTGGTATACTCAGAAACACCTAAGGACTACCGACCTGACCTGTCCTTCTACGGCATCGACGAAGTAGACCGCGGCGTTTGTGAAGACTCCTTTGAAAACCGTTCCATCCTGCGCGTCCACCGTCTGAACTGGCAACCCATCTACGATGCCAACGGTGAGATAACTGGCAACATCGAAGTCCTCTCTCCAGAAATGTCTGCACGTCGTTCGGAGAAAACTCTCGAGGACCGTCGAGTACTTTTAACCGACGACCGTGACCTAAACTCCGACTTCATCACCGAGGAAGCCCTCCTCATCGAAGAGCAGTCCGACATGCTCGTTCCCCTGTGGGTAGTAGCCGCAACTCGAACCTGGATTCGTATCCGCGAAACCCGCAAAGAAAACCCCAAGGCCATGCCGCTCATCGGCGGCCCGCCTACCCGTTGCCGTGCCATCAAATCCGACGGCATCCGCTGCATGAAGTGGTGCACTGGCCGAGTAACAGATGACGGTCTTTGCACCGTTCACCTCGGCAGCAAGAACAACAACTTAACTGGTGCCGTTGCACGGGCGAGGCAAAGGGCATATCAAGCAGCTCCCACCGCCGTTGCCATCCTTGAGAGTATGATGGAGTCCGCGGAGTCCGAACAGGTCAAGCTCAAAGCGGCGACCGAAATCCTGGACCGCGCAGGCATCCGTGGTGGAATCGAAATCGAAGCCAAGGTTGAACTAACCGAACGGCCAGCTGATGATGTCATCCGCGAAAGGTTAGCCCGTCTTGCGCCGCAGGCTCTGAGCATAAACCCGCAGCAGCCGCAGCAAGATGAAATATTAGAAGTTGACACGGAAACTTCAGAAGAAGTTCTAACCGCAGAAATTGTAGAAACGGATGAGTGACTTGAACGAAATCACCAAGGCGGCGAGGGAACACGCCAATAACCTCCAACGGGATATTGCCAACGCCTCAACCCGTATTGAGCACATCCGTCTCACCCAGCTAGCCCTGGAAGCTGACCGTCTCGCTTCTGCCCTAGAAGAGTTCAACGGTGCCTAAGCAGAAACAGCTGCAAGAGCTAACATTTGATGAGCTTGTCTGGCCGCAGCCCCAAAGCCGCAAAGAGCTCAAAAAAAGTCAGCAGCCTGAAGGCATCAGCAACTTTGAATATTCAAACATTGGAACCGCTATCATTTGGACAGCTAATCTAATTACTCTCTTTGCACTAAGTATCACCGCTGCGTATATCACATCCTTGTTTGTTATGTAATAGCAACACACGGCTGTCTTCTCAACTTCTCATATTTAGAGACTCTTAAATTAATAACATTAAAGATAACGCTATTAAAAACCGTTTTAAATTAACACCCCAAAACAGCCCGCATAAACAAAGGGATGTAGCGGCGGGTTATGTAGCTAAATGCGGTTAAAGATTAAATAGCGGATTCAGCCAAATATGAGAAGTTGGCCGCTGCACAAATTCTTACCGTACGTACCGACGGTCACATCTCAAAAGCGGCCTGCCCGTGATAGGATTAGCCCATGCGTAAAGAGATGCACCCCCTTGCCCAAGCGGCGAGTCAGTACACGGGGTATACCGCCAGAGATGTGAATAACACCTTTGCCATCTCAACGGGATACACAGGGGGCTTCCAGTGGGACGGGTCCTTCATTGACCGTGTCTTCAAAGACGCTGAAGCGGCGAGCTCCCTACCGAGCCACGTAAATACATCCGTTGCTTTAGCTTTCTAAATCAAGAACGGGTACCTGCACGCAAAACCGCAGCAAGGAGACCTGGTCTTCTATAACTTCCCAACGGCGAGCCAAACCGTAAGCTTTGACCCTGGACACATCGGGGTTGTAACGGATGTCTCCAAGTGGAAGACCGCTAGTACTTTCAAAGCAATCGAAGCCCAGGTGGCTAGCGGCCTGCCTAAGGCGGCGAGCGATACTAACGGAGTCTACGAACGGACCCGCTTCGAGACCGATGTTGCTGCGTTCGTGCGAATCCCCAACCGTCTCTTAGGAGTTAGCACTCAGGACCCTGAAGTGCCAGCTGCAACTTCCAACATTCAAGTTCGCACTGCATACCTTGACCGCTGCGTCCCAGGTAAAGCTCAAACCGCTAAGCCTGAATTCCGCAAAGCTGTCGAAGCTGTTCAACTCGCTTTGGGTTCCCACCCTGGTGTTCAATTGCGCAACGTCGACCGTGGAGTTTACGACCGACAGACTCGAGCAGCAATTGCAGCATTCCAACGGCTGCAGGGTTATCCAGCTGAAGAGTGCACTGGAACTGCAAATATTAAAACTTTGACCGACCTCTCCAGGCACGGTAACTTCTCCGTCTCTGAATAGTTGACATCTCTACGGAACAGTGATACTGTTGCCGTTATGCAAAAGATTCACAACCTTCGGTACTACTCCAACGAGGAGCTAGTAGCTCGTCCGCAAAAGGAAGAAGAGCTTCTCAAGAGAATTCTCGCTGAGCTCCACGAAGAGGTAGCGAAGGCCAAACTCCGAGTTTCGGAAGGAGCGGCCAGCTAATGGGACCAATGCCAACGTTGTATCAACACCCATGGATTATGGAAACTTCTCACTCCTGGGACCACGACCCCATAAAGGGCCAGGTCTGCGAAATTTACTTCCAGTACCCTGAGGACCCCGACTATGGATTCTCTGTCCGCTGCTATGCATTCGCCCCATATGAACTTCGCCAGGTGAAGTACGTGCCAAAGATTGAAACCCGCGGGGACATGTTTCAGTACGTCGACATCGATAAGATGACGCACCACATCGATACGCTTCTATACCGACGTGGCGTGTCCATGGAGAAAGTCGGCGAGATTTACGAGCTAGCTCTTACGCCTGCAGACATCACAGACAGTGCGGACCTTGCGCCCTTCTAGAATCTATGATATGCTTAATGCATATGGCTTTTGACCAGAAGGAGATTGCCAGTACAAACGACGAATGAGGCACCAATGACAAAACGAAACCTTCACAGCTATGACACACCTATGTGGCTAGCGCGTGAATTAGACAGTGACTGGGATGAGCTTAATTACGCAGATGACTTTGCGTTAGAAGGCGCTAAGTGGGATGATTATCACGTAGCCCCTTCTTACAAGGAGACAAACATTAAGACATCACACCGCACTGCTCGTATTGCAGGTACCTTAGTTGGTTGTGCAGTTGGCGACGCACTTGGTGCTGCCTATGAATTCGGGCCTGCCATTCCGAAGACCACTCCAATTGGCATGGTTGGTGGAGGTCCCTTCAACTGGGAACCTGGTGAGTGGACCGATGACACGTCCATGGCCATCCCCATCGCACAGGCCATTGCTCGAGGCCAGCTTCTAACCGACCCCGAGACACTCGCCGATATCTTCCAGGACTGGAAGGATTGGGCACGGTCTGCCAAAGATGTTGGCTCACAAACACGTAGCGTGCTGTCCCGCGTAACCGTCATCTCTGAAACCGAAGCGCGTAAAGTCAGTATGGAACACCACCAGCGTTCGGGCATGTCTGGAGGAAACGGTGCATTAATGCGAACCGCTCCTGTTGCGCTTGCTTATTTGTATGATGATGAACTGGACAGTGCGGACCTAACCGAAGCTGCACGGCGAGTAGCTGAGCTAACCCACTGGGAGAACACGGCAGGCGAGGCTTGTATCCTCTGGACTCACGCCATCCGCCACGCCATCAACCACGGCGAGCTAGACCTTAAAGCACAGTTACAGCACCTGCCCGCAGGACGGCGTGCGTACTGGGAAGACCGTATCCTCGAGGCTGAGATGAAGCAACCCTCCGACTTCCGTCGGAACGGCTGGGTAGTCGAAGCTCTTCAGGGGGCCTGGTCTGCGATTCACCACACGGGCACCTTTGTTGATGCAGTTGAAGCTGCAGTCCGCGGAGGAGGAGACACCGATACCGTTGCTGCAATTGCAGGTTCGCTTGCGGGTGCCTACTACGGCGTGGGTGCCATCCCCGCTAAGTGGAGGAGAATTCTTCACGGGTGGCCTGGGATGAACTACCGCGACTTGGTGAACCTTGCGATGAACTGCACCGAGTACGGTTCGCAGTCCCCGAAGGGTTGGCCTGACGGCGAGCGTTTCGAGCCAGGAACCGATAAGACGTTGGTGCCTCACCCACACGATGACGGCGTGCTCTTAGGAAGCCTCGCTGCTGTCGATATGGTCCCTGACGTTGACGCTGTCGTGTCGATGTGCAGGGTTGGTACTCGCCAACACCCAACCGCTGAGGTTGTGGAGTTCTGGGTTGTCGACTACCCTGGAGAGAACCTGTCCCTCGAGTACACGATGACCGATGCTGCGAACACCGTTGCTGAACTTCGTGCACAGGGTAAGACCGTTCTGCTCCACTGCTACGCAGCTCACTCACGTACGCCATCGACCGCAGCTCTGTATTCAGCTCTGCACCTTGGAGTCCCCATCGATAAAGCGCTGAAGGAAGTATGCGCAGTGCTCCCAGCTGGTAACCCCCAGCCATTCTTACGAGAAGCAGTACGGAACATTGCTAAGCAGAAAGGAAAGAACTGATGGACGAAGAACTAACGTTTGAAGACTGGCACAAGCTAGGAATCGAAAAAGGTTGGGTAGGACCTGCCATATGTGAAACTCACGATGGTGTCCCGCTCACAGTCGACGAAGAAGATGAATTCGAAGAGGGAGACCCTTGCGTACACATCCTTCGTCTTTACCCTGACGACAACACGCGTCTTGGTGTTGAGTACAACCACGCCCCATCTACATGGCGAAAGTTGTATTAATCCAAAACATGTGTTAGCGTAGGAACAACTTCTTCATGGGAGTTGTGTTGGTAGTGAAGAACCCCCTGCAAATATTATTCGGGCGCAAAACGAATGCAGGGGGTTTTTCCATGCCTGGGGCCAATGACATGGAAGAATACGAAAAAGCATCACATCAACTTAAAACATATGTAATAGACTCGAGCCCATGAAACATATCGAGGTACATGTCGTTGAGTCCCCCGCGGATTTGGAGCTAGCAGTAACTGCGGGTCTTCTAGATGATTCCGACACACCATTCATCATAAGTTGCGGACTTTGTGAAACACTGATAGTATTAAGTAACAGCGATGCTCCACCAGCACACGTAGTACTGGCGGGAAATTCGCAAGCGATTGCTTGTGATAATTGTCTAGGACTTGCGCTTCAAACATTTATGGCGTATGATTAGATAAGTTCGCAAGAATGACAAAACGACGAAAGGTAAGACAATGGCTTCATCAACCCCCAAGGCACTGTACCTTGAACTGCGCCGAGACCAGGCTACTTCTCAGGTACTGTTGATTCCTCAGGTAGAAAACGCAGTAAAGGGCAAGACTCAGAAGTCCAAGCTCATTACTCGACAGATTTCCTCCAGCAACCCACGTCGCTCGTGGCGCTACTACTCGTTCAAGACTGTTCCACTCATTGAGCCCGCTGCTTTACCAACTCGTGCGCTCACTGATGTGAAGCCTCTCCTTGACGAGATTGGACCATTCTTCGCTGGCTACTCAACTGGTGGCTGGAAGTTGGTTGGTCAGCCCCTCGCAGTTGATATGTCTGCTGACGACCTCAATGACGTATGGGATGCTAACACTCCTAACGCTCTGATGCGCCGAGTACTCAAGGCTCGCTCTGAGGCAGGTATGCCAGATGAACTGTTCGACAGCGTAGATGGTGTTGTCCACCCTCACACTGAACTTACCCCTGCTCTCCCCGACACAGTTCCTGACTTTCTCAGGGAGAACATTGCTGGGTACGAAAAGACCAACGAGATTGACCCTCACCTTGCTGAGCTGACTGGAGCTATCTTTGCTCAAGACTCCAACAAGGAGCTGGCTGATATCCTAGAGTCATACACAAACAAGGGCACTGCTCTTCGTGGTCGTGGCAACCAGTCCAGCAACAAAGAGAAGGTCGTAAAGGTAACTGACGTGACTCCTGAGACTGAGGGCGTTACTGAGTACACTCGACCAAATGGTCAGAAGTACGTTACCCGCAAGTGGGGCGAACACGACGACGTTATGGTTCTTCGCAAAGCTCGTGAGGCTTCACAGTTCGTGATGCTTTATGGGGCTCCAGGAACTGGTAAGACTGCTCTTGTTGAAGCCGCGTTTGGCGACGACCTCTACACCATTCTTGGTTCGGGTGACACTGAGGTAGCTGACCTCGTAGGTGGCTACGTTCAGACTCCGCTTGGTGGATTCCAGTGGATAGATGGACCTCTTATCAAAGCTGCGGAAGAGGGCAAGCCTCTCCTCATTGACGAGATTGGTCTTATCGACCCCAAGGTTCTCTCGATTGTCTATGGTCTTATGGATGGTCGCCGTGAGTACCGCGTAACTGCTAACCCTGAGCGTGGAACTGTAAAGGCTCAAGAGGGCTTCTATGTAGTAGCCGCGACCAACCCCAACGCTCCAGGAGTTCGTCTCTCTGAGGCTCTGCTCTCTCGTTTCGGTATTCAGGCTGAGGTGACAACTGACTGGAACATTGCTCGCAAGCGCGGTGTCTCCAAGGTCATTGTGACTGTTGCTCAGAACCTCTCGAAGAAGCAGGCATCTGGTGAGGTCTCGTGGGCTCCCCAGTTCCGTGAACTTGAGGACTACCAGAAGAACGAGAACCTCTTTGGAACTACGTTCGCAATTTCAACCTTGCTCGCCTGTGCCCCAGAGATGGACAGACCTGTAGTTCAGGATGTACTCTCACGCGCCTATGGCGAGAACATACTCCCTGCTCGTATCTAAGGACTCTACAGCAGGGCGCGGGGTGACTGGAAGACTTCTCCACAGAAGTAAAATCCTTTCGTCGGGCATTCCCAGTCACCCCCACTTTCAACTTGACAAGACAACAGTAACTGCGGTATTCTTCTATTGGGATAGGAAAGGATACAGATATGTCTCACTATGGAACTTCTGTAAGAGTTCAAGGCACAGACCTTGAATGGCTCAAGACTGGCGCACAGATTGGTCAGCTCGTAAACGAGTGGGCAGGTCGTGACGACCTCGTTGCCTACGTTGGCGAACGTGCGGGAGAGGCTGCTGGCGCACCAGCCGCGTTCAACCCAGCAAGCGCCGAGATAGATGTAAACACCAAGATTGCTTTTGGGTTTGCTGATGCCGAGATGGTGGGCGACCTCCGCGAGCGCGACCAGCAGTTTGAGTTCCCCAAGGCAACTGGAGCAATCTTCCACGAGGCGTGCCACGCTAAGTTTTCAACGTGGTCTCTGCCTGAGGCACAAAAGCGACTCAACGCATCTCAGTTCCAAGCAATGGTTGTTCTCGAAGAGTCTCGCATTGAGGCACTCGGAGCAAAGACTATGCCAAAGAACAAGGCGTTCCTCCGAGCTTGCGCTATGGAGATTGTCCTTGGTGATATGACTTCCGAAGAGTCTCAGAAGATGTCTACGACTCGACAAGCTGCTCAGTCTATGGCACTGGCTCACGCTCGCGTTGATGCTGGCGTACTAGAGGTAACAGACATTGAAGCTCTGCGACCCGTAGTTGAGAAGATTATCAAGCGCGAAATCCGAGAGGCTCTGCGAGATGTGTGGCGTGAGTTTCAGGGTCTGCGACCAGCCCACGACCTAGAGCGTATGTACGAACTTGCTATCGAGTGGGATAGGTTGGTTCAGGAGCAGGCAGAAGAGAACGGCGACTCTGACGAACAGGTCAGCGAAGCTATGTCTCAGCTTGCTCAGGAGCTTTCGGATGCTATCGAAGAAGCTGCGGAAGAGGCTGGCTTTAGCGCAAGTGAAGACTTGGCAGACCAGCAGACTCAGGAAGAGTACGACGCTAAGGTCGAAGAGACAAACAACCAGTCTAAGGAACGGCGTGACCACAAAGAGACTGCTAACAAAGTCTTTAGTAAGGGAACGGGTCCTGACAACCACCGCACTTCATCTCAGCTCCGTGAGACTCGCAAGCCCACCGCTGAGGAACGGGTCAGCGCGGTGAAGATTGGTCAGGCGTTGGAGAAGGCTAAGTACCGCGACCGCGTGCGTATCGAGTCAGCAAGCGTAACCCCTCCAGGTCGTCTGCGTACACGGGCGTTGGTACAGGCGAACGCATACAAGGAACGCGGTGTGTTCGTAGAGACCGAACCTTGGAACCGCATCCAGCGCAAGCACACGGAAGACCCCAACCTCACTATCGGCGTGATGGTGGACATCTCGGGCTCTATGTCTAGCGCAATGGAACCGCTGGCAAGTGCCGCTTGGATTCTCTCCGAGGCAACACGGCGTGTACAGGGAAAGGTCTCAATGGTCTACTACGGTAGCGCGGTCTTCCCAACCCTCAAGGCAGGTCAGCACTTGGAGAACGTGAACGTCTACACCGCACCTGATGGAACGGAACGGTTCGACGAAGCTTTCAAGGCTCTCGACGGTTCGCTCGACTTGCTACACGGTAGCGGAGCGCGAATGTTGGTTGTCGTGAGTGACGGTGAGTACACGGGTGACGAACAGATAGCAACTCGCAAGTGGCTAGACCGTTGTGAGAAAGCTGGCGTTGGTGTGTTGTGGCTTGATGCTGGACACTACGGCGGAAGCGCGGAGCGCCGATACGGCAAGAACAACGTCGCTCAGTTTGTGGCGCTTGGTCGTAGCGTGACTGATGCCGCGAATGAGATTGGCAAAGCCGCGACTAAGGCTCTCACCAAAGCTGGCGAACGCCGAGCATCCTAAGTTTTCGACCCGAGGGCATCCTATCCCCCCAGCGCTCTCGGGTCGAAATTATTTTCTGGCGTGGGCTTGCGTTTGTAGCAGGCTTGGTATAAGCTAGGTATTACCAAGACGAAAGGTGACAAAATGTCTACCACTATCAACATCCAGTACCGCCCAGACGAGGCTCGCTTCCGCGCCGAGTTTGTGCGCAACAACAAGGTTGTGAACTGGAAGTACCTCACCGAAGACGAACACGAAGCGCTCGACCTCTACTACGGTCTGCCAATGGACACGGGCGTAGTGAAGCTCAACGCCGAGGCTCTCTGCGAGTACGTTGGAGTTGAACTCGACCTGGAGCCAGACTCCAACTTCGTGCTGATGCTCAACGACCTGATGGGTCTCAAGAAATAATAACTAGAAGCCTCGCTACCAAGCGGGGTTTTTAGTTTTCTTATTGACACGGAAAAATAAGAAAAACAATGATAAAATATAACTATGGAAATCCCACACAGATACTTCAACAGTAAAGTGAATAAAACAGAGACTTGCTGGCTATGGCTAGGTCATATCAATAACGTTGGATACGGGCGATGCAACGCTAAGGGAGTGCCAGACACGTACACCCACAGAGCAGTGTTCTACTGGGCTAATGGGTACTTACCACAAGATGGAGTGGTTGGGCATTTATGTGAGGTTCGTAATTGCGTAAATCCAACACATCTTGTGGAGCAATCTCAATCAGAAAACGTGCGCCAATACACAGACAAAATCACATCATGTCGCAATGGACATGAATATTCTGAGAAAAATACGTACTACAGAAAAAACGGAAGCCGCAAGTGTAGGGAATGTAATAGAGTTTCAGAAACTCTACGTAGGCAACTTGACAAATAAAAGTGGTAGCAGTATAGTTATTACGTAGGGTTTCCTACGAAATGACGAAAGGAATAAATCATGGGACTTGACCAGTACCTCTCAGCCCGCAAATACATCTCTGGCGTGGACTACTCTGATGACTACAAGAGCAAGACAATGCCCCTAGCTTTCAAGAACCTGCTCGACGTAGCGGGTCTGGACGAGACCGACGTACGCGAAGACTTACCGTCTGGACGTATCGAACTCACCGTCGCCTACTGGCGCAAGGTGAACTCTATCCACCAATGGTTTGTAGACAACTGCGCTAACGGGGAAGACGATTGTCGCCCCGCGTATGTCTCCCGCGAAAGCTTGTTGGAGCTACTGACCACGGTGAAGAAAGCTCTCGCCGAGAAAGATGCCGACTACTTACCGCCAGCCAGCGGGTTCTTCTTCGGTAGTACCGACGTTGATGAATACTACTGGAGCGACCTAGAGCGAACTAAGGAGATGCTCGAAAGCATTCTCGACAACCCAAAGTTTGCCGATTGGGATTTCGAGTATCAAGCAAGCTGGTAAAGCCAGAAGGGAAGGCGGGCGAAAGCCCGCTTTTCTTTTTTGAAAAAACTTTACGAATTGGCTTGACATTAGTTTGCTACATAAGGTAAGCTTGATGTATCAAGACGAAAGGAAGCCCAATGTACAATGGCTACCCCACCCAGGAAGATTTCCACAAGGCTCTACAGGCAGGAATGGCAGAATACGCCGAAGCCCGTGAGAAGGGAATGAAGGAAAACCCAGAAGGCTGGGCACACGCGGACTGTGACCACGCTTACGGGATTTGCTCCGTAGGACAAGAGCCCGTATCTGTAGAGCAGATAGTCGAAAGGCAGAAAGCAAACGCCGCTCTGATGGAGTGGCTAGACAGCCTCTAAGCAAGAAAGGAAGGCCCCCGAAAGGGGGCTTTTCTTTTTGCCCCGCCGCTTTTCTGATTTTTCGCAGTTTTCCGTGTCATTTTTCTGCGCCGCCAGGGTTGCGGAATGTCCGTGGTTAGTGATACATTAGTTATGACGAAAGGAGTTGCGATGAGCAACAAACAAAGTGCCGAGTTCTATGTAGACAGCGCGGACACACAATCCCTATGGGAAGGTGAACGCTACTACGTTATTCGTAATGGCGAGATGAGAATTATCTACAACGATGAGATTATTCGATACACAGACCAACTCATCGCTGCGGGCATCACCAATGATGAGACCCTGGAGAAGTTATTTAGTTCCGATGAGCTATCCCTGGTTGATAACCCCTGGTTCGAGGTTGTAGACAGTAGCGACCCTACTGACGATGGTGAAGTCTATGACACACTTTCTGATGCGATTGAACGCGCAAAAGAACTTGAACATTCGATTTGACAAAAGATATATACATAAGCAATAATGGATATATCGCAACAAGGCGATACAAACGAAAGGAAGACAAATGTCGGAATCGACCAATGTCACCACCACCCCCCTCTACTTCGTAGGCGTATCTGCTCTCGATGACTTCATCGCGGCTCGTAACGCTAAGAAGGAAGCCGAGAAGGCAATGCGTGATGCGGAAGCCCGCCTACGCGCCGAACTCGGCGATGCCCTTATCGGAACTGTAAATGGTATCCCCGCCGTCAAGGTTGTGGCTAGCCAGAACAGCCACATCGACAAGGACAAGCTGGTCGAGCTAGCCCCCGAGGTCTACGCTCAGACCCTCGTCACCACCCCCTACACCTACCTCAAAGCCCTGTAGGCGTAGCCAAAGACCAAAGCCCCCTGACCCCCTCAGGGGGTTTTGCTTTGCTCCAAAAGTTTTTTACAAATAAGCTTGACAAAAGATAAAAAGTTAGAGACAATGGATATAGACGAAAGGAAGGTAACCAAAATGGCTACTTACAACATCACAGCAGTTTATGAATACGCTGGCGAAATCGAAGCAGACAGCCCCGAGGAAGCCGAAGCAATTTTCCTCAAAGACCTCAACGACTACTACTCCTCAACTGAGTCTCTGGAAATTGAAAAGCTCGGTGAGTGCGTAGTCTGCGGAGAAGTGGACAGCAACGCAAGCGAGGACTTCACTTGCGATGTCTGCGCAATGGACAAGTCACAAGAGTCCTACAGCTGGTCAGAGATGGCAGAGCTCACTCACAAAAAGCAAGTAGAGATATTTGGCTGGTGCGGGTGCGAGGAGAAGGAACACTTCCCCTATGATGACTGCCCCAGGGAGGGTGAGTGAGATGGAGCGCACACAGCCCACAACTATCAAAGTTCTCTGCGAGGACAACGCCGAGTATGATATCTATCTCTGGTCATTCGACCACAAGGACTCAGAGCTACGCGCCGTTGTAGAAGACCATCTATCCCGTCTATACGAAGAAGACGAGGAGACTGGAGTCACCTACGAGTTCGGAGAGATGATAGAAGACCTAGCTAAGTTAGGTATCTACCAACTGGAGTTCGAGACAGCGCAAGGACGCATCTAAAGAAGACCCCGTCGAAAGGCGGGGTTTCTTCTTGCTGCGAGTGACACGGAAACCTCGGAAAAAGATGACGCTGCCTTCGCTGCGCTGCTTAACTTGTAATAACTCAAATATGAGAAGTTGCGTGAAACATCATTGAGTTGTTCTTGCCTTTTGTAGTAGAAGTTGATATGATAGGACTACCAACACAACAACGAAAGGATGTGATTACAATTCCAAACTGGGTATTTTGTAATCTGAGCGTCTCTGGCACTAAGGAACTGGTCGAACAGTTTGATGCCGATATGAAACAGCCACACCCCGAACATACTTCCGAGGATGGCGATAAGAAGTGGGCAATGTCTAAGGGTGGAGAGTTCTCATTCTGGAATGCCGTTGCGCCGACTGATGTAGAAGACTACTTCGAGAACAACAGATGGTATGACTGGAACTGCGATAACTGGGGTTGTAAATGGGATGCCAACGTCGAGGACGAAGACACCTTCACTTATCCTGCTGGAGAAGAAAACCATACTTATCGTTTCGATACTGCGTGGTCTCCACCCCTAGGGGCATTCGCCGCGATATGCGCTAAGTACCCTGAGCTGAACTTTAGTCTGTCCTATGAGGAGGAGCAGGGCTGGGGTGGCGAGGTGGAGTCTGATGACGAGGGCGGAGTTATCCAAGTTGAGGAGTACGACATCCCCGAATGCCACGCCGACTATGTCAAGCGCGATAGGGAAGACAGTTGTAACTGCGCTTGGGCAGATGACGAGACTGACTGGTACGCCGACTGCCCCCGTGGAGAAGAAGACGAGTCGAAAACTATTGTTGTCGAAGACTTGACATCTTTGATGGTTTCGTAGTAGACTTTGTATAACGACGAAAGGAAACAAAATGTTTAGTTGCGACATCTGCGGAGACTGCGGTCTCGCTGAATACGAAGTAACATACCTCGATATGAGTAACGCCGAGCTTTGCCACGACTGTATGGAAATGGAACAGGGCAAGTTGCTTATGTCACAGAGATTTGTAGGACTAACACCAACAGTAGGAGAGAACAAGTGAGCTTTACTAGACCGTGGCCGTGCGATAGGGGCATGGGTATTCCAGCGGGATATCACCAATTCATCTATTCAAACGGGGTATCTATCTGCCAGTTATGCGGATTCATTGGAGG
>JACCDQ011222035.1_pt1 | contig 13342 bp, 12 predicted proteins | sample 7446031 | NCBI WGS metagenome assembly JACCDQ01 (sample SAMN15323442, study PRJNA562643) | freshwater metagenome | isolation source: river surface water | place: USA:Blue River Watershed | collected 2017-08-17 | reverse complement strand
GCTAACGACCATAATGCTTCGGTCTTGGTTGAAATGAATATCGTCGGGATCGGTTGAGAAACTCATATTCCCCGAATTTCCACCTGATAATTCATACGAAATAAGCGTGTTGGCAATCGCCTGTTCACGGTACTGCGTGGCAACGGTAGAGAAGTCAATCATGGTATAGATCAACAGATAACCAGCTTTTAAACTTGCTCCTGTACCAATTACTTGCGGGGTAATATCACCCGATGTATTGGAAGATTCCGCCAAGGTAATACGCTCTCCTCCAGAACGATACAGATAGGCAACGCTATGAGCAATCCCAACGGTAGCTACCTTCACCGATAGCATGATTTCATTTTTGGGAGCACCTAAGTCATATTTTTTTTTCATGTGCTTTATGCGTATAAGTTTTAGTAAAAATAGTCTTTTAGCACTTCATCATAAGGGTTCGTACTCCTTACCCAAAGCGAGAGAATAAGCCTCTTTAGATTAAAATTAATAGATAGAACAGATATCTGTTCTACCGTTGAATAAATTAAGTTATTCCGAACTAATATTAGCTTGCTGTTTTTTATAAAAATTCTAATAAAAAAACTAACTTATCTCATCATTTACGAACATATATCACATTAAATCAAGCTGATAGTGTTTCGTAGTTAACGTTTCTTACAATATCAATCCTTGTTAATATGAAAAAAGATAAAGTTCGGATTCTTACCATTGATGGTGGTGGTATCAGAGGAGTCATTCCAGCGATGGTACTTGATAGCCTCGAAAAAAGTCTTCAAGCACTCAGTGGCAATACCGATGCCAGAATTGCAGATTACTTTGATTTTATTGCAGGAACTAGTACAGGAGGAATCATCACCTGTGCCTTGCTTGCTCCTGACAAAGATAAGCCTAATAAAAGTCGCTATTCGGCCAATGACATTGTGAACCTATATGTCAATAATGGCAACAAGATTTTCAGTTCTTCTTTTACAGGAAGGCTTTTGCGTAGCGTTCCGATTTTAGATGAACAATACGACTCCTCAGGCATTGAGTCCGTCTTAAAAACCTACTTTAAAGACCTTCAATTAAGCGAGTTAGTACGTCCTTGTTTAATTACTTCGTACAATACCGAACAACGGAAAGCTCATTTTTTCACACAACAAAAAGCCATTTCACACGAGATTGGACGTAACTTTTATGTTCGGGATGTCTGTCGAGCTACCTCTGCTGCTCCTACTTATTTTGAGCCTGCTCTTATTGATTCACTAGATAAAATTCGGTTTTCGCTAATTGATGGTGGGATTTTTGCCAATAACCCGACGATGGCAGCCCTCACAGAAGCCTATAAAACCACCAAGGTTCTTACCAAAACGAAAGATGATTGTCCTAAAACAGAAGATTTTTATTTAGTTTCGTTAGGAACGGGTTCGGTAAAAACGCCTTACTATCATGACAAAATTAAGGATAAACCAACCCTGTTGATGATTCCCGCCATTATTGACATGATGATGTCGGGCGTTTCGGAAACGACGGATTATCAGGTAAGAAAAATGTTTGAAGCACGTGAGGTGACTAACCAATACATCCGTATTGATGCTCCCAATCTAACAAATGAACAAGCGGAGATGGACAATGCCTCTGAGAAGAATATTAACCTATTGAAAACCATCGGTAATACCACTGCGGGTTCAGTAGACATCAACGGAATTGCCAAGGAGTTAATCGCCATTGCTGAGGCTAGGGAGGCAATTATTACTGCCCGTAAAAACGACGGAATAAATCCAAAAGGCTATTAGATGATGAATTTTGGATGTTGAATTTTGGATTTAATATGCTAACTGTTAATTCCTTAGAAGTTAAGAAGACGTTTATGACATATCTGTTATTAGAACGTATTCAACATTCAAAATTACTAGTGTACGAAGGATTGAAAAATAGCATCCTCTGACAAATTTTGTAAAATCCCTTCTTGACGATGGGCTAACCACTCTAGGTCTCGAAATTTAAATTTACCAAACGTTTTTCAATCCTTCATACACTACTAATTACGCATTCATCATTAAACATTACTTACTACTAAAAAACAAATACGTTCCAAGTAAATAATCTTGAATCATAGAAGCGTGCGTCTTACCATCGTTAATTACTACTTGTAAGTTAGCATCAGTTACCCCTCTTGCTTTCATGGCTGCTTGTGCCGCCTCTGTATTTTTTACACTTACCACTTCATCCGCTTTTCCATGATACAAAATCATCGGCGTAGTCGGTTTCCAATCATAAATATCGTTGTCTTTTAACGCTGTCAAAAAGGCAGTATCCGTATTATCGGTAACTCCTTTCACAAAAGTATCCAAGAAGATTTTATTAAAACTTACCGAGATAGTCGCTGCGATTCCTTTTGCCGTAATATCACTTGCATAAGGTTCTTTAAAGATAGCAGTCATCGCACGGTTGAGTCCATACACACGGTTGTAGGTAGTCAATACCCATAAATATAAGCTATTGGCCGATGCTAGAGGCTGAGCGTTTGTTACCGTCAATAAATCCTTTGTTGTTTGCGTCGTGTTATACGCTCCTGCCCCGCAGGTAGAGGCCACCAAATTGAACTCAGAAGCATACTGTTCTTCGATTTTCTTTTGTAATGCCATCGTAGCAAAGCCCCCTTCCGAATAGCCCGTCAACATGACTTTTTTATTCCAATTAACCCCTTGACTTGCTAAGAATTCCTTAGAAGCACGAAGCATATCCAAACTTGCTTGAGCCAGTGTTTCACGATGTTGATAGGGGTGGTCGACTGTTTTAGATTCGCCATAGCCCAAATAATCAGGACAAGAAAAAATGTAGTTACTCGATGCGATAAAACTCACACCCGAATAAACTTCTCCACTTGGAGCGAAATACGAAGGAGCTTGAGCGTCGCTCGTGATGGTACCGTGCTGATAACTCACCAAAGGCATGGCTAAGGTTGTATCTGGCACGATTAATAAACCAGAAGCCTTGATTGTCGCTTTATCGACGTTGGTAGTGTTGTACACAATGCGATAGACCTTGATATTGCTCTTAATCACTGAACCCGCATATAAGCTAAACAAAGGATTAGAGCCATACAAAACCTTGCCTGCATCCAGAATTTGAGCTTTGGTCATTTTAGTAACAAGGGTACTGCTCACTAAAACCGAAGTGGATGCGGGGCTAGGGTCACTACTTGTTTTACAAGAAAATACAAAAAGAGAGAGAAGCAACAGAAGAGTGCTGATGCTATGAAGTCCGAGTTTTTTCATGGATTGGAGAAAGGTTTATAACTGATACATTTCTGACAGAAAACGTAAAAATAGTCATAATATTTCAAAGCTATCTAATCACTATACGTAAATCTATCCAGCAGATTTATAGGTAAATAGCGGACTTGATTAAGGGAAAAACAAATTTGTACAAAAAAACACATGTCATTGTTCATCCGTATCTTTTTTCTTAGCTTTGAAATGTGAAACATTAACCAACATTCAATCCATGAAAAAACTTTCCTTTATTGCTCTTGCTTTCATGACTTTAGCAGCGTGTCAATCAAAACAAAATCAAGAAAAAACAACCGACTCGACCCTCGCTAAAGTCGCTACTGACAGTCTTGTCGTTGCTGATAGTTTATTTATTGAAGATGTGATTGCCTGCAAAGACTGGGAAGGATTGGTGAAGAAGTTTGGTGCAGAAAATGTAAAAAAGGAAGTGACTATCGAAACAGGCGAAGGTTCTTTTAAAGCTTCAAAAGTATTTGCTGATACGGAAAAGGAAATTGAAATTTACTGGAAAAACGAAAATGATTATACGCATCTTCAGGATGTAGTGGTGAAGGCTCGTTACGATAAAGAGGGGCTGGCTCATTTTAACTCGCCTTGGGTTTCTAAAACAGGGCTAAAATTAGGGCAACGTTTATCGGACGTGGTGGCATTAAATGGGAAGACGTTTACCATCACAGGCTTAGGCTGGGACTTAGGTGGTAATGTAGTAAGTTGGGAAGGTGGTAAATTCGCCAACCAACAAGTCAATGTTCGTTTTAATGACTTTTCTCAAAATATGGGTGGATTAACGAGTGATGAATACTCACAAATATCGGGCGATAGAGAATTTGATGTAGCTCACCCTATGATGAAAAAATTGAATCCTCAAATTGATGAACTTTCGGCTTATGCTAAGTTAGAAATCACGCCAGAAGAAGGACATAAAATGGTGAAGGAAGTGGAGGCGAAACAAGTTCCTCAAAATAATAATAAGAAGAAGTAGTGTAATAATGTTGAATGATAAATTTTAGATTTTGAATTTAATAAACTAGTTATTAGTTAGGTCACATAAGTTTTCTTTTCTTTGTGTCACGGAGGGACGCAAAGAGTCGCAGAGTTACACAGAGGGTATTATAGATTACAGAGATAGATTGTCTTTTAGTTGTGTCACAGAGAGGCACAAAGAGTCGCAGAGGGATACGGAGGTCAAGTATTTTATTTGTTAAAAAGCCTTGTTTTGCTATCAAAACAAGGCTTTTTAATTGATGTTAGTCGTGTAAATCAGGCTACTTCGTGTTGAGGTTTTCCTGCTAAAAAGGCTTGAATATTTTGATAAAGTGTCTGGACAATTCGTCCACGAGCTTCTTTACTAATCCACGCATTATGAGGCGTAATTAGGCAATTTTGAGCAGTTAATAACGGATTCTGTTCTTTAGGAGGCTCAACCGATAGTACGTCTAGGGCAGCCCCTGCCAAAACGCCCCTATTCAGAGCATCTGCCAAGTCTTGTTCCTGAATTAACTGTCCTCTTGAGGTATTGAGTAACAAAGTCGTTGGCTTCATTTTCTCCAATAATTTTTTATCAATAAAGCCCGTATTTTCGGGTGTTGCAGGACAATGCAGTGAAATCACATCGCTCTGGCTTACCAATTCTTCTAAAGATACATATTCTGCCCAATCACAATTTTTATTGGTTCTAGCCACGTAAAGTACCTTCATCCCAAAAGCCTTCGCAATTTCAGCGGTTTTCTGTCCAATACGTCCAAAACCAATAATACCCATCGTTTTACCCGATAACTCTCTAATTGGCGAGAGGCTGTAGCACCAATCAATTGCTTTTACCCAATTCCCTTGAGCCACACTTTGGGCATTTTTACCCACGTGATTCGTCAATTCTAGCAACAAAGCAAAGGTGTGTTGAGCCACCGAATCCGTCCCATAATCAGGAATATTGCATACACAAATACCCAAGCTTTTAGCGGCTTTGGTATCAATGATATTATAACCTGTGGCTGCCACTGCAATCAGCTTTAAATTAGGAAGTTGATGTAAGGTTTCTTCCGAAAAAGGAACTTTATTCGTAATCAGAATTTCAGCATTTTTAGCTCGTTCGACCAGCAAATCAAGCGGAGTACGTTCGTAGAAAGTGACCTCACCCAGCTCGCTGAACAAGGTATAATCAAGGTCATTGGCGTGTAGCGTAAAACCGTCTAGGATTACGATTTGTTTCATCTGATTATAGTGTTTGGTTGTTTTCAATGGTATCAGATTGCGACGCATAGTCGGAACGCCTCGGGCAACGGTTGCAATCATACCTCTGCGTGTCAAACGTTTTGGGCATGGGCGTTTTATTTTAGTTTATCGTTTTCGAGGTGACGAGTAGCATCTCGTTTGGTTTTCTTATCCAAGTTTTTTTGTAAGGCTTCCGTCAGGTCAATCCCTGTCTGATTAGCCAAACAGATTAACACAAACAAAACATCTGCCATTTCATCACCTAAATCTTTGGCCTTATCTGATTCTTTTTCAGACTGTTCTCCATAGCGTCGTGCAATGATACGGGCAACCTCCCCTACTTCCTCGGTCAACATTGCCATATTGGTCAGTTCATTAAAATAGCGAACGCCAATGGTTTTAATCCATTCATCAACTGTTTTTTGTGCTTCTTGAATCGTCATTATCTTATTTTTTATCCGAATGTCCTAAACTCTTTTCTGGACAAACTACATCTCGAACCAATTGTTTTAATTCTTTCGCTTCTGGGAAATGCCCTTCACGCTTTCTATCAAAGATAATTTGTTCCTCGATAGTTACTTGAAAACGCCCAGCCACTTCACTCGGATGTAATTTGACTCCATCCAATTCTTCTACAAAAGTGGTTAATAATTCTTGAGCCATCCATGCAGCCCTCATCAGCCAATTACATTTAGGACAGTAAGCAATCGTTATGGTTGGTTTCATGATTGAAATTGGTTACACGCTTGATTAAAAGGCACTAGTAAGGTAGTTCGTCGTCATCATCTTCCCCTTCTTCTCCTTTTTTCTTACGATATTCTTCCCAGATATCGGTATCCTCTTGAATCTCATTCACCCAGTCCTTACAGCTACACAGGTCACTTCCCCAAGGACAGTTATCAGGTTCATATTGACAAAATTCCACATGCGTCGAACCCTCGCTGATATATTGACATTCACTGTGTTCCATATAGTCTGTCAGCACTTCGTAGAGTCGTCGAGACGACACTTCTTCGGGGAATTCAGCATAAAAATTATACGCAGCCCACAACTCCAAAATACCAAGATTCAGTTGTTCTAGCTGGTCAACGCTTAGCCTATCCGCAGGAGGAAACACCTCAGGTTCAAGATTAAACAGCGATAACATGGTTTGAAAGGGGTTATTTTCCCATTCCAAGACATATTCAATACCCTCCAACTCCTCGGGCACATCGTAATGTGGAGGAGCAGGAGGATTTTTGGCAATCGTAGCCAAATCTTCAAGTAAAAAATTAATATACTGTTGCATAGAATCACAAAAGAGAAAAACTACCCAAGCAATTCTAGGAGTGTTTCGTAAGTAATAGTAGAAAAATCGGGAGCTTGTAAGTGCGTATGAGCTAATTCCTCCGCAGTGTGTGAAGTCGTAATACCAATCACCTTCATATTAGCACTTAAACCCGCTTGAATTCCTTGCATAGCATCTTCCGCAACGATTGCATTTTCAATCGGAACACCCAATAATTCAGCCGCTTTTAAGTAAATATCTGGAGCAGGCTTTCCATGTTTTACCATAGAAGCATCCACGATTTCATCAAAGTAATGGCGAATGCCTGTGCTGTCTAAGGTAAAATCAATGTTATTTTTAGAGGCTGAAGTACCTACTGCTAACTTCACCCCCTTTTCTTTTAAAGACTCCAACAACGTGATTAAGCCTTTTGCAGGTTGAATATGAGCGGCATATTGTTCACGATAAATGATTTCCTTTTCTTCATTTAAGCGTTCTGCTTCCTCGCTCTCTACCTCTCTTTTATAAAAGTAGTTAATTGTATCCTGAGCATTTTTGCCATTTAGATTTTGGAAAAACTCCTCTCTTGTTAGCGGGATATTATATTTTTCACAAAAACCTAACCATGCAACTACGTGATATTCAAGGTTATCGACCAACACGCCATCCATGTCAAAAATCAAGGCAATCTGTTTTTCAGCCATTTTTAGTAAATTATTTTATGATGTACTCTAAATTAAATTCTGAAATTAGGAAATAGTCCTCATAAATAACAGTTAAAACTGATAATATTCGCCTGTTGAATAAAGAAGTTACTCGTAAAAAAGGCACTAGAAAGGCTGATATTCTTATTTTTTCACCAACTTTGATTCTCAGTTATTTTAAGCAACAACAGCAACCTAACACAATGAACAAAATAGCTCTTATCGTTCAACGAGAATACAATACCCGAATCAGGAAAAAATCCTTTTGGATTTCTACGCTATTAGTTCCTTTTTTGATGGCAGGGATTTATGCGATTCCTGTTTACTTATCCCTCAATAGTTCTGAACACAAAGTGGTCGAAGTTATTGATGAGCATAACCTTTTACACGGAACACTAGCCAGTGATCCATCGCTTACCTTAACATTCAAGCAAATTCCCTTTCAAGCGGCTAAGGCAGCTTTTCATAAAAACGATGCCGATGTATTGGTGGAAATTCCTGCCGATTTATTAGAACACCCCAACATTAAAATTATTAGTAAGGGGAATCTTGGCTTAGGCATTCAGCATACGATTCAAACACTCATTCAGAACGAGGTTCGTACTATCAAATTAACCCAAGCAGGCGTGAGTTTGGCCGCTTTAGAAGCCAATCAACTTAAAGTAGAAGCCCAAACCTTTACTATTGATACCAAAGGCTCAGAGCGTAGTAGTAGTTCAGAGACGGCCATGATTTTGGGTTTCGTTTTTGGGTTTATTCTCTATGTATCGGTTATGATGTACGGCTCTCAGGTCATGAATGGCGTTATCGAAGAAAAGAGCAATCGAATTATAGAGGTATTAATCTCGTCTGTCAAGCCCTTTGAGTTGATGATGGGCAAAATTATTGGCATCGGCTTACTGGGCCTAACCCAATTTCTACTTTGGGGAGTTTTAACAATCACTGCCGCAGGGATTAGCAAACAACTTTTACCAGAGAAGCCAGCCAATGAAAGCGTACAAAAACAGCTCGTTAGTAAAGCTAGTCCAGAGCTTCAAACTGCCGCTAAAGTACAAGACTCTCCTTTAGCGAGCCTTTCGAGTCACATTGGTCAATTACCTCTTGGCAAATTATTTCTTTGTTTTTTAGGGTATTTTTTAGCAGGTTATTTGCTGTATAGTTCTCTTTTTGCGGCTATTGGTTCAGCCGTAGAAAGCAGTAGTGAAGCCCAGCAGTTTATGTTTCCAGTTACCATTCCGATTATTTTTTCGTTTATTTTAGCTCAATTTATCATTCAAAGCCCCGATAGTTCGGTTGCTTTTTGGGCTTCTATTTTTCCTTTAACAGCCCCTATTGACATGATGGTTCGTTTACCTTTTGGCGTACCTAACTGGCAATTGGCTCTTTCCTTCACCTTATTAATCCTTACTTTTATTTCAAGTACTTGGATGGCAGGGAAAATTTACCGTGTCGGTATTTTAATGTATGGTAAGAAATCAAGCTGGAAAGAACTCTCCAAATGGTTATTCTATAAGCAGTAATTCATAAAAAAATCCGACCCAAATATTGAGTCGGATTTTTACACTTCCCTATTTATTGAAGAAGCTATTTCAATACGTTAAAATAGCTCTTTGATACTAGTCTAAAACAACTTTTGTTTTAAGGACACCCTCTGCGTGTTTTAATTCACATACATAAGTACCTCTCATAAAACTTGCTACATTCAAGGTTACTTCATTTGAACCTTGCACCCCTCTTTTATCAGTTTGATAAACTTTCTTACCCATGAAATTATATAAACTTACGGTATAATCAGACCCCTGATTCAGATCAAAATTCAACTTCACTTTATCTTCGATACAAGGATTTGGATAAGCCACCAATTGAGCAAGCGAACTAGTTGGCTCTTCTTCTGTCGCCATAATCAACTGAGTAGAGAATGTTAAATCTTTAACAGAAATCTCAAATGGCTTTGAAGTAGCGTTGTCGCCAGCAATTCCAAATACAACTGTTGTTACATCATCAGCTTTCAATGTTCCTCCTTTAGTTGATTTAAAGTCGCTCAAACTGTACATATACTGACGTTCCGTTGAACTCAATGGTACCGAAATTCTGAATTGTTCTTGATAATCACTTATTGACTTCTTCAAGATGACCAAGTCGATAGTTCCTGTACCTTGTGCTTTAAACTTCAACGTGCCATAAGCTGACATGTTTAAAGGTTTTGCAGAAGGCTCAATCATTTTAAACAACGACACGTAAGTTTTCACTGTTCCTTTTAAGTTAACATTACGTTCAAGCAAATAGTTTTCAGTTCTTGTTGCAGGTGTTGTGCCATCGTTATTACTTACTGTATATTCAGATACAGCCCCAGCTCCTGTAGCCATAGCATAGCCCCAAGGAGCATCCGCTAAATAAAGGTTATCTGCCTGACTATCAATAGAATTCATAATAGATACCCCTGAGTCAAACAATTGTCCAACAGGAACGATAACATTTTCTTCAGTAGCACCCGAAAGAGTTACTGTTTTAGTCCAGCTTTCTTTATTTTTATTTGTTTCCGAACGAGCAAGTACACCTTTAATCGTTAGTTGACCATTCAAAGCACTTGGATTACTTAATGTCAATTCTAATAATCCATTCTCATATTGTCCTGTTTTCACAAATACTTTAGGTAACGTTGCTACCGTTTGATTTTGTACTACTTCATATACAGAACCTGCTTTTTTGAGAGCTTCTATCACCAACTGCATGGTCAAGTGTGGAGCATTAGACCAAGCTTGAAAGTTATAGTACGCACGGTTAGCTGGGTACTCGTCAATCGTCCAGTGACTTTCTACCACTAGCTTATTATTATCTAAGTAACCAGAGAAAGAGATAGCATATTCCATATCACCATTTTCCTGTTGTAACTGTACTAAAATGAATGGAGCATCGTTGATAGACACCGTTTTCATACTCACCAACTTCGCTTTATTTAATCGGTCACATATTGCTTTAGTATGGTTATACACTCCTGTTGGTGTGTAAGTAGATAAAAAGCTTGCGATACGTGCATTATCTTGGAAATAGTCAACCGATAAGACATCTGTTGCATTGGTAATTGCTTTCAAATCCTCTGGTGTTGATGTCTGAGCAATAACATTTTCTAAATCAGAATAACCCTCAAATGGTTTTTCGGAAGTAAACAAGGCTAAATCTGAGCTCATACGAGCAGCACTTGTATTCTGACGGTAACGCATCGCAGGTTGTACATGGTCATAGTCCAACTGAGGTGTTACTTGACGAGTGAAATTACGTTGAGCAATTTTATCTGCCAAAGAACCTTCACTTTCAAGTCCTCCTTCGCTACCCGAGCTAACCGAGTTTCCTGTTACAGTAAGGTCAACAATATCTGACTTGATAACACTACTTTCAGGGTTAGTTGTCACAAAAAAGACCACATCATTAAAGTCTTGATCACAGTTGGAGTTATCTCTACGAATATCTTCAAAAGTCAAGACAATTCTATTACTCGTCGGGTCTTTCAACAAGACATTATGACGGCGTAATGTCGATTTTGACTCTGGGTTAAAGCGATCATTGCTATATAATTGCCACAAGCCCTTTGTCACGCTACCATTAAAACCATTAGCGTAAAGCACCCATCCAATTCCTGTATTAGCAGGAAAACGACCAAGATATACTTTGTCACCAGCATTTAGTCCTCCGCCAGACCCCGCAAAAGAGACATTAGGGAAAATAATCGTAATATCCTCATCAGCTGGTTCTTTTGTGAGCGGAGAGTTTAATGAATACGTATAAAAACCTAATACGTTTCTGTACGAAGCTCCTTCGGAAACGAACGACACCCACACATCAGCAGCAGCAGTTAATTTCACATCACTTTCTGTAGCATCAGCTATATACTCTGGGTGAAAAGTAGGTACAGGAAATGACTCTGGTACAGAGGCCTTAATATTATTAATAAAGTTGGTGGAGATGTTATCTCTACCCGCTAAAGCAGGCACACCATTACCATCATAAGATGACAAGAATTTGAATTTCTGAGCTTTAACACTGTAAATGGATAAAGTCAACAAAGTAAAGAGTAGGATATGTTTCGCTTTCATCGTATTAAATATTTGATACAAATGTATTTTAAATTATACTGCTTAAAAGGCTCGTTTCGATAAACGATAGTTTATCTTCGATAATCAGTCAAAATATATATTTATTTGATTTCATTAACCAAACAATAAACTATTATTCAAGATGTTAGAGTCCGTATTCTGAAATATTATTTTAAAAAATGATAAGTTTTAAGGATTATGCTAGAAGATTAAAAATAGCGAAACACACCCGATTTCCCATTTCCAGAGTCAAATTCGTAACGTAACATAAGTTGATGGAATCCTTGATTAGAAGCACTTGTGCTTGTTGTCCCTTGTGGTGTACTTACTCCTTCAAAATCATAGGTATAAGCAAATCTAAATTTAGATAGCTGTACTTCTAATATTCCGAGTAGGGCTTTTGAATTTACCTCAGATCCTGTGTTCATGTAGTTAAGGCCAATACCAAAGCGTTCGTTAATCCACGCTTCTATGTTATAATCAACCGCCAAAGTACTCTGATTATTGAGAGTCTGACGACGAATCACAGTACCCGCTTTAAGCTTAGTCATATCGGAGATAGAAAATAGATATCCTCCTGAAGCGTACAAGTTTTTAGCATAATAGGTTTCCGTATTGATATTAGGCATCGCTATACCCGCATACCAATCATCAGTTCGATAGTAAGCCCCTAAACCCAGATTTGTTTTAAGCGTTGTCGGGCTAGTTCCCGATATGACAGGAATTTGGGTAAGTCCTACTTGTGTACCTAAAGCTAAAATACCATGGGAGGGTAACGTGATACGATAGGCAAAATCAGCATATAAACCTAGATTTCCGAGTACACTGCCATAAGAGCTGCCATAAACGGACTCTGCATTATAGGCTTGAAAGCCAATACCCATTTTATCTTGTGCGATGGGCATATCAAAGTTAAAATATTGTTGGGTAGTAGTAACTATTCCCTGATTGGCAAATAGTGGCTTCTTACGATAAATTCCGGAGATACTCACCACCTCTCGTGAGCCAGCATAGGCAGGATTAATTGTCATTGGCAACAGGGTGTAACTATTAAATAGTTGATCTTGCTGTCCAAAAGACATACACAATGAAAGGAAAAATAGTAAGGAAGTTGTAAAAAGGCGGTTTCTAAACATCATTATTGTTTTTTATAGTTAAATTACAATAAGTCTGTTAAAAAGAAAAATCCTACACAACGTTTAATTGTGAGGACTGCAAAAAAATATCCTAATAAAGCAGAATAAATAACTATAATTTTATCATTGCCTTATTTATGTACCCAATAAGTAACCTCTACGCACGATTAGTTTCTCTATACTTAAACTTAAAGAAGAGAATTACCATTGATAAAATTAAGGTAATTGAGTTGGCAATAATTACGGGAAGAGCATTTGCAGAAATACCATACACCAACCACAAAAGTACGCCTAATGTAAATAATAGGAACATTGCAAGAGAGACATCTTTGGCAGATTTTGTTTTGTAAATTTGAAGTACTTGGGGTACAAATGCAATCGTGGTTAATATACCCGCTACATATCCTAAAGTTTCCATATCTGTAATTTGTTTATTTTTACTATTGATACGCAAACATAACAAAAAAGTAATATCCGAAGTTCTTTTTTATTCAATAATAACACATCTTACTTTAAAAAGTACAATTAACTAAACATGAGTCATCCCGAATTTTGTGCAAAGTAAAACCACAACAAGTGGTGGATTGCGGTTCTAAGTCTGTAAATCGGTGTCAAAGCATTTTGGCACCGATTTCCTGTTCTATGGGCATATTGATTG
>JACCDQ011527389.1_pt1 | contig 13346 bp, 6 predicted proteins | sample 7446031 | NCBI WGS metagenome assembly JACCDQ01 (sample SAMN15323442, study PRJNA562643) | freshwater metagenome | isolation source: river surface water | place: USA:Blue River Watershed | collected 2017-08-17 | reverse complement strand
GCGTCGATCCAGGCCCGGCTGGTGGTGTCGACCTCGCCGGTGAGATACATGCCGCGGTAGACGCCTTCGCGCTTGTCGCGGCCCGGCGGCGCCTTCGCCAAAATGTAGCGCAGGCCCGGAAACTCGCCGCGCATCCAGTCCGCGATCCCGTCCTGGTCGTTGATGTCGTAGACGCGCAGTTTGCGCGCGAACGCCGCGAACCCCGCCGCGCCGCGCTCGCTTTTCACCTGCCACAGGACCTGCGCGAGGTCGGTCTGGCCGCCCCAGACGCTGACGTTGAGCGGCCTCGCTTCGCTGCCGGCATCGATGCGCGCCAGCAGGGCGCGCGACCCCGCCGTGTCGTGTCCCGCGCCGACATGGGCCCGCCCGCGCTGCGGGTTGCCCGGCACGATCCGGGCCCGCAGGTCATCGGCGGACGGCCAACCCGACGCATGGCGCCGCAGGTTCGGCAGCACGGCCCCGTAGGCGTCGACGATTTGCCGGATCAGTTCGGGTTTCGTCACCGCGACCTTGAGTTCGCCCGGCGTGCCCGCGGCGCTGGCGAGCAGCAGCTCGAGCTCGAACTCGTTGGCGTAAACCATCAGCCGAACCATCGACTGCTGGTCGTCGGGGTCGCCGCCAATGTCGGTCAAGACCGCCAGGCGCGGTCGTTCCGCGGCCCACAGGCCCGAAACCAGCAGCAGGCTCGTCCACCAAACTCGGGGCAAGAGTCGGAATCGCATGCCGCCGTCTTGTCCGCCCAACGCTCGGCTGGAAAGCCCCGAGTGCGTCCCGTCAACCCGCCAACGCCCGATACTTGGCCGCGTAGCGGCGACCGATCTCTTCCTGCGCAGCCGTGTCGAAGTGCACATTGTCGCCGATGTGCGTCTTGAGATCGCGCGCATCGACGCAGGCCGTGCGCGGCACCTTGGCCGGGAGGCGCAGCAAAATCGTGTTCATGTCGGCCTTTCTCCGCCCGGCCCCGTCCGGCGACATCTCTCCGATCGTGCAAGCGATGAACGGCAACTCCGGCTCGCCGAGTTCCGCGCGCAGATCGCGCACGAGCGCCTGCAGTTTGTCTTCGTAGACACCAAGGCGCTCGTCGGTCGCGTCGGCCTCGCCCTGCAGCCACAACGCGCCGCGGATGCGGGCCTGCACGGGCGCACCGGCTTGCATCGCCAGTTTTGCCCGGCGCACCGCGTTCTCGTAGAGGCGCGCGCCTTTTTGCCAAAGCGCGATGGCGGACCCGCCGACCGCACACGGGACAAGTCCCACGCGCGTGTTCGGCGACGCCGCGGCGATCGCTTCGGCAAACGTAAGACCCGGCCCGACGCCGGCATTGTCCGCCCCGTCGAAGGTCTTCGGATCTCCCGTCAGGTGCAACGGGTGACGCGCCAGATACCACGCGTCGTCCTTCAGGCTCATCATCACGAGGCGCGGGTCGCGTTTCGGCTCCGCGGGCATCACGCCGCGCCCTTTCATGTTGGATTGGCCGATCAGGAGAAAGAGATCGAGGCGGGTCACGCCGCCCGGCAGGCGCGCCAACTCCACCGCGTCGAGCGGCGGTTTCGTCGGCGGCGGTGTGCCGATGCGCCCTGCGTCCTTCGCTTTGCCCTTCGCCTTCTTGGCGGTGGCGGCGTCCTGCGCCACCAGATCGGCTGCCAGCAACGATCCCACCGCGCCGGCCGCGGCCAACGTCAGCCAACGGCGGCGCGTGGAAACGGACTCAACGGGACGAGGAACAAGGGGCTCGGTCGACATGGATGCGGTGGGGTGAATCGCCACTGAGGCGGAAGTTTCCCCGGGCCGCGACAGGATTCTCGCCGCGGCCCCACGAACGTCACCGGCCCGCAGTGAGCGTCGGCTCAATCGAGCCGCTTCACGTCCTTCACCGGCCACTTCGAGACGGTCACGCCCTTGGCGTTGCGCGAACTCACGGGCACCTCCGACAGGACGAATTCGAACTCGCGCACCCGCGCGCCGCTGCGGCCGTCGATGTGGATCATGGCTTTCTTCGGCATGTCGGCCTCGGTCTTCGCCACATGCAGCCAGACCACCTTCGAGCCCTCGCTCGGCACGATCGGGTAGAGCTTGTCGCGCGACAGGCCGCCGATCTGGAAGCGCTTCACGAAGGCCTTTCCGCTCTCCTTGTCCTGGTAGACCATCGTGTAGAACGACGTGTCGCCGTCCTTCCCCCAGACCGCGACGTGGATGATGTCGCGGCCCATGAAAACCTTGTCCGCGACCTTCGCCACCTTGAGCGAGCCGTCGCGCATGATCGTGAGCGCGCTGTCGAGGATGGTGCACTCCTGCACGAACTCGTGCTGGCGCCAGTTAAGGCCGATGAAGCCGTCCTCGCGGTTGACGTAGAGGCGCTGGTTGGCGGACACGACCTCGGCGGCGTTGATCTGCGCGATCTCGTCGTAGCTCGTGCGGCGCTTCAGCCCCTTGCCGTATTTCTCCTGCAGCATCTCGAACCACGCGACCGCGTAGGCCGTGAGGTTCTTCAGGTTGGCCTTCGTCTCCTTGATGCCCTCCTCGATCTTCTTGATGGCCTCGTCGGCCTGGAAGCGGTTGTAGGCGGAGATGCGTTTGATGCGGATTTCCGTGAGGCGCACGATGTCGTCGTCGGTCACCTCGCGGCGCAGGTTCTTGAGAAACGGCTTCAGCCCCGCGCGGATCTCCTCGAGCACGCTCTCCCAGGTCTTCGATTTCTCGATGTTCCGGTAGATGCGCTCCTCGATGAAAATGCGCTCGAGCGAGTCCCAGTGCCACTGCTGCTCGAGTTCCCCGAGCTTGATCTCGAGTTCCTGCTTCAGCAGCGCCTTCGTCTTGTCGACCGAGCGCTTGAGGATCTCGCGCACGCCGAGGAATTCGGGCTTATCCTGGCCCGTGGCCGGATCGGTCACGATCACGCAGGCCGCCGGCGAGAGGTTCTGCTGGCAGCCGGTGAACACGTAGAGCTGCTGCGTCACCTGCTCGGCGTCTGCGCCCTGCGGCAGATGCACGAGGATCTCGACCTGGTCGGCGGTGTTGTCGTCGACGTGGCGGACCTTGATCTTGCCCTTCGCGTTGGCGGCGAGGATCGACTCGATCAGCGACTCCGTCGTCATGCCGTAGGGCAGCTCGGTGATCGCCAGCAGATACTTGGAGCGCTGCTCGATCTTGGCGCGGACCTTCACTTTGCCGCCGCGCTCGCCGTCGTTGTATTCCGAGAAATCGGCGATGCCGCCCGAGGGGAAGTCCGGGTAGATGCGGAAATTTTTCCCCTGGAGGTGATTGATCGCCGCGCGGCAGAGGTCGTTGAAATTGTGCGGCAGAATCTTCGTCGAAAGACCGACCGCGATGCCCTCCGCGCCGTCGAGCAGCACGATGGGGAACTTGGCCGGCAGCGTGACCGGCTCCTGCGCGCGGCCGTCGTAGCTGAGCTGCCACGTCGTGGTCTTCGGGTTGAAGAGCACGTCCTTGGCGAGGTTGGTCAGGCGCGCCTCGATGTAGCGGGGCGCGGCCGCGTCGTCGCCGGTCAGCGTGTTGCCGAAATTGCCCTGCGGCTCGATCAGGAAGGCGCGTTGGCCGATCGCCACCAGCGCGGCGCCGATCGAGGCGTCGCCGTGCGGGTGCAGCGACATGGTGCGGCCGACGATGTTGGCGACCTTGTGGAAACGCCCGTCGTCCATGTCCCACAGCGTGTGGAGAATGCGGCGCTGCACCGGCTTCAGGCCGTCGTCGAGGTGCGGCACCGCGCGGTCGAGGATCACGTAGCTCGCGTAGTCGAGGAACCAGGTGCGGTAGCTCTTCGCCAGCGGCGAATCCTCGGACTGCACGTTGTCGCCGCCGAGCCGCGCGGGCGGCGGCGGCGGCACCGCGGCGGCAACATCCGGCGTCGCGCCGGCATCACCCGCGGCACCCGGGACCGTCGCCTCCGGGGCGGCCGGGGTCTCGTTCGCCGGCGGCACCGCTCCCGTCGGCACGGCCGCACTGCTCTGGCCGAGCGGCAGCTCGGGTTGATCGGAATTCTTCGAAGAGGACTTCTTGGGCATGCGGGCGGCGGGACGAAAAGGCGCGGAGGGTTGCACGCGGCCCGGAAGCGCGTCAAGGGGCGGAAACAACCGCGGTTTCTCCGCCCGGAGGTCGCGCCGCGGTGGCTGCGCCGCCCGGCGTCGCCCGCCGACTGGGCGAGGAAATCCGGCGCGGACGGCGGCCGCGCCCGTCGCGCCTCACTGCAGTTGCTCGATGAACGTCAGCAGGTCCGCCATGTCCTGCACGGTCATGCCGGCCTCGAGGCCCTCGGGCATGAGACTCTTGCCGGACGAGGAACTGCCTTTGACGTTGGCGCGCGGGATCGCGACTTCGGCGCCGCCCATGATCTTGAGCGCAAGGCTGGTCGCGTCGTCGCGGGTGATCATGCCGAGGTAGGCGTTGCCGTCCTTGGTGTTCACCTCGTAGGCGATGTATTGGGGCGCGACTTCCTTGTGCGGGTCGAGAATGGCGGCGAGCAGCCCGTCGCGGCCGCGGGTTTTCACCGTGACGAGATCCGGGCCGAGCTCCATGCCCTCGCCGCCGGCCCGATGACAGATCATGCAACGGCCCTGATACAGGGCTTTGCCGCGCGCGGCGTCGCCGCCGAGGCCGACGGCGGCGGAAAATTTCGCGGCCACTTCCTCGCGCGACGGCGGAATCACCGCGGCCAGCACGGTCCTGGCACGCTTGGCGAGCGCGGCGGTTTTGTGGTTGGCCAGCGCCTGCACCTGCGATGCGCCCAGGTCCGTCGCGGGCACTTTCCCGTGCTCGATCGCGTCGAGCAGGGCCTTCAGCCGGTCCTCGCGGCCAAACAGGGCCGTCAGCACCGCCTCCTTGGCCTTCGGCGCATAGGTCCACTGCGCAAGCAGCGCCGCGGTCACGTCGGCCGTCGTATGCATCGCCAGGGTGCGGATCGCCGCGACCTGCACCGCCTCCGGCTGGCTGCCGGCGAGACTGGCCACGAGCGCGGCGCGCGACTGCGCGAGCGACGCCACGCCGAGCAGGTCGATCGCTTCCACCCGCGCGGCGGTCGTCGCCGTCGCATCGGACGCGACCGCGGCCGCGCGCGCGAACACCGCGGCGAGCTTTTTGCCGGTGTCGGCGGCCTCCACGGTCGTGCCGGCCCGGCGCAGGCCGTCGCCGAGGGCCCGCAACCACGCCACGGTCGTGCCGGGCCGCGCGACAAAGTCGATCAGCGGCCCGTAACCTTCGGCCGGTTTCGAAGCCGCCCGGATCTCGATGAGTTTCGCGACGAAGCCCGCGTGCTGCTTCGCCACCGCGGCATCGCGCGTGAACGCGGGCAGCAACGCCTCCGTCACCGCCGCCGGCGGCCCCGCCAGCAGCGCGGCCGAAATCCACGTATCGCCCGCATCGCGGAGCGCGAGCTTCGCGTAGGCCGGCGCCAACGCGGGCGCGGCCTGCAGCGCAAAGGCCAGCTGGAACCGCACGCGCGGCGCCGGATCGTCGGCCAACGCCCCGAGCTTCGCGACCAACGCCGCGCCCGGCGCCGTGCGCCCGGCGAGGGTTTCGAGCAGCGCCAATGCGCGTTCGCGCACATGTTCGTCGCGGTCGCCGAGCGCCGCGACCACCGTCGCCTCGTCGAGCGCGCCGAGGCCGGCGAGCACGCCGAGCGCATGATGCCGCGCGAGCGGCGCCGCGGAGTCGCGGACCAAGCTCGCCAGCAGCGGGACCGCCGCCTTGTCCTGCCGCTCCCAGAGCAGCCGCGCCGCGGTATCGCGGTGCCAGCCGTTGGGGTGCGCGAGCGTCGCGACCAGCTCCGCCGTCGTCGCCTTGCCGAGCGCGACCGTGCCGCGGCGTTTCCACGGGGTGCCGGTCGGCACCACCCGGTAGATGCGTCCGCGGTCGTTGCCGCTGTTGAGATCGAGGTGCTTCTTGATCTCCTCCGGCAGGCTCCACGGGTGCTCGATCACTTCGCGATACATGTCGCAAATGTGCAGGGTGCCGTCGGGCGCGTTGGCGAAATTCACCACGCGCACCCAGGTGTCGGTGCTGGCCGCGAACTCGATGTTCTGTTCGTCGTCCGGCCGCCGCCCCGTGAGGCTCACGCCGTTCGGATACAGTTTCTTCCGGTGCACGAGCTGGCCGCCCGCATCGCCCGAGAACGTGTTGTTCACGAAGTCCTCGCCGTAGGCGTCGCCGCGGAAGACCATCGTGCCGGTGGCGCCCGTGAAGTAGCCGCTCACCCGCCCGCCGCCCTCAACCACGCCCTTGACCACGCCGCCGATGCGCCAGCGGGTGCGCACGATGCGCCACGGCTCGTCCGGACTGATGCGGTGCACTTCCGCCGCGCCGCCGTCGGCCGCGATGCTCTGGCGCGGCGCGGGCAGGTTGAAAAACGGATTCCGGCCCGCCACGCGGTCATCGTAGACCCAGAACTGCAGGTGATCGGAGTTGGAGCAGCCGAACTTCCGGCCGTAGTTGTCGAAACTCATCCCGTATTGGGCGCCGCCGGTTTCGAAGCCGAATTCATACGTGCGCGGATCGAACCAGAAATCGCGCGCCGCCAACTCCACCTCGCCGAGGTCCGCGCGCTTGGGGCTGCGGATCTTGCCGCGGTTGCCGCTGCCGCTCTGCACGTGGATGCGGTTGTCCTGCCCCCATTGGAAACTGTTCAGCAACGCCTGCACGTTGAGTCGCGCCAGGCCCGTGCCGAAACCCGTGAATGCCACCTCGCGCACCTCCGCGCGGCCGTCGCCGTCGCGGTCCTCGAGGCGCCAGATGTCCGGCGTCGCGCCGACGAAGAGCCCGCCGTTCGCCCAGATCAGACCCGTCGGCCAAGGCAGGTTGTCGGCGAAGACCGTGCTCTTATCGTAGCGGCCGTCGCCGTCCGTATCTTCGAGCATCGAGACGCGCCCCCAGTGCGGCTGGTGGTCGCGCTCCTCGGAATAGTCGATCATCTCGCAGACAAACATCCGGCCGTTCTCGTCGAACGTGATCGCGATCGGGTCGCGCACCAGCGGCTCGTGCGCGGCGAGCTCGAGCTTGAAGCCGGGCTTCACCTTCCAGGTCGCGATCGCGTCCTTCGGCGCCACCGCCGGATACCGCGGCAGATCCTTCGCCGGATCGAGCGCCGTCGGGTTTTTGCTCTCGCCGTAAGCCTGCTGGTAGCTGTTGCGGAACTGGATCTGTTTCTCGGCGGCGAGGGCCGCCGTGCCGCCGACGGCCAGGGCGAGGAGAAGGTGCGGTTTCATGGAGCGCGAAAGACTCTGTCTGGTAACCTCCCGGTTACCTGTCAACTCCGCCCCGGCCGACGCCGCGGCCGTGGCCGCGCCTTCCGCCTCGCCACCCCGGCCCATGTTTCGAAACTGCCGCAATGCCCCGCCCCGCGTCCCGTCCGACCGTCCGCTCCCTCGTCCGCACGGCGACCCGTGCCGTGCCCGCCGTCCTCGCGCTGGCCGCGACCGGCCTGCACGCCGCGTCCGCCGCCCCGGTCCCCGCTCCCGCCCCCGCGGCGACCACCGGCGCCAACCCCGTCTGGTCCCGCGACAACCTCGTCGCCTGGTGCATCGTGCCCTACGACGCCAAAAAACGCGACGCCGCGGCCCGGGCCGCGATGCTGCAATCGCTGCGGTTGCGCCGTCTCGCCTACGACTGGCGCGCGGAACACGTGCCGTTCTTCGACGCCGAGGTCGTCGCCATGCAACACGCCGGCATCGAGCTCACCGCCTGGTGGTTTCCCCAGAAACTCGACGCGACCGCGCGGACGATCCTCGACGTGATCGCCCGCCACCGCATCCACCCCCAACTCTGGGTCACCGGCGGCGGCGCCCTGGCCAAGACCACCGCGGAGGAGGCCGCCCGGCTCGAAGCCGAGGTCGCCCGCCTGCAACCGATCGTCGCGGCCGCCGCCAAGCTCGGCTGCACCGTCGGCCTCTACAACCATGGCGGCTGGTTCGGCGTCCCCGAAAACCAGCTCGCCGTGCTAGCCCGGCTGCGCCGCGACGGCGCGACCAACGTCGGGCTCGTCTACAATTTCCACCACGGGCACGACGACCTCGGGCGCTTTGCCGAACTCTGGCCCCGGCTGGCGCCGCACACCCTCGCCGTGAACGTCAACGGCATGAAGCGCGGCGCCGACCGGACGGCCGAAAAAATTCTCACCGTCGGCGAGGGCGACGAAGAACTCCGCCTCCTGCGCATCATCGACGCCAGCGGCTGGCGCGGCGCCGTCGGCGTGCTCAATCATCGCACCGAGGTCGACGCCGAGATCGGACTGGCCCGCAATCTCGCCGGCCTCGACCGCCTCGTCGCCCAGTTGCATCCGAGCCGCTAGCACCCCGTCCGGCCTCCCCCGCACCCGCCTAGGGTTTGGGTTGAAACGGCGCCGCCGACACCTGCCCGCTCGCCGGGTGCACCTCCACGGTTCCGCCGGAGGGAGCCGGGGCGCCGCCGACCGGATTGGCCGCGGGGTTGCCGCCGCCCGGCGCGGGCCGCTTCCGTTTCTCCACCAAGGTCAGCAGCAGGTCGCTCTTCGCGATGCTGCCTGCCAGCCGGCCGTCCGCCGCCACCACCGGCAGGCGCTCCGCCACGATGCCGAGAAAGCCCGCCAGGGCTTCCGTCAGCGGCGATTCCGGCGCCACCCGCGGAAAGTCCTCGCGCAGGATATCGCGCACCAGCACCAGTTCCGCGAGATCCGGCTCCGAGAGATAGGGTTTGATGTCGTGCAGCGACACGACGCCGAGAAACCGCCCCGTCTCGTCCGTGACGTAGAGGTTGTTCACGCGCAGGCGCAGGAACAGCTTCGCGATCTCGGCAAAATGCGCGGTCGGCCGCACCGCCGGAGGATCCGCGCGCATCAGGTCGCCCACGCGGCCTTCCGCGAGCGGCGGCGTCGGCGCGCCCTCGGTCTTGCGGTGCAGGGCTTCGCTGTAGAGCGACACCGGCGCGATGCCCTTCGCGGTGTAGAACGCGATCACACTGCACAGCAGCAGCGGCAGCACGATGTCGTAGCTCATCGTCATCTCGAAGAGCATGATCACCGCCATGACCGGCGCATGGCTCGCCGCCGCGAGGAAAGCCCCCATGCCCACCAGCGCGAACGCGATGGGATTCTCCGCGCCCGCCGGCCACACGTGGTGCACCGCCGTGCCGAACAGCAAGCCCGTGCCCGCGCCCATGAACAACGACGGCGTGAACACGCCGCCCGGCGCCCCCGATCCGAACGACGCCATCGTCGCGAGCCACTTGCAGGCCGCGAACCCGAGAATCACGTTCCACGCATATTGCCCTTTCAGCATGTCGACGACGACCGAGTAGCCGTTGCCGCAGACCTGGGGCACGTTGATCGCGATCACCCCCACCAGCAGCCCGCCGAACGCCAGACGCGCGATGATCGGCAGCCGCAGCGAGACGAAGAATTTCTCCGCCTCCTTCAGCGACCGCAGGAACGCCGGCGCCAGCGCGCCGACGATGAAACCGAGCGCGATGTAGGGCCCGACCTCCCAGAGGGAGATCTCGCCGAATTCGGGCACCTTGTAGAGCACGCGCGCCGCCGTCAGCACGTGGATCGTCAGCGTCGCCGCCACGGCGGAAACCACCAGCGGCCCGAGACTCTCCATCGCGATCGTGCCGAGAATGATCTCCGCCACGAAAAACGACCCCGCGATCGGCGCATTGTAGGCCGACGCGATGCCCGCCGACGCCCCGCAGGCCACGAGCAGACGCCGCTTCGGCGGGGTGAACCCTCGCCACCGCCCGAGGCGCGACGCCACCAGCGCCGCCAGCTGCACCATCGGGCCTTCGCGGCCGATCGAGCCGCCGGACCCGATGGAGAACAGCGCCGCCGCCGACTTGATGAGACTCGCCCGCGTCGGCACGTTGCCGTCGCCGATCGCGATCGCCTCCATGTAGTCCGTCGAGCTTTGCGCGCGCGTCAGGCGCGGCCCGAAGACCAGCACCGCGCCCGCCAGCGCCCCGCCCAGGGTCGGCACGAGCAGCACACCCCACCACGGCAGCCGCGCGATTGAATCGACGATGCCGAGGCTCGAGTTCCCATACCATTCGTGGACGCGCTCCGTCAGCGTCGTGAACACGATCGCCGCCAGCGAACCGAGGAATCCCGCGACCGCGGCCCAGAACAACGTGATCTGCCACTCGTTCGGCTGCAGCCTCTCCTGCACCCAAAGGCGCCATCGCAGCAGGCGCAGCAGACGCCGCAGGAGCACGGCCGCGGGATCGGTGACGACCTTCATCGCCCTCTCGCCCCGAATAACTTCCTCCTCGGCGTAGTCACAGCGGAACACGTTAGGGCCGCCCCCGCCTCGCACAAGCACCGGTTTTCCGGCCGCCGCCCCGGTCCGGCGCAGGCGACTTTTCCCATTCCGGCTGTAAGATGGCCGGACCCGCTCCGTCTGCCCGGGTGAACACCATGAAAACCTCCTGCTGCTCCCTCCCCCGGGCCCGCGCCCGCCGCGTCCCGTCCCGCTCCCTCGCGGCCACGCTCCGGCTGCGGCTGCTCGTCGCGGCCAATCGCCTGCGCCGGCGTCTCCGCCCCCTTCCCGTCCCGGCTCGTCCGGCGTGGTAGGATTCAGTCCGACGCTTCCGCTGGAATCACCATGAAACCCTCGCACCACGCGATCCCGCCGGCGCTGTCCGCCGCCGGCCAGCCCGCCGCCGCACCGGCGGACGACCTGCCCGTCTACATGGGGCTGCCCCACGAACGGGTGCTCCGCCCCCGCTTCCGGGTCGCCGCCGCCCTCACCCTTCCCGTGCTCGTCCTCGCCATGGGCCCGATGGTGGCGCCGCACGCCTTCCACGGCCTCGATGCCCGCGTCTCGGCCTGGACCCAGCTCGTCCTGACCACGCCTGTCTTTTTCTGGAGCGGCGCGTTTTTCCTCCGGCGCTGGTGGACGTCCCTGCGCGAGCGCGACACCAACATGTTCACGCTTACCGTCACGGGCACCGGCGCGGCGTATGTCTACAGCCTGTTCGCGGTTTTCTTCGGGGATCGGTTTCCCGCCGCGTTTCAAACCGGGCACGGTCTTCCCCTCTATTTCGAAGCCACGGCGTTCATCACGACCGTCGTCCTCCTCGGCCAGATCCTGGAGCAACGCGCGCACGCGCGCACCGACGCCGCCATCCGTGGTCTCGTCGCCCTCGCGCCGCCGATCGCGCATCGGATCGCCGCCGACGGCCGCGAGGAGGATGTCGCCCTGGCGGAAATCCAGCCCGGCGACCGGCTCCGCGTCCGCCCCGGGGAACGCATCCCCGTCGACGGCTCGCTCGATTCCGGCGCCAGCGAGGTCGACGAATCGATGCTCACCGGCGAACCGCTTCCCGTCGCCAAGCAGCCCGGTGAACGCGTCTCCGCCGGCACCCTCAACACCACGGGGACCTTTGTGTTCCGCGCCGAACGCGTCGGCGCCGACACCTTGCTCGCGCGGATCATCCGCCTGGTCGAGGAGGCCCGGAACAGCGAGGCCCCCATCGCCCGGCTGGCCGACCGCGTCTCCGCGGTCTTCGTGCCCGCCGTCGCCGTGCTCGCCGGGCTCACCTTCGGCGCCTGGTATTTCCTCGGGCCCGAGCCGCGCCTGGTGCACGCGCTGCTCAACGCGGTCGCGGTCCTCATCATCGCCTGCCCCTGCGCGCTCGGACTGGCCACGCCCGTCTCGCTGGTCACCGCGATCGGGCGCGGCGCGCAGGCCGGCGTGCTGGTCAAGGACGCCGCGGCCCTCGAGCGTCTCGCCTCCGCCGATACGCTGCTGATCGACAAAACCGGCACCCTGACCGAGGGCCGGCCCCGGGTCGTCGCCGTCGATCCCGCCCCGGCGTTCGCGTTCGACCGCCTTTCCTTCGCCGCCGGTCTCCGCCCGGCCGACGCCCTGCTCGCCCTCGCCGCCGCCGCCGAAGCCTCCAGCGAGCATCCGCTCGCCCGCGCCATCGTCGCCGCCGCCCGCGAGCGCCGGCTCGCCGTGCCGCCCGCCGACGGATTTTCGGCTGAGCCCGGTCACGGAGTCCGGGCCCGGGTCGACGGGCGCACGGTCGGCGTCGGCCGGTCGACCGCGACGCCCGACGACGATGCCTCCTCCGGCGCCACCGTGGTCGCCGTGCACCTCGACGGCAACCTCGCCGGCACGATCGCGCTGCGCGACACGACCAAGGCTTCGACCCCCGCTGCTCTCGCCGCGCTCCGCCGCCTCGGTTTCCGGATCGTGATGGTCACCGGCGACCGCCCCGCGGCCGCCCGGGCCGTCGCGGCCGGACTTTCGCTCGACGAAGTGCACGCCGGCACCTCGCCCACCGAAAAACAGGCGCTGGTCCGCGCCCATCGCGCCCGCGGTCACCGCGTCGTTTTCGCCGGCGACGGCCTCAATGACGCACCCGCGCTTGCCGCCGCCGAGGTCGGCATCGCGATGGGCACCGGCACCGATGTCGCCCTGCACAGCGCCGGCCTCGTCCTCGTCCAGGGCGACCTTGCCGCCCTCGTGCGCGCGGTTCGGCTCAGCCGGGCCACGCTCGCCAACATCCGCCAGAACCTGTTCTGGGCCTTCGCCTACAACATCGCCGGCCTCCCTCTCGCCGCCGGCGCGCTCTATCCGTTCACCGGCTGGCTGCTCAATCCGATGCTCGCCGGTGCCGCGATGAGCCTCAGCTCGATCACCGTCGTCGCCAACGCCCTCCGCCTCCGGCGCGCGCCGCTCTGACCTCGGCTGTGCCGCGACCCGCCCGCCGGGCGCCGGGCCTCGGGCGGGATTGCCCGGCGCCGGCGGCCCCCGTTTGCTTCCGCCGATGTATACGCCCGCGCATTTCGCCGAGTCGCGCCCCGCCGTGCTCCACGCCCTGATCGCCGATCACCCGTTGGGCGCCCTCGTGACACTCGGCGCCGCCGGTCTCGACGCCAACCACGTGCCGTTCGAGTTCGATCCGGCGCCCACCGGGGCCGCACCGTTCGGCACCCTCCGCGCCCACGTGGCCCGCGCCAATCCCCTCTGGCGCGACCATGCGCCCGACCGCGAGGTCCTCGTCATCTTCCAGGGACCGCAGACCTACATCACGCCGTCGTGGTATGCCGCGTCCAAGCCCGCCCACGGCAAGGTCGTCCCGACGTGGAACTACTGCGTCGTCCACGCCCACGGCCCGCTCCGCGTCGTCGACGATCCCGCCTGGCTGCACGCCCAGATCGGCCGCCTGGTCGCCCGCCATGAGGGCGCGCGACCGGCCCCGTGGCACGTGACCGACGCTCCCGCCGATTTCATCGCGCAGCAGGTTGCCGCGATCGTCGGTATCGAGATTCCCGTGACGCGCCTCGCGGGAAAATGGAAGGTCTCGCAAAACCGCCCCGCCGCCGACCGCCTCGGCGTCGCCGCCGGCCTCGCCGGCGAACCGGT
>JACCDQ010077013.1_pt1 | contig 13347 bp, 10 predicted proteins | sample 7446031 | NCBI WGS metagenome assembly JACCDQ01 (sample SAMN15323442, study PRJNA562643) | freshwater metagenome | isolation source: river surface water | place: USA:Blue River Watershed | collected 2017-08-17 | reverse complement strand
TACGGCCACTTCAAGCTCACCATCACGCCCACCGGCTTCGATTTCACCAAGAGCATCGAGATCGTCGTCATGGTCATCCTCGGCGGCATGGGCAACACCCTCGGCGTCATCCTCGCCGCCATTTTGCTCACGCTGCTCCCCGAGCTGCTCCGCCCCATCGCGGAATACCGCATGATCATCTACTCGTTCCTGCTGATCGTGCTCATGCTCGTCCGCCCCCAGGGTCTCTTCAACTTCAAGCTCGGCAAAGCCGCCGCCAAGTCCTGATGCCCGCCCCGCTGCTCCAGCTCGACAAGGTCACGATCCGCTTCGGCGGTCTCACCGCCGTCAACGCCGTGGATTTCTCCGTCGGCGAAAACGAACTCTGCGGCCTCATCGGCCCCAACGGCGCCGGCAAGACCACCGTCTTCAACCTGATCACCGGCGTCTACCAGCCCACCGAGGGCGCCGTCACCCTCGCCGGCCGCCCCGTCGCCGGCCTCCGCGTCAACGAGATCGTCGAGCTCGGCATCGCCCGCACCTTCCAGAACATCCGCCTCTTCGGCTCTCTGTCCGTCTTCGACAACGTCCGCGTCGCCTGCAACCTCCACCGCGCCACCCACCCGCTGCAGGCCCTCGTCCGGCTCGGCGCCTTCCGGGCCGACGAAGCCGCCATCACCCGGCGCGCCGAGGAGCTGCTCGATATTTTCAACCTGCGCCGCTTCCGCGACGCCCCCGCCAAGTCGCTGCCTTACGGCGAACAGCGCCGCCTCGAGATCGTCCGCTGCCTCGCGACCAAGCCGAAGCTGCTCCTGCTCGACGAACCCGCCGCCGGCATGAACCCGACCGAGAAGGTCGACCTCGTCCGCCTCATCCAGCAGATCCAAAAGGACTTCAACCTCTCCGTCCTCCTCGTGGAGCACTCCATGAAGGTCGTCATGGGCGTCTGCCAGCGCATCGCGGTGCTCGATTACGGCGTGAAAATCGCCGAGGGCACGCCCGCCGAGATCCAGGCCAACCCCAAGGTCATCGAGGCCTACCTCGGCGAGGACCACCAGACGTCGCTCGCCCACCACTGAGCCGCCACCGATGGATCGTCCCCGCCGCATGTTCCCCCGTTCGCCGGTGTCAGCCGGCTTCCTCCGTCATCCGTTTTCATCCGTGTCCTTCCGTGGTTGATTCATGCTCTCCGTAACTGATCTCCACGTCTCCTACGGCGCCATCACCGCCCTCGCCGGCATCTCCTTCAAGATCCCCGCCGGCGCGATCGTCACCCTCGTCGGCGGCAACGGCGCGGGCAAGTCGACCACGCTGCGCACCATCTCCGGCCTGCTCCGCCCCAAGGCCGGCACCGTCACCTTCAACGACGAGGTCATCACCGCCGTCCCCGCCCACAAGATCGTCGCCCGCGGCCTCTGCCACGTGCCCGAGGGCCGCATGATTTTCGCCAATCTAAGCGTCGACGAAAACCTCGCCATGGGCGCCTACCTGCAGACCGACGCCGCGCTCAACGCCAAGAACCGCGACTACGTTTTCAGCATTTTCCCCCGCCTGAAGGAACGCCTCAAGCAGACCGCCGGCACGCTCTCCGGCGGCGAACAGCAGATGCTCGCCATCGGCCGTGCGCTCATGGGCAACCCGAAGTTTCTCATGCTCGACGAGCCGTCCCTCGGCATCGCCCCGCGGCTCATCAGCACGATTTTCGAGAAGATCGTGGAGATCAACCGCAGCCACGGCATCACCATTTTGCTCGTCGAACAGAACGCCAACCTCGCCCTCGAGGTCAGCTCCTACGCCTACGTGCTCGAGACCGGCCGCATCGTGATGGAGGGCGAGAGCAAGAAGCTCCGCGCCGACCCGCAGCTCAAGGCCACCTACCTCGGCGGTTAAGCTTCGCTCCGGTCCGCCGCAAACGGCACCGTCGTCGTGCCCGACCCGGGCGAGGCGTGCCCGCCGCCACCTGCACCCGCCGCCGGGCCCGGACCTCCCGCGCAGAGCCGAATCGGCGCTGGAAATGCGTCCGCCGCGGCTGCTGTAGAATACCCGGTATCGATCGCCGTCGCGTCGTGCCCCGGAGCGGACCGCAGCCCGGCTCGGTCCGGCGCGTGTCCGTCGTTGTCGCCCGCCGCTTCACCCCCTATCCCCACCCCCTGCGCACCCCGCGTCTTGTTACCCCGCTCGTTCTCGCCCTGCTGCTCGCGACGTCCGCTGCGGCCGCCGCTCCCCGGCCCAACATCGTCCTTATCCTTTCCGACGACCACGGCTGGGCCGACGTCGGCTGGCACGGCCGGGAAATCAAGACGCCGCATCTGGACAAACTCGCCCTCGGCGGCGCGCGCCTGGAGCAATTCTACGCCCAGCCCGTTTGCTCCCCGACGCGCGCCGCCCTTCTCACCGGGCGCTACCCGATCCGCCACGGCCTCCAGGTCGGGGTCATCCGTCCGTGGGCGAATTACGGCCTCCCGCTCGAGGAGCGCACCCTGCCGCAGATGCTGCGCGAAGCGGGCTACGCGACCGCCATCACGGGCAAATGGCACCTCGGTCATTTCCAACCCGCCTACCTGCCCACCCGCCGCGGCTTCGATCACCAATACGGCCACTACAACGGCGCGATCGACTACAACACCCACGCGCGCGAGGGCGGACACGACTGGCACCGCGACGATCGCGTCAACCGCGACGAGGGCTATTCCACCCACCTCATCGCCCGCGAGGCCGTCCGGCTGATCAACGCCACGCCCGCCGACCAGCCGCTCTTCCTCTACGTGCCGTTCAACGCCGTCCACGCGCCGCACCAGGTGCCGGAACACTACAAGACTCCTTACGCCGCGCTCCCCGAACCGCGCCGCACCTACGCCGGCATGGTCGCCGCCGAGGATGAAGCGATCGGCCAGATCGTCGCCGCGATCGACGCCAAGGGCGTGCGCGCGAACACCCTCTTTATCTGGTCCAGCGACAACGGCGGCCCGTCACCCGGCCGCGTCACCAGCAACGGCCCGCTCCGCGCCGGCAAGGGCACGCTCTACGAGGGCGGCACGCGCGTCTGCGCCTTGGCGAATTGGGAGACCCGCATCAAGCCGGGCACCGTCGTCGACACCCCGATCCACCTGGTCGATTGGTATCCGACCCTCGGGAAACTCGCCGGCGCCTCGCTCGCCCAGCCGCTGCCTCTCGACGGCCTCGACGTCTGGCCCTGCCTTGTGGACGGGCAGCCCACCCCCCACGACGCCATCTTGCTCAATGTCACGCCGACCGGCGGCGCCATCCGGATGGGCGACTGGAAGCTGGTCGTGAACGGCAGCCAAGCCGACGCCGAGGACGGCGACCCCGCGCCCGCCACCGGCGGCACCGCGAAGAAAAAGACCGGCAAGAAACAGGACGCGAAATCGTCCGCTCCCGGCCTCGAGCTCTTCGACCTCGCCAAGGACCTTTCCGAGAAAAACAACCTCGCCGCATCGCACCCGGAAAAAGTGCGGGAGTTGCGCGCCCGGCTTGATCGTTTCGCCGCGGAAGCCGTCGCCCCGAAAAGCGCGCCGCGTTCGCCCGATTTCAAAACGCCCGCCGTCTGGGGCGAGCACCCGTAGGCCCACTCGCACTGTCAGGCGCTGCCCTTCGTTGTCGCCTGCTCCGCGGGGCCCACGCTGGCCCATCCCCGGCCAATCCGACTCCCCGAATCCCGCCTTCGGCTATCTGTTTCGCGTTTTTCACTTTCCCGCTTTCCCGGTTTTTCCGCTCTTCCCATGCGTCCCCTTCGCTCCGCCGCCCTTTCCGTCCTCGCCGCGGTCCTCGCCGCCTCGTGCGCGCTCGCCCAGGCTCCGTCCGTCGAGACCTGGCCCGAGGTCACCCGCGAGAACAAGCCCTGGACGCGCTGGTGGTGGCCCGGCAGCGCTGTCGACAAGGCCAGCCTGACGCGCCAGCTCGAGCAATTCGCCGCCGCCGGCCTCGGCGGCATGGAGATCACGCCCATTTACGGGGCCAAGGGCGCCGAGGCCCGTTACGTCGATTTTCTCTCGCCCAAGTGGATGGAGATGCTCGAGCACACCGGCCGCGAGGCCAAGCGCCTCGGCCTCGGCCTCGATATGGCCACCGGCACCGGCTGGCCCTTCGGCGGCCCGTGGATCGACGAGGCTCACGCGCTCCAGCGCACCGTGCTCAAGGACGGCAAACTCGTCGGCGAGCCCTCCAAGATGATGGTCAAGCGCGCCGCGCCCGGCGGCGAGGGCCTCGTGGTCGATCCGTTTTCCTCCGACGCCCTGCGCCGCTACCTCGCGCCCTTCGACACCGCGTTTGAAAAATTCCCGCGCGTGCTCGTGCGCGGCCAGTTCCACGACTCCTTCGAATACTTCCAGGCCAGCTGGACCGCCAAGCTCCCCGCCCTCTTCCGGGAAATGCACGGCTACGACCTGCAGGATTTCGCCGCCGCGCTGGTCGCCCGCCCCGGCACCCCCGCCGCCACCGCCGTCGACCGCGACACCCTCGCCCGCGTCAAATCCGACTACCGCGACACCCTCGCCCGCCTCCACCTCGACTACCTCACGACCTGGGTGAACTGGTCGCACGCCAAGGGCTGGCTCGTCCGCAACCAGAGTCACGGCGCCCCCGCCAACCTCCTCGACCTCTACGGCGCCGTCGACATCCCCGAGACCGAGACCTTCGGCTCCACGCCCTTCCCGATCCCCGGCCTCCGCCGCAACGCCGACGAGATCCGCACCGGCAACGAGCAGGATCTCCCCGAGCCCCTCGTCATGCGCATGGCCTCGTCCGCCGCCCACGTCATGGGCCGCCCGCTCGCATCCAGCGAGAGCGCCACCTGGCTCCGCGATCACTGGAAAGTCGCGCTCGCCTACGTGAAGCCCGAGCTCGACAGCATTCTTGTCAGCGGGATCAACCACATCTTCTACCACGGCGCCGTCTTCTCTCCGCAGGACGCCGCTTGGCCCGGCTGGCTCTTCTACGCCTCCACCCAGTTCAACCCCAACAACACCTGGTGGGATGACTTCGGCGCCCTCAACCGCTACGTCGCGCGCATCCAATCCATCCTCCAGCGCGGCCGCCCCGACAACGACATCCTCCTCTACTGGCCCCTCGCCGACGTCTGGGACAATCCCGACGGCCTCGCGAAAATGCTCACCGTCCACGACGTGAAGTTCCTCACCGAACAACCCGTCGGCCAACTCGCCCACGCCCTCACCGCCCGCGGCTACACCTTCGATTACGTCTCCGACGCCCAGCTCCAGCAGACCCGCCTCGACGCCGGCGAACTCGTCACCAGCGGCAACACCCGCTACAAGGTCATCGTCGTTCCCGCCACGCGACGCATGCCCGTCGCGACGCTGGAGAAACTCGCCGCCCTCGCCGCCGCCGGCGCCAAGGTCATCTTCGAAAAACGCCCCGAAGACGTCCCCGGCTACGGCCGCCTCGCCGAGCGCCGCGCCGCGTTCCAAACCACCCTCTCGCCCATCCAGCCCCGCGCCACCGTCGCCGCCGACATCCCCGCCGCCGTCGCCACCCTCCCCGGCGTTCGGCGCGAAGCCTTGGCCGACACCGGCCTCAGCTTCGTGCGCCGCGCCAGCGCCGAGGGCCGCGACTACTTCGTCACCAACCTCGGCGCCAAGGCCCACGAGGGCTGGGTGTCCGTCGGCGCCGCCGCCCGCGTCCTCGTGATGAATCCCGTCAACGGCCACTTCGGCTTCGCCCGCAGCCGTCCCGCCGCCAACGGCACCCTCGAGATCTTCCTCCAGGTCGCTCCCGGCGAATCTTTCATCCTCCGTGCCACCCGCACCGCCCCCGCCGCGAAAATCGCGTCGTGGTTCGCCACCACGCCCGCCGCCGCCCCTATCCCGCTCACCGGCACCTGGAAAATCGCCTTCACCAAGGGCGGCCCGGATCTTCCGCCCGCCCTCGAAACCTCCGAACTTAAGTCCTGGACCGACTTGGGCGGCGACGAAGCCAAACGTTTCGGCGGCACCGCCCGCTATCGCCTCGAATTCGATTTCGACGCCATCGCCGCCCGTCACCCCGACAAGCCCACCGGCGCCAACGCCCACCCCGACTGGCTGCTCGATCTCGGCGATGTCCGCGAGAGCGCCCGCGTCATCCTCAACGGCAAGGAAGTCGCCGTCGCCTGGAGCCTCCCCTTCCGCGTCAGCCTCGCCACCAGCCAGTTCAAGCCCGGCAAAAACGTCCTCGAACTCGACGTCACCAACCTCGCCGCCAACCGCATCCGCGATCTCGATCAGCGCAAAGTGGCCTGGAAGATCATGCGCGAAATCAATTTCGTGAACATCAACTACAAGCCCTTCGACGCCAGCGCTTGGCCCCTCACCCCGAGCGGCCTGCTCGGCACGATCACCCTGACCCCGCTGCGCCCCGTCGCGCCCTCACAGCTCCGACAGCCTCCGCCGCCCCCACGACCGACCGCGCCGGCGTCCCGCACCGCCCGCTTGCGGTGCCGGCGAACGTCGCCACGCTGCTCCGCTCCGATGCCCGAATCGCTCAAGATCGTCCTCGAAATCTCCCTCGTCCTCTCCCTCGTCGCTGCCAACGGCTTCTTCGTCGCCGCCGAATTCGCCCTCGTCAAAATTCGCGCCTCCCAGCTGCGCCCCATGGCCAAGGCCGGCGGCTGGCGCATCAAGTTCGCCCTCTACGCGACCGAGCACCTGGATGCCGTGCTCTCCTCCACCCAGCTCGGCATCACCCTTGCCAGCCTGGGCCTCGGTTGGATCGGCGAACCCATCATCGGCCACCGCCTCGAGCCGCTGCTCGCCCATTTCGGGGTCACCGATCCCAAGGCCGTCAGCTCCATCTCCTTCGCCGTCGCCTTCGCGATCATCACTTTTTTGCACATCGTCCTCGGCGAACTCGCCCCCAAGTCCCTCGCCATCCAGCGCCCCAAGGCCGTCTCGCTCAACACCGCCGGCCCGCTCGTCGTCTTCTACCGCGTCTTCTTTCCCTTCATCTGGCTGCTCAACGGCACCGCCAACCGCATCCTCAAGGCCTGCGGCCTCGAGCCGGCGAGCGAGGGCGAACACAGTTTCTCGTCCGAGGAACTCGAATACGTCTTCAGCCAGGCCCGCCACGCCCATCCCGGCGACGCCCTGATCAACCGCATCATGGTGCGCTCGCTCCGCCTGCGCACCGTCACCGCCCAGCAGGTCATGCGGCCGCGCGAGCAGATCGTCGCCCTCTGGACCGACCGCCCCATCGCCGACAATCTCCGCGCCGCCCAGACCGCCGGCTTCAGCCGCTTCCCCGTCTGCTCCGGCTCCGTGGACGACGTGAAGGGCATTCTGCTTGTCCGCGAGTGGCTCTGGCAGATCCAGCTCCTCGGCCCCGACGCCTCGTTCGAACCGCTGCTCCGCCCTGCTCTTACCTTCACCCTGAAGACGCCGATCCACACCATGATCGAGCTCTTCCGCACCTCGCGTGTGCACCTCGCCATCGTGCTCGACGCCGATCAGAAGACCGCCGGTCTCGTCAGCTTCGAGGACGTCCTCGAGGAGATCGTCGGCGACATCCGCGACGAATTCGACCTCGGCCGCGGTCCGGTCTTCGAGCAGACCGACACCCACATCGTCGTCAGCGGCTTGTTCTCGATGCGCGAACTGCAGGCCGAAACCGGCTGGGCCTTCGAGTGGCAGCCCCGCGAGACCGTCGCCGCCTGGGCCGAGCGCCAGCGCGGCCAGGCCCTCAAGCGCGGGGAATCGTTCACCATCGGCGAACACCGCATCACCGTCACCGAAATGTCCGCCGAGCGCCCCCGCCGCCTCAAAGTCGAGCGCCTGCCCGCCGCGGCGCATTGATGCGTCCCGTCGGCGCACTCCCGGCGCGGCGAAAATACGGTTGAGATTCGCCGCCGCTCGTTCCGTCTCGCCGCGATGCCCGCCCCTCGGCACCGCCCCGCCGGCGCTCCGCTCTCCCCTGTCGACCGCGTCGCTGCGTGGCCGCACCCGCGTCTCGCGCTGCTGTTGGCTTTGCTCGCCGGGGCCGTAACCGTCCTGGCCTTCGGTCCCCGGTTCTGGCTGTGGCCCGCCGTTGGCCAGCCGCTCGCGGAGATGATCGAGATCCAGCCCGAGTTCCACCGGGCCTTCCACGCCGTCCGCCAGCTGGCCGACCCCTGGCAGCGCATCGAAGACCCGGTCAACCGCGTCATCGAGTGGCGCCTTTTCTTTCCGGTGATCGGCCATTACCTCGCCTTCCCCCGCGGTCTCTACCTCGCCTTGCCGCACTTGGGTGCGCTCCTCGCGCTCGCCGCCGCCGCTTGGTTCACTCTCCGCGCCACCCGCGACGCGTCGGCCGCGCTTTGCTCCACGGTGCTCGTCGGCACCTCGTCCTGGTTCTTCGTCTCCACCGGCTGGCTCGCCTATTTCGACGCCTGGCTCGTCCTGGCCCTCCTGGTCGCGAGTTTCTCCTCCGGCCGATGGCCGCTCGTCGTCGTCGGCCTGATCACCCCGTGGGTGGACGAACGCTTCATCCTCGCCCTCCCGCTTTGCCTCGCCGTGCGCTCGCTCGCGCCCGACCGCGGCGGACGCTCCGCCTTGGTCCGCGATGCGCTCGCGCTCGCCGCCGGCGCCGCCGTCTACCTGTCGCTCCGTTTCGGCGCCGAGCTTTCCGGCGCGCGGGCCACCGGCCGTTCCTACTGGCAAAACCGTCCGATCCTGCCGGCCGCATTCCACATTCTCGGCTTCGGCCTCTGGAACGGCCTGCGTTTCGGCTGGGTCGCGCTCGCTCTCGCCCTGACCACCGCCGGCATCTGGCGCGGCTCCCATCGCACCGCCCTGCTCATTTGCGCGGCCACCGTGGGACTCAACCTGGCTGTCGCCGACGACCTCAGCCGCTCGGCTTCGGTCGCCGTCCCGGTGCTCGTCGCCGCCGTCAACGCGCTCTGGCCGGCGGTTTCACCCGCCCGCCGCCGCACCCTCGCCACCCTCGCCGCCGCCAATCTCCTGCTTCCCGCGCAGCATGTCATCGCCGCCCCCGGCACGCCCGCCGCCTATCACGTCGTGCCGATCCTGTCGTTTCCCGCCGAGATCGCCCGCTCCCGGCAACCGCCGGAATTCGCCAGCGCCGCCGCCTACAACCGTCGCTCGCTCGATCATTTCCAGAATCGCGTCTTCGACCGCGCCCACGCCAACGTCGCCATCGCCCTGCGCTTCGATCCGCACTACCCCGCGGCCATCGCCAACCGCGCCATCTTGCTCCATGTCGAGGGCAACACCGCCGAGGGCCGCGCGGAACTCGACCGCGCCCTTGGCCTCGCGCCCCGCCTCTACGACGCCCGCATGCAACGCGCCGCGTTCCGCCAACAGGCCGGCGACCTGCCCGGGGCCCTCGCCGATGTGCGCCAGGCGCTCCGGGACATGCCCGCGGACTGGCCGCGCCGGAAGGACGCCGAAAATTACGAGCGCGCGCTGGCGGCCCAAGCCGGGCGTTGAGAACGGACTCCCGGGCCGGCGCCCAGCCCGGGATCTCCGCGTCCCCGGGGAACGGCCCGGCAATCCCGCCGCTTGATTTTCCCGCGCAGCTGCTAAGATACCCGACTCTCTCCGGGGCTCCGCCCCGGCTTCCACGCTATCCGTCACACCATCATGTCCACCGTCACTCCGCAAAAATTCGAGTTCCAGGCCGAGATCAAGCAACTGCTCGATATCGTCATCCACTCGCTCTACACGGAGAAGGAAATCTTCATCCGTGAATTGGTCTCCAATGCCTCCGACGCGTTGGAGAAACTGCGCCACACGCAGCTCACCGAGAAAGACATCGCCGACGAATCGTCCGAGTTGGAGATCACGCTCACCACCGACGACAAGGCCAAGACCCTCACCATCGCCGACTCCGGCATCGGCATGACCCGCGAGGAGCTCGTCAAATACCTCGGCACCATCGCTCACTCCGGTTCCAAGCAGTTTCTCAAGGCCCTCGGCGAGGGCGGCGCCAAGAACGCCAACCTCATCGGCCAGTTCGGCGTCGGTTTCTACTCCGCCTTCATGGTCGCCAAGTCCGTCAAGGTCTACTCCCGCTCCTGGCGCGTCGCCGAGCCCGGCCACGTCTGGACGAGCGACGGCTCCGGCAGCTACGAAGTCGCCGAGGCGGCCGACCTCCGCCGCGGCACCAAGATCGTCATCGAACTCAAAGACGATGCCGGCGACTATGCCACCGACTGGAAGGTGAAGGAGATCGTCGAGCGCTACAGCGCCTTCGTCTCGTTCCCGATCAACCTCAACGCCAAGCGCGTCAACACCGTCCAGGCCCTCTGGCTGCGCAGCAAGAGCGAGATCAAGGACGAGGAATACACCGAGTTCTACAAATTCCAGGCTCACGCCTACGACGAGCCCCGCCTGCGCCTCCACTTCAGCGCCGACGCCCCGCTCAACATCAACAGCCTCCTCTTCGTCCCCAAGGACAACACCGAGAAGATGGGCCTCTCGCGCCTCGAGCCCGCCGTCTCGCTCTACTGCCGCAAGGTCCTCATCGACGCCAAACCCAAGGACCTCCTCCCCGAGTGGCTCCGCTTCCTCAAGGGCGTCGTCGATAGCGAGGACCTCCCGCTCAACATCTCGCGCGAGACGATGCAGGACAAGGCCCTCATCTCGAAGCTCAACACCGTCATCACGAAACGCTTCCTCAAGTTCCTCGACGAGGAAGCCAAGAACCGCGCCGACGGCTACGCCGAGTTCTACAAGGAGTTCGGCATCTTCCTGAAGGAAGGCGCCGCCATGGACTACACCCACAAGGAGTCCCTCGTGAAGCTCCTCCGCTTCGAGTCCTCCCTCACCGAGAAGGGCAAGACCACCTCCCTCGCCGACTACGCCTCCCGGATGAACGCCGAGCAAAAGGAGATCTATTACCTCGTCGGCCCCAACCGCGCCTCCATCGAGTCGGGCCCCTACCTCGAAGCCTTCAAGGCCCGCAACCTCGAGGTGCTCTTCTGCTACGAAGCGGTCGACGAATACGTCATGAACAACGTCCGCGAGTTCGACGGCAAGAAGCTCACCGCCGCCGATCACGCCGACGTCAAACTCTCCGACCTGCCCAAACCCGAGGGCGCGCTCAGCGACGCCGACGTCGCCACGCTCACCAAGTGGCTCAAGGACACCCTCGGCGAGCGCGTCGCCGAAGTGAAGGCCAGCGACCGCCTCGTCGACTCGCCCGTTCTCGCGCTCAATGCGGACAAGTTCATGTCCCCCCACATGCGCCGCATGATGAAGGCCATGAACAAGGAGGGCGCCGACTCTCCGCTTCGCGTGAACCTCGAGATCAACCCCCGCCACACCGTCATCAAGCGGCTCTTCGAAAACCACACGGCCAACGCCGACCGCTCCAAGCTCGTGGCCGAACAGCTGCTCGACAACGCGCTGATCAGCGCCGGCCTGCTCGACGACGCCACCTCCATGGTCGCGCGTCTCAACAAGCTGCTCGAAACGGTCTGATCCCGCCGCCCTGGACCCGCTCCCCGGGATCCGAGATAGCCCTCCTCCACGGCCGCAGCTGTCGCTGCGGCCTTTTTCTTGGCCGCGATAGGGCCGAGTATGGCTGCTGAGCCATACTTTTCCCTTGCCGTATGGCTCGGCAGCCATACCGTCGTCGATGTTATGAAAATGACCATGAACATCGACGAGGACGTCCTGGCCCGCGTGATGAAGGTCACCGGCGCCAAGACCAAGACGCAGGCCGTCGAGATGGCCCTCACCGAGATGGCACGCCGACACAAGATGAAGGAGCTTTTCAGCCAGGGTCTCGGCCTCACGCCCGACGAGCTGCGCGCCGAGTTCGCACCCACGCCCGCCGACGTGCTCGACAACCATGGCTTGATGGTCGCGGAGGCTCCGGCGCCGTATGGAAAGACTCGTCCTTCCCGACAGTAACTTCTACATCAACCGCGCCCGCAGCGGGCTCGACCCCTTTGTCGAGCTCGCTGCCCATGCGGATCACTGGGAGTTCGCCACCTGCGGCATGGTCGTGATCGAGGTTTGCCGCGGCCGCTCCAACCCCACGTTGCTGCAGCGCTTCCGGGAGCGTTTCGCGATCATGCCGTTTGTCGCCACCGGCACGAGCGTGTGGGAACAGGCCGCCCAGCTTGCCTGGTCCCTCGACCGCCGCGGCGTGGTCCTGCCCGCGCCCGACCTCATCATCGCCGCCTGCGCCTTGCAGGCCAAGGCCGCCGTCCTCACCGCCGACGCCCATTTCCAGCAGATTCCCGGCCTCACCGTGCTCGAGACCTTGTCCTGACCCATGCACCGGATTCACCGACTCGGATTGACCGCGCTCGTCGCGCTCGTTGCCGCGTTCCCCACGGCCCTTCGCGTCCATTCCGCCGAGCCCACCGCCGACCTCGCCCGCTGGGCCGTCGAACAGATGCCGGGCGGCACCGTCGTCACCCGCGACGGGGCGCTGGTCATCCAGGACGTCGCAGGCTGCACGGTGTGGTTCCGCGAGCCGCTCGTCGCGCCCGTCGAGATCACCTACACCGCCACCGTCGTCGATCGCGGCGGCCCCCGCGACCGGCTCTCCGACCTGAACTGTTTCTGGATGGCCCACGATCCCCGCGACCCGGCGCGCCCGCCGTTCGATCGCGGCCTCTCCCGGAGCGGCAAGTTTTCCGATTACGACTCGCTGCTCACCTACTACGTCGGCTACGGCGGCAACACCAACTCCACGACCCGCTTTCGCCGCTACGACGGCACCCCGGCCCGTCCGCTTCTCCCCGAGCACGATCTCGCGGAGAAACGATTCCTCCTCAAAGCCAATCACGCCTATCGCATCCGCCTCGTCGCTCACGCGGACGGCACCGCCGAGTTTTGGCGCGACGGAGAAAAGGTCTTCACCTACCGCGACCCCGCGCCGCTGCGGCGCGGCTGGTTTGCCCTGCGCACCGTCCGGAGCCACATCGAAATTCGCGACTTCCGCGTCGCCCCGTTCCCTTGATCGTCTCCACGCTCGGCCATGCACCTCGCCGAGCTCTCCGCCCGCGCCCAGCAGATTCGCGACCGCTACGCCGCCCTCGAAGTCGCCCGCACCGGTCGCCCGTGGTCGCGGGAGGAACTCATGCAGGGCTTCGTCGGCGACGTCGGCGACCTCATGAAACTCGTCATGGCCAAGGTCGGCGCCCGTCCCATCGCCGACGTCGACGCCAAGCTCAGCCACGAACTCGCCGACTGTCTCTGGTCCGTGCTCGTGCTCGCCCAGGCCTACGACGTCGACCTCGAACACGCGTTTCTGCGCACCATGGACGAGCTCGAGGCCAAGCTGGCCGCGTCCGCCGCTCCGCCGACTCGCTGACGTGCCCCAGCGTTCCATCGTCGGGTCGGGCCCGACCCGGCGTTACCCGCCGGGCGCTCGAGTAAAACGGCGGCAGCCCGACTGCATCGC
>JACCDQ011392126.1_pt1 | contig 13348 bp, 25 predicted proteins | sample 7446031 | NCBI WGS metagenome assembly JACCDQ01 (sample SAMN15323442, study PRJNA562643) | freshwater metagenome | isolation source: river surface water | place: USA:Blue River Watershed | collected 2017-08-17 | reverse complement strand
AGTAGAAAATCTGTTATGTTAGGTAGAGATTATGTTTATTCAAAGCAACTTAAAAAAGCAATTGAATTTGATAATGTAACAACTTTTTTAAAGCATAAAATAGAAGACGCTTTAAATTTAGATAGAGATTACTTTAATGCCTGTTTAATTAATTTTTATCCAGATAATAAAGCTTCTATATCACTTCATAAAGATAATGAGCCAGAAATGGATAAAACAGCTCCTATCGTTGCTTTATCAATAGGTGCAACAAGAACATTTTTTATAACAGCTGATTCAAGAACAAATGATTGTTATAGATTACAAATAAAATCAGGTGATATATTAGTAATGAAACCTTTATGTCAAATATTATATAAACATGGAATCCCAAAGGAAAATAAAGAAGTTGGAGTAAGAGTAAGTTTAACTTTTAGAAAATTTTTAAACTAGACAGTTTTAGCCGCTAAGAAGAAAAAATCTTCTTATTGGTTATGGTTAGATTCTTTAATGTGAATAATTATTTCTTCACCATTAATATCAACTTCAACTAAAGGAAATTCTATTAAATTTTCAGTTAAAAGAATATTTTTGATATTTTCTTTTACTGATTCAATAATAACAATATCTTCTTCTGATTCAAAAAACCCGTCTTCTTTTAGCATTTTTAAAACAATTTGATTCTCTGAGTGAGAAATAACGTCAACTACTTCGTCTTCGTTAAAGAACGTAAAAACTTGAGCGTTCATTATTCTTCCTCCTCTTCGTCAAAATCATTTTCTTCTTCTTCGTAACAAGCAACAGCTTTTGAAACTTTTAATTCCAGGAAATCACAATTAGCACCAACACCTGCTGCATTGCAAAGTGCTTGCCAAGCATGTTGTTTTTTGAAGTCTTCAGCATAAATCTTAACAGTTGATTCTGTATTGTTTGCCATTTTTTATCCTTTTAATTTTTTTTTAAATCTATCAAATAAATTGATAGTTAGTTATATTAATTAATTCATAAAATAAATAAACACCCAAAGAGAACTTTGAGTGTCTAAAATGGTATTTCTTCTGGATCAGTGAAATGTTCATGAGTTTGTTTTACAGGTTTTTCTTCTGATACATATTCTCTCAATTCCATTTCTTTTTCTATAATTATTTCACTTGAGTATTTTTCATTTAAATATCTATAATTAGCAAGATTAAATTTTAAAAAACTTCTATCTTTTGTTTCTGCCGCTAAAAATTTAATGAATTCTTTAAAATCAAAATGTTCTGTATAATCTACTAGTTTATTATTAACTAGCATAGGACATTTTTTCATATAAAGAGTAAAAAGCTTATCTAATAAAAAAATTAAATTTCTACTTCTAATTTCTTTTAATTCTTTTTTTGATAAAAGCATATTACAATTAATATCCACTATATTTAAGCTTATATTATATGATAATGCTTGTATAGAACCAGTAAAACCTTTGTCTCTTAAATATAAATAAAAATTATGACCTGACCAATTTGTATTTTTTTTATCTTTTATATGATATTTTTCTACAAAAGTACCTAATATATGATAAAAGTTTCCAAAATAATTATTATTTTCTTTATGAATTGATTTGAAATATTCTATTTCTTTTTCATATTTATCTATTAAGAAATCTTTTGCAATAACCATTTGCTTTTGATTTAAAGCACCTCTTTTCAAAAATACTGTATCTAATATAGCAGTAAAACTAGTTAACTCAATTAAAGTTAATTCACCTGATAGGGAATCAATAATATATGCATTCTTAAATTCCATTTTTTATCCTTTTTTAAATTTTGTATTGAAAGTTATATATATTAAAATGAGTTATTTTAAAGGTGTTAAATAAGCTAATTTAAAGCTTATCTAACAAAATGTAAGAGAATGTATGAAATATTTAAAAAGTTTGTTTAAAGACTTATTTTCTTGCAAGAACTTTTTCTAAAATATCTCTCATTCTAAAAATGTTTTTTTTCTTTAACTGTAAAAATTTAGTTCTATTTGTATTTAAATCATAAATAGAAATAACAATTACAACTTCTGTTGTATAAGGAATTGGTGTACTAGGAGTATCAATACAGTCATTAATATCTGCTAATAAGTTTTTTCTAAAATCATTCATAAATTGACCTAATGTTGTTAGGTTACCTGTACAAATAGAAGCGTTTCTAAAAAAATAATTCATAGGACTTTCTCCTACAAAATTATAAACTGCTGTATATACTTTTTTCATTGTTTAATCCTCTTTTTTCTCAAATCCACTTGATATAAGATTTCTATTTTTCATTTTAATAAAATCTAACCATTTAGTTAAAGCTTTATTCCAAGTTTTTAAATCTTTTTTATTGTTTTTTTCTATTCCAAACCAATCTAAATGAAAGAAATAATATTCAGGTTTAGTTTCCATTGAAAGATCTATTAGATTCGAATTTGCTATAAAATCTTCATAATAATTGTTTTCTTTTAACCAATTACTAAAAACAACTTCTTGATCTAAATCTATAATATCTTTTTTAAAAAAACCAAACATTCTATTCTCCTCTTTTGATAAACAAATTATATAATACTAAACATTAAAAATTGTTTAAAGGATTATTCCAAGCAATATTTTTTCTCCATTCTTGATTTCCATAACGAGGTAACTTTTCTTCATATTGATTTAAATAAGTAATCATGAATTTTCTATTTTTAATATCTTCCATATAAGCTGATAAACATATATCATGAACTAATATATCTTCAAAAATTTTTACAGCTGTAAATACAGATCTTTTGTAATCATTCATGCATTTTTCTAATAAAGCAATGTTTTTAGGTGTAGTTTCAAAAACTATATTATGTAAATTAACAAATTTAAGCTCTTTTGTTTCTATTAAATCAAGAATAAAATTTTTAGTTTCAACTAAATCATTTTCACATATTGAACTTTTTGATTGAAAAAGATTTCGTTGCATATGAATTAATATATTTTGTTCAAAACAATTTCTAATATGTCTTTCACTTAAACTTTTAGATATATGAGGAAAAAGTACAAAAAAACCAGTTTTTTCTCTTATTAATTTATTTAAAATTACAAAATTTAAACTTTGAAAAACTTTATCCATTTCTTCTTTAGTTGTTATAAAACCTTCAATTCTTAAAGGAGGGGTTTTTTCTATTACTATTTCATTATCTTCTTTAATTCTAGCTATTTTAATCTCTTCTAATTTTTGTTCTAATTCTCTTTCAAATTTTTCCATTCTAGTTTTAGCCATTCTTTCAGGTAATGTATGCCAGATAAAATGAATAACAAAAAGTATAAAACTACCTATTTTTGTATTTTTAAATACATTGAATATAGCCTTAAAAAAATTGTTTAACTTTAAATTAAACTTAAACAAATTATAAGATATGAACTGTGGTACAGTTACCATAAAAAATTTAATAATATTTAGCATTTAATAACCTTTTTTTCAAATTCAGATATCAAAATTCTTTGAGTTACACCATTATATAATCTATATTCATAGAATTGTTTAAATTTTGCAAAATGTTCTAATGATTCCATATTAATATTCATTACTTCACAAAAATGTTTTGAATATTGATTTCTTCTCATATACATTAAAGTTTTTTCTTTGTCTACAGAATGATTAATCATAGGCACTAGACTAGCGTTTCTACACCAAATATTATCTTCTTTTGTATGTTTCATAATTGAGTTCCCCTATCTTCTGACAAATGCTATTAAAGAAATTGTTGCTGCTAAACAAAAAGTTACTAAAAGCATTAAATTTAATTATTTCATTATTGCTGCAAAAACAGTCATAACTATAGTTATCATGAATAGAATATTAAAAATAGAAATAATCATACTTAATATAGTTAAAAAAGTTTTTTTAATGAAAAAACTCATTACTAAAGCTATTAAACTAAGCATAACTGAATGAACACCAACTCCAATAATAGCTATTATTAAACAAATAAAAGGATAATTTATTTTTTGCATGTAAAACCTTTTTATTTTTATTTTATCTATTTGTAACTTATAACAAGCTTTAAATAAAATTAAAAGGATAGAAAATGAATAAATTAAAATATAGTCCAGGTAAACACTACCACGAAGCACATGTTGCTTTAAATCATTCAAAATATGGTATTCTTGGTGAAAAAGACGGAGAAATTATTGCTTCTGGTTCAGTATCTGTTACACAAGTTAAAGAACTTCAAAAAAGAGATTTGAAAATGATTGAAAATGATTTCGTTGTTGATTACAAAGAATATGCAAAATTAGTTCAAGAGTTCATTTATGAAAAAGAAGATTTCATTGAAAAAAATCATTTATTAGAAGAAATTCAACAAGATATATTAGATCAATATATTAATATTTCGAATTATTCAAATAAAGAATCTTTTTTAATTGAATCTAAACCAAATAAAAGGACTCTTCAAAATCTATTAGATAATGAAACTGACGACGAAATGGCAGGATTTATTATAGTGTTATTAGAAGATTAAGGAAATACCTTAATCTTTTAATTTATTTTAAAATTATTAATGGAACTTTTAGTTTTTTTTATATATAATCCGAATAAAAAAGGACTCTCCATAATGAAAAAAATAATTTCATGTTTCATTTTAATATTTTGTTTTTCTTCTTCTTTATTTGCTAATGTTCCAGTTACTTCTATTAAAGATTTGAAACTACTTGAAAAAAAATATTTTGAAGAATACAATAAACAAAATTACCCTAAAGCTATAGAACTTTCAATTAAATTAATTGATCTAGCTAAAATGAAAAATGAACCTTCATTTGTTTCTATTCATAGTAAAAATCTTGGTGAAATTTATTTATATAAAACTAAAGAATATGAAAAAGCTTGGAACGCATTTTCTGAATCTTCAACTTATTATAATCCTATCTCTTTTATGAGACTTTCTGAAATGGCTTATAATGGTTATTATGTTGAAAAAGATCCTGCATTTGCCATTGTTCTTTTAGGTATGTCAATGGATTGTTTAAGAGTTGATAGAAATCATAAATATTGGACCTCTAAAATGAATGATAATGACGAAGTTGGTGACGTTTTAATCAATTTAACTCAATCTATAAATAATATCTATACACAAAATGAAAAAGCTATTTTAGCTAAGTCTTCTTTTGAGTTAAACAGTATTTTATCTATGGGCTATATGTATGAATTATGTATTATTGGAGAAAAAGATAAAAACTTATGTGATACAGAAACTGCATTAAATTTTTATTCAAAAGCAGGACACATGAATAATGAATATTTATCTAAATATGCCATATATAAATTTCAAGATTTACTTTTAAGATTAAATAGTGATTTATATGCAATTGAAGCAAAAGAAAATATTGACGTTGATACTAAAAGAATACATTTATTAAAATTAATGTCTGATATGTCTAGAAGTGACGTACCTTTAGCTTTAGTTTCTGCAGGTTTACAATATGAAGTATTTAAGGATTATGATACAGCAAAAGAATTATATAAAAGAGCTTTTGAAAATGGACTTATAGATCAATCATATGATTTGTTTTTAAAAATTGAATCTAAAAGATAGATATGATAGAGCAGAAATTGCTCTATTCATAACTATATGTACCTGTTGTATAAGTAACTTGCTTACCTAAACTTTCAATATACTGAATAATAATGTTTTTTAGTTCTTCAATATTATTAAACTCTGGCATATCATACATTCCATTACAACCATTGTGAAAATCCCAATCATTACCTTCCATAATACAAATATCATTTAAACTAATAATTGCCATATCACAATCACTATCAACTAATACAGTTAAAGTATTTTCTTCTAATACTTCTCCAATTGACTCATAAGTATATTTTCCCATTTTTAATCCTTTTTTAGTAAATTATTGTTTTTTAAAATTTTTAAAGCTCTATTAAATCTTTTTGAATTAATACAAACTAAAAATCTTTTTGCTGCATAACTAGTTTTAAATTTAAAACTATTAACTTTGTGCCAAGACGAAGTTATTGTATATTCTTGCTCAAAAGTTTCTAAATGCATAATAGAAACTGTTTTTTTAAAGAAACCAAATACTGCTTTTTCTTTTAAAACTAATCCTGTATATCCATAGCTCATTTTATATCCTTAAAATTGTACTCAATATAAATATTGGCAAATTAGTTATATAAATTAAAATACTTATTATAAGTGTTTTTGAAAATCTCGTATAATAAGTATATTTTTTTAAGACTTATTATAAGAGTTTTAACATATCTTGTATAAAATCTGTATTTTCTTAAGACTTATTATAATATATGAAATCTTTTATATAACTTAGATATTAAATTTTTAATTAAAGGAGTTTTCTATGAGTGCTTTTTTAGAACATTCAGCTGCAAGATTTGCTGTTGGTGATTTAGATAATAGTGTGAAATGGAGTTCTGGTTCTGGTGAAATTATAAAGAAATTTGTTAATCCAAAGTTAACATTTTCTTACAAGAAAATTAGAATTAGAAAAGAAAATAATAAGTTTTTCGTAGAATTAGCAAGAGAGCTATTTTATGAAATTAAGGCTGATTTCGATAAATTATCAGAGTCTAAAAAATACTATCAAAAAATGATAGATCTATATTTCAAAGGATAGATAATGATAGAAAATATACACACAAGAATTAGTTGTAATAATTGCTGTAATGTATTTAAGTTAGATAATTTATTTTATTGCTCTTTAGGCATTAAAATAGATAATCATGATATTAAAAAAATAAGAAATGTATTTTGTGGTTTACATTCAATGCATAAACTTATGATTAAAAAATCTAAAAGAACTAAAAATGGTTCAAAAAAGATTAATGGTTTTATTAAAATTAAAAAAAGGAGTTTCTAATGACTGAGAATCAACAAATAAGAAGTGTATTACATACATGTATTGGTTCTGTAGGTTGGTATCCTGTATCTGACACTTCTGAAGTGACTAGATTTGGAAGAGTAAAGGAAGTTAAAAATTATGGTTCATATAATGTATATGAAGTAGAATTTGAAGACAACAGTAAAGCTTTTTTGAGCGATAAAAATTTAAAGGAAAAAAAATGAAAGTTATAATTAGACCAGCTGAATGCGTAAGTAATCCAGTAGAAGATATGGGAATTATTTGTATTAATAGAAATAATACAAAAGAATCAGATATTTCTGGTAGGTTAAAAATCTTAAGTGACAAAGGATATACTTTTAAAAGAGTTTATTGTTATGATCATAGTGGTAGAGTATTTAGTGAAACACCTTCAAATGGTTGTCAATTTGACAACTATTTGTATGGTTTATTTGGATTCCCAAAAGATTTTGATTTATCTGAACAATCTGTAAAATCAGTGTATGAGCTATATACTCAATGGGCTGAAGGTGACGTTTACGACTATATTATAATTAAAGATACTGAAGACGATTTATGTTCTTCTGTATTTGATTACATGCTAGAAAAAATTGATTACCAAACCATGTATGAAAATGGTTCAATGTTGATTCAAGATTTTATGAAAGAAAATGGAATTACAAAGAAATCAGTTGTTAATGTAGATATTAATTATGACGAAAGATTTGCACCATTAAGATCTTTATATTTTGGTAAAACTAAACAAGGATTAATTTTAAATTCTGAAATTGAAGATTTAGAATGGAATTATGAAATCTTTGGTATAGAAAATGTTGAAACAGAAATTGAAATATGTAAATCTTTATAACCAGCTTCATGCTGGTTATTCTTTTAGGAATTAAGTTATTTAAAAGAAATATATGTTAAAATTCAAATAAAAAAGGTTTTTACATGAATGAAGCGTCAAATCATATAAGTTATAAAAGTCCTATCATTGCAATGAAAAGATATGGAAAAGTGGAAGTTGTTAAAGTGGTTGGTTTAACAAAAATAAATGAATTTTTAGAATCAATTCAATATAATAATTGGTTAAATTTACAAAAAGAATTTAATATTAATATTCAAAAAGGAAATGGTATAGAGTTAATTACTATAAATAACTTACTAGATCCTAATGGAGAAATTGTCTGTTTAGCTACTGTTGGTATATTGAATTTTGTTTCTATTGATAAATTAACACAAGACTCCTATTCAAGATAATACCAGGCCTTTAATTAGGCCTAGTATTTAGTAAAAAACAAGAAGCCTAACAATTTATGGTGGGGTTGTTCACCAATACTTATTTTAAATCAACAATTTTATCTTTCACAAAGTCATATCTTCCAATTACTTTAAATCTAGAAATAAATTTTGGATCATTTATAACTTTTTTTCTATTAATTTTATTTTCTTTGTTTAATTCAAGAACATAAGCCATTAAATCCATACAAGGTTCAGCAACATAATCATTCATTCCTAATTCGAAACCTCTGATAATATATTTTTGAGTTCTATTTGTTCCACCAATAGGAGCTTCTATTAAAGCACTTGTGAAAAACCCATATTTTTTAATTAATTCTTCTTTTAGTGAATTTTCAGCATTTCTGATTCTATCATTGATAGATCTTTTTTCTAATTCTAATTCAGTTAGTTGTTCTCTTAATTTATCAATCATTTAAAATCCTTTATGTTTTGTGTTAATTAAATTGTAGTGTAGTTTGTATTAAAAATAGCTTAGAGTGAGGTGTTCTGGAAGAAACGAAGAGGGTTTTACGCCTCTTGTTTTTATTTTTTATTTTTTGGAAAAAATGCCTCAGATAACATGTTATTTGCTTTTTCAGCTCTTTTATCATTAAGGAAACTTATATCATTTGTAGTTTCAATTTTATCTTTAGCTAATATACCGAAGAATTCTTTTTGAAAAACAAATGGAGAATGATTTCTATAAGCTTCATTTCTAGATTCTAAAGATATATCAGCTAAGTGATTATTAAATTTTTTATGAATAAAAATAAAATTAAAGAATTTTGAAAAATATTCTTTAACTATAAATGCTTTCAAATCTTTATTTTGACTTACACCTGTTTGTTTCATAGTAACTTTTTCTTTTATATGAGATAAAGGAATAGTATGATCTATTTCATAATTCAATATATCTTTATCAGTTAAAGATATATTTTCAAAATGATAAGCAAACACCCAAGTAATAACTGCTAATAACTCTTTATCATTCTTTTTAGTAAAATCGAAAATCCAAGTATCAATTTTTTTCAAAAATAAGTCTACTTCACATAAAAGATTATCTTTTTTATCTGCAGCAGCCCAAATTTTTTTATAAGGATTTTTAGAATGTTTTATATAAATAGCACATTCTGAGAAAAATGCTTCAGTCCCTTTTTCTGGATTTAATCCTTTAATTGGTTCTGATCTTAATACTCTATATATAGCAAAAAAATAAACTATTTTATCTATAGAATTTTTAGTAATAGACGAATCTTCAAGTGCCTTTTTAGCTAATAATAATAAAGGAATAGAAAATCTATCTCTCATTTTTGAAGTTTTATTTAAAATAAATGCTATTGAACTAACTATAGAAGGAACTGTATTATTAAATCGTTTACCTTTTAAAATTAATTCTGTTTCGGCTAAAGAATTCATTAATTTAACAAACTCTAATAAAGAAAAATCTTCTTTTAAACATTCTTGTCTAAAATAAGATAATACAGTATCTTTAACTTGACCTGGTGAACTAGTCATAACAACTCCTAATTGATCTTCTCCTCTTAATGAATGTAAAGCAATTTCAACAAAATTTAATCTATATTTAGGTTTAGCTTGTTCTGATTGAGTTAATGAATCAACTTTATCTTCAAATTCAGCCATAACATTATCTATTTCTGCTTCATTTTCGTCTAACTCTGATAAACTAGCAATATGATTTTTAACAATATCATATTGTTGTAATACTGTAGCTGGTGTATTTATTCTTTCAAATAATCTATTTAATTCTATTTCTTCAGGAGGAATAGAAAAAGTAAATTCTATGTGAGATAAATAATTGAAAAGTTCTATATCTACTTGAAAATCTCCACCACCAAAATTTTTAGCTGTTTTTTTAGTAAAATAACTATGCAATTTACCACCTACTTCAAACATTTCAGCAACTTTTAATAAAGTTAATCCATAAGGATTTGCTGAAATAGGATTGTTTTTTGTAAATTTAGCTTCATATTTTTTACTAAATTTCAAACCTTTATTTTTAACTTTTCCAGAAATAGATTCATATGAATCATTTTCAACTTCTTCGTCTAAAATTTCAAAGAAAAATTTTAAAGCTGTATTCAAATATCTTGAATGTTGTTTATTTTCAATTTGAATAATATAAGTTTTACCTGGATCTCTCATTATTTGAGATCTAAATAAAGCAGCTTCTAATTTTTCAATTAATTCTTTATTTTTAGCATGAATAGCTTCTCTATAATTCAACAACGAAATGAATGTCGTTGTTGATAATCTTTGGAAACCGTCTCCTAAAGAAGATTGTTCTTGTGATTTAGCTGTTTTTAAAACAGTTAATACTTGTAGATTATATAAAAGTCCTTTTTGAATATAAAAATCATTTAAATCAAAAAAAGTTCCTTCTAACATAATTTCTTTAAACTCAAATTTTGGAGATAAACCTCTTTGAGCTTTAGGAATAATAAATCCTTCATTTTCTTGTTGTAAAGCAATACAAGAGTCAATTAAACCTTTTGTATAAACTTTATTTCCTTTTAAATTTTTTGTATTTACTAATGTACTCATTTTTTATCCTTTAAAATAAAAATAAGATCCTTCTTGGATCATTTGTTTTTGTTTATATCAAATTAATGATATATTCCTTGTAATACCTTCTTAACCATATGATATCATTTCTGATACCTTTATCCTTCTAAAAAATAGATTAATAGTTATATAAAGAAAATACATTTTTTTACAAAATATCTTTTAACTAAATCATATTTGCTTTAATTACAAATTTTAAATATAATAAAAATAAAAAAGAGGTTTAAACACATGGAAGAAGAAAAAAATATTGAACAAAACGCATTTAAAAGATTTAGAACAACATTTCTAATGTATGGAATAGATTGTTTAATGATATTAATAGGAATTATTTATGCAACAGAAATAACAAACTTTGTTGCAAGCTTTAAAAGCTCAATTGCCTCTAAAGAAAATTTATATATATTTCTTACAATTTATTTCATAATATCAACTGTTTTAGCTCATAAAGCATATAGTAATTACAAAAAATTAAAAAAAGAAATTATGGAAAAACAACCAAGATATGAATATTAAAAATATTCATGTCTATTTAAAATACAAATTAAATGCTATATAGCACGCAGCAGCTACAAGCATATTAAAAAACATAAGGTTTTCTGTTATCTTTGCATGTCTCACTCTTAACTCCTCTATTGAAGTATGTTGAAATACTTAAAAATATAATGAATAGCTAAAGCCCCAATAACACCTATCATAATTTGTTTTAAATTATCTCTCATTGATATCTCCTTTTTCTATTTAATTTTAAATTATAACATAATCTTGTTTTAGTATGGAGAAATAATGGAAGGGAAATACGATAATAAACAAAAATTAATAAAAAATAAACTTATATCTCTAGGTTTATCTCTGAGAGGAGAATATGGCAACAATATATGGATTATTAAAATTAGTAAAATTTTTATTAAAAAAAGAATGGAATTGTTAGTTTTCTAAAATTAATTCTACAAAACCTATTTGCCTGGGCGTTTGTTAAATTTTTTATAATATACATAACAATTCTTGGTGATAATTATATCAATTTTATTGCTGAAAAGCAAGATCTAATAGATTTATTAAAAACAACCATTATATTAGGTGTTTTATCTTATTTGCATGAAACTTATGCATATGAAGATAAAATAGACAAATCAATAATCGCTGGAATAGTAGCTTCTGTTCTTGTTGATATAAAAATGTTTTTAGTTTTTTAAAAAACTGAGTCCCAACCCTTTCAGGGACTATAATTTTTAGTTATAATGTCACAACAAACGCTAAGCCTCTGTTTGAAAGTATTGAACTATCATTTTACGCTTAGCTTTTAATAAAAAAGGACTCATTTTGAAAAAAGTAAAAGCAACAGTTAAAAATTACCACAAATTATTAGATAAAGGATTCAAACCCTTACACCCAACTATGAAATTATCACATAGTGTTAAAACATTTGTTATTTTTAAAGATAATTATTTCATAGGCCAAGCTTAAGCTTAAAATAATTCTCATTTGTTTCATTAACATATCCATGCTCAACAAATTTTTCATAAGAAATATATTTTTTCTCTATTAACATAACAAACATTTGTTCTGTATGTTCAATATTTTTAAATAAATCTAAAATAAAATCTTCTTCATTATAAACTTTTAAATATAATTTAATAAGATCTTTTAATAAATTAGTGTAACCTTTTTCAACTGCTTTTTTAAAAATTTCTTCTAATTGTTCTTTTTGTACATATTTAGTTAAAAGAATAATTTTTTCAAAATCAATTAATGGCATAATATCAACAATGCATAGATTACATGCCTCTTCTTCTATTCCACACATATCTTTTGTGTGTGTATAATATTCAAAAACACCTTCTAATAATTCAGTGCTCAATGCATTATATGATCTATTCTTTTTTAAATCAGCCATAAATAATGAAATTAAATTTCTTTCTCTTGAAGACATGGTGAACCTTTTTTATTTTAATTTTATCAAAAAATAGCTTATAACAAACTTTAAATAAATTCATAAAAGGATAAAAATTATGTCAAAAAAAATAGAAAAAGAGATTCTACTGACTGGATCAAAATGGAAGGTTAAAGCAAAAAAACTAAAAACAAAAAATAGAAGAAATAACGAGAATTATTTAGAAATATCTTCTGAAAATGGAGTTGTATCTGAATATATAAATCCAAGTTATTTTATGCTATTTGTTTTAAGAAACAAATTAGCAATCAGTAAGACAGGTGTCATAAATGCAAACATAAATTTTGTTGGTTATTTTGACGAAGAATTAGGTCACTTAGGTTGGACTTATAAATTTGAATTAATAAAGGATAAAAAATGAAAGGTATATTAAATTTACCTGAAGACACAATCGAAATGTGTAAAAAAGATATGGAACAGTTTGGACCTATTCTTAAAAAACAAGGAAAAATAGTTAATTATGAATTTCCTCCTGCAATGAGATTAGGTTCTTCTATTCCAGTTATTATTAAAATTGGAAAAAAATCTTATCAAGCAAAACATGAGTGGATTAAAAAAATTGAACAAGAGAGTTAGAACTCCTTGTTTAAGAGTCATTTTATGCCAATTTAAGCTTTAATTAATCTATTTGCAGCTAATATATTTAAAACTAAAATAAAAGGCTATAGCATGCAAAAAATAACACTTTATTT
>JACCDQ011538655.1_pt1 | contig 13349 bp, 14 predicted proteins | sample 7446031 | NCBI WGS metagenome assembly JACCDQ01 (sample SAMN15323442, study PRJNA562643) | freshwater metagenome | isolation source: river surface water | place: USA:Blue River Watershed | collected 2017-08-17 | reverse complement strand
CGACGAGCTCCTCGGGCATGCGCCGCTCTTCCTGCACCTGCCCAACGGCTACGGCCAACGCGCCCATAACCTGGAGGTTCGCGTGCGCACGCTGTGCAACGCGCTCTTCCAGAAGACGGATGCGGAGGTCGTGCTGGAGTACCTGCGCCGTGCCCGATGCCACAAGCTGAAGGGCCACGACCTGCTGGTCTACCAGGAGCGCACCGACTACCTCGCCCGCGAGGCGGCCTGGCGCGTGCTCGAACCGACTCGGCCTCAGCCGCTCGACTACGACAGCTGGCTTGCTCGCGGCATGCTCGTCTACACGGCACCCGATGTCGCGCAGAAGTGGTACGCGCCGTTCGCAGGCCCGCAGCTGCAGGCCTGAAATCCAGCCCCTGACGCTGCTTGCCGGCGTCTCGCACAGTTCCACCGGTGTCTTGCCGGAGGGTGTGCACTTTCCCCGACCGCGCCCTTCGGCGCGGTCTCTTCTTTGCGACGCCGACTCGAGCGTTGGCCAAAATGGCCATTCGCCCTGCATCGGGAGCAACAGGAGAAGGCCCGGAGGGACGGACCAGGCCCGGCATCGCGCCGACCGCCGGAACCGAGCGCCTGCTCGGGGCTCCAACGGGAGTCTTTCTCCCGGAGTTCGCCATGACCGCTCCCGCCACCCCTGACACGCCGTCCGCCTCGGCGCCCGCGTTTCCGCCTGTCGTCATTCAGGGCCTGAAGCCCCAGGCGACGCTGGCCGAGCTGCTCGCTGCGATGCAGTACGAAGCGGCCATGCACGGGCTGGCGGCCCCCTGGGGCGTTTCGCTCACCGCGGAGCTCCTCACCCGCGCAGCCCAGGCGCTCGAGGAGCGGGCGGGCGAGGCCGGTCTCGCACAACCTGCCGTGCCGTCGCGCGCGGCCGCGGCCCGAGGCGCTTCTCAGGACTGAAGCGACGTCGCCCGACGCGCCGGTGCTCGAGGGGCTGTCGCTACGCTGCGAAAGCCTCGCCTCTTTGCCCTTCGGAGCACCGAATGCATGCCCTCGCTCACATCCCTTCGCCGGTCGTTCGGCTCACCGTGGACCTTCCGGTCAGCACGGTGATGCAGCTGCGCGACATCGCGGCAAACGACGGCTCCACCGTCACGCAGGCGCTGCGTCGTGCGCTGGCTACCGAACTGGCGCTGTTGCGCCGCCGCCAGGGCGGAGCCCGGGTGCTCCTGGAGGCCCCGGACGGCGAGCTTCGCGAACTCGTTTTCCTGCGCTGAGGCACCGCCCGGCCCGTCTTGGAGGGCGAACGCCTGCAGCGACCGGCCCCAAGAAAAGAGCCGCCCGGGAAGGGCGGCTCGAAAGCAGGCGGTTCGCGCCGAATCTCGGCTACTGGTTGAAGTAGTACTCGAGTCGGCCTGCACGGTAGGCGCCCTTGCGGACATCGTCGAGCGAAAAGCCGTAGCGCGTGACGAAGGCGCGGCTGTAGCTGTGGAGCATCTCCTCGGCGACCGAGCAGGCGGGCTTGTCGCACTCGAGCTCCTCGAGCATGCGGTCGATGAGCCGGATGCCCAGGCCGCTCGCCTGGTACTCGGGCAACACCCGCACGCAGCGCAGCTTGGTCTCGTTCGCCTGGCGCTTTCCGAGCGCCACGCCGACCGTTCGCGCGCCTTCGCGGGCGACCAGGAGGGTGTCGTCGCCGGTGACGACGCCGGGCACGACGGTGTTCACGTACCAGTGGTCGAAGCCGGGGTAGAGGGCGTCGAGTGAGCGCAGCATCGGCAACACCGAGAAGGCGCTCACCAGGCTCTTGGAGCGTTCGAGGGTGAGAGGCATGGGGAAGTCCTTGTCGAGGGGTGTCCTGTGTTCGTGTAGCGCCGGCGCCAGACGGAAAAACGCCACCCCGGTGAGGAGGTGGCGTCGAATGAGCATGGCTCGCGGACGTTACGCCGCGGCCATCTCGGGCTTCAGTTCGTACTCGAAGCCGGCCGCCGCCCAGTCCAGCAGCTGCTGGCGGGTGTACGGGCCGCCGTACTGGGCCTTGATGCCGTAGCCCGGGTTGAGCCGGTAGACGACTTCGGATTCGTCCGCGTCCTTCCAGGCCGCCCACAGGAAGCCGAAGTGGGCCGAGGGACGGCCGCAGACCTTCAGCATCTCGCGGGTGAGCTCGGTCGAGTCGTCGCGTGCCTTCAGGCGCATCGTCGACTCGTACTGGGACTGGGCCTGGGGCATCTGGGCGAGGCTTTCTTCGCCGAGCAGGTCTTCACGCGCCATCACGACGCCCTTCAGGCGGGGCCTGTCGGGCATGAAGGTGCCGGCGAACACGACGTCGGAGCTGCGCATCGCGTAGAAGAAGGTGCGAAGGGCGCGCACTTTCTCGATACCGCGAACGCGCAAGGCGAACGACTTGGAGTCCCAGGCGCCGACGACGTCACAGTCGACGTCGGGCCGAGCAAAGCGCGGGAATTCGAGCTCGCTCTTGTAGACGTGCAGCGGCTGCCGGGCGTAGCCCAGCAGGGCCTGGGGTGGCTCCTTGTCCGGGACGCCGGGCATTTCGATGAACTGCAGCTGGTTCAGATTGCGAGTCACGCGCTTGCGCTCCAGCACGCTGGGGTAGCGCACCGGACGGCCTGCTCGCAGGTCGGCCAGGACGCGCTCGTCCAGGCTGGGCTCGTCGCACAGGGCGGTCATCAGGGGGCGCGAGCCGCCTTCGTGCTCGGCCGTGAAGTCGGCACCGGTGGCGAACGCCACGAGGGCGCCTTGCGCATTCAGTATCAGTCGGGCGTCGTAGCCACGTCGCATGTCGAGTTCCTTTCGGGGAAGTAAATGAGGGGTCCTGCCTGGTGTAGCGCCCCGCGCGGCACCCGATAAAGGCGCTTTCTAGACGAGGTATCCCAACCCGGTCTCCTTCGAGGAACCAGAAAATGCGTTCGCTGTCCCAACTCCTCATCGCCTGCACGCTGGGCCTGGCCAGTGCGGGTGCCTTTGCCACCAAGCCGACCCCGCCCGGCATGCCGGCGCAGACGCCGTCGGTCGCGCCGGGTTCGAGCCAGACGCTCGAGCTGCACGTCGAAGGCCTGAACTGCGCGCTGTGCAGCGAAGCCATGCGCGCGAGCCTGCTGAAGGCCACCGGCGGGCGCGACATCGAGCCGCGCCTGGAGTGCGGCCGCATCTTCGTGGAAGTCCCGAAGGGCGGTGTGCTCAACGAAAGCGCCGTCAACTTCACGCTGCAGGCCAACGGCTTCAACCTGAAGGACGTCACGAAGGCCGCGCGCTCGCTCGAGCAGGTCCGCGCGCGCAAGGAGTGCTGAGCCCGTGAAGGCCGAATCGCGCTTCATGTGGCTGGCGCTCGCCGCCAGCAGCTCGACGCTGGTGTGCTGCGCGCTGCCCGCACTGCTGGTCAGCCTGGGCGCGGGGGCCGTGCTCGCCTCGCTCGTGAGCACCTTCCCGGCGCTCATCTGGCTCTCGCAGCACAAGCTCGCGCTCTTCATCGGTGCGGGCCTGATGCTCGCCATCGGCGGCTGGCTGCAGTCCCGGCCTGCCGCCTGTCCGCTGGACCCGGAGCTTGCCCGAGCCTGCGCGCGCTACAAGCGCCTCTCGCGCTGGGTGTACGTCACGAGCCTCGCGCTCTACCTCGTCGGCGGCTTCTTCGCCTACCTGCTGCCGGCGCTGCTGGCGGCTGCTCGCTAAACCAGGCCTGAACACCCTTGCGAGTGCTGTTGCCGTGTGTGCGCGTCTTCCCGTTCAACTGGCCCTTCTCGGCGCGCTGAGCGCCGGGGGGCTGTCCTGCGTGCACGCAGCAGGTGCCCTGCACCAACGGGTCTACGTTCCCGGTCTTAGGGTGACCGCGCCCACCGCGCCCCAGGACCCGCTCAATCCCGGCAACCCCGGCACCCCGGGCGACCCGGTCAGCCCGCCCGCGCCGTCGAGCGCCGCAACCGTGACGCTCTCGAGCGCGTCTCTCGCCTTCGGGCAGGTGCGGGTGGGCCAGGCCTCCGCGGTGCAGGGCGTGCTCGTGACCAACAGCGGCACCGCGTCGCTCGTGGTCTCCAGCGTTCAGGCCAGTGGCGCTGGGTTCTCCGCGACGCACACCTGCACGACCGTGGCGCCCGGGGCGTCCTGCCTCGTGTCGGTGCGGTTCACCCCCGGCACGTCCGGCGCACGCACCGGGGAGCTCTCCATTGCGAGCAACGCCACGTCGCTCGTCGACATCGTCCAGCTCACCGGTACCGGCATCGAGCCGGTGCTCGGGCTCTCGGCCTCCGCGTTGGCGCTGGGTTCGGTGACGGTAGGCGCCACCAGTGACGTGCAGAGCCTCCTTCTCAGCAACACCGGCTCGGCGCCAATGGTGCTGGGCGCCATCGAGGTGCTGGATGCGACGGTCTACCAGGCAAGCCACACCTGCCCGAGCGTGCTGCAGGCCGGCAGCACGTGTCTCGTCTCCGTGTGGGCCGTGCCGCTCGTGGCCGGCCCGGCCCCTTCGTCGCTTCGCATCACGACCGATGCGCCCGGCTCTCCGGCACTGGTCCCGCTCACGCTCACCGGCATTGCGCCGACCCGCCAGGTCACCCTGTCACCGGCCGTCAACGGCAATACCACCTGGGATTTCGACACCAACGGCGCGCTCACCTTCGCCAACGCAGGGGTCTACTCCGTCACGCCGTCCTTCACCCTGAATGTCTCGATGAAGGCATGGGGCGGCGGCGGCGGCGGTTCGCCCGCCTTCACCGGAAAGTCGCCTCCCGGCGGTGGCGGGGGCTATGCGTCCGGCACCTTGACGCTGCAGGCGGGCCAGACCTACGTGGTCATCGTGGGCTCAGGGGGTGCGCAAGGTTCGACGTCCGGCGCCGCCGGGGGTGTGGGCTTCGCTGGGGGCGGCGGCTACGGAAGTCGCTCGGGCGGAGGCGCGGGAGGCGGGCTCTCGGGCTTGTTCTCGAGCTCGGCAAGCCAGGCGAATGCGCTCGTCATCGCGGGCGGTGGCGGCGGCGCGGCCGGCGACTCGTCCGGGCCCTTCGTCGCCACGGCAGGCGGTGGCGCCACGGTTGCGAACGGCAACTCGGTGACGGCTCCGACCACGACGTCGGCCGGACAAGGCGCATCCGGCATGACCGGGGCCTCGTCCGTCACCGATGGATTCGGCCAGTACGGCTCCGGGGGCGGTGGCGGCGGCTACTGGGGCGGTGGCGCCAACACGAACATGTTCCTCTCGGGCACCCAAGGGGGCACGGGCGGCCTGGGCTTTGCCCGCTCCGGCAGCGTCATCAATCCGGTGCTCACGCGAGGCGGCGACGTGAACGGCAACGGCCGCACGCCCGCCAACAGCTCGGACGCCGACCGGCCTGCCAACGCAGGCCTGGGCGGGGTCTACTCGAGCGGCAACCCGGGTGCTGTCGTGCTGCGGTAATCCGGCTTCTCGCGAGGCAATCGGTCGGGAGCCGGCCACCTGGGCGCCCCACGGGGCGCCTTTTTCAAGGGGTCGCAGGATGCGTTCGCTGGAGGACGGGCTCAGCCCTCGTCCGCGGTCTCGACTGGCCGAGGCCAGAGGTCTTGGGCAGGGAATCGCCACGTCCCGGTGCGCGGGCAGACTTCGTCGCTCGACACTGCCGAGGTGAGTCCCCCCTCGAAGCCGTCAGGGGGCCCTTCCGGATGCGTGACGAGGCCGAACCAGCGCTGCGCCGCAGCAGGCTGGATGGGCAGGTCCCACGACAGGAAGCATTGCGCATCCAGCTCCTGCGCGCGAGTCGCGTCGGCCACTGTCTCGCCTCGAGGCACCACGGCGTGAGGCTGCGTGCTGTCGAAGACGACGAGCGTGCCGTACTCGAGCGGAATCCGCGTCTCCAGATACGGGAACACGAGCTCGAGGCCCTGGACCGTGCCGAGCCACAGCACCACGAAGAACGTGTCGGCAAAGCCCATCGCATCGTGGTGAAACCGTGCGCCCCGGCACACCAGCACGGAGGGCTCACTGCCCACGTCGGCGTGAAGCCCCCATGCTTCCAGGACCCGGCTCACCGCGGGGCGGCAGGCGGGCACGCAGGCTGTGAGCGACACGGCGTCCGCCGGGCTCACGCTGTCGACCTCCAGCGGGCCCAGCGACGTGTGCTCGAGCACCCGCAGGGCCGTGTCCTGTGCTGCGCTGCGGACCGTCTCGGGGAGCGTGAGCTGCTGATGGGCCACGCGCGAAGAGACGCTTCTCACCCCTTCGTCGAAGAGGTCGACAAGCACCCGAGCGGGGGTCAAGGCCGTGTCGAGGGAGGAACCGGAGGGCATGTCAGGACTCGAATGGAGCATCAGGCAGTGTCGCCTGAGAGTGCTTCAAGGCCCCGTTGTTCCATGACTCTTCGACCCCCGTATCCCGGCGAACTTCAGCCTCACGTGGAGGCGCACTTTGCGCGGATTCTGGACGCCACGCACGGGGTAGGCTTCAGCAGCCGCGTGCTCGCGACCCGCGGCAACGGGCTCAGCCTGCGCACGAGCGCCCAGCTTCGCACCCGCGCCTCGAATCGCGTCGTGCGCCTGGAGCTCTACGCCTCGGCGGGCCTGCGGCACCGGCCGGACGGCTCGGCGGTGGTCTCGATGAGCGGCGGGCTGTACCTGCTGCGAGGCGGCCAGGGCGCACCGTCCAGCCACCTGTTGCCGCCCTGGGATGACGAGACGCCGCTGGGAGACGACCAGGCCCGGGCGCGGTTCGTCCAGCAGCTCGAGCAATGGTTCGACCCGGCTGACGCGGCCCGGGCACTCGACGTGGCGCTGAGCGCCTGAGCCCTGCTGCGGCGCGCTCGAGCGCGTTGCCCGCGGGAACCCCCGTCTGTCCCGGGGCTCGAACCCGTATCCGGCCGTCGCCCGAATCCCGCATTCTTCCGTTCGGGCGCCACGCTCCTTTCGACTTCTCTGCGTGTACCCATTCCGATGTCCGAAGCCTTTCCCAAGCCGTCCCTGTGCCTCGTCGACGCACCTGCCGAAACCGCCACCCGCATGTTCGGGCGCGGTGAGTTCGTCGACCCGCAGGCGCTGAGTCAGGCCATCACCGAAGAGGACATGGTGCGGGTTCGCGAGCGGCTGCTGGGCGACTTCCCCGAAGAAGGGGCCGCCATCGCGGCGCTCGCGACGCCTGCCGACTGCCAGGCCTTTCTGCATGCCCGCGGCGAATCGCGGCAATGGCTCGAGCGCATTCTTGCCACGCAGGGGCGCTTCATCGGCATCCGCGAGGCGGGTGCGCTCTCCGGGGGCCTCTCGCTCGAATGGGGCGCCAAGGGCATCGGTTTCGGGCAGATTCACCTCTACGTGGGTGAGGACGGCAAGCTGCATGCGGATACCGAAATGATGAGCCGCCACTTCCTGCGCTCGCTGCTGCTGCGCCTGGCCGACGAAATCGTCATCCACGACTGAGACGCGGGCAGGGGCGGGTCGCCGCGGTGTCGTGTTCGATGACGCTCCGCACCGCACGCGGCAAGACCTGGGGGCTACAGGTGTTGACACCGAGCCGCACAGATGACCGACCCCGCACGCCATGCCCGCCGCCTCCTGCTCCTGCCCACGGGCGCCTTCTTTGCGACCACGTTCCTGGCCTTCGGCCTGGCGATGGCCAACGCGTGGCGCGGCGGGCCTCACCTGGCGCCGCAGGAACGGTTGTGGCCGTTCTCGCTCGGGCTCATCGCGCTCTATTGTGCGGGGCTCTTTCTCAGCCTGAGAGGCCCGGCTCCGGTTTCCGCACCTGTTCGCAGGCGGGCCCCGACCAGACTCGTTGCAGTCACGGTCTCCACGCTCGCGTCCGCCCCGGTTATCGCACTGCTTCTCGTGCCCGCCCTGAACGGCGTGGCGGGGCTGTCGGCCGAGCGCAGCACGGTGCTCGAGCTGCAGGCGCTCACGCGTCATACCGGACGAACGCAGAGCAGCGCCTACTACTTCGCGCGACTCGAGCCGCTGGCTCAGAGCACCTTGCCGGCGGGCCGCTACTTCGTCGGGCGCTATGGCGCGCCCTGGATTCCTGGCGAGCGTGTCCCTGTAGCGGGCACGCGGTTCGAGGTGCGGTATCGCACCGGACTGCTGGGGGCGACTTCGGTGCTGAGCGCACTGCCGCTCGAGGAGTCTACCGCAACCGGCGCGCCGGCGAGTTCAGCGACTCGATAGCACGCGCCGTCCCGAGCGTGTCTCCGAGGGCTCAGGCGCCAGGGGCGTGGATGCCGTAGGCTGCCAGGCCCCGGCGCAGCAGCACCACATCCGGGTGGTCGACCGGCAGGCTCTTCAGGAACGCGCACAGGGCACCCGTGCGCAGGACGTTCACCATGTTCCAGCCGCCCTGGCCCGAGAGCATCGCGAAGAGGTCGGGGTCGTTGCCGTTTCGGGCGCGTTCGGCGGGGCCTTCGACGCCCTGGAGCAGGCGCTGCACGAGGTCTCGGACTTCGATGGGTTCCAGGTGGGTGGTCTTCATGGTTCGGTGAAACAGGAGGGAGGAAGTTCGTCGTCCGTGGCGAGCCACTCGCGCACGACGTGAAAGCCGTCCAGCAGCCAGTCTTTGCCCCGCGCAATGGTGAACTCCGTGGCCACATGCATCGGGCGATGCACGGTGTCGTAGAAGCCCACGCGGGTGCGAAGGGACTCGGGCGCGAGCGGTGCACGACGGCCGATGATTTGCGTGAGGCGCGAGCCCAGGATGAGCCCGCCGTTGAGCGCACGGAAGTAGGGCACGCCCATCGCGGCGTCGCCCACCAGGCACCAGGCGACCTCGCCACGCATCGTGGCGAACTGACGGCATGCGTACATTTCGAGCTGCAGCTTGGTGAGGCGGGCGCTGCCCTCGACAAGCCGAGCGCCCTTGGCTGCGCGTGCGGCGAGATAGGCCTTCACGTCGCACTCTAGGTCGACAGGCAAGCACCCCGGTGTCAGCAGGAGAGGCGACTTGAAGCTCATCGCGGGCAGTCGGGCGTATTCCTCTTCGGTGAGGAACATCCTGAGTGTCACGGCGGCTCGGCCTTCGCGGGCACGGCCCACGTGCTCCATCGCAGTGTGCGACAGCGTGCGGTTCAGGCTCCAGAGCTCGAGCGCATCCAGCGCCTGGGCGCGAGACGCGGCCTCGTCGACCTGCTCATCGCACTTCAGCTCCAGCACCGACTGCAGCACCGTGCGCTCGACCGCATCGGGCCCGAAGAGCTCGGTGCGAAGCGGGCTGTGCGCGCCGTCGGCCGCCACGAAGAGACGGCACTCGGGGTGCAGCGACTGCGCGTGGTCGGCCGATTCGATGCGAAGCAGTCGCAGCTCGATGCCGAGTGCCTGGGCATGCGCCTTGAGCGCGGCTTCCAGCTCGTTGGTGCGCAGGTAGAGCGACTTGGCGAATCTCGCGCGGGTGCCCGCCAGGCTTCGCCCGGTGACGTCCCGGTAGAACGCGCGCTCGGTGCTGTCCTTGAGCGTTGCGGCGTAGAGGATGAGCGACCAGTGGTCCAGGCGCAGTACGTGCGAACGCATGTAGACGGCGTGGCGCTCGTAGACCACGACGTGCGCGCCGGGACGGCGCTTCTTGAACTGCAGCGCGGTCCAGAGCCCGACGGGCCCCGCACCGATGATGACGATGTCGGCCATCTCCGGCAGAGCCCGCAGACGCGCGCGGGTTCCCTAACGGACCTCCGAACGGATTCCTGGGGGCAGGCCAGGGCGTCGGCTATCGGATTCCGGGAGCGCCCGCGCCGCTGCACACGAAAAAACCGCACGGGGTGAGCCGTGCGGTCGGAAGAAGGGATGCTTCAGAAGTCCTTGGTGAACTGCAGGTAGGCCACGCCGGGCAACTTGCGGTTGGTCGAGAACTTCACCTCGGGGACGATGACCAGGTTGGCGCCGAGCTCGGTCGGCTTGTGCTTGACCGAGAAGACGGGCAGCACGCCCGGGACCAGGCGATGCGGACCGTCCCACTCCAGCGTGCGCCAGAAGAGGAAGGCGCCCGCACCGACATCGACCGACAGGGTCGGCCCGTCGACGATGCGCTTCTGGTACGTGAGGCTGCTGTAGAGCCCCATCGCGTCCAGGCTGTCCTTCATCAGGCCAGCGGCCGTCTTGCGGACCCAGCCGTCCCAGTTGCCGGTGAGCGGGTCTTCGACCTGCACACCGATGCCCCAGTGGCGCTCGTTGTAGTCGCGGCACGGCTGCTTGTAGCAGGGCGCCTTCGTGAAGTGCTGGCTGAAGCCGGGAAGCTGCAGCGTGATGCTTCGCGAGGACTCGAGCGCCTTCTTCATCTTCGGGTCGGCCTGCTCCAGGTCGGGCAGCGCCTGAACCGAAGCGGCAGGCGCAATACCGGCCTGGGCGTGGGAGGACAGTGCGGCGGCGACGAGGGCGAGGCCGACGAGCAGAGTACGGAACATGAGAATGACCTTTCGTTGACAGGAAACATTTCGCAAGGGCAGGCCCTGCGCACTTCCTGCGTGTAGCGACTTCGGCATCCCCGCACGAACGCAGGGCCCTCGCCTTGCGGCAAGGGCCCTGCGGGAGCCGATTAGCGTGGCGGTGCGGCGGTGGGTCGCCGCACCGGTCGGTCAGTTGGCCGAGCCGAAGAGCGACGTCGAGCTTGGCAACGTCGTCCCGTTGTCCGTGTTCGTGCTCACCGTAATCGAGTGATTGCCCGGGACGGTGGGCTTGTACATCACGGTAATCCGGATGAACGGATAGAGGCCCCCGTTGATGTCCTCGGCCAGGCAGGGCGAAGACGAGAGCTTGTCAGCAGCCAGGATGTTGCAGCCACCGCCGTTGCCGGACGTCGCCACCCGGTACACGTTCATAATCTGGAACTCCGAGGTGTCTCCGCTCAGCGAGAAGCCGACCGACAGCGGACCGCGGGTGCCGACGTTGCGCAGGTAGAGCACCTTGTAGTTCGAGGAGCCCACCGTGAGCGGTGCGAACGTGGCGCTGGCCGTCGTGGGTGGGGTGAGAGACCCCGCCGTCGTCGACCAGACGGCCGTCGGGTCGAAGCCAGCGCTGCCCGTCAGCGTGACCGGCTCGGGAATCGTCGTACCGTTGTCGGTGCTCGGCGTCACCGTGATGGAGTGGCTGCCCACCACGGTCGGGGCATAGAGCACATGCAGCTCGATGACCGGATAGAGGCCTCCTGCGATGTCCGTTGCCAGGCAGGGCGTGGCCGAGAGCTTGTCCGCCGAGACGACGCCGCAGGTCGCACCGTTGCCGGAGGTGTTGACGCGATACAGCCCGTTGATGCGGAACTGCGACGTGTCGCCCGAAAGCGTGAAGCCGACCGACAGGGCGCCGTTCGTGCCCGTGTTGCGCAGGTACAAAACCTTGTCCGACGTCGTGAGCCCGGCGGTGAGCTTGGCGTAGGTCGTCGTGGCCGAGGTGAGCGCCGTGTTGCTGCCGGCCGAGCTCGACCAGACCGCGGTCGGGTTGAAGATTGCGGTACCCGTGAGGGTCATCGGGTCGGGCACGCCCGTGCCGTTGTCGCTCGAGGGCACCACCGACACCGTATGGGTACCGGCCGCCTTCGGCGTGTAGTCCACGTCCAGGCGGATGACGGAGTAGGTGCCTCCAGCAATGTCCTCGCTCAGGCAGGGCGTGGTGGACAGCCCGTCGGCGGCCACCGTGCCGCACACCCCACCCGCGCCGGTGGTGCTGATGCGGTACTGGCCGGTGAGCTTGAAGTGCCCGGTGTCTCCCGTTAGCGCGAAGCCCACCGACAGGCGACCGGACGTCCCGGCGTTCTTCACGTAGAACGTCTTGCGCTGCGTGGTCGACGGCGTGAGCGGCCCGTAGGTCATGGCGGCTCCGGTCGGCGCCGTGATGCTGCTCGCGCTGGTCGACCAGACGGCGAGCGAGGTGGCGCCCGCGCCGCTCAGCGCGACGGTGAAGGTGCCGGCGTTCGTCTCGAAGACGAGGCTGCCCGTCACCGGCGAGCTGCTGGTGGGCGAGAACGTGACCGACGTGGCGCAGGACCCGTTGGCGGGCACCGTGCTGCCGCAGCTCGTGGTCGCCGAGAACGCCGTGCTGCCCGTGACGTACGGCGCCGACAGCAGCGTCGCCGCACCCCCGTAGCTCAGCAGGCTCACGGACTGAGAGCCGCTCGCGCCCACCATCACCTGGTTCGGATACTTGGAGAACGCGAGCGTCGCCGAGCTCAGCTCGACCTTGGGCAGCACCGTGAAGGACAGCGTGCTTGATTCGCCATAGGCCGAGACGACCTTCAGGGAATACGTGCCTGTGGGCAGCTCGCCCACCGTGAAGGTGAAGGCAGAGCTGCTCAGGCGGGTCATCTTCCAGGACGACGGCGCCGTGGAGCCGTTGACCATCACGGCAGCCGTCGAGTAGAAGCTCGAGCCGTTCAGCGTCACCTTGTCACCGGAGCCCCAGACGGCGCTCGTCTTGCTCAGGCTCGTGAGCACCGGTGCCGAGGAAGTCGCAACGGCACTGCTCACTTGCATCGAGTACGATGCGCCCCGGTTCGGAATGGCCATCGTCACGGTCTGGGCCGACAGCGTCAGAGGCTCGTCGGAGTAGAACGCAACCGTCAGCGTGCAGCTTGCGCCTGCCTCAAGCAGCAGGCCCGACGTGCAGGTGCCCCGTTCGACCGTCAGGGCCTCGTGGGTGGTCGTGATGCCGCCCAGTTCGACCGCAGCCGTATTGCCGTTGGTCACCGTGACCTGCTGGGTGTGCGGGATGCCGCTGCCCGCCGCCACGCTGAAGGCGAGCGGCGAGGGCGACGCGCTCATCAGGCTCGTGGAGAAGGGCTGCACGCCCTGGCCTTCGAGCAGCGCGCTCAGCGTGGGCTTCGTGCCGGAACTGGCCACGGCCACCGCGCCCGTGCGGGTGCCGCCCGCCTTCGGGGCGAAGGCCACGCTCACGGTGCACGATGCGCCGACCGCCAGCGTCGCACCACAGGTGGTGCTGGCGACCGTGAAGTCGCCCGAGGTGACCGGCGCCTCGAGTGCGGCACGGCCGGGACCGGCGTTCTGCAGCGTGAAGACCTGGCTGGCCGAGGTCTGGTCGACCGTCGTGGTCGGGAAGAGCGTCTTGGACTGGCCGCCTGGGGCCGTGAACGACAGCACCGGGACCTGGGAGGTCACCGAGAGCGAGACGGCAGGGGAGCCTCCGTTGGTCTCGACCACCAGCTCGCCGTTGTGCGCACCGCTCGTGCCGGAGCTCGTCACCTTGACGCTCAGCGTGCAGCTGGCGCCCGGCTCGACCGTGCCGCAGTTGTTCGTGACGGCGTAGGCGGCGCCATCGCCCGTCACGGTGGTCTTGTCGACCGTCATCGGCGCGTTGCCGGTGTTCATCACCGTCAGGGTCTTCGGCGCCGACTCGAAGCCGCGGTCCATCAGGCCGAAGTCGAGCGAGGAGGGCGTGACCACTGCCTTCGCCTTGGGGGCCACTTCGCTGGACAGCGCCACGAAGAGGGCGCCTTCGGT
>JACCDQ011934742.1_pt1 | contig 13350 bp, 26 predicted proteins | sample 7446031 | NCBI WGS metagenome assembly JACCDQ01 (sample SAMN15323442, study PRJNA562643) | freshwater metagenome | isolation source: river surface water | place: USA:Blue River Watershed | collected 2017-08-17 | reverse complement strand
CTATTCAATACGCGAATTTTAGGACGCTCTTGCAAGTACGCGTTTAAACAAAATCCGCGATTAATTAAAATCGATTATTTTACACCATTTGGAGGAAAGCGCGCCGCGTATTTCATAAGCTATCAAGATGTAGCAAAATCGGGCATTTTTAAATTAGGCGATTCTAGTTTTTTCCCAGAACAGGCACGCGAAAAATATTTTACACGTGAAGCGCTTGAAGTACGTTTTTCAATCCACAGCCTACACAGACAAACTTTTGTAAGTTCAGGCGACCCCACAAACACAGAGGATATTTTTAAGAATCTTCAAATTTACCCTACACGCATAGAAGCACAGGAACAGGACGGGATGGAATTGAGTATTTCGCGTATTTCATCATTCAAATACAAGTACAGCACGTACGAAGTTTTCGCGCACTTGACGGAAGAAAACAGCGTTTTGAATAATTGGGATAACAACAGCCGAATTTTAATAAGTCATTCAAACGCCGTGAGAATTTGGAGCGAAAGACACCAGCGCATCGAAATTATATTTTTTACGGATGAAGACCACCGCAGACTTAGAAGAGAGTCAGACCACACACAGGGCTACAATTGGATTAATAAGTACAGCGAAGCCCAGCGAATCAGCGATTTTCAGCTAAAAGAATTGCAAGGTACAGGCGTTTTTTATGCAAGCGTAGAAAGCGCGCAAAAAGACCCAGCGAACGCGCGTAAGAATATTGGAATTTGTCCGCATTGCAACAATTTACACGACCTAGACAGCCACGACCAAGAAGGATGTCGCCAGCGCAATATGAGACCCCAGCGTTATGACTACCACAGCCAAACGCCAGCGCACAATTTGGCGCACTATCAACAGGCCACGCACGTCGTAGGCGTAGAAATTGAGAAGGAAGATTTTGAGGGAGCTTGCTACAATCACCGCGAAATCTACGACGCGTTTGGATGGGTTAAGGAGCGCGACGGAAGCCTTGACAGCACGAAAGGTTACGAACTTGTTTCACCTATGTTTGACCTATACACAAGCGCGCTAATAAACGAAGCAAAAGCAATCGAGGCGAAGTATCCCAATTTAATAAATGGCGGATTTTCGCGGGCTTGCGGAGGGCATATTCACTACAGCGTAAAAGGTATGACAGGACGCGAAGCGCTCGAGCAAATTTGCGGATATTTACCGCTGATTTATGCTATTTACAAGTTTAGAACAGAACGCACCTACTGCCAAGCAATCGAGAAGGAAGCAATGAAGAGAAGCACCGACAAATACCAAGCCGTCCGCATATTTTCGGAGCGCATCGAGTTTAGAATCTTTCCAGCCGTTAAGAATATCGAAACGCTAAATTGGCGTTTAGACTTGCTTCGCATAATGGCGCAGAATCCGACAGGCAACCCAGTAGAAGTAGTCAATACTTTGATGGATGAAGCCAGCGAATTACGCCAGTTATTTAATCGCATTTTCGACACGAAAACAATCTACAAACGCGCCGTAGATTCTTTGAAGATGGCGAAGAAATACGACGCTAATTTTTATAATATCGATTTTTCGGAACAAATCCGAAAGATTGAAACAGACGCGCAAGCCCTGTAAAATTTCACTATCAAATTTCACTATCAAAAAAAATTCACTATCAATTATTCACTATCAAATTTTAAATTTTAAAACTATGTGTATCGCAATTTTAAACACTCCTAATATTACATTTTCAAAATCTCTTATTGCTAATTGTTGGAACAACAACCCAGACGGGGCGGGCTTGATTTGGACAGACACAAACACGCGTGAGCTATTTATTCACAAAGAGCTTGACAGCGTCGAGGCGTACTACAATCAATATATTGATATTAGACGCAAGCACCCTAAAAGTAAGATAGTTCTACATTTTAGAATTAGCACAAGCGGAGGCGTAAACGAGACCAATACGCACCCTTTTATAACTAATGACAAATTAGCGTTTGTTCATAATGGCATCATATCCGAATTGAACGGAAAGGAAAAAGGCCGTTCAGATACGAACCTGTTTAATGCTAATTTTTTACAGCAATTGCCAGCGGATTTTTTAGAGAATAACGCGCTTAAGGGACTAATAGCAAAGTTCATTGGAAGTTCAAAATTAATCTTTTTGAACGCGGACAACGAAGCGCACATAATAAACGACCACTTAGGGAAGACAGACAAAAAATACCCTAATTGTTGGTTTTCGAATAGCACCTACGAAGAATCAAGATTTTACGATGTCGGAGGCGTTAAAGTTTACAAGGACGCATACAAGCCAAAGTACACAGGTAGTTATTATCAGAAGCCCGCGACCTACGCGAAGCCCTACACAGCGCCAGCATATACAGCGCCAGCGTATCAAGCCCAGCCAGCGCCACAGACAGCGCAGTTAAGTTGGACGGATGCAAGCACAGGACAGGCGACGAAGTACACGCCAGCACAGGAAGCCAGTATGCGAAGACTTGCAGAGGACGCGCGAGCAATCGACGCGAAGTACGCCAAGCGATACAGCGAGCTAAAAGCAAAAGGCTACTATAGTTTGACGCAGTCGGAATGGGATGAGATGCAAGAGCTAGAAATGTATTTCACTCCGTTCTAAAAATCACAGAATCAGAAAAGAGAAGCCCGACAAAATCGGGCTTTTTTTATGGCCTTATTTTAACGCAATTTATCGCGGGCATACAATCACATTACCAACGCGGAGATAATCCAGCAGACGCGAAATAAACAAGCAAAAACAAGGCGCGCCCGAAATTGCCAGCGCGTGCAAAATCAAAAAACCATATTACAGGAACCGCACAAAATCAGAAAACTGATTTTTACATTTTTGCGGATTTTTAAATTTCTGAATTTTTTCTCGTAGAATTTTTTCTCATAGAAAAATTTGATAGTGATAAGAAGTTGATAGTGGCGCCACAGAATTTTTCCCAATAATCCGAGCCGTTGGCTGAAATTTCTGTGAGAAAATACTAGCGCCTTAATTCCTGTAATAAAAATAAACCTGCGAGATTCTAATAAAACGTTGTACTTTAAAAAGAATTTTAGGTGCTACTATTGACAAGTAAAACAATTGGTACTACTTTTGATTCAAGATTTACAGCAGGTCATTTTTCAAAAGAGGAAAACTGATTTTTCGGATAAGATAGAAATTAAATTTCCGATTTGATGGTGTAGTGAACCATTGATAGCACCTGTCGGTGTATAGGTTAACCGACTTTTTAAAGAGCAACAATCAATTAAATATAATGTTATGAAAAATGAATTTGTAACCTACGAGCAAGCATTGGACTTAAAGAAATTAGGGTTCAACGAAGAGTGTTTAGGAAGTTGGAATTTACCTACTTCTGATTTTTATTACAATCCGTGCCCTTCAAAATTTGAAAGCGACGATGTCATTCAGTTGCCTCTCAAACAGCAAGTATTCAAATGGTTCCGCGAAAAGCATAATGTAATCGGGCTAATTGAAGGCGGATACACAGAAGGAAAGAATGTATTTAGCTATGTTATTTGGAGAGAGTCAGATGACGATTGGACTTATGATTATTACGATGACTACGAGAAAGTAGAGAATATGTTGATTGATAAATTAATAGAGGTACTTAGACAAAAGAAAGATGGAGAAAGAAAGAATTAACGGGAAGCTATCGAGAAAAGATAGCGTTGTGGTCACAGTTTACACTGATAAAAATGAAGAGATATGTAAAATGATTGACCGTAGCTACGAAAACTTGGATGCACTAATGGATGATTCTAGGAGAAAGTTGCCTAGCGGTTACTCGAAAAGAATGTTCGGCGTTCAGGTAGTATGTGAGTCACGTGGGTGGCAAAGAGATTATAGAGTACCAGTAACCAAACCAGCTAAAAGAAAAAGATAAACCAAACCAATAACAAAAATGGAAAATTTAACCAAACAAAAAGGTAGTTACTATTTTGAAATGTTAACTACAGAAGAGCAGTCCAATTTCAGAAACAATGTCATCAAGGGTGACGATTTTTCTATGGAAGATGTGTTGAATAGTAACTTCAGTAGCTTTATGCGATTCGTGGGTAGTTGCTTCTCTTTTGACGAGAGCGAGGAAGGTCCCGAATATTGGAGAGATATTGCTATGTCTCAAAGAGATGGCGTCAGCAATGAAGATTCAACACATTCTATGATAATGGATTTCATTAAGAAGGTAGTTGGCCCAGCGAGCATACTTTTAGAAGATGTTTTGCCAGACCTTGTTGACGAAAGTAATAAGACAGGGCAAGAATTATTGTCGGAAATGGACGAGGAGTATGCTACAGCGTGGAGAAAAGAGTTTTTGCTAGAGAGGGCGAAGGAAATTAATAGTTTCTTGAAGATGAGATATAAGTCTATATCACAGATGCTACAATGTTCGTTTTCTTTTTCAACATCAGAGAAAGGCAGAGATTATTGGCGTAACGTATGCGACTTATACGATTCAAAGAGTGCAATAGAAGATTTAATTAATGATTTAGGCTTAAAGAAACAAGATGAGAGTAATTAAGATAGATATAGATACCAAAGAGGTATATGTTATAGAAGATTTCGCTACGGAGCTTAGTGTGCAAGACGATTTGGACTTGCACATTGGCACGGAGCAGCCAGTGGTAGGCGGGATGATTAAAGGTCACGCTTTTGTAGTGCCAAATAAGAAAAATATAGGTCAATGGGCTTATGCTATCGAAGGAGTTAAAGGAGTATTTTACGAGAGCGGTATAATAGCGGGAGCAGACGAGAATTTTCAGCTTATAAGCACTTCGATTGAACCAAAAGATATCCACGTTGCATTTGTTGCAAATGGGCTTAAAATTATAACAAACAAATAGAATGGGGAAGACACAGAACAGAGATTACTTTCAATTATTAACGATTGAAGAACAATTCTTATACGAAGAGAATTATAACACGTCTACGAAGGTAAACAAAGATGATTTCCAAGATTTTTTGGATAAATATTCGACAAGTTTCCAGCAATTTCTTTCTAGCGGATTTTTTTGGCTAGAATCAGACCAAGGGCACGAGTTTTGGTCGGATATTTTGCAGGATAACAGGTATTTACCTGAATGGACTAAGGTCTACTACGATAATATCGATATGATTTCAGATAAAGAGTCTATTATAATCAGGTCGGGTTGCAAATCAATTAATTTGCCCAAAAAACTGGCCGACACGATAGCTGAAGAGATGTTTTTATTGGGTCTTATATCATCATTTGTGATACCCGAAAATGAAGTAACAAAGAAAATTATTTACGAAGATTAAAATTATGATAAAGTTTAACCTATTGGTCAATCCATTCACAAAATCAATCTTAGTTTCCGCTAGGGTAAATAAAGTTGATTGCGAAACCATCATCAATTACAATGAACTCGATGAATGGCATTCTTTTGAGTTCGAGGGCGTAGAATTTGATTTGCATATCGAATACTCGATTAGTTTGGATATAACTATTCAAGGAGAAGAAGAAGGGCTATTCCCTGTGTCAGTAAAACTTACAAGTAAAGATGAATTTTAATGGAAGTATTTGAGCACGGACCAGCAGAGGCTATAGTAGTTGAAGTTGGTAAAACTTGGACAACGATTAGTCACCTTTACACGAGTAGAGATAAAGAGACTAACAGGTATTATACGCCAATGATTAACCTGTATGTTATTTTCAGGGAGCTTCAGGCGAAGTATGATAAGAAGCTTGCCGACGAAACAGTAAATTATATAAAAGCAAAAATGGACGCACTATGAAACTAATAAAATTTATGAGCATAATTAGCGCTATATACTTTGCGATTCTAATGAAGATTTATTCACAAGAAGAGGGCAAAATGGCATCACTTATGGCAATGCTTTTGTGCATTATGTTCTTTGTCCTTTCATCAGTATTAGATAAATATGAAGAAGATAAAAAAGATAATAACGATAGCAATAGTTTGCGCTAATGGTACAGTAATCTATAATGTATTTAGCCCTAAAAAGGCCGAATCTACACAAGCTTACAAAAAATATGAATCTTTTAAGCCAGTTAATTTATCGGGGGTACCCGAAGAAGAGATTTTCTCCGAAGAAGTTGATTGCGTTTATGTAGATAGATTGGGAATTAAAAACGTAACATTTAAACAAGATTATTTAAAATTAAACTAATTATGATTTCAAAATTTGACAGCGCAATTGATGAGCGCAAGGTAGAGAGAACTTATTTGACAATGTCATCTAAGAACAAGAACATTTATAAGGTAGAGAATCTATCTTTTGACCCAAAAAAGTTGGGAGAGGGCTTTAAGTATAGAATCACTTTCTTAGCAGAAATGTCCACTCAGACAATTGACGGCATTTATTACGGATGTACAGACGATTGCAGAACTTTGATAGTGAGTAATCCGTACAACACAGGAGCTGCAACACTTGGCATTCCTTCGTACAATATTGTTTCGATTAAGCCTGTTGTATAATAAACTTTTTGTTGTATATTTGCTACGTAAACTTGTTGTTTGGAAGTTGCGGTCTGAACAACAAGTATTCAAGCTAGACTTGAATCGCCCCCATATCTCCGCAACAGATTGGGGGCTTTTTTATCGGGTATGGATAAGGAGAAAGAGGAAATATTATCAATGGACCCACTACACGCGCAAGCGCACTTGGTGGTATGTAAATTGAGGAAGTTACACTTAGAGCGTGAGCTAATTCAGTATCAAAAGGTGATAGCATTTGCTACTCCTGAAATGAGCGCTTTTGACACGCTATTGAATCAAATAGAAGAAATATTTGAGCAGATTAAAGCTTACGAGCAAGAGATTAAAAATATAATAGAATGGCGAAGATAATTATCAAGAACAGATATGGTGTAGTGCCAAATGCGTTGCTTAATAATACGGAATTAACCTTTAGAGCAAAGGGTGTTTACGCATACATTCAATCTAAGCCTGACGGTTGGGAGTTTAGTGCAGAAAGAATTGCCGCTCAAACAAAGGAGGGCTTAACTGCAGTTCGTATGGCGCTAAAAGAGTTAGAGGACATTGGGTACTTAAGCCGTATAAAACACAGGAGCCCAAAAGGCTATTTAACCTATGAATACCAGCTTTTTGATGTACCTGTAGATAAGAGTCCTACATCAGAAAATCCAACATTGGAAAATCCAACATTGGAAATTCCTACATTGGAAAATCCAACGACATATAGTAAGAAAGAAGAAAGCAATAAAGAAGAAAGTAATAAAGAAGATAGGTTCGAGGAGTTTTGGGAGATGTATGGTAAAAAGACAGGAAAGAAAAACGCTCAAGCTAAATGGTCGAAACTAAAAGATAAGGATAAGGAGGCTATATTGGAAGCAATACCTAAATACCTAATCTTTAGACCAGACCCAACCTATAGAAAAGACCCTGAAAGATTTATATCTAACAGAGTGTGGGAAGACGAATCGATACAATCTATTCAAGTCCCTAATAAAACAGAGAACCCAATAAGCACCAAACAATTTGAACTAACTATTCCAGACCAATGGTAAATAAATTGAAATTTGAAGATGTAATGTTAGAGGAAGATGTTATATCTTATATACTAGAGCATTCTCATACTACAGGAGACGCATCGAAGATTATTAATCCAAACTCTTTCGCTAGCGAGCTGAATAAGCAAGCATATTTGACCTGTGTTGAACTTTATAATGAAAAAGGTACATTCAATCGCTTCGATGTATTTAGGGCCCTTAAATCAAAAGACTTGCCTAGCGTTCTGAATGTATCACAGATTATATCAATGATACCTAAGCGAGCTATCGATTTACTAGCCTCTTGCTCTGAATTAAGAGAGCTTGAATCTAAGAGATATATTGCTAACCTATCTGCAAAAATGCAAGAATCTTTAGCTAGCGACTGCGATGTAAGCGAGATTGTTAGCTTAATAGACAATAGTGTAGCTCATCTAACGGACGTATCCGCTGGAGAAGAGGTTACTACGATTAAAGATGTCTACGACAAGGTGATGGTTAATTTAGAAGCCTCCGCTGGAACAACAAAGTTTAGTGGGATAGAGACAGGTTCCAGAAAACTTAATTATCATTTAGGTGGCTGGCAAAAGGGTATAACTATTATTGCAGCCAGACCTTCAATGGGAAAAACTGTTGTCGGATTAGACATCGCTAAGCAGGCTGCTATATCAGGTAAAAATGTTTTGTTCCTTTCATTAGAGATGCCAAAAGATTCTTTAATCTACAGATATATTTCCAGCGAAGCATTTGAGTACAATTATTCGGACATCAAGGCGAATAGAATTTCTCCAGAAGATGTCCAGAAGATTAAGCGTTCTAATGCAAGGCTACTAAGAGAGCTGCCAATTTTCTTTTACGATTCAGATAATACAGATGTCAATTATCTGTCGATGCTTGTTGCGGGCGAGTGCCGAAAAAATAAGATTGATATGGTTGTAGTAGACTACTTGCAATTAATGAAGGACAGCCAAGCTAAAAGTCAAGACGACTTTACTCAAGTATCCGCTGTTATGACAAAGATTAGGAGGTTAGCTAGGAAGCTAGGAATACCTGTTATATTATTGTCGCAGCTATCACGCGAGGTAGAGAAGCGAGCAAACAGGTCGCCTCAATTATCAGACTTGCGTTCGTCGGGCAATATCGAGCAGGATGCTGATGTTGTAATCGGATTGTACAGAGACGATTACTATAAGTACGTTGATGCAAAGGCTAATGGTCAAGCGGTAACTCCAATGGACAACATTCTTAAATACATTATTCTCAAGAATAGAGATGGTAATGTAGGAGATGTAATTAGATATGTTGATGTTAAGACAAATAGGCTTGCTGACGAAGAGGCTGAGCTTACTAGATTTGTTGAGCCAGAGGTGGCCTATAAAGATTCGGCTATCAATAAAATGCAAGGGGACTTCGATGTAACAGTAACACCGTTTTAATATGAACATATATAAAGAGTTAGCCAAATTCAAACACATAAAGTACTACGATGAGCCTCATAAGTATTTTATTGGGGAGCAAGAGCTTGTAAGCGGAACGACGTTTATAGGTAAGTACAAAGAGAAATTTGATTCAGAGAAGATGGCTGAAAAAACAGCCGCCAAGAAGAAGATTTCTGTAGAAGAAGTTCTTGCCGATTGGGCATTTAAGGGAGACTTTTCTAGGTCAAAGGGTACATTGTTACACAATTACGCAGAGAACTATTGGTTCAATAAAGTTTTCCCTGTCGATATGGGACCTTTTGATGAGCGATTCGGAGAAGGGCTTATGTTGGAGAGATATGAGGCTTGTAAAACTTTGTTTGAGGCGTTCTATAATGACGCTTGCGAATCTTTAATTCCAATCGCTGCCGAGCTTGTTATTGGTGACGAAGAAATTGGTATAGCGGGTATGGTTGACAAGTTATTTTGGAATCAGAAGATGGGAGAGCTACAGATATGGGACTATAAAACCAATAAAGAGATTAATTCTTTTTCTAAGTTTCGCAAAAAAATGCTTCATCCGATAGCGTTTTTGCCAGAATGTGAGCTAGTAACGTATTCTATTCAGACGAGTTTGTATAAGTATATTATCGAAAAGAATACTAATCTTAAGCTTGGAAGAAGCTATTTGGTGCACATACACGAGGAGAATGAGAGATATAATATAATCGAGTGTACGGATTATACTGATGTTGTTAAGTTAATGATTAAAAACTATAAAGATGAAAACAAAAAGAATTAAACCAGTATTTAAGCTATGGGACAGGGTATATTACATTAGCTATGGATGGGGTACTGTTGTAGAAATTCGAGAAGATGATGATTATGGGGTCAATGTTCAGTTTGATGACTTAGATTCTGAATCGTTTACGCTTGATGGAAGATTATTTGTGGGCTGTCCGCCTGTACTATCCTTCACCGAATACACACTTAATGGACTATCACAGGAACGTCCCGAATCATTGCCTGAAATTGGTGATGTAGTATGGGTAAGGCAAGAGTTCCCAAGTAGTTGGGTGATTGGACATTTTATGTATAAGAGTGGGAATAAATACTATGTTGGTAATAAATGCGGAGTAGATAATTATTTGAAGACTGATTTTGGATATGAAATAACAGATATTAACCCATATATAAATGCGAACTAGCCTAATCTTATGTACAATATTATGTACATCCTGCGAGATGCAAGAGATACCAAAGCCGCAAGCCCCAAAGCATAAGGCTATTTATGGAATTACTCCACTTGCTACTGGCTCATCTTTTTATCCGATTTATGTACCTATAATAAAGACAAATGGAAAATAAACAGACAGCTATGCAGATGCTAAAAGCTTATATTAATGACGACACTAGGCTCGGGATGATAGATAAAAAGCATTCTGATAGAATAAATTGGTACATAGACACATATTTTATTTATCGAGAGAAGGAGCAGATAGGAGATGCGTATTGCAAAGGAGTAAATGATTTTGATGAATTTGAAGAAGGAGATAAAATTAACTGGGAAAAATATTACAGTGAAACATTTAAACAATAAGACAATGGAAAATTACACACAATCTTATGCAGAATACAAAGGCATAAATCCAATTAAAAATTGGAGGCTAGATGAAATAAAAGAAATTATCAATTCGGTAAGAGGCTACGAGAACGTTGACTTTGTGTTTGAGTTTTGGGATTCAAGTAATTTTAAGCGCTCAATGTTTACTTGTAGAGCAAAACTTATTGATGGAGAAAAATGCCTATTGCAATATCAGTTTGTTATTGATGATAAAGATGAGTCAAATGCTCGAGCAATAGCTTGGAATGATGTTACAAAATTACTTGTTAGAGATATTTGGTTAACAGCAATTGATTCATTTAAAAATTTATCTTATGGAAAATAAACAATTTATAGTATTTACGATGGATGGAGAAGACTGGGTGCAAGAATCTATTGAATTAGGCTCATTTGAAGAAGCTAATGAGTTTTGCAATGGCTTAAGAAACCACAAGATAACATATATTATATGTGAGGTAATTAAATATGGATACAATGGAAAATAAACAAACGGCAGTTGAATGGCTAATGGATAAATTGAAGTTTATAAATAAAGAAGCGTATGCTGAATTATACAATGAATCATTCGAACAAGCCAAACAAATGGAGAAAGAGCAGATAAAGCAAGCCTTTAAAGACTGCCACGATTTAGGACATATTTATGGTTTAGATACAGAACAATATTACAAAGAAACTTATGGGTCGCAAGCTCCCCAACGCTTGAAACAAGCTAATGGCAAGAACCTACCCAAAGAATAGACAAGGCATAAGTGGTAAACCATTCCCACGCCTTACAGAACACAATCTTAAATGCTATTACTGCGGAAAAGATAATAGCTTAGAAAACGTATTGGAATCACACTTAGGAAGTTACCCGTGTGAGCATTGCACCCGTCGAAGCAGGGTATATAAAAGCAAGTTAGGCTTCTATTCAATGTCGCCAGCCGACAGAGCAAGGTACGAAAGAAATGTTAAAAAAGGAGTTAATAGGATATGACATACGAAGGGTTAACATCAAAAGAATTTGCAGAGCAACTAATAGATGAGTTTATGCAAATAAAATCAATGAAATTGAGCGACTACTCTCTTATATATTATCCATTCGCCAAGCTATCTGCGTTAGTGGCGATTAGGAAAATGATTGAATGGTGTGATGTGGAAGCTCAACCATTTTTAGAGAAAGTTGAACAAGAGCTAATTAACTTATGACACCGAAAGAAATAAACATCAAACTAATTGATTGGCACTACACTTGCGGAGATGGTTGTTGTGACGACTACGGCACGCGCCTAGAAGTAGATGGTGTAGAGATAACCGACTACGCAGATATGAATGTTGAAGATACAATAGAAAAACTATTAACTCATTTAGGATACAAAGTAAATATAAAAATAGAAACAAATTATGAAGACTAATTTTTACGTCACAAGACGATTCATCGAAGTATTACCTAGCGTGAGAGTGCGCGTGGGCTTCACAACATTACCTACGTCAATTACTTTTTCGTGGATTATTTTCTCAATAAGGATAACACTATGAGCGAAATAGAAGACTTAATAATGGACACCAAGTATGCAGTTGAATCTGCATACCAAAGGGGTCTCAATATAGGTAGAGATTCTGGAAGCAAAATACCAGCGGCCAGAAATTTGTTAGCGGACTTTATGGTTTACATAAAGAAATACAGAGTAGTATATACCGATTTCGGGATATCATTTGCCGACGGAGACAATATATATTCAAACGAGATTATTATAAATAATTTTTTACTTACATACGACTATGATAAAGAGTAGAGCAATATTAAGAAATAAGATGTTAAAGTACCTTCGGGAACAAAATGTCCCATTTCAGGTAATTGATGGGAAGATAATTATTATGATGTCAGATGGCAACTACCACTACTGTTCAGTGGACGTTAATGGTAATAGCCTAGATTGGTATAATAATAAAAAGCCGTTCACATTCTTTGTAATACAGCCCATTACAACAAAGGACGGAATAAACGCGGTTGATAGATATATAGAAGGCGCCAAGAAATTCAACGAAACAAAGCTTCTAAGATATGCAAGATAAGATGCAGCAGTATTATGCTATGGCAGAAGCTTGGGCCGTAGAGTATTTAGCAAACAATACTGAGCCTAAAAGTTTGTCTATTAAGCAAGGAGAGTTCATAACGAATGACCTAAAATTTATAGATGTGTCACTTGAGAGGCTAAGGCATTCTGGAGGAAGGGAGCGATACGCTTCTTATGTCAGAATTAAGACTTTCAAAGATTTTATAAATAAATGTAAACCAATTGTTGATAAAATCATTTAGTTTAGTTACCTTTGTTCTGTTCCACGTATTACAAGGGGTAACGTTTTTAACACACCGAAGCGTTGGAGTGTGATGATTAATGATAGAGCTTATCTTGCAGCCTTGTAAAGAATGATTTTAATCTGGATAAGTTTGAGAGCAGTGTTACATAACCTTATTACTGTATCATTAATAAACGCTGACAGCTTGGAAAGACAAGCAAATATAGTCAGGTGGCGAAATGGTACACGCAAAAAGCCAACTCGTATGTGGAAGCGAGTCTAAATAACACTATCCCTGGTTCGTGGCTCGCATTAGCGGCTGGCACCAAGGCTTACAGGTTCGAGTCCTGTCCTGACTACGAGGGGTGGAAAACCAGATTGGCGGCCCTAATTGATAAGAGGAAAAGCTTTTCGGAAGCGAGTCCAAATTGATGCGCAAATTAGCGATTGGTGACTTCGAGGAAAGACTCGACCACGAGATATGGTGTAATGGTAGCATAACGAAATGGGAGTATCCGAAAGGACAGTACCAATCACTTGCGTTTGT